>Ga0209707_1000266_pt1 | contig 33726 bp, 34 predicted proteins | sample EN4Hudsemesocosm_FD_184630 | JGI IMG/M metagenome (GOLD analysis project Ga0209707, IMG submission 184630) | Methane-oxidizing microbial communities from mesocosms in the Hudson Canyon - EN4B Hudson Canyon (SPAdes) (version 2) | ecosystem: Environmental > Aquatic > Marine > Cold seeps | place... | reverse complement strand
TATTCTAAAGCCATATTATCTCATTTTTTAGGGGGGACTTAATCAGAGATTCCTTAATAAGCTCTATTAGTTGTGTCTAAGTTGATATGGTCTTGAAATCACATGAGTACAAGGTAGTGATTGTGGTCTTTTTACAGTTTCCATAACTAACTCAGCACGTCCCTGTAAGTTCTGCTGCAACGTCTTGTTGCTGAAGTCTGATCATAAAGCCCCTGTTACCTACAGAAAAATATACCTTGAGTAGTTACAAATTTCCTATCTTGCGATCTTCCTCGTTAAAACTCTATTTAGACTCTAAATTTAGAAAAATAGCTTTTTTTTGTATTTATATAAAATGATAGCTTGAAAAGTTTTGTCAGCGTGGTACCTTTACACCCGTGTAATTATAATAATAAAAGAATGTATTGAAATATTCAGGAAAGATCTTTTTTCTTTATATTATTACGTTCTGAAATTTTTGATTTTAGAGGAGATTAAAGTATGAGTAATGATGAGCAATCGAATGAGTCTACTGAAGCGGTTGATTCTGTAGAAACAGTAGAGGAAGCGAAAGAAACTGTTGCAGCACCAGAAGTTGAGACAGAAGGAAATGCGGTTTCTAAAATAATGGAACTTAAAGAATCAAATCCTAAAGTATTTTTTGGTGCTATAGGTGGATTGGTGTTAATTATTCTTATTGTGGTTTTTTCTGGTGGTGGTAGTAACTCACTTCCAGTTCATAAAGCAGCTAATTTGGTTATTGGTAACACTTATTCATTAAAAGGTATCAATAGCTATGGTTCTAACATAACAATTAGACTTGTTGCTGTGCCTGGTTCAATTGCTGCTTATGATGAATCTGAAAAAGAGGGTAATGAATCGGCTTGTAAAGATATAGCTCAAGGAACAAAGGTTAAACTATTGCAAGTTCAACAAGCATTTGGCAATGCAAAATTTGTTCAGCTTGAGATCTTGGATGCAGGTCAATGCACAGGTAAAAAAGGTTGGGCTTCAGCAAATAATTTAGGTTAATTGTTGACGAACCTAGAAAACAGGTTATAATAGTCGAATAAATTGATTAGCGGGAATAGCTCAGCTGGTAGAGCACAACCTTGCCAAGGTTGGGGTCGCGAGTTCGAATCTCGTTTCCCGCTCCAATAGATTCAAAAAGCCGCGTTATTCGCGGCTTTTTTATTTATCTCAATTTGTTTCTATAAGGCTGCGTAGCAAAGTGGTTATGCAGTGGCCTGCAAAGCCATCTACATCGGTTCGATTCCGATCGCAGCCTCCATAGTATTTAAGAAAATTGATTAGCGGGAATAGCTCAGCTGGTAGAGCACAACCTTGCCAAGGTTGGGGTCGCGAGTTCGAATCTCGTTTCCCGCTCCAATTAATTTCATATCATAGCTTTTTCTACGTAAGTCTTATCTATATTACCTTTTCATTTCTTAAAAAGAGTCGAGAAGCGTATTCTTTTGCAGTCCTTTTAGTTTAATTGATTAGCAAGTTAGCCAGAGCTGATAAACTCAGTTTCCAAAGCTGGAATCGTGAGTTTGAGACACGATTCCAATTCAAATTAGATTTTTATCAATACGTTAATGCATGTTGTAAAGATTTACCCCCTTAAACTCATGCAAGGCCAGTTTTCTTTTATTGCATGGTTGCGAAGTTTTTCATCAGGATCTACTGCGACTGGGTTGTCGACTAGTTTAAGTAATGCAAGGTCGTTATATGAATCGCTATAAAAAGAACTGTTTTCCATCGTTTCATCTGAGTTTTCTAGCCATTCATTCAATAAATGAACTTTCCCTTCTTGAAAGCAAGGGGTTCCCACAAACTTTCCCGTATATCGACCATCTATAAACTCAGGGGTGGTAGCAAGTAGAATATCAATGCCAAACAGCTTTACAATAGGTTCGGTAACAAATCGATTGGTTGCAGTAATCACCATCACTGTATCACCTTTAAATCGATGTTTATTAACTAGTCTTATCGCTGGTTTTAATTGAATGGGCTTAATGATTTCTTCTACAAATTGCTCGCGCCATTTATAAAGTTGTTCTGGCTCATTTTTTGCCAGGGGAGCTAAAGAAAAATTTAAAAACTCAACAATATCTAATTTTCCACCTTTGTAATCTTCAAAAAATTTAGTATTTGCTTCTTCGTATTGTTCTTTGTCGACTATTCCCTGGTCGACAAGAAATTGTCCCCATAAATAATCACTATCATCCGAGATAAGGGTATTGTCTAAATCAAAAATTGCTAAACTCACTGTTAAGGCCTGCTGAGGAAAATAAAAGAAAAAGGACTATAGCGTCAGTACTTTTTTTATGGAACAATGGCTGTATTAATTTTAATACTGACTTATTTTTTAATTTTAACATTCGAACAGCTTGCTATAAATAGTCTAAGTCGTATATTGCATATCTAGCTAAATAAATAGAATGCATGAATGATTAAATACCGATGGTATTTTTTATTTTTGAGCACTTATTTATTAATTTAAGCTATGCCTTTATTGGTTGTAGTGAGTAAGTTGGAGATGGCAGGTTTAGTGTATTTTTAAATACAGGCTAAACAATATCGATTGTTTGGATATAAAATTTTAAGAATAGGGCGGCTAATAACAGGTTTTTAAATGATTGACTCTAAAGGGTATCGGCCTAATGTCGGAATTATCCTTTGTAATGATGAGGGTCGTGTTTTTTGGGCAAAACGTAAAGGAATGAATTCATGGCAATTTCCACAAGGTGGTATAGATTGCGATGAAGACCCGGAAGCTGCGATGTATCGAGAATTGTGGGAAGAAACAGGATTACAGACAGAGCATGTTCAGTTACTTGGGCGAACGCGCTATTGGTTGAGATATAAGTTACCAGATAAATATATTAGAAAAAATTCACTACCATTGTGTATTGGGCAGAAACAGATTTGGTATATTTTACGCTTAGTAAGTGATGAAGCTAAGGTGCGTTTTGATTGTGGTGAAAAGCAAGAGTTTGATGGCTGGAAATGGGTTGATTACTGGCATCCATTAAAAGATGTGATTTATTTTAAGCGAAAGGTTTATAAAAAAGCCATGATCGAGTTAGGCGGGATTATTGTCCCTGATTCCGTGCCTGTCGATGCAGCAGGTTTTCTTACAAAATTAAAAAGTAGTTCAAGCTGATATGTTGCATTTATTTTTAGTCATTAATTGCAATCTACTGATAAATTATCAATAAAGATTTAGTCTCGTAGAAAGCACGGCTTCGATAAAAACATGTTTTTCAAGCCCTTCAGTTAGGAGGGCTTGTCAGTATTGCTACAATGATTAAGTGTTACTGGTTTCATATGAGCTTAATAAATCAATTAATTCTTCCTCGTCTATAACGGGAATATTTAATTCTTTTGCTCTCGTTAATTTTGAACCAGCGGACTCACCAGCAACAACACAGTCGGTTTTACTTGAAACACTTCCTGAAACTTTTGCGCCTAATGCCTGAAGCGAAGCTTGTGCTTCATTTCTTTTCATTTTATTAAGTGTTCCAGTCAAAACATAGGTTTTATCGGCTAAGGGTTGTGCTGTTTGCTGTTTGGTGGGCATTGCTGGCCATTGAATGCCCGCATCAGTTAAGGCATCTATGACTTCAAGATTGTGCGTTTGGCGTAGAAAGGTGTGTATATGTTTGGCGACAATCTCTCCAACATCACTGACGTCTAATAAAGTCTTTCTGTATGTTTGACCTAAGTAAATTAAGGCCTTATTAATGATCAGTGTTTCATTTCTATCTGATTTTTTGTTATTAAGTTCTTTAGATAACTGATCGGGGATATTTTCAATTTCTATGGTTTTAAATTCTTCGGAATCATTAAAGCCATTAACAAGCCATTTTTCAGCAGAATCTGTTTTGCATTTAATAAATAAAATGGCATAACTGTCTTTTGTTGATTTATGTTCGGATTGAAATTGATTCATTATTTGTAATTGCTCGTGACTATCTTTAGCAATAGAAATTTTTAGATGATAACCTTTGATATCCGCTTTTTTTAGCTCATCTAGAGTTAAAAAATATTCAGCTAAATTTTTTGCAGTGGCTTCGCCGACCTCTCTAATGCCAAGGGCAAGCAAAAACTTGGCAAAACTTGTCTGTTTTGATTTAGTGAGTGCATTGATGAGATTTTCTGCTTTTTTAGGTCCCATTCTTTCAAGGTCTACTAATTGTTCGGCTTTTAAACTAAATAAGTCCGCAGGACTGTTAATTAGCTCTTCATCAACCAATAGGTCGACTACTTTTTCACCAAGACCATCAATGTTTAAAGCTTTGCGAGAGGCGAAATACTGGATGGCCTCTTTGCGTTGAGCTGCACAGTAAAGTCCTCCGCTACAACGTGCGGCAGCTTCACCTTCAATTCTTTCAATGTCAGATTCACAAACAGGGCATAGGGTAGGGAAAACAATGTCTTTAGATAAGCTGTTTTTTTCTGGAAGTGAGCGGGTTATTTGAGGGATAACATCTGCAGCGCGACGCACGACAACGGTATCTCCAATTTTAATCCCCAATCTCTCAATTTCATCTTTATTATGTAAGCTGGCACGACTAATGGTCACACCACCAACAAAGACGGGTTCCAGTATGGCTACAGGGGTAATAGCGCCTGTGCGCCCCACCTGGAACTCGACATTGAGCAGTATTGTCTGTTCTTCTTGCGCAGGGAATTTATGTGCTATAGCCCAGCGTGGTGCGCGTGAAACAAAGCCTGCCTGGTCTTGTAATTTGATATCATCAACTTTATAAACGATGCCGTCAATTTCGTAATCAAGGGTGTCGCGAATTTTTGAAATAGCCTGATAATAATCCATACAGCCTTGAGTACCTGATTTGATTTGAACTTCCTCAGTAACCGGCAATCCCCATTGTTTTAGTAGCTGTAATCTTTGATAATGGCTGTTTGGTAAAGAGCCGTTTTTTAATTGGCCTATACCATAACTATAGAATGCCAGGGGACGTTTGGCCGTTATTTTAGAGTCCAGTTGACGTAGGCTACCCGCCGCCGCATTTCGTGGGTTAGCAAAGCCTTTCTCTTCATTTGCAGTTGCTTTAGCATTATATTGCTTAAAAGCAGCGATAGGCATGACGACTTCGCCCCTGATTTCAATGATTTCAGGTATATTCTCACCTATTAAGAGATGAGGGATATTTTGAATTGTTTTAATGTTATGGGTAACATCTTCTCCTACACTACCATCCCCTCGAGTTGCCGCTCTAACCAATTGCCTATTTTCATATAGCAAACTAATGGCTAAACCATCAAGTTTTGGTTCTGCACAAAAAATAAGTTCTTGAGCGGGGTTTAAGCGCTTATTTAAACGCTCAACAAAATCAGATAAGTCATCACTGTTAAAAACATTATCTAATGACAACATGGCAACTTGATGTTGTACTTTACTAAAACCATCAAGGACGGTGCCACCGACTTTTTGAGTTGGAGAGTCCAGGGTTAAAAAATCAGGGTTTTCTGCTTCGAGTTTTTTTAATTGTTGTAATTTTCTGTCAAATTCAGCATCTGTAATAAGCTGGTTATCATGTCCGTGATAGTGTTCGTTATGAAGGTTGATTTGAGCGCGTAATGAGTTGATTTTATCTTCTACAGAGTTTGACATGAATACTAATTATGTAATGAGCTAAATAGGGCGTAGTGCTAACAATTTAAATGTATGGAGCGGGAAAAAAACCAGGGAAAATATGTGCTGGTATTGGCTGGGATTTTAACATGATGTTGTTAACATTTATAAAGTATATATTTGTAACTTTTAATATAACTGCTAGAATTTAACGCGATCGATCACATTATTGAGAAAGTTAACTTGGAAGAAGATATCACTACAGACTTACATGTCTTGCAAAGCCATTTGGATGGTATGCTTGATCGAGTCCAGCATAATAGTCTAACTCTAAAAAGGTTTCAGGTTTTTGAAATGAGATTACTTAATCTTAATTCATTAGCTGAAATGATTGATCATTTATTAGAAGATGCAAAAATTTTTTTTGATTTAGATGTTATTAGTTTCTGTTTAATTGATGAGAAAGCTGAAATTGCAGGTTTCTTAAGTGATGATGACTATGATTATCAAAGTAATGATGGGCTTATACTTCTAGAAGATAAAGAATTATTAAAAAGTACATTTGGCATATCACCGACTCCATTTTTGGGTAGTTATAAGCAATCCAGTTGTGTTGGTTTTTTTCCTAAATTAGACAGAAAACCAGTTTCTATAGCCATTATTCCTTTAAGCCGACGTGGTAAATACTTAGGATCATTAAACTTAGGTAGTTATAAGCCTAATCGCTTTATTAATGATATGGCAACTGATTTTATTGAACATATGGTCTCAGTTGTTAGTATTTGTCTGGAAAATAACCTTAATTATGAAATGATGCGTCGAACCAGTCTTATTGATACATTGACAGGTGTTAATAACAGACGGTTTCTTGAGCAGCGGATTGGCGAAGAGGTTGATAGAGGTCAGCGAAATGAGGAATCATTAAGCTGTTTGTTTTTAGATATAGATCATTTTAAATCTGTTAATGATACTTATGGTCATCAAGCAGGTGATTATATCTTAACGGTTGTTGCTGGAGTTATTAAGCAACAATTAAGAAGCAATGATGTGCTTGCTCGTTATGGGGGTGAAGAGTTTGTGGCCTTGTTATCAAATTTAAATGAACCGATGGGCTATGATATTGCTGAAAGAATTAGAAAAAGTATAGAAATGCTTCCTTTAGCTTATAATGATCAAAAAATTAGTGTCACTATTTCCATTGGTTTATCAACCTACCAACCAACTAAATCTCCGGCTTTCAGTACGGCTGAAATCTCAACTGAATTAATTCATTCTGCAGACTCTGCATTATATATAGCTAAAAACAATGGTAGAAATAGAGTCTCAATTGGCGAGCTCGTTCTAGATATTACTGAGAAGACTCGCTTAGCTTCTTAAGCCATTGTCTTTCTAACTTAGTTAAATTCTTTAAATATATTTTTATATAGGCTGGGAACGCGTGAGCGTTATTGATATTATATGCGACCTATTTAATAAAATAAATTTCATAATACATGGATAGCGCTTTGTCACATAGTCAATCTTTTGAAGTCAAAAATTTAAGTTGTATTCGAGATGATCGAATATTATTCGAAGGGTTGAATTTTAAAATTAGCAATCATCAAGTTCTGTTGTTAGAAGGAAAGAATGGTTGTGGTAAAACTTCTTTATTACGTATTATTTGCGGTTTTAGGGAGCAGGATGCTGGTGAAATGTTTTGGTGTGATACTTCGATAAATGAGAGTGAATATTATTCTGATATGGCCTATGTCGGACATCTGGATGGAGTAAAAAAAGAGCTTACAGTATTAGAAAACTTAAAAATGTCATTAGCATTAGGGCAATCGGGAAATTATTCTATTGAACAAGCCTTGGATAAGGTGCTTTTAGCTGGTTATGATGATTCTTTGGTTCAATCTTTGTCAGCGGGTCAAAAACGTCGATTATCATTGGCCAGGTTATTAATTACCAAAAATAGTTTATGGGTGTTAGATGAACCCTTTACTTCCATTGATAAGGAAGGAATAAAACTGATTGAATCATTAATGCATGAGCATATTACTGATGGTGGAATGATTATTTTAACCTCACATCATGATCTTGTTTTACATGAAGCAGATGTCCAAAAAATAAATTTATCTTTATGTCATTAATTGCAGCGTTTTTTGCCGTTATTCGGCGTGATTTAACCTTGGCTTTCCGTCGACGAGCTGAAATTGCCAACCCTATATTTTTCTTTATATTAGTGGTTACCTTGTTTCCTTTGGGGGTTGGTGCAAATCCAAAGTTATTACAAGCAATAGCTCCAGGTATTATTTGGGTGTCAGCTCTTCTGGCTGTAATGCTCTCATTAGACAGTCTATTTCGTTCTGATTTTGATGATGGATCATTGGAACAAATGTTATTAAGTTCTCATCCTTTAACTGTTTTAGTGTTTGCTAAAATTATTGCTCATTGGTTGGTGACAGGCTTGCCTCTACTAATTGTTGCCCCCTTATTAGCTGTTTTTTTAGGGTTGCCGGAACAAGCTTTGGGAACTTTACTGATTACATTGGTCTTAGCTACACCTGTTTTGAGTTTAATTGGCTCGATTGGTGTTTCATTAACCATTGGGTTAAGAGGTGGGGGGATGATTTTATCATTATTAGTCTTGCCCCTTTATGTACCCGTTTTGATCTTTGCCAGTAATGCTGTTGAGATGGCAGGGAATGGTTTAGCCGTTGATGCTCAAATTAATATATTAATTGCTATTTTTTTTACATCTGTTGTATTAGCTCCTTTGCCAGCTGCTGCAGCTATAAAAATGAGTGTTGATTAATTATAAACAACCTGGATGTGTGGTTATAGAATTCTCTGCGAATGCAGTTCTATAGTCCCACTTCTTTTTTATATTTGTAGAAGTAAGTGTCTACAGTAATTTTACAAACTATTAGCTTATATATGTCCATTATTCCTGCTCCTATTGTTCGTTTTTATCACAACACAGCATCTCCCCCTTATTTTTACAATCTAAGCAATAAATTACTCCCCTGGTTAACGGTGATTTTTTTATTATTACTTGGTTATGGTTTATATGGTGGCTTATATCTGGCACCCACTGATTATCAGCAAGGCGATAGTTACCGAATTATCTATGTACATGTTCCTGCTGCATGGATGTCATTATTTATCTACGTCATTATGGCCATTGCGGGTGCTATTGCGCTTATATGGCGAATGAAAATAGCAAATGTGGTGTTGATTAGTAGTGCACCTATTGGTGCAAGTTTCACTTTTATTGCTTTGGTGACGGGTTCTTTATGGGGAAAGCCCATGTGGGGAACTTGGTGGGTCTGGGACGCCAGATTAACCTCTGAATTAATTCTATTGTTTTTATACTTAGGTATTATTAGCCTTTATGGCGCTATAGAAGATAAAAGAACTGCGTCTAAAGCAGTGGCTATTTTAGCTTTGGTGGGTGTGGTTAATATCCCCATTATTCATTATTCAGTTCAATGGTGGAATACCCTGCATCAGGGGCCTACAGTGACTAAAATGGATAAACCTTCCATTCATCTTGATATGTTGGTTCCTTTATTAGTGATGGCAACAGCATTCAAACTTTATTATGCTATCGCCATGTTACAAGTAGCAAAAATTGAGATATTAAAGCGCGAAAAGAATACTCAATGGGTTAAACAGTTAGTGGAGACAGCAGATGAATAGTTTTGATGAATTTTTAGCGATGGGAGGTTATGGCTTTTATGTATGGACTTCTTATGGTATTGCCTTTGTCGTCTTATTGCTAAATGTTGTACTGCCTATGATGCAAAGAAAACAATTTTTACGTGAATTAGCGTTAAAACAAAAAAGAGCTAAATAATGACTCCAGTTAGAAGACAAAGACTTATCCTTATTTTATTGATGGTAGCTGGTGTTGCAACTGCTGCTACTTTTGCTTTAAAAGCATTTAACGAAAATTTAATGTATTTTTTCTCAACCACCGAGGTTGCAGAAGGAAAAGCTCCTAAAGATGCTAAATTCCGGCTGGGTGGTATGGTTGTAAATGGCAGTATTTCCAGACCTGGTGACGGCATCATGGTGCGTTTTGATTTAACTGATTATGGTAAAACTGTCACAGTAGAATATTCTGGTATTCTGCCTGATTTATTTAGAGAAGGGCAGGGGATTGTTGCCAATGGTCGACTAAATAGTGCAGGTGTTTTTGTTGCAGAAGAAGTTCTGGCTAAACATGATGAAAACTACATGCCTCCTGAAGTAGCGGATAGTTTGAAGAAACCTGTAGAACAAAAGGCAGGGCAATAATATGATTGCTGAAATAGGTCATTTCTGTTTAATTATTGCTTTATTTATGGCCATCATACAGGGAGTACTTCCCATTATTGGTGCGCATCGTTCAATCAGTGGCTGGATAGCCGTTGCCAGACCCGCAGCATATTCGCAACTATTGTTTATGTTGCTTTCCTATGCTTGTTTAACTTATGCATTTTTAGTGCATGATTTTTCAATTGCTTATGTTGCAAATAATTCTAATACAGCATTGCCCACACTCTACTTGGTATCGGGTGTGTGGGGAGCGCATGAGGGCTCTTTATTATTATGGGCTTTAACCTTGTCCATCTGGACTGGGTCACTTGCTTTTTTTAGTAAAAATATTCCTGAAACGACAGTTGCTCGTGTTTTAGGTGTTTTAGGGCTGGTAGCTATTGGGTTTATTTTATTTTTATTATTAACCTCTAACCCTTTTGATCGATTATTTCCAGCACCTTTGGAAGGTCGTGATTTAAACCCATTATTACAAGACCCGGGTTTAGCCATTCATCCACCAATGTTGTATATGGGTTATGTTGGGTTTTCTGTTGCTTTTGCTTTTTCAATTGCCGCTTTATTAGAAGGAAGATTAGACTCTGCGTGGGCTAGATGGTCAAGACCCTGGACAAATATAGCCTGGATGTTCTTAACCTTTGGTATCGCATTAGGCAGTTGGTGGGCTTATTACGAATTAGGCTGGGGCGGCTGGTGGTTTTGGGATCCAGTCGAAAATGCCTCATTTATGCCTTGGCTAGTGGGAACAGCATTGATTCATTCTTTAGCGGCTAGTGAAAAGCGTGGTGTTTTTAAAACCTGGACTGTTTTGTTAGCAATTTTTGCTTTTTCTTTAAGTTTATTAGGTACATTCTTAGTGCGCTCAGGTGTATTAACTTCGGTGCATGCTTTTGCTAGTGATCCTTCGCGTGGTTTATTTATTCTGATTTTTCTGGCTGTTGTGGTGGGTGGATCTTTATTGCTTTATGCTATAAGGGCACCTCAGGTAAAAAGTAGTGTGACTTTTGAACTGATCTCACGTGAATCAGTTTTACTATTTAATAATGTCTTATTAGTGGTGACTGCAGCCAGTATTTTATTAGGGACATTGTATCCATTAGTTATAGATGCATTAGGTATGGGTAAAATATCTGTAGGCCCTCCTTATTTTAATGCTGTATTTGTTCCTTTAATGGCTCCGCTTGCATTTGCTGTTGGTATCGGCATGCTAATACGATGGAAACGGGATGATATAAAGACATTAAGTTGGCGGTTGAAGGGATTGATCATTGCTAGTTTAGGGGCTGGTTTCTTAATACCTCTATTCATGCCTTTTTATTCCTGGAGTGCTGGCATAGGAACTAGTTTAGCTTTATGGACAACAATGACCGTCGTGCTGTCATTTAAAGATCGTTTAGGTGTTCAAGGTCTTAGTTGGCAAAGGTTAAGTACTATCCCCGCAAGTTTTTATGGTATGACAGTGGCTCATTTAGGTATTGCTGTTTTTGTTATAGGCATTACCTATACGTCTATTTACAGTATTGAAAAAGATGTGCGCATGGAAGTTGGTGATAAACTGGATATGGCTGGGTATGTCTTTGAGTTTCACGGTGTAAAAGTAACAGAAGGGCCAAATTACATTGCAAAAGAAGGGGCACTAACAGTGACTTTTGATGGTCAGGAAATTGCTAAACTAGATCCTCAAAAAAGAGAATATCGTGTGCAAAAAATGCCTATGACCGAAGCAGCTATTGATGCAGGCATATTTAGAGACTTATTTGTTGCTATTGGAGAACCTTTAGGTAACCAGGGGGCATGGAGTTTAAGAGTTTATTATAAATCGTTTATCCGCTGGATCTGGATGGGTGCTGTTTTTATGGGCTTAGGCGGTTTAATTGCAACATGTGACAAACGCTATCGTAAAGGAGGCTCTGTAAATGCTTAAGTATTTAACGCCCTTAGCCTTGTTTATTGTTATGGCTGTTTTTTTAGCACTTGGCTTGAAACTGAATCCAAGAGATATTCCTTCGCCATTAATTAATCTACCCGCACCAAATTTTGCATTACCCGTATTATCTAATGCCAGCCAAACCTTAAAAAATGATGAATTTTTAGGTGAAGTCTGGTTGTTAAATGTGTGGGCTTCATGGTGTGTATCTTGTCGTGCAGAGCACCCTGTATTTAATCAGTTAGCAAGAAAAAAACTGGTGACCATTGTGGGTTTGAACTATAAAGACGAACCCATCGCTGCAAAACAATGGTTATCCCAGCTGGGAAATCCATATAATGTAAGTGTTATGGACCTAGAGGGCCGTACTGGCATTGACTATGGCGTCTACGGTGTTCCAGAAACCTTTGTGATCGATAAAAAAGGTATTATTCGATATAAACATACGGGGCCGGTCACTATGCAAGATGTACAGGAAATACTTTTACCGCTCATTACTAAATTAAAGGCTGAAGTTTAATGAAATTTCTAAGAATTTTGGTTTTATTAACATTTTCACTTAACAGTATTGCCGCAGTAGAATATAAAAAGTTTGATGATGCAGAGAAGGAAAAGGTTTATAACGTCTTGATTAATGAGTTACGCTGTCTGGTTTGTCAAAACCAGACAATTGCCGACTCAAATGCTGAGCTGGCTCAAGACTTACGAAGACAAGTATATGAAATGTTATTGCAAGGTAAAACTAAAGATGAAATTGCCGAGTTTATGACTCAACGATATGGCGACTTTGTTTTATACAATCCACCGTTTAAGGTAAAGACAGGCTTGTTATGGTTGGGTCCTATAGTCTTTTTATTAATAGGGCTAGTGGTTTTAGTTTTGTTTACTCGAAGGAAAGGAGTCGTTGAAAAAACGAATATTTCAGAGGATGAGCGGGTCAAATCTGAAGAAAAAAAGGCTAAAGTGAGAGGTTTGTTAAATAAGGGAGATGAATTGTGAATATTACGTATTGGATAGTGGTAACCATTCTGTTGGTCATTGCTCTTGTTATTATTATTCCGCCTTTATTGAAAAGAAGAGACATTTTAGATGCTGACTCTGATCAAAGGAATATCAATATTGCTCAAGAAAGAGCTGAAGATTTAAAGTTACAACTTGCTGCGGGTACGTTATCTCAGCAACAGTTTGATGAGCAGTATGGTGAGCTAGAATTAACATTAGGTGATGATCTGGATATTGAACAAAATAACAATAATTCATCTTCTCATGGAAGCTGGGTTGTCTATGTTATTTTAATAACCGTTCCATTATTGTCAGTGCTAACTTATTTTTCATTAGGTGAGCCTGATGCTTTAATAAAAGCGGAAATGAAAGCGCCTCAGCGCCAGCAAGCTGGAAAAAAATCTCAGGATATGAATCTTGAGTCCATGGTGCAAAAATTAGCGGAACGCTTAAAGCAGAATCCAGATAATGTGAATGATTGGGTCATGCTTGGACGTTCTTATAAGTTTTTAAAGCAATACCCTATGGCAATTAAAGCATTTGAAAAAGCCTATGCTTTAGGTAGCGATGAGCCTGCTGTGATGCTGCATTATGCAGATGCACTGGTTATGGCTGACCGTGGACGCTTTTCTGCTCAAGCAAATGATTTGATTTTTTCTGCATTAGAAAAAACACCGAATGATGCTATGGCCTTATGGTTGGCTGGAACGGCTCGTGCAGAACAGCGGAATTTTTCTCAAGCCTTAGTTCATTGGCATAAACTGGAAAAGCTCTTACCTCCTGACTCAGACTCATATAAAGAGGTGCAAAAACTAATTGCTTCTGTACAAGGGTTAACGCCGGGTACAAACAAGCCTGTTGAGAAAGTAATAACGCAGACTAAAGTTGAAACTGACGCAGCTGTAAGTATTGATGTTCAGGTGAGTCTTTCTGCTGACTTTAAAAGTAGAGTGAGTCCTGATGATACAGTTTTTATTTATGCCAAAGCGTTAACTGGCCCTCCTATGCCATTAGCAATCGTTCGTAAGAAAGTCGCTGATTTACCAATCACTGCGACTTTAAATGATGCGATGGCTATGATGCCAACGATGAAGCTATCCAATTTTAAAGCAGTAAAAGTGATGGCGCGAATTTCTAAGTCTGGAACAGCTATGCAGCAAAAGGGTGACTTGGTGGGTTCACTTGAATTATCTGAATTGACAAAAAATCAGGCTGTTCTTATCGTCATTAACGAAGAAATGTAACGTTTCTCATGTATCGAACGGTAATCATATCAGGAATGTATCAGCATTCTATTACGCGGGAGCATCTTAATATGTTTTCCGTTCAGAGCATTTAGGAACGATATAAGGTATAAAAAGTAAACATGGACCAATCAATAAAATTTGACCTTGATTTAATACACCGCTATGACAAAGCAGGCCCTAGGTATACCTCGTACCCTACAGCATTAGAATTGCACGAAGGCTTTGCTGATAAAGAGTATCGAGAACATATTGCAAAATCTAATGCAGCGGGAGGCCCTTTATCACTTTATTTTCATATACCTTTTTGTGATACGGTGTGTTTTTACTGTGCCTGTAATAAAATCATAACTAAAAACAGAAAGCATGCAGAACCATATTTAGAAAATTTATATAAAGAAATTGCTATGCAAGGTTCGTTGTTTGATAAAAACAGAGTAGTTAATCAATTGCACTGGGGTGGTGGTACGCCAACTTTTCTAAGTTATGAGCAAATGAAAGCTTTGATGGATGCAACTCGTCAACACTTTAATTTAAGGGATGATGACACAGGTGAGTATTCGATAGAGGTTGACCCCAGAGAAACTAATGATCAAACTATTGCTCAATTGCGTGAATTAGGGTTTAACCGAATCAGTTTAGGTTTACAGGATTTTAATCCAGCGGTTCAGAAAGCAGTCAACCGTATTCAGACTGAAGAACAGACCTTTTCTGTTTTAGATGCGGCACGTAAACATGGCTTTAGATCTACAAGTATTGATTTAATCTATGGTTTACCGTTACAAACAGTTGATACTTTTGCTGAAACTTTGGATAAAGTCTTAGCCGTTTCTCCTGATCGGTTCTCTATCTTTAATTATGCTCATATGCCAGCAAGATTTAAAACACAGCGGCAAATTAATGATGCAGATATGCCAAGTCCAGAAGTAAAGCTGGATATTTTGCAAATGATGGGAGTGAAGTTAATTGATGCTGGTTACGTTTATATAGGCATGGACCATTTCGCCAAGCCTGATGATGAATTGGCTATCGCACAACGAGAAGGTAAGTTATATAGGAATTTTCAAGGTTATTCTACTCATTCGGATTGTGATCTGGTTGGTATGGGGATTACATCTATTGGTCGAGTAGGCGATGCTTATATCCAAAATGTTAAAGCATTAGATGAGTATGGTGCTTTGATTAGCCAAGATAAACTTCCTGTGTTTAAAGGGGTTGATCTAAATGAAGACGATAAGTTAAGAAGAGCTGTTATTACGTATTTAATATGCCATTTTGAGCTGGACTTTAGTGAAATTGAGCAGCAGTTTGATATTGTTTTTGCCGATTATTTTGCAACTGAATTAAGTAATCTTCAGGGTATGCAAACTGATGGTTTGTTAACCTTAACTGAGCAAGGAATACAAGTTCAAACAGCTGGGCGCTTGCTAATAAGAAATATATGTATGGTTTTTGATAAATATCTAGCCCAAAAACAGCAACAGTTCTCAAAGGTTATTTAATCACGCAAAAGGTAGGGTGGACTATAGTCCGCTCCGCCAGATCATTCCTATTTATTGATCAAAAGTAACTGCGATTAATATTATTTCTAACTATTCTAATAACAATTTTAATTCGACAATTAGTTAGAGATAGTCTTTGCTCTGGTATAATCAATCAATTTTTGATTAGGTAGCACATATGGCTAGCGATAGTTTTTCTTCTCTTTCAATTTCTAGCGCGCAAACGGCTAATCTGGAATCATTAGGTTATAAAACCATGACACCAGTGCAAGCTCAGGGATTGCCTTATGTATTACAAGGTAAAGATCTTATTGCCAGAGCAAAAACTGGCAGTGGTAAAACGGCAACATTCGGTATCGGTTTATTAGAGCAAATCAATCCTCGTTTTTTTGGTGCGCAGGCATTAATTTTGTGCCCTACTCGTGAATTAGCGGATCAGGTTGGTAAAGAGCTACGAAAATTGGCCCGTTGTATTCCCAATATAAAGCTGGTTTTGTTATGTGGTGGAAAACCGTTTGCTTTTCAAAAAGCCTCGCTAGAGCATGGTGCTCATATTATAGTAGGTACCCCTGGACGTATTCAAGATCATCTTAATAGAGAAACATTAGTTCTGGATGGCTTGAAAACACTGGTGCTGGATGAAGCAGATAGAATGTTGGATATGGGCTTTTCTGATGTGATCAATGAAATTATTGATCAGACGCCTAAAGCACGCCAAACCTTATTGTTTTCAGCAACATACCCAGATAGTATTGGTCATATGTGTGAGTCCATTTTACGCGACCCGGTCTCTGTAAGCGTTGAGTCGGAGCACCAAACGAGTGTTATTGAACAGGAATTTTACAAAGTTAAAGAAAACCAGCGAAATGATACTTTATTAGCTTTATTTGAGCATTATCAACCAGAAACTACGGTGGTATTTTGTCATACCAAAATACAGTGTAATGAAGTTGCTCGGTACCTGGAGAGTCATGAAATTGAAGCATTGGCAATACATGGTGATTTAGAGCAAAGAGACAGAGATGAGGTGTTAGTTAGGTTCGCAAATAAAAGCTGCTCTGTACTGGTGGCTACTGATGTAGCTGCGCGAGGATTAGATATTAAGTCATTGTCGGCTGTGATTAATTTTGAATTACCACGTGACCCTGAAATTTATGTACATAGAATAGGGCGTACAGGACGTGCGGGAGAGAAAGGGATTGCTTTAAGTCTGTTTACTGATCCCGAAAAAATGCGTGTTAATTCAATTGAAGAGTATCAGAATAAAGATTGTATTAGTAAAGCAATTAATAGTTTAAACCGTGATGAAAAATTTAGTGTCCATCCAACCATGGCTACAATGCAAATTGATGTGGGACGAAAAAATAAAATTCGTCCTGGTGATATTTTAGGTGCATTAACGGGTGATGCGGGGCTGAAAGGTTCGCAGATCGGTAAAATTGATATTTTTGATGTAGCGAGTTATATCGCCATTGATCGTAAAGCTTTAAGGCAGGTGCTTGATTATTTTGCCAACGGAAAAGTAAAGGGTCGAAATGTTCGGGCTAGAATGATTAGTTAGTTAAGGAGTCTGTGATTAAGTTGGTTAGAATTTAGCGCAGAAAAAACTGTCGCTATTTTTCACGAAGTGAGAAGTAATAGTTATTCTATTGCGCCGATCTTGGTGGGAAATATCGGCTGTTTTAGCAAGCTAAAAATAATTGGACTTGATCAGAGGTTCCTTAATGACATTGGAAGTGATCAGTGGTTTGTATCTAGCCACGTATAATAAATATAGTTTGAGAAAAATAAAATAATGAGTACAGAAAAAGAATTACAAACACGCAGTGAATCTAAATGTGAGCTATGCTCGGCAACAGAAAATCTGAATGTATATGAAGTTCCGCCTACATCAAATGGTAGTTCGGATGAGTCTGCATTACTTTGTGGTACTTGTTCAGAGCAAATAGAAAACTCTGATAAAGTTGATGTACATCATTGGCATTGTCTTAAAGACAGTATGTGGAGCCAGGTTCCTGCGGTGCAAGTATTGGCATGGCGTATGTTGACACGTTTAAGCTCTGAAGGATGGGCTCAGGATTTGCTGGATATGTTGTATCTGGATGATGATGCTCTAACTTGGGCGCAGGCAACTGGCGAAGGTGCGAGTGATGAGGATGCGGTTAAACATATCGATAGTAATGGTGCGGTTCTAGAAGCGGGTGATACAGTGACCTTAATTAAAGATTTGAATGTGAAAGGTGGCGGATTTACAGCAAAACGTGGAACGGCGGTACGTGGAATTTCATTGGTTGCTGACAACCCTGAGCATATTGAAGGTCGTGTTAGTGGTCAACAGATTGTTATTTTGACCAAGTTTGTTAAGAAAGCAAATTAAAACTGATTTAAAAAATAGTGGTTGCTCCTCTCTAGTCTTTTGCTCTGGAAGGCATTCTTTTTTTCATTATGATTCTGAACAAAAAACAGGTTGCTCATTTTCTACAGATTATTTTGTGGAAGTGAGGCTTTAGAGACTGTGAAAGTATTCCGAAATTAGGCAAAAAACTGCATTTCGGCAGCGGTGAATCAATAGCTTACAGCTAATTTTTGGCTGTTTTTAGTGGTTTTCTCGAATACTTTCACAGTCTCTGAAGCCTCACTTCCTTTTTGTAAATTATTTAGAGGATTTTTAACCTAATTTCAACTCAGCCTGTGGATTGTTCGCAACCATATTCTTTATTGATATAAAAAAAGTTTTATAAAACAATACTAAATGAGTACTGAAAATACTAAATACCCGAGTTATCGCTTTAGCATTGCCCCAATGCTCGATTGGACAGATAAGCATTGCCGTTATTTTCATCGGCTTCTAAGTAAAAATGCTTTGTTATATACAGAAATGGTGACTACGGGGGCTATTTTACATGGCTCTAAAGAGCGGTTTTTGGCCTTTAATGATGCAGAAAACCCAGTTGCTTTTCAGCTTGGTGGAAGTAACCCGGCTGAATTAGCTCGATGTGCTCAGATTGTCGAGCAATATGGCTATGATGAGGTGAATTTGAATGTTGGCTGTCCAAGTGACAGAGTTCAAAATGGCCGTTTTGGCGCTTGTTTAATGGCAGAACCAGATTTGGTGGCTGAATGTATATCTGCTATGCAACAGGAAGTATCAATTCCTGTGACTGTAAAGTCACGGATAGGTATTGATGAGCAAGATTCTTATGAAGAATTAGTAGAATTTGTTTCGACAATTGCTGATGCAGGTTGCAAGGATTTTATTATTCATGCCAGGAAGGCATGGTTAAAGGGCTTGTCACCTAAACAAAATAGAGATATTCCCCCATTATGCTATGACGTTGTTTATCAGATTAAGAAAGATTTCCCTGCTCTGAATATCAGTTTGAATGGGGGCGTCACGTCTTTAAACTCTGCAAAGGATCTATTGAAGCACGTTGATGGAGTGATGGTGGGGCGTGAGGCTTATCATAACCCTTATCTATTGGCTGAAGTTGATGCTCAAATATTTGGATTATCTGGAGTCATAAAAACGCGGCATGAAATTGTAATGGAGTTCATGCCATATATTAGCCAGAACTTGCAGAATGGTGAGCGTTTGCATAGTATTACTCGTCATATTTTAGGGCTATTCCATGGTGTTGCTGGTGCCAGAGCCTGGCGTCGATATCTTAGTGAAAATGCTACTAAAGCAGGGGCTGATGAATCCGTTGTATTTGAAGCGTTAAACAATATTCGACTGTGATATAATTTTTCGTTATTCTAGGTTACAGATACTCAAACGGAGACAAAAGGTGGAAGAACTTTTTTCCAAAATTATTACAGAAATAGGTGAAGACGTTACTCGAGAGGGTTTGGTTGATACTCCTAAACGTGCAGCTAAAGCCTTTAGGTTTTTAAATAATGGCTATGATAAAACACTGGAAGAAGTTTTAAACGGTGCAATTTTTGAAGCTGATACTCAGGATATGGTCATTGTAAAGGATATTGAGCTGTATTCTTTATGTGAACATCATTTGTTACCTTTTATTGGTAAGTGCCACATTGCCTATATACCTGATGGTAAGGTTCTTGGTTTATCCAAACTAGCCCGTATTGTCGATATGTATGCCCGGCGGATGCAGATTCAGGAAAAATTAACAAAACAAATTGCTGACGCTGTTGAAGTGTCAATAGGTGCAAAAGGGGTTGCTGTCGTGGTTGAAGCAAAACACTTATGTATGATGATGCGTGGCGTTGAGAAGCAAAATTCAGTAATGACTACATCGGTAATGACTGGGATTTTTAGAGAAGACCGCAGTACTCGTATGGAATTCTTGAATCTAATTAATAGAACTTCTAAGTAATAGTATCAGCTAAAATCGTAGTTTAACAAAAAGCAGGTGTGTTGATGATTACCTCGTCTTCAATACCTGCTTCTTCTGTCGTCAGGCAATGGCGTGGTGCTTTTGGGTGTTTTATACCTAGGAAGCCGTTCTGTTTTATCCATAGTCGTATGTAAATCACTAAATGTGTATAACAAATCTTTGTATGATGAATGTTCATTGTCCAAATGTTGTGCTCGGATAAAGGGCTAAAAAATATCTGAATAGTCTGATAGTATTGTTATTTATGTGAATTTAGAAATACGTCATTAAACAGAGGCTCCTATGAGAGAGTATGATAGAAATAACTGTGCTTTTTGTCGATTAATGCGTAGCTTGGCTTTTACCGGGGTTGGTATGGGGATTGGTAGTGGTACCGCTTATCTCTTGGGTGCTAGTCAAGAGAATATTTATATGTCTGGAATTGTTGTTTCAGCCATTATTGTTTTTGGAATGCTTGATAAAAAATATAAAAAGTAAAAGGTCCATATGAAGCAGAATATTTTTCAAAGCTGGTGCGATAAATGGCCGGTGATAAAATCGACAAAACCATTAGCTACCGGGGACGGGGTTGTTGATCAGGCTGGATTGAATACAATTGAAACGGATAAGCTCTTCGATACGATTAATAAGGCGGGTACGATAGCGGGGCAATCTGTCTTATATCGATCATTGATGAATCCTTCTGCTTCATTGGACGAGATAAATGCTAAACAGCAAGCGCTTAGAGAGATTCAAGGCAATCAAGCGATAAGAGATAACCTGGAAAACATTATTGCTAGGTCTGTGGAAAAAGAACAAGCTTTATATTTGTTGTTATTTGGTGAGTTTTTAGGTTCTATGGGGACGGCTCGTGAAGACCAGCAAATTGAAGGCTATGGTTATCGGCAATATCGTCGTGCTGTTCGTTTTATGGTGGATCTGTGTGGACAGGTTTATTCATCGGAAATACCTGAAAGCCCTTACCTTAAAACGATATTTGAGAAAATAAATACTTTCTCTGAGAGTCGCGTTTTTTCTTTGATGCAGGGCCCTGTTTATAACACGGAAAAAGGTTTTAAAACTAAGCAGCAGCGTAAAGGTTCGTTCGTTCCGGCAACTATTTTTGTTCCTCGAATATTTAAGCCTTTATTAATTACTTTGGTTTTGGCAAGTGTCTGGTTGTTAACTCAAGTGATAAGTTTCAGTATTCCAGGGCTTTCCTTTGGTGGCGGTACCATGTCAGGTATTCTTTTGGCGCCAGCTGCACTGGTTTATTTTCCCTTTATTGGTTCCTATGATAGAGATAACTGTATTATTCCTTTGCGTGAAGAGTTTAAGCAATCTGAGGAGCTTGGCGATGCTCTGGATGCTCTAGGGCAGCTGGATGAATTGTTATCGTTTATTAAATTTTCAGAGAAGTATGGCAGTCATATGGTTCTGCCAACCATGTCAGAGGGTAAGCATCATTCTATTGATTTGCTTAATGCCATGAACCCTGTGTTAGGTATGGAAAATGAAGCCTATGTGGGGAATGATTTTACCTTGGCAGAAGAAAAGCTGGTATTTGTCACTGGCCCTAATAGTGGGGGTAAAACGGCCTTTTGTAAAACGGTGACTCAGATACAATTACTTGCTCAGGTGGGCTGTTTTGTTCCAGCACAAGCAGCAAGCTTAACAGTAGCAGACAAAATATTTTATCAGGCACCAGAAATTAGCCATCTAGATGATGGCGAAGGGCGTTTTGGTACAGAGCTTAAAAGAACAAAGGATATTTTTCTGGCTTCTACAGCTAAAAGTTTAATTGTGCTTGATGAGCTTTCTGAAGGGACAACTTTTGAAGAGAAGATGGAGTCTTCAGCAAATGTACTGGATGGTTTTTATCGTAAGGGTAATAGCACTATTTTAATTACTCATAATCATCAATTAGTTGATTTGTTTATTGATAAAGCTGAAGGGGTGGCAAAACAGGTGGAATTTGCCAATGAGCTACCTACATATAAGTTGGTTGATGGAATTTCTCGTGTCAGTCATGCTGATCGAGTGGCTAAGAAAATTGGTTTTTCTAAAGAAGATATTGATAATTATTTGGCGAATGACAAATAAGCGATCTGCATACACACAATAGGTTGAAAATGAAAATAGGTACAGCGCTTAGTAAAAGTGCAACTAAGGCTTTATTATTAGGTAGCGGTGAGCTGGGTAAGGAAGTTGCTATATCTTTGCAGCGATATGGGGTTGAGGTTATTGCTGTAGATCGTTACCAAAATGCTCCAGCGCAACAGCTTGCACATCGCAGTTATGTTATTGATATGACAGATATAACAGCAGTGAAGGAACTCATTGCTAAAGAAAAACCTGATTTTATTATTCCTGAAATTGAAGCTATCGCAACTGATGCATTGGCTGAGATAGAATTAGAAGGGCATTCACAAGTCGTACCTAATGCCAGGGCTGTGCAATTAACCATGAATAGAGAAGGGATTCGCACCATGGCTGCTGAAGAGGTTAAGGTTCCAACTTCTAGCTATGCTTTTGCAGAAACTTTTGCTGAGCTTAAGTCTGCGGTAGATAGTGGAATTGGTTATCCTTGTTTTATTAAACCAACGATGTCTTCGTCTGGAAAAGGGCAGTCTATGGTTAAGTCTGAAGATCAGCTGGAAAAAGCCTGGAACTATGCCAAGTCTGGAGGAAGAACAGATACAGGCAAGGTTATTGTTGAAGGTGCTGTTGAATTTGATTATGAAATAACATTGTTAACAGTGAGAGCATTAAATGAATTAGGGCAGGTTGAAACGCATTTTTGTGCGCCTATCGGACACAGACAGGAAGATGGTGATTATAGAGAAAGTTGGCAGCCGCAGGCAATGTCAGCGAATGCATTGCAAAACTCGCAAGATATTGCTGTTAAAGTTACTGACAATATCGGAGGTTTAGGTTTGTTTGGTGTTGAGCTGTTTGTTAAAGGTGATGATGTCTGGTTCAGTGAAGTAAGCCCTCGACCGCACGATACTGGAATGGTCACCATGGTGACTCAAAGACAAACCGAGTTTGATTTACATGCGAGAGCAATTTTAGGGCTACCGATTTCTACGGTTTTAGATAAAACAGGGGCAAGTGCGGTTGTTTTGGGCGGTATCGACGCTAAAGGTGTCGAATATATTGGGCTTGATAAGGCTCTGGTTGATCCTGAAGTTGATGTCCGATTATTTGCCAAGCCTGAAGCATTTGTAACAAGAAGAATGGGCGTTGCCTTAGCAACTGCAAATAATGTGACTGAAGCCCGAGATAAAGCTGTTAAATCAGCTAGACTAATACAGGTCGTTAAGCTTTAAAGGTTTTTGTTTAATGAGAAAGTTGCTGTGTATTTTGTTACTTGCTGTATTTTCTTGTCATGTTAGTGCCGATGTATACAAGCGCACTGCTGCTGATGGACGTGTGTATTACACAGATAAGCCAATAAAAGGGCTTAAATATAAGCGTATTATTCGGACCAGGCCTAAGGGATATTCTGGTGCTTTCAAAAGCCTAGCGAAGAATAAAAAAAAATTCACGCCTATTATTGCTAAAGCAGCAAAAAAATATCAAATTGATGAAAAATTATTACATGCAGTGATTCAGACTGAATCTGCATATGATGTAAAAGCAATTTCATCAGCTGGGGCGGTGGGGTTGATGCAATTAATGCCTGCTACAGCTAAACGGTATGGCGTTTCTAATCGAAAAAATGCAACAGAAAATATAGATGGTGGTACTCACTATATTAAAGACTTGTTAAAGATGTTTGATTCCAACCTTAATCTTGTACTTGCTAGCTATAATGCAGGTGAAGGTGCTGTTAAAAAATACAATAATTCAATCCCCCCTTATCCTGAAACTCAAAACTATGTGCGAAAAGTGCTTAAGTTATATAGGAAATTGTAAGTATTCGTCGCAGTCTTTCCTGATCGCTCTGCTACACTAATCTATAACTCGTTCGTTATTTCCTAAGAGGTCAATATGGAAGACTTAAACCCTCAAACACTGATTCAGGATTCATTGGAAATTTTTTCCCTTCCGGATGTTTATTTTCAAATATCTGAAATGATTAGTGATCCCAGGTATACAGCAAGTGATATGGGAAAGGTGATAGCGAAAGATCCTGGGCTGAGTGTTCGCTTGCTTAAGATCGTTAATAGTTCTTTTTATGGTTTTCAGGCTAAAGTAGATACGATTTCTAGAGCAATAACTATTGTTGGTATTGATGACTTAAAGGATTTGGTGTTTGCCACTTCAGTTATAGATAAGTTTAATCAAATTCCTGCAGAATTGGTTGATATGACCGATTTTTGGTTACGTAGTGTGCAATGTGGACTGATTGCTAAGTTATTGGCTAAAGAAAGTTCGGTTTTGCATTGTGAAAGGCTTTTTTTAACGGGTTTATTACATGATATCGGTTCTTTAGTGATGTATTTTAAAATTCCAGATAAATCTCAAGAAGTTTTGTTGGCTGCTGATTATGACAGGCGGTTAATTGGTGGGCTGGAGCAAGAAATACTGGGATTTACTCATGCGGATGTTGGAGCGGAGTTAATTAAATCCTGGGGATTGCCAGAGTCATTATATGAGGCTATTGGCAGTTATCTTAATCCTGAGGTATCTTTGGTTTACAAGCTAGATACATATTTGCTGAGTTTAGCCTCTCGCCTTACTGGTTTGTCTCAGAGAAACACAACGATTGAAGAGGTTTTAAATAGCTTTTCTGAAGAGGCACTGTCTATTATGCGCTTAGATGCAAAGATGGTCGCTAAGGTGATGAATAAGTCTGATGTCGAGTTTTCACAAGTGTTTGAGTTGATGGCGCCAAATAAAAGATTTCATTAAATAGCATGGTTATGTACAAACCGCAGGTTGCTTCCATCCTGTATCTCAAAACACGGCGTGAATACATCCGTGTAGCCTTGGCGAGAGCATCCCTGCTGTTCGTTAATGGACATATTAAATAATTTCTATTTTAAACAAATTTAATAACTTAATAAGTTTTATTAATGGAAGGCCTATGAGTGTATTGGGGTCTTCACTTTCGATTTTATCAAATAAAGCAATACCTAGACCTTCTGATTTAAAGCTCCCTGCGCAGTCATAAGGTTTGTCGAAGTTAAGGTAATTCAAGATTTGTTGTTCAGATAGTTCTTTAAAATGTACAGTGCAAATGTCTATATCGCTATGGCTTTCGTTGCTTGATGAGTCAATGACGCAAATGCTAGTAAAAAAATCTACAGTTTGTCCTGATTGTAGCTTTAGTTGTTGAATGCTTTGGCTGTGGCTTCCTGGTTTTCCAAGGATGTGATGATTAAAACTTGCCACCTGGTCTGAGGCTATAATTATGTGGTTATTGTATTTTGATTGTATAGCTTCAGCTTTTTCTTTGGCTAAACGCATTGCTAAATGTTTTGGCTGTTCATTGTTTAAGGGTGATTCATCAATATTAGGAGCATCAGTAATAAACTTAAGATTGAGCTTTTGTAATAATTCTTTTCTGTAGATAGAGGAGGATGCAAGGACAATAGGTTTCATTTAAGTAAATTAAGTTACTTTGGTAGTCGTTTTATTATAGTAACAATTGAGTGAATAAGTCTTGAAAGAATTCATAACTGATTTGCTTGCAGAGCTTATAATTGGTAAATGCTCAGTCCTATCTTTAAAAAATAACAACAATGAATGAATAAAAAAACTGGAATTATTTGTTCTATGTGCTTATGGGTGTTGACGAAAATAGATTAACCCTTTAAACTTGATAAGTTATGTTAGATAGATTACCTGTTCTTATAGATCCTGTGAGTTTTGCTGAAAGAGGAAAGCAACTTTTAGGCGCAATTGAAATAAATGAGTTGTCTCGTTTATCTGAAATTTTGCTTGATAACTCTGGGGAAATAAATATTGACCTTTCTTTTGGAAAAGAGGGAAGGGTTCCCACTATTGTGGGTGAAATCAAAGCAAATTTAATACTTGAGTGTCAGTCGTGTTTAAAACAAGTTGTTTTACCGATTGATAAACATTTTAAATTGGGCATGGTCACATCATTAGAGCAAGCTGATAGGTTAGCTAGTGATTGTGAGCCGATGTTTTTGAATGATGAGAAAGTTTCACTTAATGAACTTGTTGAAGATGAGTTGTTGTTGGCTTTACCCGATTTTCCCCGACACCCGTATGAGTGTGTTGAGCGAGAAAAGGCTGAGCCTATCATTGAAACAGTGGTTGAGGTTGAACAGGTGGAATCTAATAACCCGTTTTCTGTTTTAGCTAAACTAAAAAATACTGGAGATTAAAAATGGCTGTACAAAAAAGCAAAGTAACACGTTCAAGACGTGGGCAACGTCGTTCACATGATACTTTGACAAGCAAAACTTTGTCACAAGATCCTATGACAGGTGAAACTCATTTGCGTCACCACATGACACCAGAAGGTGTTTTTAAAGGTCGTCAAGTGGTTGTAAACGACGAAGATTAAAGTTTTGATGAGTGTTGGTTTTCATCGGCTGGCACTCTCAGTCCTTGATTAAGGAATGTGGATTTATAATGTCCTTGGTGACATGCTTTTTTCTTGTTCCTTAATTGACTTTATCGGCCTAGTTCTAGGTCGGTTTCAATAAAATTTTCTGGAGTTAACCCTAGCGTGAGCTCAACAATTGCAATTGATGCGATGGGCGGGGATTTCGGTCCTCAAGTTACCATTCCAGCATCCTTGAAATGCTTAAAAGCAAATTCTAATTTAAATATAATAATGGTTGGAGATGAAGAGGTTCTGAATGAACTTCTGGTTGATGCTCTGACTGAATTTAAAGATAGGTTGTTTATCAAGCATGCCTCCCAGCAGGTGGAAATGGATGAAAAACCTCAGAGCGCATTAAGAAGTAAAAAAGACTCTTCAATGCGTGTTGCCATTAACCTTGTGCGTGATGGTGAGGCTGATGCATGTGTTAGTGCCGGCAATACGGGGGCACTGATGGCTATTGCCCGTTTCGTATTGAAAATGATTCCAGGCATTGATAGGCCTGCTATTATATCTACTTTACCTTCAACTTTTGGACATACTCATATTCTTGATTTAGGTGCAAATGTTGATTGTACAGCTGAGCACCTCTATCAATTTGCTATTATGGGGGAAGAGGTTGTTAAGGCTGTTGAACATATTTCTTCACCAAAAATAGGCTTACTGAATATTGGTGAAGAAGATATGAAAGGTAATGAGCAGGTGAAAGCTGCTGCAAAGTTACTTGAAGCATCTACTATAAATTATATTGGCTATGTGGAAGGGAATTCAATTAATGCGGGTACTGTAAAAGTTGATCTAATTGTGACGGATGGTTTTGTTGGTAATGTTGCGCTTAAATCAATTGAAGGTGCTGCAAAGATGATTGGAACAAAGTTAAAAGATGCTTTTTCCAGAAACATTTTTACTAAGCTTGCAGGTATTGCAGCCTATCCAGTTTTAAAGCTGTTCAAACAAAGTATTGACCCTCGGATGTATAACGGTGCTAGCTTTATCGGTTTACGAGGATTAGTTGTCAAGAGTCACGGCGGAGCTGATGAGTTGGCATTTGAAACGGCAATTCATTTGGCCGAGGTAGAAATTGAGCAAAATGTCACTAAAAAAATAAGTGATAAGGTTGCTACCACTTTAGAGAATAGAGGGGAAGTATGAAACGTTGTTCAAAAGTAATTGGTACAGGTGGCTATTTACCAGAAACAGTGCGAACTAATGAAGATATTTCAAAATTAGTTGATACTACGGATGAATGGATTTTTGATCGTACCGGGATAAAAACACGGCGAATTGCCGGGCCCGACGAAACCGCTGCGAGTATGGCTGAAATAGCTGCTCGACAAGCTATAGAAATGGCTGGAATTGAAGCGGGTGAAATAGATTTAATTATTGTTGCTACAGGAACCCCTGACAGGGTTTATCCAAGTACTGCCTGTATTTTACAACACCGCCTCGAAATCCAGAACTGTGTCTCTTTCGATATACAGGCAGCTTGTTCTGGTTCCATATTTGCGCTAAGTATTGCTGATCAATATATAAAGTCGGGTGCTGCTGATAAGGTTCTCATTGTTGGCTCAGAAATTTGTTCTCGACTTGTTGACTGGACAGATAGAGGAACATGCATTCTATTTGGTGATGGTGCTGGCGCTGTTCTATTAGACTCGTCTGAAGAATTTGGTATTTTATCTACACATATCCATTCTGATGGAGCATTTGAAGATCTGCTTTATTGCTCAAATCCTCAAGTTGCTACTGATGCTAACAAAGATGATAAAGGCTTTATTACTATGAAAGGTAATGAGGTTTTTAAAGTTGCAGTGAATACCTTAGGTCGTATCGTGGATGAGACCCTGGCAGCCAACGGTCTGGAAAAAGATGAAATAGATTGGTTGGTTCCTCATCAGGCAAATACCAGAATTATAGCTGCGACAGCAAGAAAGCTTAAAATGTCGATGAATCAAGTCGTTTTGACATTGGAGAATCAAGGGAATACCTCTTCAGCTTCTGTTTTGCTGGCTTTTAATGAAGCCGTGAGAGATGGCCGGATTAAACGAGGGCAGTTGGTATTACTGGAAGCTTTTGGTGCCGGCTTTACCTGGGGTTCTGCGTTAATTAAGTATTAAATAAAAAAAAGATCATTATGAGCGAACAAAATTATAATTTAGCTTTTGTTTTTCCTGGGCAAGGGTCCCAGTCAATTGGCATGTTATCTGATTTAGCCGAGACTTTTCCTACGGTTAAGCAGACATTTGAACAAGCATCGGAGTGCTTAAGTTTTGATTTATGGAACTTGGTTCAACAAGGGCCCATTGAAGATTTAAATCAAACTCATAATACTCAACCCGCTATGTTGGCTGCAGGTGTTGCTATGTGGCGAGTTTTATGCGAACAGACGACTGTAAGGCCTGACTGGATGGCTGGCCATAGTCTAGGTGAATACAGTGCTTTGGTTTGCTCAGATGCCATAAGCTTTGAAGATGCTATTTCTCTGGTTGCAGAGCGTGGACGATTAATGCAACAGGCAGTTCCTGAAGGTATTGGTGCGATGGCCGCAATTATTGGTCTAGAGGATCATATTGTAGTTAAAGCCTGTACTGAAAGTGCAGGGAATGAAATTGTTTCTGCTGTTAATTTTAATTCACCTGGACAGGTCGTTATTGCAGGGCATGTTGCGGCAGTTGAAAGAGCAATGGCTGCTGCAAAAGAGGCGGGTGCTAAACGAGCGTTGAAATTACCAGTGAGTGTGCCATCGCATTGTGCCTTAATGGAACCCGCTGCTGAAAAGCTTGATGAAAAGCTTAAGACTATACAAATTGATAGTCCTAAAATGACATTAATACATAATGTAGATGTGGCTTCTCATAATGCAGCTGAAGTTATACGCAATGTGTTAAAAGAACAATTGTTCAAGCCAGTACGCTGGGTCGATGGTATTAGATATATGCATGACCAGGGGGTAACTCATTTTGTTGAGTGCGGACCAGGTAAGATTTTGATGGGACTTAATAAGCGTATTGTAAAAGAAGCAAATCATATGACGATGTATGATTCTGCAACATTAGAAAAGGTAGTGGAGCAATTAAATGGATAAGAAAGTAGCTTTGGTAACGGGGGCTAGTCGAGGAATTGGACGAGCAATTGCAGAGCAGTTAGTTGAAGATGGTTTTTTTGTCGTGGGTACAGCAACCAGCGATAAGGGTGCTGATTCAATATCTAGTTATTTATCTGAAAATGGTAAAGGCTTGAAATTAAATGTTGCTGATGCTGAATCAATTGCTGAAGTGATAAAAAAAATTGCTGATGAATATGCTGCACCCGCTGTATTAGTCAATAATGCGGGAATCACTCGTGATAATCTACTGATGCGAATGAAGGATGATGAGTGGAATGATATTATCAATACTAATCTGACATCAATTTTTCGGATGAGTAAAGCTGTATTGCGTGGGATGATGAAAGCAAAAACAGGAAGAATAGTTAACATTTCTTCAGTCGTTGGTGCGACAGGTAATGCAGGGCAAACAAATTATGCAGCATCTAAAGCCGGAATGGTTGGATTTGCTAAATCTATGGCAAAAGAAGTTGGCTCACGTAACATAACTATAAATACTGTAGCGCCAGGATTTATAGATACGGATATGACTAAAGAACTGGCTGATGAGCATAAAGATGCTTTGATGAGTTCAATTGCATTAGGACGTTTAGGTGACCCTAAAGAAATTGCTCATGCGGTTTCTTTTCTGGCTTCAGAGGGTGCATCTTACATTACTGGTGAAACAATTCATGTAAATGGTGGCATGTTTATGTCATAGTGTTGTGACTTTGTTGCAATATCAAGTATAATTCGACTCGGTTTGCTGGGTAGCCAGTGACGAGGTTTCTATAACTTTAAATAATAATTTACAGTAAGTCGTATACATATAAGAATACGATTACATGTTTGGGGAAAAAAAATGAGTAACATTGAAGAACGAGTAAAAAAGATTGTTGCAGAACAGTTAGGTGTTAAGGACGATATTGCTAATGATGCGTCTTTTGTTGATGATCTTGGTGCTGATTCTTTGGATACAGTAGAACTTGTCATGGCGCTTGAAGAAGAATTTGAATGTGAAATTCCAGATGAAGAAGCTGAAAAAATCACAACAGTTCAGTTAGCAATTGATTATATTAATACTAATCTATAATTGATTACATCATCTAGTGGGTGAATTCTCATCCACTAGACATAGTTTTTGAAAGTTTTTTAAAAACTCCTTTCACAGTATGAATTTTTTACTTTTCTAACAGGTCAATACTTTGAGCACACGTCGAGTTGTAATTACAGGCCTAGGCGCAATTTCGCCTTTAGCTAATAATGTCGCAGATACCTGGGGCGGTATCATTAATGGTAAAAGTGGTATTAGTCCAATCGATTCATTTGATATATCATCTTTCGCAACAACATTTGGTGGTGTTATCAGAGGTTTTGACATTAGTGAATATATTCCTGCGAAAGATGCGAAAAGAATGGATGGTTTCATTCATTATGGCATTGCCGCTGGTTGTCAGGCGATTGAAGACTCAGGTCTGGAAGTGACAGAAGAAAATGCCGAACGAATTGGTGTGGCAATTGGTTCTGGAATTGGTGGTATTACAGGTATTGAAAGCTGCCGAATGACTTATGAAAAAAGTGGTCCACGTCGAATTTCACCTTTTTTTGTTCCAGGTAATATTATCAACATGATTTCTGGTAACCTTTCCATTAAATATGGTTTAAAGGGGCCTAATTTCGCGATTGTTACCGCATGTTCTACCGGAACTCATAATATTGGTGATGCTACCCGTCTGATTAAATACGGTGATGCAGATGTTATGGTGGCGGGTGGTGCAGAAATGTGTACTACATCAGCGACTGCAATGGGTGGTTTTTCATCAGCAAAAGCTTTATCACGTAGAAATGATGATCCTCAAGCAGCTAGTCGTCCCTGGGATAAAGATCGTGATGGTTTTGTCTTGAGTGATGGTGCTGGTGTTGTGGTGCTTGAAGAGCTTGAGCATGCAATAGCACGGGGTGCAAAAATTTATGCAGAAGTAGTAGGTTATGGCATGAGTGGTGACGCTTATCATATGACAACACCTTCTGTTGGTGGTGAAGGTGCAGCTCGTTGTATGAAAAATGCAATGCGAGATGCTGGCGTGAATGCTGAGCAAATTGATTACATTAATGCACATGGTACTTCGACACCTGCAGGTGATGTAGGTGAAACTCAAGCGATGAAAGCGGCATTAGGTGATCATGCTTATAATGTTGCTGTCAGTTCAACTAAATCGATGATTGGTCATTTATTAGGTGCTGCTGGAGGTATTGAAGCAGTTTTATCTGCATTAACAGTTAAAAATCAGATTGCCCCACCGACTATTAACCTTGAGACTGCAGATCCAGAATGTGATTTAGATTATGTTCCTAACACTGCAAGAGATATGAAGATCGATTATGCAATATCGAATTCTTTTGGTTTTGGTGGAACCAATGGATCATTGATATTTAAACGATACGAATAAAATTTTGATAACAGTGTTGCCTTATGTATCTACTAAATGGTAAAAGTGAACACTGTATAGCAATTTCAGACAGGGGGTTCCAGTATGGAGATGGTTTATTTGAAACCATTGAAGTCATTAATGGAACCCCTGTTTTTTTGAATCAGCATTTACAACGACTGGATAAAGGGTGTAAAAAACTTTTAATTCCTACACCTGATATTGATTTATTAAGGAATGAAGCTAATCAACTGGTAAAGGGTTCAGCTAAAGCCGTTTTAAAATTAATGGTTACCAGAGGGTCTGGTGGACGAGGGTATCGTCAACCCGATTCAATTCAAGCTACACGTCTATTTTCTCTTCACCCATTTCCTGATTATCCTGAAAATTTATTAACGCGAGGCATTAATGCCAGGTTTTGCAAGACTAGATTAGGATTAAATCCCGCACTGGCAGGCATTAAACATATGAATCGACTGGAGCAAGTTATTGCTCGATCTGAATGGACATCATCTGATATTCATGAAGGTATCATGTTGGATATTAATGGAAACGTTATCGAAGGGACCATGAGCAATATCTTTTTAGTAAAAGGTCATTGTTTGTATACACCATTAATTGAACAATGTGGTGTTGAGGGTGTTTTAAGGAATATTATTATATTTTTAGCAAAACAAAATAACATACCTGTTGTGGAAAAGATGCTGAATACAGCGGATGTTTTTTCTGCCGATGAACTGTTTGTTAGCAATTCAATTATAGGGCTATGGCCAATACAGAAAATTGAGCAGCAGTCATTTAAAATTGGTCCTATATTTAATAAATTACAACATTTGTTTACTGATTATAAGCAAGAGGCCGTTAATGTTCACTAAGATTTTTACTAGTCTATTATTGCTTATTAGCTTGGCGACTATCTGGTTATGGAATGAGTATAACCAGGCCCTTACTGTTCCAGTGGTTATTGAACAGACTAAGATGATCGAGATTGAAAAAGGTGATAGCTTTAAACGAATCAGCAATAAATTAATTGATCAGAACATTGCTATTAATCCTTTGTGGTTTAAAGTTATTGCTTATAAAGACAAAGTGAGTAATAAGCTGAAAGCCGGGGAATATGAACTAAAAGCAGGCCTGACAATGCCTGAAATTTTAGCCATATTTGTAGCAGGTAAATCCAGACAATATTCAATTACCTTCCCGGAAGGCTGGAGTTTCAAACAAATTCTTGAACAAATCCAAAAAAACCCACACTTGGTGAAAACCTTGGGAGCAATGGATTATCAAAGCATTATGGCAAAGTTGGATTCTGAGTATAAACACCCAGAAGGTTTGTTTTTTCCTGATACCTATTTCTTTGATAAAAAAACCACAGATTTTGCCATTTTAAAAACCGCTTACGATAAAATGAAACTCATTTTAGAAAAGGAGTGGCAGAACAAACAAAAAGATTTACCTTTGGAAAATGCGTATCAAGCTCTGATTTTGGCATCTATTGTTGAAAAAGAAACGGGAGCAGCTTTTGAGCGTCCTCAAATTGCAGGCGTTTTTACCAGAAGACTTCGAAAGGGCATGCTTTTACAAACTGACCCTACAGTCATTTATGGTATGGGGGATCGTTATAAAGGTAATATCCGATATAGAGATTTAAGACAGCCAACGGCTTATAATACATACGTGATTAAAGGATTGCCACCCACACCTATTGCTATGCCAGGGCAATTGGCAATTCATGCCGCATTGCACCCTGCAAAGGGTAAAACCCTGTATTTTGTTGCT
>Ga0209707_1000265_pt1 | contig 34003 bp, 29 predicted proteins | sample EN4Hudsemesocosm_FD_184630 | JGI IMG/M metagenome (GOLD analysis project Ga0209707, IMG submission 184630) | Methane-oxidizing microbial communities from mesocosms in the Hudson Canyon - EN4B Hudson Canyon (SPAdes) (version 2) | ecosystem: Environmental > Aquatic > Marine > Cold seeps | place... | reverse complement strand
CTTCCAGGCCATTAAAACTTACTGTTTTCTAGTTCTCATGCGCCGCGTGGGAACCAGATAATTTGATAAACAAAAGGAAAAATACAAACGTCCCTCGCGAGCCTCCAGGCCGCGATTGCTCTTAGTCTTTTTCTTGTCGTGGTCGTGGTCGCGGCCTGGAGGCCCCTCCTACCCATTAAAATCAACTGTTTTAGATGGAATCAACTTAAATATTTGTGTAGATACCTATGCTCCATCAGGAGAGGGCATTAGGAACTAGCTCAACTTATTGAATTCTATTTTCAACACTTAATGGTGACATAACCTAAATATAAGAATGCGGCTAAATATTTATGAAAATGGTCGAACGATTTTGAGCGACAACAGAGTTAATGTTATTAAACTGAATATAAATTATGAAGCCGTTTCAGTTTCTTTATCATCAACCAATTCACCCGGGGCAAGAACTTCCTCTTCAGTCGTGACATTGAGAGCTTGAGCTTTTGCTTCTTCAACGATAGTTTCTAATTCTGGTTGCGGAAACAAAAATTCAACAATTAGAATGGGAATAAGCAATAGAATCATCACGCCAATGGGATTAAACCCTGGGTTAATGATATCTGCTATCCAGAAGGCACCTAGGCCACCAACAACCATAACGGCAGGGTTTGGTCTTTTTATTTTTTTCATAGAATAATTATCGGCAGTTATTGCTCGTCCTTGAGTTTTTAATATTAGAACATAAAAACTGAATTAGATTTAAAGTTAACCCACAGTTGATCACCTAAAGAAATATTGAGTTCTTTAAATGCATTCATAGTAATAATAACCTGAAATAATTCACCGGCTAAGACACTTACTCGTATTTTCCCTGCTTCATCTGCAATAGCCGTGACCCTGCCATGATATTGATTGCGCATACTAGATACCAAGGCTGTTGTTGATAAGACTATTTCATTTGGGTCAATAGAGACATGTTGGTATTCTTCGGTATTATCAGCCAGCATAATTTGAATCTTTCCCGTGTTAAATAATTGCTTGTTAACTGAACCCTGGAATAAGTTTATTAATGCTGTTTTTACTACCCTTCCTTTTATTAATGAAATAACATCATCGGCGATTGCAATACCTTGTAAACGATTATGGGTGCTGAAGACTATTGTTTTATTTTGCTGTTTTACATAACGCTGAATAAAATATTCCAATAATTGCTCGCTATTATGATCAAGATAACTAAAGGGTTCATCCATTAATAACACATCTGGATTCGTAATAATTGCTCGGGCTAAGGCAACTTTTTGCTGTTCGCCACCCGATAATGATTTAGCCTGCTTCTGACTAAGATGGGCAATATCTAATTGTTCTAAGGCCGCTTGTATTTGAGCGGCCTGGTCATGCTTTAAATGATGGAATTTTAATGGTTTTCTAAGGTTATCTGTAACAGAGCCTCTAAGCATATAAGGTTTTTGAGGTAAAAAAGCAACGCGCTTGATAAACGAGTTGACTTGCCTGGTTGTTGGTTCGGAGAAAAAACTAATCTGCCCTTGCTGGTTTTTTTGCAAGAATGCCAATAAGTTAAGTAAGGTACTTTTTCCACAACCATTAGGGCCAATTAATGCCGTAATTTTGTTGGCATTGATTGTTAATTTATCAATTGATAAGGCTTCGGCCTTGCCATAACAAAAGCCAATATTGTTTAACTGGTAAGCTATTGACATAGAATGACACCTTCAGTTCGATAATACTCAAGTAAGCGACGAAAAATCAAGGGGTCTTTTTCTAATGTGAGCTCACTGTCTTTAGGGTTTAGGTTATGTTCGAGTCTGGACAGCCAGAAACGCAGGGCCGCTAGTCGAAAAATAACGGTTAAATGCTTTTTTTCATCTTGGTTCAACATTCTAATGCTCTGGTAGCCAGAAAAAAGTGCTTTCAGTTTTTGTTGATTAACAGATCCATTTTCCACACACCAATCGTTACATGTCACAGCGATATCAAATAAAAAATAATCGTGACAGGCGGTATAAAAATCTAAAATACCACTAATGTGCCCTTGAACAAATAGTACATTATCTTTAAATAAATCAGCATGAATAATGCCTTTGGGTAAAGCAGGTAATGGATAAGTTGATTGAAAGTTTAATTCGGAATGCAGTAAATCTTTATCTTCTTTGTTTAGGGAAGGACTTATTTTATTAAAAATTTCCTGACAACCCATCAGGTTCTTTGGATTTTTCTTATAAAAATCGGAAGACTGATTAAATAGATGTAATTTGGCAAGATACTCGCCAATTTCTGAGCATTGAGTGATTGAGGGAGTTTCAATGGATTGCCCCGGTAGGCATTCAAATAAGGCTGCTGGTTTGCCTTCCAAAGTATTGATAATTACGCTGGCTTTGCATATTTGTGGATGAGGAGCAGGGAAATTAGATTGGCTGAGATGTGTTAATAGTTTTAAATAGCAAGGTAGCTCTTGGGACGTTAACGATTCAAAAATGGTTAAAATAAAGTCCCCCTGAGAGGTGCTTACTCGATAATTAGTATTTTCAATTCCCGCTTGAATACCTGAAAATTTTATCAAGCTTCCCAGTGAATATAAGGCTAAGAATTTTTGTAATTTCTGCTGAGAAACAGGGGTGTAAACTGACATGAGTGATAAGAGGCCCAGGATGATAGTTAATATGAAAGATGATAATAGTATTTATTATAACCTTCTTACCCTGGCTTCTTTAATGCAGGAGGATGGATCGGTCGGCAAATAACAGAGTTATTAAAATTAGGATGTACATTCACAATATGAAGTGCATGCTTTAAAATTGATGTCCCTCTATCTATCAGTACATCCTATTTTTGGGTGGAACTAGAGTGTTCTTATTTAATGGCTATGTCACCGTTAAGTGTGGGGTTTGTGACTCTTAAGCCCTCTCCTGCTGGAGAGGGCTTAAGAGCATTTTCAACACTTAACGATGACATATCCTATTTAATTAACATAAAACTGTCGCATCATCCCTAAATCTTCATGCTCCAGATTATGGCAATGGTATAAAAATAAACCTTTAAAATCTTGAAAGGGTTTTATGATCTCAATTTCTTCACCTGGCATAACCAGTACAGTGTCTTTCCAGCCAGAGTTAATAAAGCCATCTTTCACTGTGGCATATTCATCTTTACGCATGCCTTCCATTTTTCTGGAAATAATTTGATATTGTTGACCATGTAAATGAATTGGATGAGCCATAGACATCATCATGCCCCCGCCCATACCACCACCCATCATGCCCATACCACCACCTTTCATACCACCCATTTTCTTTTGATCATCATTGCCATGCTGTTCTTTTTTCATACCATGATCATGAAATATTTTGATTTTTTTGATGGATCCAACAGGGACCCTTTCAAAGTCCATCACTCTATCCATTGAGTAAGATTTGCCATTTAACATGGGTCTCATTGGTTTCATGGAAATAGCAATGGGTAATGGATTTTTGGCATTATCAACATCGCGCTCAGTGAGTCGGTCGAAGTTGACTAAGCGCTTTGGTAATTTAGGCGAGTCACTGACTTTTTCTGTGACCTTAAAGGAAGCAATTGGAAATTTGGCACCTTGAGCGAGTCCTCCACCCATCATGCCCATGCCGCCACCCATACCTCCGCCCATACCACCCATACCACGGGAAGAGTTACCTTTGCCTTTTTGCATTTTTGAATACATGGGTGGCATTGCCCCAGAATAAGGAAGGCTATACATTACAAGTTTTGATCCCACTGAATGACCACTAAAGTCTAACCATAAATCAACACGTTCACCCGGTGCCAGCATAATATAAGGCCTGGTTTCTGGTTTTTCCAATAATCCTGCATCTGTTCCGATGGCGGTTAAAGGTGTGCCGTCATCCCAGCCTAATTTATAAATTCTGGAATTGGAGCCATTAACGGCTCTAAAACGGTAGGCTCTGGATTTAACGGAGAATTCAACATTCGGATTACCATTTACTAAAATGGTATCACCTAAGAAGCCTTGCATACGACCATGCATGCCGTGTAAATATTGTAACTGGTTGCGATTATTAAACTTTCTATCTTGCAGTACGAAAGGTAAGTCATATTCTCCACTCGGTAGATCTAGCTTTTTTTCTTCATCATCAGTTACTGTAATCAACCCAGCCAAACCTTTATACACCTGTTCAGCAGTTAACTCATGAGAGTGAGAATGATAAAAACTAGTCCCAGCCCGGTTCATCACTTCGAATTCATAAACAAAGCGTTCACCAGGTTGAATACTATACATAGGGTGACCATCGCTTTTTTGCGGGACATGTAATCCATGCCAATGCACTATAGAGGGTTCTGATAAAGCATTATTAAAGAAAATCCGGACTTTTTGACCACGCTCAAAGTTAATGATTGGCCCAAGGTAATTACCTTTTAATTGTTGTAAAGTCTGTTTTGGGCCTTTTAACAATTTGGCATAATATTTTTGTACCCGCGTACCAGGACCACTTTTTAGAATAGAAATATTAGCACTGCGTGCGCTCATTTCTATTTCTACATCAGGGTTAAAGCCACGGGTAGGGCTACTTTTGATTTGACCTTGATTTGCTTGTAACAAACCAGGGAAAGTCGCTGCTGCTAATCCTAAAGCTGAATGCTGTAGGAATTGACGTCTGTTATTATTTTTTATTGACATAATCCTTCCTCTAAATTAAACCGTTAGTATTTAATTAACTATGAATATACACTTTTTTGGAAGGATAACAACTGAGTTTTTTTGTAGCTTTAAAGGCTATAACTTTTCCAGACTAATAAAGCTGTAAGAAAAGTCAACTGAGGGATCATCTGCAATGTCTTCTCTAGTCATTTCTCTCCATTCATCTTTATTGATGACAGGAAAAAAAGTATCTGCATCAAAAGACTTATTGATCTCAGTTAAATAAAGTTTGTCAGCTTGTGGCAATATGGCTTGATAAAAGGTAGCTCCACCAATAACAAATATTTCATCATATTGTTGGCAGGCGGCAATAGCGTTTTCTATGCTATTAAAAACCAGACAATCTGCTTGTTGATAGGTTTTGTTTCGACTGATGATAATATTGGTTCGCCCTGGTAAGGGCCTGCCAATAGACTCATAGGTTTTGCGACCCATTAGAATCGGTGAGCCCATAGTAATTTGCTTAAATTTCTTAAGATCAGCAGATAGGTGCCAAGGCATTTCATTGTTTAGGCCAATTGCACGGTTACTTGCCATTGCTACGATAAGTGATATCTTCATATTTTAGAGTGATTAGATGTTTAGTGAGTTGGCCATAATATTGAGAGTGGCGGAATCAAGATAATAGTAGATCAGAAACAAGCCTTTCATTAGTTAATCTGGCTATGAACTAACCGCAGGTTGCTTCCACTCTGTCTCAAAAGGCACGGCGTAAATACATCCGTGTAGCCTTGGAGACAGCATCTCTGCTGTCAACAGTCTTGAGAAACAAAGTGAAAACAACTTATAAGCTGTGGTTTGTTAATACGCATGTTAGTTAATTAAAAAGCTGCCGGCGATGGGTTTATCAATAGATCCAGTGGCCGTTGTAAATTGGAAAGGGATTGATACCAATTCCATTCCTTGGTTAAGTTGCACAGCAAAGTGTAAATGAGGGCCAGAAGAAAACCCTGTATTGCCTGAATAGCCAATCAGTTGACCGGCAGAAACGTTTAATCCTGGATACACTTGTGCCCTTTCTAAAGCTAAATGAGCATAAACTGCCATGCTACCATCTTCATGTAAGATTCGAATACTATTTGCTCGAGTCTTATAGGCCTGCTTAGTTCCACCATTAAAAAAGTCATTATTAACCTCTACAACGATACCTGTTCTGGCTGCATAGATAGGTGTATTAACAGGCATTACTAAATCAACAGCATATTTATTTTGTTTATCGGTATGGCTAAATTTACCTTCAAAAGCCTGAGAAATTGGAAAGCTTGTGTTTCTCTCAAAAGGCGGCAAATAAACAGCATTTTGATCATGGATTGCTAAGGGGCTGCCAATGATATAGCTGTATTTTAATGAGAAGCTCCAGGATTTGTATTTATTAATGCCTGTTATCTGAAATAATATTTCAGATCGGCCGGGCTGAATAACAAATTGTTTTGGCAGTGCAGGTGTTGAAATAACATTGCGCGTCTGAGTAAGGCTTATTTCAACTTCAACTGGGCCTGGATAATTATTGATGACAAAATATTTTGGTTGATGTTTATCTCCTGTTTTTTCCAGCCATATAAAACGTTTATTTGTTGCTTTTAATTGCCTTACTTCTACAGGCATGTCAGTTTTTGGCTGCTTATCTGAATAATGCCATAGCCCTTGCTTATCTTTATATTTGTAGAGTTTTTTTGCCTGTAATTGCTGAGAAAAAAAACCAGTTAACAGAAAAAAAATAAATAGTTTCATTTAGTTAGAATGCCAGGATAGCTTATAATTGCATTTTCAATTGCTGATGGGCACCTCTATTAATTCATGACTGGCATCTATACGCTTAAAAAATTCGATAACATCGTTGAAAATCTTGTTAATAGCCTGCTATTAACTGCGATCTTCGCCTTGTTCTCAAACATTTTAAACGCATACCTGCTCAGACAGAATTAATAGAGGTACCCTGATAAACTAATTATTACTTATTAGTGGTTAATTTAACATTTATTTTTCAGTCTTATTTGCTATGGATAAAATAGTGCTTGATATAGAAACAAGTTGTCTTTGTGGTAGCGGCCAGGAATACTCTATATGTTGCCAGCCATTTCATAACAAGGTTAAAGTACCTGTAACTGCAGAGGCTTTGATGCGTTCGCGATTTACCGCCTATGCACAGAAAAATGACAGCTATTTGTTAGAGACATGGGATTCTGCTAAAAAACCTAAATCGATTGATTTTTCAAAAGAAGAAGTAATTTGGACTAAACTTAGTATTGTAAAGCTAAAAAAAGGAAGTGAAAAAGACAGTAAGGGAATCGTTGAATTTAAGGCTTATTATTCACTGGATAATGAACTTTATGTGATGAATGAAATCAGTCGTTTTATAAAAGTAGCTGGTCGATGGTTGTATTTAGATGGTGTGGTAAAGTCTGTAGCTAAAGCTGATCAACAATCTAATCAGGGAAAAAATGCATTGTGCTCTTGTGGCAGTGGTAAAAAATTTAAACGGTGTTGTGGTAAAAAATTATGATTTTAATTTTAAGAAGAATTCCTGAGAATACCAAAAAACATGAAATTATTGATTTTTTGGCACCTGTTTTAAAAGGCAGTCTTTTAAAAAAAGAAGGTCGAATAGAGTCTGTTAAGATATTGATTTTAAAGGATGTTGTGAATGATTCTATTGAATATCATGGTTTAGTAACTATTGATTCTGATGCAGCTGCTAAAAGAGTGATTAAGCAACTGAATAGAAAACCTTTTAAAAATAAAAATATTGCAGTCAGAGAATATTTTTTTCGTTCTTGGCATAATGACCCAAGAATCAATATGGGTCAGTGGAATGAAGAACTAGAAAATAAGCGTCAAGGAAATCGGCGACGTACCAGACTCGAAGTAATAACTGAAGAGGAATCTATAAAATTTAGCAGCAAGCGGAGTGATCATCGGATGCTCTAAGTTTTTCAAGTAATGGTGTCAGTGTAATGAGTTGGCGCTGTTTTTCCAGACGATGACAACGGATGATACTCTTCAGCTCTGTAAGAGCTATATTGAAGTCATCATTGACGATTAAGTAATTAAATTCATCACAATGGCTCATTTCTTTTACTGCATCTTGCATTCTACGATCTATAATTTCTTTGCTATCCTGTCCCCTGTTTTCTAAACGCTGTTGTAATATCTCTATTGAGGGTGGCAATATGAAAATTGAAAGACAATCTGGAAGCCTTTTCCTTACTTGCTGAGCACCTTGCCAGTCGATTTCTAAAATAACATCGACTCCATTGTCTAAAAGTTGCTCAACAGAGTGTTGTGCTGTTCCATAAAAATTATCAAACACTTGAGCATGTTCTAAAAAAGCATGATCAGCTATCATTTGTGTAAATTCAGCTACAGTAGAAAAATAATAATCTTTTCTATGAATCTCACCTGCTCGCATTTGTCGAGTTGTATGGGATACAGAAACCGTTAATTGCTCTAAATCAGCGGTTAATTGTTTGACCAGGCTGGTTTTCCCTGCACCTGAGGGAGCAGAAATGATATAGAGTTTACCTTTGTTCATCGTATTTCCTTATTCAATGTTTTGAACTTGTTCGCGCATTTGTTCAATCAGGACTTTAAGGTCGATTGAAATTTGTGTCATTTCTTTATCTGCAGATTTGGAGCCCAGGGTATTAGCCTCTCTATTCATCTCTTGCATTAAGAAATCGAGACGTCTGCCAATGGGTTCTTGCTTGCTTAATACATTGAGCACTTCATTAACGTGAGTATTTAAACGATCCAGTTCTTCCGCGACATCAAGTTTTTGAGCAAGAAAGACCATTTCTTGTTCAAGTCTGTCAAAGTCAGGCTCTTTAGCTAACTCAGTCAAGCGGGCTGTAATTCTGGAGCGAATACGCTCTAATACCTCGGGCAGTTTTTTATTAGCGGCATCAACTAATAGCAGAATGTTATTACAACGTTGTTCAATCAGTATGGCAAGTTGTGCACCTTCTCGCTCCCTTGCTTCAATAAGTTGTTTAAGTGATTGTTCAACTAAAAGATGAATGCTCGATGATAAGCTTTCTTTGTCAATTTCGGGTTGTTGCTGAATACCTGGATAATTTAAAACATCAAATGCTGTAAAAGGCTGGCCAGTATGCATGAGTTCTTCTATTTGGCTGGTTGCATCTAATAAGGCTTTAACGGCTTCTTCATTGATGCTAATACTTTGTTTCTGAGTTGTTTGTTTTTTAAAACTCAATGAACATTCAATTTTACCTCGATTAATAAACCCAGTAATTGATGATCTAATATCAGCTTCTGAAAAACGCAACATTTCAGGTAATTTAAGTGAAATATCGCAATATCGGTGATTGACTGAGCGCAACTCACAGTTAACAGTTAAGTTATCAAGCTCTATTTCACTACTGGCAAAAGCAGTCATACTTTTTATCATTATTTAACCTATACTAAAACTATTTAAGCAGTAATATTAAAATTATCTATGGCAGAATATTACGATCCTGATACCTACCCAAAAAAATGGAATTACCTTCAATCGGGCACTATTATAGACCACTATATGATTGAACGGGAATTAGCTCATGGTGGCTTCAGTTCTGTTTACCTTGCAAGGCAGATGGATGACCAGCTGCAAGTTGCAATCAAAGAATACTTACCGCGTAAATTTGCACATCGAACATGGAATAATGTTGTTATTCCCCATAGTGACGAAACTAAAACTTTATTTTTAAAAGGAAGGGCTCTTTTTTTTGAGGAGGCAAAGGTTTTAGCCGATTTAAAACATCATAATATTGTGGATGTTATCAACTTTTTTCAAGCCAACGAAACTGTTTATATGGTGATGACTTATGATTATGGTGTGACATTAGATAAAGTGATTGCAGATAAAAGTATTCAAAAAGATGAAGATTTTCTTCTTTTGATTTTTACACAATTATTAAGAGGAATCGAGGTTATTCATCAGCACAATATGGTTCACCTGGATATTAAGCCTTCCAATATTTTAGTGCGACCTGAATTTGATCCTTTATTACTCGATTTTGGTGCGATTAGAACCTATAAAAAGAGCAATAAGGCACAGCAGACTAAAGTTTTAACAAAAGGTTTTTCCCCAGCAGAACAATACTCATCACAGGGGAAGTTAGGTCCATGGACAGATATTTACGCTGTTGGAGCAAGTATGCGTTGCTGTTTAGATGGAAAAATACCTATGCCAGCACCAGACAGGGTCAGCAAAGATACAATGATACCGGCAATAAAAGCATATAAACGGAAGGTTCCTGAATATTTATTAAAAGCGATTGATTGGGCAATGGACCTCGATCCAGAGAAAAGGCCTCAATCGATTAAGGAATTACAGTATGCTTTATTAAATAATGATTAAATTAAATTTTTTGAGGTTTCAGGAACCTTCTGATCAAGCCCAATTATTTTTAGCAAGCTAAATTCTAACCAACTTAATCAGAGGTTCCTTAAAGAACTAGGGGAATAGCTTAGAAAAAAGGTATACTGTGCCGTTTTTTTAATAGAGTGACACCATGAGACCAAGTGGACGTAATCCTGATCAATTAAGAGATGTTAAATTTATCTGCAACTATACTAAACATGCGGAAGGTTCAGTTATGGTTGAGTTTGGCGATACTCGGGTGCTTTGTACCGCCAGTGTTGAAAGGCGGGTTCCTCGTTTTTTAAAAGGGAAAGGTGAAGGATGGGTAACGGCTGAATATGGCATGTTGCCAAGATCAACACATGACCGCATGGGGCGTGAAGCAAGTAGAGGTAAGCAAGGTGGACGCACATTAGAAATTCAGCGATTAATTGGTCGATCTCTACGGGCGTCCCTAGATTTAAAGGCATTAGGTGAAAACACCATTACAATTGATTGTGATGTGATTCAAGCTGATGGTGGAACAAGAACCGCATCAATTACGGGTGGGTTTGTTGCTCTGTCAATTGCTATTAAACACATGATGGCAAAGAAACTGATAAAGAAGAACCCTCTGCATGGTCAAATTGCTTCAGTTTCTGTTGGTATATTCAATGGTGCACCTGTTTTAGATCTGGATTATGCTGAAGACAGTAATGCTGAAACTGATATGAACGTGGTGATGAATGATGCCGCTGCTTTTATTGAAGTGCAAGGGACAGCAGAAGGCCATGCTTTTAGAAAAGATGAGTTAAATTCTATGCTTGAATTAGCTGAGCATGGCATTAACCAGTTGTTAGAAAAGCAGCGTGAAGCTTTGGAATCAGTTGATTAATAAGCCCTTCCAATTGTCTGAGTTAGTTTTTTTACTATAAAAAACTAACTCAGCTTACAAAATTATTTGCGAGTTTGATATGCCCTTTTCTGATTTTAAAAAAATTGTTTTAGCGAGTGGTAATGCTGGAAAAATAACAGAAATTCAAGCAATTCTTAAAGATCACCCCGTTGTTCCACAATCACAATTCAATGTTGAAGAGGCTGAAGAAACCGGCTCAACATTTGTTGAAAATGCCATTATCAAAGCGAGAAATGCAGCGCAACATTGTCATTCAGCAGCAATAGCAGATGATTCTGGGTTGGTTGTTGATGCCTTAAATGGCGCGCCAGGCGTTATTTCTGCACGCTATGCAGGTGTTGGCGCATCAGATGAAGGCAATTTGCTAAAGTTATTAGCAGATTTAGAAAATATTCCAACTGAACAACGAAGTGCTCGGTTTGTTTGTGTGATTGTACTGATGCGTCATGCCAATGATCCATTGCCTTTAATTGCTCAAGGTACATGGGAAGGGACTATTCTAAAACAATCAATAGGTGAAAATGGTTTTGGATATGATCCAGTGTTTTGGGTTCCAACACACCAAAAAGCATCTGCTGAACTCACTCCGGAAGAAAAAAATGCAATGAGTCATAGAGGGCAGGCATTAAGCAAGTTAACTCAATTGATTAAACGTTTATAAACCGTGAAAACACTCGCACTACATGTTTGTAAACAGTTTACTAGTGAGAGTATTAGCGAAATAACTGCATTAGGAAACGGATTAATCAACGATACCTTTCTGGTTAAAGCAGAGACAGCCATTTTTGTTCTTCAACGTATTAATACTCAAGTTTTTCCTAAGCCAGATCAAATTATGGAAAATTTGAGATTGTTAAATGAACAGTCTAAGAAAAAAAGTAATAAATCGGGTGACTTGATCATTCCTGATTTTATAAGAACACTTGATCAACAGGCTTGTTATTTAGATGAGTGTGGTCGTTATTGGCGTGCTTTAGCGTTTGTTGAAAATACCATAACTAAAGAGCAAATAAGCCATCAAAAAGAAGCCGAGCAAGTCGGTTTTGCCTTAGGCCGTTTTCATTGCTTACTCAGTGATGTTGATATTGCTTTATTTCATGATACTTTGCCTGGTTTTCATATTACTCCAGAGTATTATCTGCACTATCAAACTGTTGAAAAACAGCTGCCAGAGCCAAAATATTCGATAAAATCTCAGCAATGTAAAGATTTTATTACAAATTTTCATCCAAAAATAAATGTCCTGGAAGATGCAAAAAATAAGGGCTTATTAGTTCAGCGTATGATTCATGGAGACCCTAAGCTGAATAATTTCTTATTTGATAAAGACTCAAATAAAATAGTCAGTCTGATTGATTTGGATACAGTTAAACCAGGTCTGGTGCATTATGATATTGCTGATTGTTTGCGATCTTGTTGTCATAAAGTTCCAGAAAATACATTCGATATTGGTTTGTGCAAAATTATTTTAAATAGTTATTTACAACAAACTTCAGCCTTTTTTACCGAACATGACTATGATTTTTTATATCCTGCTATAGAACTGATCCCTTTTGAATTAGGCCTGCGTTTTTTTACTGATTATTTGCAAGGTAATCGGTATTTTAAAGTGGATTCAAAGGAACAAAACCTGGATAGAGCACTCGCCCAATTTCAATTATGTGACAATATTGGAAAGCAAGAGCAAGAAATTAGACAGTTGATCTATGGCGCGTCTTGTTAAGGAGCCTCTGATTAAGTTGGTTAGAATTTAGCGCAGAAAAACTGTCGCTATTTTTCATGAAGTGAGCAGTAATAGCACTTCTATTGCGCCGATCTTCGTGGAAAATATCGGCTGTTTTAGCAAGCTAAAAATAATTGGACTTGATCAGAGGTTCCTTAATCTAGCAAGCCTTCAAGCCCTGACTCTAAAGCCATTATATCGGCTAGGTTTTCATTAAAAAATGTTTCAGGAAATCCCAGCTGTTCAATAATATCAGGAGATAGCAAGGCTAAAGTGTCATCCTCTGTCATCTGTGTCGCCTTGCAGTTGCTGATGATTCTGGCAATAAAAACAGAGCATGCAATTTTTGAAACAGGGTCAGCAAGTAAAGGCTCGGCACACTGTGCTACAGGGGTTATAAGCTCATCAGAAAACTTCCAGACTCTGCATAATTCGGCAGATACATCCATGCTGGTATAGCCTAAGCGCATTTTTTCTACAAAAGACCGAGGATTCCCCAGTTTAATCCTATCCTCAATTTCTAAAGCCTCTTTTTCGTGAGCCAAATGAATTAAAATAGTCCCCAAGCTGCTTAACAGTCCAGCAGTAAAGGCTATATCAGTATTACAACCACTTGCATTTGCCAGCCATTTTGCATAAGTTGCAGTGGAGAAGCTATCGGTCCAGAATTGATTGATATCAAAATTATCAATTTTAGAAACAGAGCTAACAATGCCAGAGGCAATAACAAGTGTTTTTAATTTCCCCATTCCTAATAAAATAACAGCTTCTTCAATGGATCCCACTTTCTTAGGCAGAGCAAAACTGGCAGAGTTAACAAGGCGTAATACTTTTACCGAAATGACTTGTTCTTTTTCAACATTTCTAGCGATTTCTTTTAAATCGATATCAGGGTCATTTAATTGATTGATAAGAATTCGAATGACTTCAGAGATCTGAGGAATATTTTGGATCTGAGAAAATAATTTATCGATTTTTGATTTCATGGCAAATCACCTGATGTTTGTTATTCATTATTTTAGCTGTTTTTTTGTCATATGAATGGAGCTCATTAAAAAAATATCTTAATGAATACATATTAGGGTTACTTACAGTGAATTTACTACTCAGTTGATGGTAGAATAATTAGATTTAATTACTATACCGATTCATGCGATTAATTAGGGGATTGACTCACCTTGAACCATTAGAACAAGGCTGTGTTCTGACTGTTGGGAACTTTGATGGTGTGCATGCTGGGCATAAAAAGGTAATAGAAAAACTGGCTGTGCAAGGCAAAGCGATGAATTTACCCGTTGTTGTGATGATGTTTGAACCACAACCATTGGAGTTTTTTCTTGGCCAAAATGCACCATCCAGATTAACGCGGTTGCGGGAAAAGGTTATTCAATTTAAACCTTTACCTGTTGATAACTTAGTTATTATTAAGTTTAATCAGGCAATAGCTGATTATAAAGCTGAACATTTTATTGCTGATTTGTTGGTTGCTAAACTAAACGTAAAACATTTAGTGGTGGGGGATGACTTTCACTTTGGTAAAGCGCGTCGAGGAAATTTTGCGATGCTTAAAGAAAAAGGTCAGCAGTTTGGTTTTAAAGTTGAAGACACCCATTCTTTTTTTGTCAGTCAGCATCGAGTGAGCAGTACCTTAATTAGAGACGCTTTAGGTCGAGGTGAATTACTTAAAGCAAAACAGATGTTAGGCCGAGATTACTCAGTGTGTGGAAGAGTGGCTCATGGTAACAAACGTGGCCGAACCATTGGTTTTCCCACCGCTAATATTCAGATGTTTAGAAGAAATACACCGATTACAGGCGTGTATGCCGTTACCATGGAAGGCGTTGATGGTAAAGAGTTACAGGGTGTTGCTAATGTTGGAACTCGACCGACTGTTGATGGTGGAAAAAAAGTTATTTTAGAAACGCATTTGTTTGATTTTGATAAAGAAATCTACGGATACTATGTAGAAGTTCTTTTTAAGAAAAAGATTAGAGACGAAGCTCGGTTTAACTCATTAAACGAGCTTAAAGTACAAATAGAAAAAGATATTATTGTTGCGAAACAGATTTTTAGTGCGATAACCGAAAATTAATAAAAGAGTGTTTTAGGGTAAGCCTAAATAACTCTAGCATGGAAAGCATTTTAATTTTATAACGCATGTTACCCTTTTGAATAATTGAAGCTAGAAAGATGGAATACAAAAAGACACTGAATTTACCTAAGACCGCTTTTCCAATGAAAGGCAATTTGGCTCAGCGCGAGCCAGAGCGTTTAAAAAAGTGGAATGAAGCGGGTTTATACAAACAAATTAGGGAAGAATTTGCAGGTCGCCCTCCTTTTATTTTGCATGATGGTCCTCCTTATGCAAATGGTGCCATTCATATCGGCCATGCAGTTAATAAAGTGTTAAAAGATATTATTCTTAAATCAAAATCACTGAATGGTTTTGACGCACCTTATGTGCCTGGCTGGGATTGTCATGGCCTGCCTATTGAATTAATGGTGGAAAAGAAAATAGGTAAGGCGGGTGTCAAAGTCTCCCCTGCTGTTTTTCGTAAAGAATGTCGAGCTTATGCAGCCAAACAAGTAAAAATTCAGAAAGAAGAATTTATACGCTTAGGCATTCTAGGGGAATGGGACAATCCATATTTAACCATGGACTTTGCTTTTGAAGCCGATATCGTACGTTCTTTAGGCAAAATTGCTGCTAAAGGGCATCTAACGAAAGGTTCAAAACCTGTGCATTGGTGTACTGATTGTGGATCTGCTCTGGCTGAAGCTGAAGTCGAATATGAAGATAAACATTCTCCAGCGATAGATGTACGTTTCCAGGTAATTGATGAAGCAGCCTTTATGGCAAGTTGTCATAATGTTCCAGATCATCACGGTGAAGGTGATTTATCTATTGTTATCTGGACCACAACACCCTGGACATTACCTGCTAACCAAGGGGTAGCGGTTAACCCTGAACTGGAATATGCGGTTGTTCAATGCGAAATTGATGGTAAAAAAGAACGCATAGTCGTTGCAGAAGTATTAATGAAAGATGCCATGCTTAGATATGGCGCAGGTGAGCATCATGTGCTTGCCTACTGTAAAGGGGATGCTTTAAATAAACAGCTATTACAACACCCTTTTTATGACCGTCAGGTTCCTATTATTTTAGGCGACCATGTAACGACTGATGCTGGAACAGGTGCTGTTCATACTGCGCCTGGTCATGGGCAAGACGATTATGTGGTGGGAATGAGAAATGGCCTACCTGTTGATAACCCAGTCGATAGTAATGGTGTCTTTTTACCCAATACTGAATTTTTTGCGGGGGAGCATGTATTCAGTGCAAACGAACATGTACTTGAAGTCTTAAAAGAAAAAGGTAAATTAGCCCATCACGAAGCGATACTTCATAGTTATCCTCATTGTTGGCGACATAAAACCCCGATTATTTTTAGAGCAACACCGCAGTGGTTTATTTCTATGAATCAGAATAAATTACGTGAGCAAACTTTAGCGGAAGTCAAGCAAGTACAGTGGATTCCTGATTGGGGACAAGCGCGTATAGAAGGGATGATTGATGGTCGCCCAGACTGGTGTATTTCTCGTCAACGTACCTGGGGTGTGCCTATTGCATTTTTTGTCAATAAAGAGACCGGTGAGCTTCACCCTCGTACCGCAGAGTTGATTGAAGACGTTGCAAAAAGAATTGAAGAAAAAGGCATTGAAGCCTGGTTTGAGTTAGAAGCTTCTGAATTAATTGGTGACGATGCCGAACATTACGACAAAATGCAGGATACTTTAGATGTCTGGTTTGATTCGGGTGTCACGCATGCGGCAGTTCTGGATCGACGTGAACAGCTAAAATTTCCTGCTGATTTATATTTGGAAGGTTCAGACCAACATAGGGGCTGGTTTCAGTCGTCGCTTTTGACCTCATCTGCGATGAATGACGTTGCACCCTACAAAGCCGTTTTAACTCATGGTTTTACAGTTGATGCTGACGGCAAAAAAATGTCTAAATCAAAAGGCAATGTGGTTGCACCGCAAAGCATTATGAAAAACTTAGGGGCAGATGTATTGCGTCTATGGGTTGCAGCCACTGATTACCGTGGTGAAATGAATGTTTCCGATGAAATTTTAAAACGTACATCAGATGGTTATCGTCGACTAAGAAACACCGCTCGTTTTTTATTATCTAACCTGGATGGTTTTGACCCTGCTACTGATTTAGTTGAAGCTAAAGACATGTTGCCTTTAGACCGTTGGGTCGTTGATAGAGCGGCTGTATTACAACAAGATGTTATTGCTGCATACGAAGCCTATCATTTTCAGTCAGTTTATCAAAAAGTGCATCATTTCTGTGCCATGGACTTAGGTGGCTTTTATCTGGATATTGTAAAAGACCGTCAATACACGGCTAAATCAGATGGTCTGGCCAGACGCTCAGGACAAACTGCGATGTATCATGTAGTAGAGGCTTTGTCTCGTTGGCTGGCTCCTATCACTAGCTATACTGCTGATGAGCTTTGGCAATATATCCCTGGACAACGCAGTGATTCTATTTTTCTGGAAACATGGTACGAGCAGTTATTTGAATTAGATTCGGATACTGCAATGGATAGGGATTTCTGGGAAAAAATCATCAATGTTCGCTCTGCAGTGAGTAAAGAAATTGAGCAAGTCAGGTCAAAAGGTGAAATTGGGTCATCTCTAAATGCTGAAGTTGAACTGTATTGTAATGAAGAATATTTCTCTGTATTGAACTTATTATCCAGTGAATTACATTTTATTTTTATCACTTCGGGAGCATCAATATCAGATGAAAAGTTTTGTCCTGAAGATGCCATTCAAACTGAAGTTGAAGGCATTAAATTAAAAGTAGTTGCCTCAGAACATAAAAAGTGTAGCCGATGCTGGCATCAGCGTTACGACGTAGGTGAGCATAAAGAACACCCTGAACTTTGTGGACGTTGCGTGGAAAATATTGATGGCGAAGGTGAAGTTCGCCAGTTCGCATAAATATTTCCTGAAATGCAACGCTAAATATAAAGTAGGTTTTCAAATGCTTAAATGGTTATGGTTATCTCTTATTACTTTGGTTCTTGATCAGTGGAGTAAGATTGCAATTGATGGGTCCATGCGATTATATGAATCTATTGCATTGATCCCGGGGTTTAATCTGACTTATGTGCATAATACGGGGGCTGCTTTTAGCTTTTTAAGTGAAGCTGGAGGCTGGCAACGCTGGTTTTTTGCGGCAATGGCTTTAATTATTAGCATTGTTTTAGTGGTTTGGTTATATCGATTAAAGCGAGATGAAACATTATTAGCGCTGGCTTTAGCTTTGGTTTTAGGCGGTGCGATTGGTAATCTGGTTGACCGTTTGGCATATGGCTATGTCATCGATTTTCTGGATGTTTACTACCAGGCATGGCATTGGCCAGCATTTAATGTTGCAGATATGGCAATTTCAGCTGGAGTCTTTTTAATGCTGCTAGAAAGTTTTGGCATTGGAGCTGGCAAAGGTGAAGCGGATGAAAGCTAAGCTTCAGATTTCGATTGCTATCATGCTTGCAGCTAACGCAGTGGGGTCATCGTTAGCAGAAAATGTTGAGGAAACAGATAGTTTTTTTCTTGATGATGTGCCTATCGTGTTATCTGCAACTCGGTTAAAACAATCATTAGCAAATGCTCCGGCAGCAATCACTGTTATTGATCGAGCAATGATTAAAGCAAGTGGTGCGAAAGAAATCGTTGACGTCTTTCGACTAGTTCCTGGTATGCAAGTCGGTTCAAAAAGAGAGCATTTACCCTCTGCTTCATATCACGGGATGAGTGATGAGTTTGCTCGAGGGATGCAAGTGTTAGTCGATGGGCATTCAATCTATAATGCCACTTTTGGTGGTTTATTCTGGGTCGATTTACCCTTATTGATTGAAGATATTGAACGGGTTGAAGTGATACGCGGTCCTGCGGCAGCGACTTATGGACCCAATGCTTTTTTGGGTGTGATCAATATTATTACTGCACATACTTCTCAAGACCAAGGAGTACAAGCTAACTTTCGTGCAGGTGGTGGTGATACCTATCGAGGGGCAATACGCCATGGTGGGCAGTGGAATGATTTGGGCTATCGCTTTAGTTTTGTTCATAAGCAAAATGATGGCTTTGAAAATATTCGAGATGGCTTAAATACTAATACATTCAGTAGCCGCTTTGATTATCAATTAACCAATCAAGATACCCTGCAATATAACCTTGGGATCAGTGAAGGCAGTCATCGATTAGGGATTGATAATAATTTAAATGACCCAGCTCGCAAAGAAAGAAGCGTAAATTTAACTCAAAATCTGCGCTGGGAACATCAGTTTAATCCTATTGAACAAGTTTCAATGCATATTACTCATAATCGCCATGAAATTGAAGATCATTTAATTTCGAACGGGCAAGCGGTTAATAACCATTACCTATCCGAACAGATTGATTTTGAGTTTCAACATGTACTTTCCCCGTTTCAGGAAACCCGAATGGTATGGGGTGTAGGTAGCCGATTTGATAGAATACATATGCCTTTTTGGACTGGGGATGATGATAAAACAAATGTGCTTTATCGGGTATTTGCTAATATTGAGCAGAAATTCCTTAATGATTTCACTTTAAATATAGGGGCTTTACTGGAAGAAAACTCATATACTTCGGTTGATGTTTCGCCAAAGATATCTTTGAATTATCAGTGGTCCAGACAGCATAATTTCAGGGTGATGGCATCTAGAGCTTCACGCATGCCTATTTTGGGTGAGCAAAATTTAAATGCAACGCGTACTGTTCAGTCCTTACTGGCTATTCCTGTCGTGACAACAGAGACACTTAAACCTGTCGAAGTAATCACTTATGAGGCCGGGCATCATGGCCAGTTTTTTAATAATAAACTTGCCACCGATATTAAAGTAGCACATCAACGTTTTCATCGCTTAACTCGCATGGACTATAACCCGAGTGCTGGAAGGTTTGACTATACAACTGGGGATGTAGCCAGTGCTATAAACTATGAAATGCAAGTTGACTATAAGCCGAATCCCAAATCATTATTTCATTTGGGGTATTCCTGGATTAATATTCAGCATAAAGGTGGGGTAAGTAATTACAGGGAGTCTGCACCACATAATACCCTGAATGCATTAACTGCTTATGAATTCCCATGGCAGCTGGAAGCCAGTTTAGCTTATTATTATCGTAGTGAAATGCAGTATATTCGAACATCTTCGGATATCGCACAATATCAACGATTGGATTTTATTTTGCGAAAAGCCTTTAATTTATCTGACTCGCAGAAAATTGAATTATCTTTTATCCATCAAAATAATTTGGGTTCAAAAGACGAATTTAATGCTGAAGGGCGATTGGCTGATAGAACCTTTGTTGAAGTATCCTACCAATTTGATTGATTTTAAATGATTGTAGAGACTTTGCATACAACGTCAAAATGAGCAGTTTTTAATTATCATGGCTATATACAAACCACAGGTCGCTTCCATCCTGCCCCTCAAGACACGGCGTAAATACATCCATGTAGCCTTGGCGACCGCATCCCTGCTGTCAACAGTCCTGAGGAGCAGAATGGAAGCAACTTTAAAAATTGGTAACCTGCTTTTTGTTAATAGCCATATTAATTATAAACCCGCTAAATACTTATCCCAATTAAATGACTTTCCAGGATCTGTTTTTCTTCCTGGCGCAATATCGCTATGAGCAACGATTTGATTGTTAGATAACCCTGGATAATGATCTATTAAAGCCGCCGTTACCGCTATTAATTGTTTATATTGAATATCTGTGTATGGCTGGTTTTCAGAGCCTTCCAATTCAATTCCTATAGAAAAGTCGTTACACTGTTGTCGTCCCTTGTACTCAGATGCACCTGCGTGCCAGGCACGTTTATTAAAGGGCACAAATTGAATGACCTCACCTTCACGCTTAATTAATAAATGCGCAGACACTTTTAATTGATGGATCTCTTTAAAATAAGGATGATCATCAGGGTTTAGTTGATTGCAGAATAATTGATTAATATAATCCCCACCAAATTGTTCAGGTGGAAGACTGATACAATGAACAACTAAAAGAGATATTAATTGTTCTTCAGGGCGATCATTATAATTTGGAGAAGGTACTTTAGATGCCTGACTAAGCCAATGGTTGGTAATTTTCATAAAACAATCTAACTCAACATTTTTTATTACTATTTAAACACATGAATACGCAACCTACGATAACTGAAATTAAAAACTTTCTTGCTGAGGATATTGGCAGTGGTGATATTACCGCCAGTATTATCCCTTCATCCACACTAGCCAAAGCCAATGTGATGACCAGAGAAAAAATGGTGTTGTGTGGACAGGCCTGGTTTGACAGTGTGTTTAAAATACTAAACCCGGATATATCAATTCATTGGTTTAAAACTGAAGGCGATGTTTGTGATGAAAACACTTTGTTATGTGAATTAAACGGCCCAGCCAGAGATTTATTAACGGGTGAAAGAACCGCATTAAACCTATTGCAAACCTTGTCTTCTACAGCATCAACAGCCAGACAATATGCTGATGCAATTTCTGCAACTCAGTGCAAAGTACTGGACACAAGAAAAACGATTCCTGGTCTTAGAAATGCTCAGAAATATGCAGTTGCATGCGGCGGTGGTGTAAACCATAGAACAGGATTATATGATGGTGTGTTGATTAAAGAAAATCATATTATGGCAGCAGGATCTATTGCTTTGGCAATAAGTGAAGCACGAAAAATAACTGATGTCATGGTTGAAGTCGAAGTTGAATCTTTAGATGAATATCAACAAGCCATAGCCGCAAAACCAGACCGTATTATGCTGGATAATTTTTCTAATACTGATATGAAAACTGCGGTTGCTCAAAATCATGGAAACATTGAATTAGAAGCATCAGGCGATATCACTTTAGAGACTATTGCTGAAGTTGCTGAAACAGGTGTTGATTTTATTTCAATAGGGGCACTAACCAAGCATGTTAAAGCTGTTGATTTATCAATGCGAATTATTATGGAGACGGAATAATGATTAAAAATGCAGAAGCTATATTTAAACACATTACACAGGGCGTTTATGTCATTAGTGTTAGTGATGATGGACAGCAAAATGCCTTTACTGCGGCCTGGGTCATGCAGGTTTCGTTTGAGCCTTTATTACTTTGTTTCAGCATAAACCCAAAGCATTATTCTTATAAACTACTAAAACAAGGTGGAGTTTGTTGTATTAGTGTATTAAATAATGAGCAATATGCGATAGCAGAGCATTTTGGTAAATCAAATATTAAAGACAAAATGGCAGGGTATTCATGGCAGGAAACAGAAACTAAAGCGCCTGCATTGGCCGATAGTCTGGCTTATTTTGATTGTCGTGTAGATCATTTTTCAGATGCTGGTGATCATAAAATTGTTGTTTGTCAGGTAGTTGATGCAGCCATATTAAATAAGGGAAATCCAATGTTGTACAGTGTTACAGCGAATATGGATAACAGTAGTGAGTTATATAAATAACAAGAGTATTCATTAAACTTGTTATTTTGAGAGGAAAGGAAAAATAATCACCAAATAAATTAGCTTTTTATTATATTCAAATAACCAAATGTAAGTTAAACTTGTATTTTAGGTGATTTTAAATCAGTGTTTAAAACATAACATGGCTATGTACAAACCACAGGTTGCTTCCATTCTGTCTCTCAAAACACGGCGTGAATACATCCGTGTAGCCTTGTTGACAGCATCCCTGCTGTCAACAGTCTTGAAAAACAGGATGAAAACAACTTTAAAATTTTGTAACCTGTAATTTGTTAATAGGCATAAAAAATTAAAGCCATAAATACTAATTGGAGAATGAAATGATTAAACAAATTAATCTTAAAATTCAAAGTATGCATTGTTCAGGGTGTGAACAAGCAATAGAGGATGCAGTATTGGTGTTGCCAGGTATTGTAAAGGCAAAAGCGAATTATGTTGATAAATCAGCAACCATAGAATTTGATGAGCAATTTGTTCAGCTATCAGATATTCAGCAAGCAATAGAGAAAAAAGGTTACGATTTACAAAATGATGAGGTAAAGAAAAAGTCATATTTAATACATGGTCTAATTTTTATTGTTTTACTGTTAATAGTTGGTGGAATTGCGTTCTGGGGGAAAAGTATGATGCCGGCTTTAATTCCTCAATTAAATGCACAGATGAGTAACCTTATGTTGTTTAGTATAGGTTTTCTGACTGGTTTTCATTGTATTGGAATGTGTGGCAGTTTTGTGGTTTCTTATTCAAATAAACCGATGACCAAGGCTAGAGCCATTTTATCTCACCTGGCATACGGACTGGGTAAAACAGTGTCATATTCTGCCATTGGTGCAGGCTTTGGTTTGTTAGGGGCAGCGATAACGATAACTTCTCATATGAGAGGTATAGCTGCTTTGTTTGCCAGTCTTTTTCTGCTGTTATATGGCTTAAAAATGTTAGATTTAATTCCCTCTTTACGTTCTTTCAATATAAGACTGCCCAAAGCATTTACGCGTACCGTCAATAGTAATATCAGGACTCAACGTAGCCCTGTAGTGATAGGGCTGTTAACCGGATTTCTATTAGGATGTGGTCCTTTACAAGCCATGTATATTATGGCGGCAGGTACAGGAGATCCACAAGAAGGAGCCACCTTGTTATTTTTCTTTGGTTTAGGGACATTGGTACCGCTACTTGGTTTTGGTTTTTTTGCTAATTTATTGTCTAGAAATACTATTCATCAATTAGTGAAGGTTTCAGGCGTGTTAGTGATCGTTATGGGCGTGATGATGGCTAATCGAGGTCTAAAAATTACTCAATCAGGCTATGATTTTAACTCTGTAAAAGAGCGGGTACAGCAAACAATAAATTCAATGGACCCCGCTATCGAGGAGAAGGTCTAGGGAAACGCAGACAGAATAAAGTGTGACCTATTTCTCATGTTAGATAGATAGGTCTAATACCGACTACATTTTTTTCATCGGGGACAGTTTAAATATTGTTATCTGATCCTCATAACGTCTATTCTTTGATTTGAATAAGCTTTTATGTCTATGAACTAACCATGGCTTGCTTTCACTCTGTCTAACAAGGCATGGCGTACATCCATCCATGTAGTCTTGGCGACAGCATCTGACCGCTAAGGATGGAAGAAACCCAGAGATTGCGGAGCTTATATCTGCCCCTACTATCGACAGTCTTGATAAACAAAGTGAAAGCAACTTATAAGCTATGGATTGTTAATACGCATGTTTCTTAATTTGAACAAACGTCAATAAGAAAAAATAGAACTATCCCTCAAATAATATAAAAAGCTTTGTATTTAATACAAAATGTGACCAAGTATTGGTTTTTTTATTGTTTTATATCGCAAAATTACTTCCGAATAGTTCTTGATGACTCAGTTGCTGATTTGTCGAGAACATACAATTTCATTAAAAATTAGGCTTGTGAGATAAACCCTATACATTGGGGAGCGAGTAGTAAGGTTATTCCCATTACTGAGCAAGCTTAATGACGTGATAACTATTCAAAACCCCTTTTAGTGTAGAAGATAAAGCAATTAAATAATTGGATTGATTGCATTACGGGGGGTTGAAATACAAGCAAAAATGAGGAAATATTTTTTAAATTTAATAAAAATATTTTGATCGACCTTGTTGTGCTAGCCAGCTTGAGGCCTGAGTAGCATGACAAAATTAATTGGAGATATTAATGAAACGAATAAAATATATGCATGTTACAAAAAAGCTCTTTACGGGCTTGGTTTTTATGGGATTAAGTGGCAATGCCATGGCATTTAATGCTTATGGCAATGCTGTAGATAAACATTGTACAGACAATAACAACATCCCAGCCAAGCCTTATGTAGGAAAATGTACTATATGTCATGATAATGGTGCGAAAGGGGGCAGTGGAGCAGGCAGAACAGCCTACAAAATAAATAATCTAGATTTTTTCTGTCGAGCGCCTGTTGTTAATGCGCCGCCAGTCGCTAACGCTGGGCCTGATCAATCAGTTATTGAAAAAGATCAGGTCACATTGAATGCTGCGGCATCTACCGATGCAGATGGTGATCCTTTAACTTATAGCTGGTCTTTTGCATCAATACCAACAGGTAGTGCGGCAGCATTATCAGACGGAACAGTTATTAGCCCAACATTTGTAGCTGATAAAGTGGGTGGCTATACATTAGCACTGGTTGTTAATGATGGAAAAGTTGATAGCGCGGCAAATGAAGTTGTTATTACTGCCGGTGCTGGAAATACAGCCCCAGTATCTAATGCAGGTCCAGATCAAGCAGTAGCTACAACAGATGTTGTTACATTAAATAGTAGTGGATCTACAGATGTCGATGGTGATCAACTGACTTATAGTTGGGTATTTACTGCAATGCCAACTGGAAGTATGGCAATACTATCTGATGCAACCTCAGCAATGCCAACTTTTACTGTTGATATTGCTGGAACCTATGCGCTTGAACTGGTTGTTAATGATGGCCTAGAAAACAGCATGGCTGATGCCGTTAGCATCGTAGCGACAAATGCAAATGTTGCTCCTGTGGCAAATGCTGGGATGGATCAAGCTGTTGTAACAAATGTTGATACAGTCACTTTAGATGGTAGTGGTTCAGCTGATGCGGATGGTGATAACCTGACTTTCTCCTGGACATTTACTGCTAAGCCAGCAGGAAGTACAGTTTCTCTATCTGATCCGAAAGTTGTAAATCCAACTTTTATAGCTGATATCGATGGCGACTATGTTGCACAGTTGATCGTTAATGATGGTAAAGTTGATAGTAAGCCTAAAACTGTCAAAATTATTGCAACAGCCAAAGCTAAACCACCTGTAAATATTGCCCCAGTTGCTAAAGCGGGTAATGATCAAAATACAAAAACAAGTAGTACAGTTACTTTAGATGGAAGTGGTTCTAGTGATGCAAACAAAGATCCTCTACTGTATGACTGGTCGTTCTTGTCGATGCCTGTTGGTAGTATGGCGACATTATCAGACCCAACTGTAGTAATGCCTTCATTTGTTGCTGATATTGCAGGTAATTATGTTATTCAGTTAATGGTTAATGATGGACTAGTGAATAGTGCTCCAGTTACTGTAACAATCAAAGCTAGCGATAAAGTTGTTGTTAAACCAACGACTGTAAAACAAAAGCTGAGAGTTAAACCTTCCAGGTTAAATATTCATAGTAAGCGTCTTGGTAGAAAAGCTGTTAAGGTAAAACTTAAGATAAAAAATAAAGCATGGGAGCGTGGTAGTGATACCAATGTTGCAATTCCTGTTTTAGTTGATGTCTTTTTAACAAAACCTGATGGTACTGTAGAAACTTTAAAACAGAAGCGTAAGACTTTAAAACGTGTAGCTAAGGTTAGAGCGAAATTCAGACCAACAATGAGTGGTGAATATTTAGTCAAAACTGTAGTTACAGATGAGGCGGGTAATGAGCTATCATCAACGACTAGAAAAGTGACTGTTAATGTCAAGTCTAGCAATGGACGCCATCACCACCGCCATTATTTTTGGAAAGGGAAAAAACCTGAAGGTACTAAATGGGGTAAAAGACCAGAGAGTATCAATAGAGGGAAAAAACCTGAAGATAATCAAAGGGGCAAAAGACCTGAGAATACCAAAAGCGTTGAGAGTATTATGAAAGCTATAAGGCTTGAGATTTATAATCGCTACAAAATGTGGTTCTCTAGAAGTTAGAGCTAAGAAAACAAGGTTAGCTTAGAAAAAAAGCTAAACTTAATTTTCTATAAAAAAACCAGCGGTAACATTGTTACCGCTGGTTTTTTTATGTGTATGTAGAATGATTATAGATTTAACTTATGGTAATTTAATAGAGTTGTACAAAATTATTTACAGGGTCCCTTTTACTTGGTGATTGTTAATCGATCACTATCCACATCAACTTTTACAACATCCCCATTAATAAAATTACCCGCTAATATTTCATTGGCTAAAGGGTTTTCTAATTGATTCTGAATCGCTCGTTTAAGCGGTCTTGCTCCATAAACTGGATCAAAGCCTGCTTCCCCTAATAAATCCAGTGCTTGTTCACTAATTTCAAAACCAAGATCCCTATCTTGTAGGCGGTCTTTCAAATAAGTAATCTGAGTTTTTGCAATCGCTCTAATTTGTTGTCGGCCTAATGGATGGAATACAACAGACTCATCGATTCTATTGATAAATTCAGGTCTAAAATGCAGTGAAACAATATCCATAACGGCGGCTTTCATTGCTTGATAATTATCATCACCCGCTAATTCCTGAATTCGGTCAGATCCTAAATTAGATGTCATAACAATAACCGAATTTCTAAAGTCAACGGTTCGCCCTTGACCATCAGTTAGACGACCATCGTCAAGTACTTGTAATAAAACGTTAAAAACATCTGCGTGCGCTTTTTCTACTTCATCCATTAAAATGACTGAATAAGGTTTTCTGCGGACTGCCTCAGTTAAATAACCACCTTCTTCATAGCCAACATAACCTGGAGGTGCGCCAATTAATCGAGCTACAGAATGTTTTTCCATAAACTCAGACATATCAATGCGCACCATAGCTTCTTCAGTATCAAACATGAATTCGGCCAATGCTTTGCATAATTCTGTTTTACCAACACCTGTTGGTCCTAAGAATAAGAAAGATCCATTCGGTCGATTAGGGTCTGATAAGCCAGCTCTTGAGCGACGAATTGCGTTACTCACTGCTTTTAAGGCTTCTTGTTGCCCAACAACTCGTTTACTTAACTCATCTTCCATTCTTATGAGCTTTTCTCTTTCCCCTTCCATCATTTTTGACACGGGAATACCTGTCCATTTTGAAACAACTTCAGCTATTTCTTCCTCTGTGACTTTATTGCGTAATAAAGTCATATCTTGCATTTCAGCTTGTGATGCCAGGTCCAGTTCTTTTTCAAGTTTTGGGATCTCTCCATATTGAAGCTCTGACATTAATGCCAAGTCATTTGAACGACTTGCAGTTTCAAGCTTAAATCTGGCTTGTTCAAGTTGCTCTTTAATTGAAGCTGAACCTTGTAAAGCTGCTTTTTCAGCTTTCCATATTTCTTCAAAGTCAGAAAACTCTTTTTCCAATTCTGAAATTGCTGTTTCTAAAATTTTAAGTCTTTTCTTAGAAGCCTTATCAGAGTCTTTTTTCATCGCTTCGCGTTCAATTTTAAGTTGAATCAAACGTCTATCAAGCTTATCCATGACCTCTGGTTTTGAGTCCATTTCCATTCGAATTCGACTACCTGCTTCATCAATTAAATCAATCGCTTTATCAGGCAATTGTCTATCTGAAATATAGCGATGAGATAAAGTGGCTGCAGCAACAATTGCAGGATCAGTAATATCAACGCCGTGATGGACTTCGTAGCGTTCTTTTAGCCCACGTAAAATAGCGACAGTATCTTCAACAGTCGGTTCATTAACCTGTACTTTTTGAAATCTTCGTTCTAAGGCCGCATCTTTTTCGATATATTGTCGGTATTCATCTAAGGTTGTTGCACCAACACAGTGTAACTCTCCTCGGGCTAAGGCAGGTTTTAACATATTCCCTGCATCCATTGCGCCTTCGGCTTTTCCTGCGCCGACCATGGTATGCATTTCATCAATAAACAGAATGATTTGACCTTCCTGTTTGGATACATCCTGTAATACTGCTTTCAGGCGCTCTTCAAATTCGCCTCGAAATTTTGCTCCTGCAATCAATGCAGCCATATCTAAAGATAATAATTGCTTACCTTTTATACCTTCCGGTACTTCCCCATTGACAATGCGTTGTGCCAGGCCTTCTACAATGGCAGTTTTACCTACCCCTGGCTCACCAATTAATACCGGGTTGTTTTTAGTTCTTCGTTGTAATACCTGAATTGTCCTTCGAATTTCATCATCGCGGCCAATCACTGGATCAAGCTTTCCTAGTTCTGCTCTTTCTGTCAGGTTAGTGGTATATTTTGTTAAAGCTTGTCGCTGGTCTTCAGCATTGGCATCATTCACTGCTTGCCCTCCCCGCATATTGTCAATGGCCTGCTCTATTGCCTGTTTAGTAATACCGTATTTATTTAATAGCGCCTGTAATGCGCCTTTTGTCTCACATGCCGCCAATAAAAATAGTTCACTGGAAATGAAATTATCTTTTCGTTGTTGGGCATATTTATCTGTTAAATTAAACATTCGGGAGAGTTCATTAGAAAGTTGAACATCGCCCCCTGCTCCAGAAACAGTGGCTAGCTTATTAATCTCTTGCTCAATATCCGCATGCAATGCATTGACGTTGACAGCCGTTTGAATCAATAAAGGCTTAACGCTTCCACCTTCTTGATCAAGTAATGCAAGCATGACATGAAGTGGCTCAATAAATTGCTGATCTTTACCTAATGCCAGGCTTTGTGCTTCGCCTAAAGCTTGTTGGAATTTGCTGGTTAATTTATCCATTCTCATGGCAGATACCTCTTAAATAAATCTTGTTTAGTTTTATATGGGGGTGGCAGAAGAGTTTTCAAGTTTGGCTAAAATACGTTGAAGAATGTTGCAGAAGTATGAAATTACTTAAACAATCAAAATAGGCTGGAAAATCGATTTTAGGTTGAAGTTAGGAGGAAGATTTGAATAAAAGGCTTACTTTTTACTGTCTGGATAAGTTTTTAGCAGGCATAAAAAAACCCCAGTAAAAACTGAGGTCTTTTAAATTACAGCAGTATTTAAATTATGCTGTTTTCTTTTTTCTTGCTAAGCTCATTCCAGCTAAACCTAAACCAAGTAGAGCAATAGAAGCTGGTTCTGGAACCGATTCTGCTTCTGCAGTAGTGATTTCAAGACCCCATGCGTTGACACTTAATGGGTCTAAACCTACAGTATCTCTAAAAGTCAAAGTCCAATCACCTAAAATAGATAAACCGTTGAAATCTGCTAATAAGCCAAAAGGTTGAAAAGATCCTGTTACAGGAGTGCCAGAAACACCCGTTGCTGCATCATCATCAAATGTAGCTACGATATGATCTACATTTGTATTGCCCGAATAATTACCTGAATTTACAAGTTGAACAATATCACCAAAGGGGTTTGTTAAAGAAAATACAATTTCAGATAGAAATGAAGAGCCGAAACGAGTACAGTCGCCTGCAGAGTTCATAAGGTCACATTTACTAAAATCTACCCATACATTTACATCTGTTGCTAAACCAGTATTTGAGACTGTTAAAGATGTCGTTGCAGAACTACCATCAACTACTAATACAGGGCTAAAACTTTCACTTTCAGTTATTACTGCAGCATTTGATGCTATAGAAAAAGTAGAAATTAGGCCAAAAACTAAAGAACGATACATTGTATTCTCCAAAAATAATTTAAAATCTTATATTTGGTTGTAAGCATTACTTGTGCCATGTATCAATATACTATTGATTGTTAAGTGTTTATTTGTTTATTGGTTTTGTCGTTTTGACTGGGTTGTAAAATATTTTGACACTATAATTGTTTCATCAAAGTCATTACTTGTTCTTTTTCAACCCCTTGTTTGTTTTGTAATCGTTGTAATATGTCTTTGGCTTCAGGCTTAAGTTGATTTGCTATATAAGCTTCAGCAAGATGTAATTGAATTTCAGTTACTTTTGAATCCAGTTCAACTGCTAGTTTAAGAACCTTTAAACTTTCACTTTTATTGCCATGTTTAAGCAATATATACCCATAGGTATCAGCCACTACGCCTGACTTGGGGGCAAGTTTATAGGCCTGTTTTGCAGTAGCTATGGCTTTAGCATTATGTTGCTGACTATAAATCAAGGCAAGATTATTTAAAACAATAACATTGTCTTTTTGCTTAATAAGTAGTGCTTCATAATGTTTTTTTGATAAATCAAGTTGCCCTTGGTTTTGATAAGTAACTGCTAGCCTATATTGAATAGCCATATTATCTTTATGTTTTTTAAATTCTGACTCTAATAGTGTTATTGCCTCATGGTGTTGGTTTTGTATTGTCAGGATTTTTAACATTGCATCCAACACATGGGTATTGGGTGATGAGGTATAGGCTAATTGATAGTTTTCCAGTGCATTTTGATATTTCTTTTCAGCTAAAAAAATGTCGCCTTTTAATATTATTCCTGTACTTTGTGTTGGGTATGTATCTTCGATATGCTGAGCAATGGATAAGGCTTCCTGTAAGCGTTTTTGCTTAATTAAAACAGTTGTTTTATAACTTAATAGCGTGGCGGGAGTATCTGAATTAAGAGCTGCTTTATCCAGCAAGCTAAGTATTTCAGTTTCTTTACCTTGTTGTTTGCCTAATAACCTTGCCAGTAAAAAAAGGTGTTTAGTGTCTTTGGGGTGTTGAGTGATTATTTGGCGTAAGGTTAATTCTGCACCGCTATCGTCTTGATTGATTAATTGAGCTTCAGCAAGCAATGAAAGTGCAGATGTCTCTTGTGTATTTCGATTAACCAGATCTTGTGCTATTTGAAGTAATTTTTCTGGCTGTTTTTTAGTAATATATAGCTTGCCTAATGATTGTATAATGGCCAGTTCAGCTTTTAGGTTATTTTTTACCTTTACATGCGCATCTTGTAATAAGCTTTCAACTGCATCTATTCCTTGTTGTTGCATGGTTATATCAATCAGTACATTGTAAGCACTAATGACATAGGGGTTTAATGCTAATGCCGTATTTGCATAGTGTACTGCTTGCTCAAATTGTTCGTTTTGTTGTGCTAATTTAGCCAAACCAGTGAGTGCTTGTATATTATTTTCATCAAGTCCAATTGCTATAAGAAAGCTTTTTTCTGCGCCAGTTAAATCTTTGTCAAGGAGTTGTAGTAAGGCTTGAAGATTGTGATAAATAGCTTGATTTGGGTTTTGTTGAATTAAAGATAAAACCTTTGTTTTTGCTTTAGAAAATTGCTTTTTTTTAAGCAGCTGAATGACTTGTAGATAATTTTTGTTAACTTGTTCTATTTGCTGGTTTTGAGTGGACTCAATGGTCTCATATCTGGAAAAGTCTTCAATTTGATTAAAGTCAGCTGTTCCAATATTTTCTTTTGTTTCAAAAGTAGCTGAATGTGCAGAAAAACTTATTAGAAAAGGGAGCAATAAGCTGAATTTTATTGGATTGGAGGGTTTTCTTGCTAAGCAATTTTTCATTTATGTTCCTGTTACGAAATATTAATTGAAGGTTTATTAATATTGTTTAATAACCAGGTGATGGTTATTTATGCAATTGGAGATAACGACTATTTTTTGCCAATATTAGATTCTATTAGGTAATGAGTGAGAGCAAAACCTTGTTAATCCCATTCAAATATTTTCCATTGATTAATGTTCATTCCCTTGTCTAAATCACTTTTTCTAACATTCATATTCCCATCACCATTGCTATCAATCAGGTAATAGGCGGGGCCTGCGACAGGAATGATTTTTACCATATAGAGTTCGCCATTTTTACGATACTCCTGAATGGTTTTTTTGCCTTTACGAATAATGGTAATATCGGGCTCAAGTGTTTCACCACTTTGCACGGGCATTGGTAGTTCAGGTGGCTCAGGAACAGGAGCAAGGTCAGTATTGTTCTCAGCAACTGAAACGGTTGAAATAAGTATTAAATTTAAAGCTAAAAACCAGCGCATGATATTACCCTCTATCATTGATTCATACTATGCATCATAGTACTTTTTACAGGCATTGAATAGTTAATCCCGATCATTCTTTTCTTTATCCTCTTCTTCATGCTCGTCAGTCATATCAGAAATTTCTTTTAATCTGGAAACCACTTCAAAGTTTAGAGTTTCTTCTGGATAATTGCCTTTATCATCCATTATTCCAGCTGTTTTTCCCATTAATAACTCCAATGTTTCATTGACATTGGAAACCGTGTAAATAGTAAACAGGCCTTGAGCTACAGCATCAACAACTTCCTGTTTTAACATGAGGTTGCGTTTGTTTGAGACAGGAATAATTGCTCCATGTTCTCCATTTAATCCTCTTGCCTGGCATAACTTAAAAAAGCCTTCAATCTTTTCATTAACCCCACCTATGGCCTGTACTTCACCATATTGGTTAATTGATCCTGTTATAGCAAAGCCTTGTTTAATTGGGGTGCGAGTCAAGGCAGAAATTAAACTGCATAACTCGGCCAGTGAGGCACTATCTCCATCAACATAGCCATAGGACTGTTCCAAAGCAATACTGGCTGAAATGGCTAAGGGAAATTCCTGGGCGTAACAATGACCAAGGTAGCCTGTTAAAATCATCACACCTTTGGAATGAATGGCCTGGCCTAATTCGGCTTCCCTTTCAATATCGACAATACCTCGTGAACCAGGGTAAACGGTTGTTGTGATTCGGGCTGGCGCTCCAAAGCTACTACCGCCAACTTCCATAACCGTTAAACCATTGACCTTGCCTACTGCCTCACCTGAGGTATCAATTAGAATGGTTCCATCAATCATTTCTTCCAGAATTTCTTCTGCGATTCGTCCGCTACGTAATTCTTTTGCAGATAAAGCTAATTCAATTTGTACTTTATCAATTTCAGTGGCTCCCGTTTGAGAGCATAGTAAATTAGCTTCTCCAACAATTTCCAAAGAATCATTAATACGAGCAGATAAACGATGTTGATTTTCTGACAGTCTGCAACTATGTTCGATTAATCGAGCAATGGCTGCTTTAGTTAAGGGTAAGGCCCCAGAGTCAGAAGCTTGTTTAACCATCAATGAAACAAACTGTTCAATTGAATCTTCCGTTAACTTAATATGATTACCAAAATCGGCCAGCACACGAAACATTTCATTAAATTCTGTATCCAGGTCTTCTAATAGATAATAAATATCTCTAGGACCAACCAGGATGACTTTAACATTAAGTGGAATGACTTCAGGTTTCAAGGTGATGGTGTTTACCCCGTATTCTGAATACGGCGATTCTATTTCAATTTTTCCCGCTTTTAATGCACGCTTTAACCCTTCCCAAACAAAAGGGTAGGTTAATATTTTTTCTGCATCCAGAATTAAATAGCCACCATTCGCTTTATGCAAAGAGCCTGAGCAAATTCTACGATAGGTGGTAATTAAAGCACCCTGGTCACTCATGTATTCAATTCGACCGAATAAGTTCTGATAAGTGGGGTGTGACTCATAAATAACCGGGGCACCATGATCATGTTTATAATCAACCAGAATATTTGGCTGGTATTGTTCAGTCAGAATCAGTCGCTTGGTTGTGTTGTCTTTTATTTCCTGAGTGCGGGATGGCATTAAAAAAT
>Ga0209707_1000263_pt1 | contig 34335 bp, 29 predicted proteins | sample EN4Hudsemesocosm_FD_184630 | JGI IMG/M metagenome (GOLD analysis project Ga0209707, IMG submission 184630) | Methane-oxidizing microbial communities from mesocosms in the Hudson Canyon - EN4B Hudson Canyon (SPAdes) (version 2) | ecosystem: Environmental > Aquatic > Marine > Cold seeps | place... | reverse complement strand
TAGCGTTGAACAGATCCGAGATAACGTATTTTCTTATTTTTATTCCATGAATTTACATGGTTGCATTGCTTTTTATCCACTCAATGAAAAGCCTTCATTTTTTAGTGCGCAAAAGGGCTATTGTTCTCCCGTTGAAATTGAAGTCATGGAGCTATTAAAGGTAAAGTCTCGGTTATATCGTTTTGGCCCTCGTACTATATTTAATCATACCTATGTATCTATTCTCATTCTAAATTTAGAAGACGGTACTATTGATACCGACATCTATATTGATGCATTAGCCTCAGTTATTGAATGTATTGGCGCAAGAATGGAGTTTATTGCTTATAAAAATTCATTGGTGAATGTTCAAGTGCAAATTCAGCAAGCGGTGACTACGACAAAAAAAATGGTAGAAATTTCTAAAGTTCATCAGCAGGAAGTGATGAACGATATTGTGCAAAACATTGGTACAAGTTTTCATGTCTTAGATATGACGATGGAACAAGAAGACTACTTGATGAATTTAGTTCATAACGCTTTAAAGAAAAACTCTCAAGACGATGTTAACTTTTTAGAAATAACACACTTACTTGATGGTGCTCTGCACAGTGTTGATCAACTTAAAGCTCTGAATAATGAGCAAGCTATTATTGAAGATGAAATTGATGATGAGGATGAGCTATTTTGAGTACTTATACTGAGCTCTCAGTTCAACATATTCCAGTACCATCATTAATCGTCAACAAAGAAGGTGTCATTGTTGAAGTTAATGAGGCGGCAGAACATTTAACAGGTTACGGCAATAAAGAAATTATTGGACAAACCGTAGAGTTATTAATTGGAGATGATCTTAAGGCTGCACACATCAAACATCGGGAAATGTATCAAGAATCATCAGGGGTGATGTCAAGTATTAGAAAAGTTAATTTACAAACAAAATATGCACAAATACTCGCCGTTAACATTCGAATTGCTGAATTAGAAAACTACTATTTAGTTATGCTGTATGAAAATGATCAAATTATTGAGAATTTGCAACAATCAACATTACCCAAAACACATCAAATATTCAATGCCATTGATGAGCCTTTCTGGGAGTGGGATATAGAAGAAGAAGTCATACATTTCTCTGCAAGCTTAATGAAGTTGTTAGGCTACAATGCACAAGACTATATTGGACCGATTAAGACTTTAGAAAGGCATTTAAGTGATGAAATGCTTGCTCAACTTTACTTAGAGGTAGAGGAACATTTGAAAGGGGAAAGTCTTAAAATTAATACGACATACCTTATAAAAACTAAACAACGGCAAGAAATTTGGCTAACGGTTATTGGTAAAGTTATCGATTATAAAAATGACAAAGCTAGTCGTATTGTTGGTACTGTTAAGGATGTTACTGATTCAAAGCTCTTGATTGACGAACTTAAAAAGAAAAATAATTTTTTAATGCTTGCTGAAAAATTAAATGACTCAGGTCACTGGCGATATGATCTGAAGGATGGCTCTGTTTTTTGGTCAAGAGAAATGTACAGAATCCATGGTGTAAGTCAGAAGAACTTCACACCTCAATTAGAGAATGTTATTAATTTCGATGGTGAAGAAACACAAAGGCTTAAATTGCGTAATAATTTTGATAACACTATTACTGAAATCAAGGGGTATTACAATAAGTGTACAATTGTAATACCTACGGGTCCTAAACGAAAAATAGAAACTATTGGTGAAGTTGAGACAAATGATAAAGGTGAGGTTATTGCCTTATTTGGTATCTGCCGTGATATTACAAAATCTGAAGAAATATTTGAAAAGTTAAAGTTACTTGCCATGGTTAACTTAACCATTAAAGTGCCTATTTTCTTTATTGATGATGATGATAATGTTGTTTATCAAGACTTATCACCGCAAGCAGGTGGAAAAAATTCAGTTTTATTTAACTATATTAACTTCAGTATAACTGAGTATTTAGATTTCAAAAAACAAGCTAAAATCAATGGTCAAATGAAGCAGAGCAATATTAGTTTCGATAAATACAATACAGTTTTTGATTTGTCGGTAACCTATGAATCTGACGAAGGGATATATATTTGGATTGTTGAAAATGTTACTGAAAAATTTCGTCAAGAACAGCAGCAAATCATCAGTAACCGACTGGCTCTTTTGGGAAATACTTTTGGTAATGTATCCCATGATATTAACAATGTATTGGGTGTCGCATTAGGGGCTATTGAAATGTTAGAAATGAAGTTTGCTAAAGGGGAGGACGTTTCTAGTTATATTGACCGAGTAAAGAATGCCATAGATAAAGGCAAAAGTGTTACCGAAAGATTATTGGCATTTACTCGAAAACCTACCATAAAAGTAATTAGCTTTGACCCACTTGAAGACATTAAAGACAACCAACATTTATTTAAACAGCTTTTATTGAGCACCATTAATTTAACATTTGATTTTGAAAATATTCATTGTTTAATTAACTTTCCACAAGGGGAGTTTATTAATATCTTATTAAATTTAGTATTGAATGCCCAAGATGCGATTCAAGAAAAGGGACTCAGTGGGCAAATTGATATTTCAGCCAATTTAAATGAAGAAAACAGGCTTGAAATTCATGTCAAAGATAGTGGAATTGGCATTAAAAAAGAAAATTTAACTAAAATATTTGATCCCTTTTATAGTAGTAAATCCGTTAATAAGGGTAACGGCATCGGTTTAGCAAATGTTTTTAATACCATGTATAAACATAACGGTCATGTGCAAGTTGAAGGGCATAGTGATCTAGGTGGTGCACATTTTACTCTTGTATTTAAATGTAAGGTATTAAAAAAACACTATCAGAAGCCTGAAGCGCCGATCGCTTCCTTGAACATGACAGGTAAGCGAATTTTAGTTTTAGATGATGAAGTCAGTATTGCTGATTTTGTGGCACTTTTCTTAGAAAACGAAGGTGCAGAGGTTACTTGTGCCAATACAAAAGAGCAATTGCTTGATATATTATCGAAGAATGACCACTTTGACTTATTTATTACTGATATGATTCTACCTGACTTATCAGGTAAAGAAGCGGTGGGTTATGTGTTGGATAAGTTTCCTCAAATTAGAATTTATTCAATAAGTGGCTACATTGCAATTGAAGATCGTAGTTGGGATTATCCTGTGCTACGAAAACCTTTTAATTCAAAAGAGTTAGCAGAATTTTTATCTCATTAACTTTACTGGTAATAGCCTATGACACCTATAGAAATTGATAAACAGTACACAATTTTAGCGGTGGACGATGCTAAAGATACCTTGATTTTACTAGAATTTGATCTGACAAGTGAAGGCTATCAAGTTAAAACCGTTACCTCCGGAGAGCAAGCTTTATCTCTTATTGCCAGTGATTCTAATCTCAATGAAGGTGATTTTAGTACAGAAAATCATACTAATATAGATCTGATATTACTCGATTTATATATGCCATCTATGTCTGGGTTAGCGACTTTAAAGGCTATAAAAAGTGATGCGAATACTCGTGATCTTCCTGTGATTATGTTATCTGCCTCAAATGATGAGGATGAAATTGTTGAAGCATTAGAGCTTGGTGCTGATGATTATGTTACTAAACCCTATATTGCTAAGGTTTTATTGGCGAGAATCAAAACCTCACTTCGATTAATGACAAAAACCAAAGAGTTAGAAGTATTAGCTAAAACAGACTTTTTAACTAACATAAATAACAGAGCAAGCTTTTATGATCTGAGTTTAAAAGCAATTAGCCAATGTAAGCGAAGCCGACAAAATTTAGTTATTGTAATGTTTGATATCGACTTTTTTAAACTGGTTAATGATGACTTTGGCCATGATGTTGGTGATAAAGTGTTAGTTGAATTTGCGCAAATATTATCTTATTCCTTTAGAGATTATGATGTTGTTGCACGTATTGGCGGAGAAGAGTTCGCTGTATGCATGCCTAATACGTCGATGGATGACGCTATTATTGTCTGTGATCGATTTAGAGTAAAAGTTGAGAACTACCAAATTGATATTGAACATTCTTCGCAAAAGTCTATATCAATTACAGTGAGTGCAGGTGTTGCATCGAGACTACTTGATAATAGTGATGAACAATTATCAGTGGACGACTTGCTTAAAAGTGCAGATCAAATGTTGTACCACGCAAAAAATAATGGCAGGAATACTGTTTTTAGTACAAATTCCCTTGAGGAAGACATACCAGTGCTTAGTGGCTCTAACTTAGATAGCAATGTGACAACTGATTCTACAACAGGTATTTCAAGCGGTATTATTAACAATATGTCATGCCGTGACGATTTGGATAACGTTTGCAGTACTTCAGATGATAAGTTTCCAGGCATAGATTTTTCAGTAGGTATGGCGAATGTCTTAGATGATGAACCTTTATTTAAAGAAATACTGGTGCTATTTTATCAAGACCATTGTCATGATGGAGATAAGCTCAAAAATGCTTTTATAACAGCAGATATTAAAGCGGCTAAACATGTTGCCCATACCCTAAAAGGCGTAGCCTGTTCTGTGGGAGCGATGACATTATTTGAGCGAACTAAAGAGCTTGATTATTCCATTAATGTTAGTGACTTTGAAGAGTTTGAAACTCTATTTGAGCAAGGAGTTTTACCTGAATTATTGAAAGTTTTAGCGGGTATTAAGCAACAGCTGAATGATCAGTTATAAAAGGAGCTTGAATGATTAGGTTTACTTTAAGTTTATTAGTCTATTTCTAAAGTGATATCTGTGATTGGAATACAACAACATGGCAAAATTTCGTTATCTCCAATATAGGCTAATGGCTCGCCATTTGGGTAACTAATTTCGCCTTCTATTAAACTGACCCGACAAGCACCGCAAAATCCATCTCGACAGTGATAATGCACTTCTACATTAGCACTCTCTAAGCATTCTAATAATGTTTGTTTGGGATCTAAGAAGTCAACAATAGTATTGTTAACCGATATTTTAGCAATACTATTGTCTTTTTCTATTAAATTCACATTATTGTTAAAGGCTTTAGCACTCAATTTAATATCCATTTACTGTCTATACTGGTAGTAGAGGCTAAAGCGAAAAATAGTGATCTGTTTAAAGATTAAAGTCATCAAAATCATCAGCAGAAACTGAAGAGTCTACTTGGCCAACAAGATAACTTGAAATCTCAGTTTCTTGTGGTGCAACTTGTACATTATCACTGACTAAATAGGCATTCATCCATGGCAGGGGATTGCTCTTAATATCAAATGGGGCATCAAAGCCAATCGCTGATAAACGTTGATTGCTAATATATTCAATGTATTGTTTCAATATTTCAGCATTTAGGCCAATCATTGAACCGTCTTTGAATAAGTATTCGGCCCATTCTTTTTCTTGCTCAACAACATCTAAAAATACCTGCAAGCCAGCATCGCGCATTTCTTCGCTAACCACTTTCATTTCAGGGTCATCTTTACCATCTTTCCAAAGATTTAAAATATGTTGTGTGCCAGTTAAATGTAAAGCTTCATCACGGGCAATTAGTTTGATTATCTTTGCATTACCTTCTAATAACTCACGCTCTGCAAAAGCAAATGAACAAGCGAAACTCACATAAAAGCGAATTGCTTCAAGTGCATTAACAGAGCACACAGCTAAATATAAACGCTCTTTAAGTTTTCTGGTATTTACTTCTATTGTTTTGCCTTCAACCTCAAAAGTACCTTCACCTTGAGATTGTAATAATTGTGTAGTAATGATTACATCATCGAAGTATTTAGCAATACTTGATGCGCGTTTTAATATGGCTGGGTTCACGATTATATCGTCAAAAACTTCGCCTGGCTCAGTGAATAAGTTCCGTAAAATATGAGTGTAAGAACGTGAATGAATCGTTTCACTGAACGCCCAAGTTTCTACCCAAGTTTCAACTTCAGGTAAAGAAACTAACGGTAATAATACCGCGTTTACTGAACGAGCTGCCATTGAGTCTAATAGTGTTTGGTATTTTAAATTAGAGATGAAAATATGCTTTTCAGACTCAGTTAGGCTCTGCCAATCGGCTCTATCTTTTGATACATCCACTTCTTCTGGACGCCAAAAAAACGAAAGTTGCTTTTCTATCAATTTTTCAAAAGCCATAAAACGTTGTTGATCATAGCGTGAAACATTGACGCTATTGCCCAAAAACATAGGTTCGAGTAAAGCATTATTAGGTGTCTGATTAAACGTAGTATACGTCATGGGTTTATTCCTTAAGGGGACTACATCACTGTAGTAATAAGAGCCTAGCTTTAGTTAGCTAGACTCTGTATTTATATTTTGTATCTGGGTATTTAAAATGGTGATTCCTGGGGCTATATCTTACAAGCACCACCAGCACAGCTGTCATCTTCTACTTCAACGTCATCGCTAGCACCATCCCGAGTATTATGATAATACATTGTTTTAACACCAAGTTTATAGGCAGTTAAAATATCCTTTAATATTTGTTTAACGGGTACTTTTCCGCCTTCGAATTTACCTGGGTCATAATTGGTATTGGCTGATATCGTTTGGTCGACAAATTTTTGCATTATACCCACTAACTCTAAATAACCTTGGTTATCAGGCATGTTCCATAATAATTCGTAGTTATTCTTCAGTTTTTCGTACTCAGGAACAACTTGCTTTAAAATACCATCTTTACTTGCTTTTATGCTGATTAAGCCTCGTGGTGGCTCTATACCATTGGTGGCATTAGATATTTGTGATGAAGTTTCTGATGGCATTAATGCAGAAACAGTTGAGTTTCTAACACCATGTTTTTTGATGTTTTCTCTCAATGATTCCCAATCAAGGTGAAGTGCTTCACCGGTAATATTATCGATTTCTTTTTTATAAGTATCAATGGGCAAAATACCCTGAGATAAGCGAGTCTCATTAAACTTAGGACAAGCTCCTTGTTCTTTGGCTAATTCATTACTTGCTTTAAGTAAGTAGAATTGGATAGCCTCAAAGGTTTTATGAGTTAAATTATTAGCACTACCATTAGAGTAAAACTTACCATTTTTTGCTAAATAATAAGCATAGTTTATAACGCCTATTCCGAGCGTACGACGCGCCATCGTTGCACTTAACGCAGCTGGAACTGGATAATCCTGATAATCTAATAAACTGTCTAAAGCACGAACCGCTAAATCAGCTAAACCTTCTAACTCATCAAGGCTATCAATAGCACCTAAGTTAAATGCTGAAAGAGTACAAAGAGCAATTTCACCATCTGGATCGTTTACATCTTTCATAGGTTTTGTTGGCAGTGCTATCTCTAAACACAAATTACTTTGACGTATTGGCGCTTGTACAGGGTCAAATGGGCTGTGGGTATTGCAATGATCAACATTTTGTAAATAGATACGACCGGTACTGGCACGTTCTTGAGCAAATAAAGTAAATAGTTCAATCGCTTTAATACGTTTTTTGCGAATCGAATCATCAGCTTCATATTGTACATACAGTTCTTCAAATTTGTCTTGGTCAGCAAAAAATGCATCATACAAACCAGGAACATCACTTGGACTAAACAAGGTAATAAAATCACCTTTAATTAGGCGCTGGTACATCAATTTATTAAATTGCACACCATAATCTAAGTGGCGTACACGGTTTTCTTCAACACCACGGTTATTTTTCAATACCAGTAAACTTTCAACTTCTAAATGCCATAATGGATAGAATAAGGTTGCAGCGCCGCCACGAACACCACCTTGAGAGCAACTTTTTACTGCTGTTTGGAAATGTTTGTAAAAAGGGATACAGCCAGTGTGAAATGCTTCACCATTTCGAATTGTGCTACCTAAAGCGCGAATTCTTCCTGCATTTACTCCAATACCTGCACGCTGAGATACATATTTAACAATAGCGCTCGATGTGGCATTGATTGAGTCTAAGCTATCGTCACATTCTATTAAAACACAAGATGAAAATTGTCTTGTCGGGGTACGTACACCTGCCATAATTGGAGTAGGTAAGGAAATTTTAAACGTTGAAATCGCGTTATAAAAACCTTCTATATAGGATAAACGTGTGTCTTTTGGATACTTAGCAAACAAACAAGCCGCAACAAGCATATAAAGGAACTGCGCACTTTCATATATTTCACCGCTTACACGGTTTTGAACTAAGTACTTTCCTTCTAATTGTTTTACTGCTGCATAACTGAAGTTAAGATCTCGTTTGTGATCTAAAAGGTGTTCCATTTGCTCAAATTCACTTTGAGTATAGTCAGCTAATAAATGTTGATCATATTTCCCAGTTTCAACCATATTCACAACATGGTTAAATAATCTTGGTGGTTCAAATTGACCATACGCTTTTTTACGTAAATGAAATACAGCGAGTCTTGCAGCAAGGTATTGATAGTCGGGTGTTTCTTCAGATATCAAATCAGCAGCGGATTTAATGATCGTTTCATGAATGTCTGAAGTTTTTATACCATCGTAAAATTGAATATGTGACTTTAATTCAACCTGCGAAACAGAAACATTATCTAAGCCATCAGCGGCCCAAGCGATTACTTGGTGAATTTTTTCTAAATCGATCGGTTCTTTTTTGCCATTGCGCTTTGTTACAAAGAGATTGTTGTTCATGAAAGACCTGTAAAATCTATTATTATTAGTATGCCTTTATATAGTGATTCAACAGGATATTCCATTCACTATATATAGGGGTGTTTGTAAAATACAATCACAAGATAATGGGGTTTTGAGCTTTTTGCAAGGGCTTTTATAGAGTCGTTTTTATGAAAAATCACATTAAGATAACTTATGTTAGTAACAACTAACTTAGCAAGGCTTTTTAATTTTGATAATTTAAAAAGGCAACGGTTATTTTTACTTTATTTACTGCTTTAAATTATTTTAATTAAAGTTTTGTCATTGTTATTACTAATTAGACTAAAAGATATTATTTACATTTAAATCAGGTGCTTATGTTTATGATGAATGTTTGAACAACTTGCTTATAAAATAATCTTAGCAATATTTGTTACGTTTTCAGCAATCAAGTCTGCATGCCAATGATGACAAGATTGTTTATCGATAATGTATCCCCATTGAGCAATAATGGTCAACATTCCTGCAGAATTTCCAGCTTCTATATCTCTGATGGCATCGCCTACATAGATACAGTCACTTTCATTCACTGCCATTTCTTTACAAGCATAGAGTAAAGGGGCCGGGTGGGGTTTTCTTTCTTTTAGCGAATCCCCACCAACAACACTTTTACAATGAGTGAAACATGAAAAGTGAGGTAATAGCTCTAAAGTTAAACCAATGGGTTTGTTTGTTACAATGGCCCATGGAATGTTTTCGTTGTTTAAATTTGTTAATAACTGTTCAATTCCCGGATATAAACAAGTGTGTACAGCTATGTTTTTCTCGTAATAACCAAGGAATTCACTTCTTAAAGCTTCATAATCGTAATGAATAAGTTGTTCGCCAAATCCTAACTCTAATAAACCTTTTGCACCATCAGAAGCTACAGGACGAAATCTTTCTTTACTAACAGTATCGATATTATGTTTGGATAATACATAATTTAGCGCTGCGCCTAAATCGTTGGCGGTATCTAGTAAAGTGCCATCTAAATCAAATAAAATAGCTTTATATTTTCTTTCGATCATGGTTAAACCTTTCTACAACAAAGAATATAGTTAACATCTAAACCAGAAGCGAGTTTATGATTTTCAGTAATGGGGTTGTAATGAATACCTGTGGCATCGATACATTTAAGATCAAAACTTTCAGCCCAAGCAATAAGTGTTGATGGTTTAATAAAGTGCTCATGCTCATGGGTGCCTTTAGGCACTAATTTAAATAACTTCTCAGCAGCAACAATGGCTAGTAAATAAGATTTTATCGTTTTATTTAATGTAGAAAAAAATACTAGGCCGCCGGGTTTAACCATTTTCGCACAAGATTGAATAATTGAAGCGGGATCTGGAACATGTTCTAACATTTCCATACAAGTGACAACATCGAAAGTTTGGGAATGTGTTTCTGCCTTTTCTTCTGCCGTTATTTGTTGGTAGTCAACTTTTACCCCAGTATCCAAAGCGTGCAATTTTGCAATATTCAAAGGCTCCTTGCCCATATCTATACCCGTTACTTGAGCACCTAGTTTAGCTAAACTTTCAGCTAAGATACCCCCGCCACAACCAACATCAATAATTTTTTTTTCAAACAAGTCACCAACATGCTGGATAATAAATTGCTGACGTAAGGGGTTAATTTGATGCAAAGGTTTAAAATCACCTGTTTCATCCCACCACTGGCTCGCAATTTGTTCAAATTTTGCAATTTCTTCTGGATTTACATTTAATGGTTGAGGTGGTTTTAATTGTGACATGATGAATTTTTTGTGTTGTCTATAAATTATGTGTTGATGATTCTAAACTAAAGTTTTAACCAAACATAGTTTTGAGAGTAACAAAAAATAGAATATTTAATATTAGCCGTCCATCTTTTTACAAGCACTTTTAAAGTAGAAATAACTACTTGATTAAAAATTGAACTAGTTGCGTTTGCTTAGTTTTTGCTGTTATTTATTAACTTGTTAGATGTATCTTTGTTTACATTATTAAGGGATTTATACTCCATTTAACTTATTGGTTAAATGAACCAGAATAAAGCAATAGAAATTGCTTTGTTTTGTGTTAATATGCTGCGTTGATTAACAATAATAATTTAAGAATTTTACTATTTAAATAGTGATTTTCTAGGTAAGTTTTTAGACTACTGTTGTTTGAAGTTTAAAACACCGATAAATCAAGGGATACCATCAGTTTATGACCGATTTGGCCAAAAATGTCGTTCCAGTAAATATTGAAGACGAATTAAAAACCTCTTATCTTGATTATGCCATGAGTGTAATTGTAGGGCGTGCATTACCAGATGTTCGTGATGGTTTAAAACCAGTACATCGCCGCGTATTATTCGCAATGAATGTATTAGGTAATGATTGGAACAAAGCATACAAAAAATCAGCTCGTGTGGTTGGTGATGTAATCGGTAAATATCATCCTCATGGTGATACTGCTGTATACGATACAATAGTACGTATGGCACAGCCATTCTCACTACGTTATATGTTAGTAGATGGTCAAGGTAACTTTGGTTCTGTTGATGGTGATTCAGCAGCAGCAATGCGTTATACCGAAATCAGAATGGCTAAAATTGCTCATTCTATTTTAGCTGATTTAGATAAAGAGACTGTTGATTTTGTGCCTAACTATGATGGCACAGAACATATCCCAGCGGTTATGCCTACTAGAATTCCTAACTTATTAGTTAATGGTACTTCTGGTATTGCGGTTGGCATGGCAACCAATATTCCTCCTCATAATTTGACCGAAGTTATCAATGGCTGTTTAGCTATTATTGAAAATGCCGATCTTACTTTTGAAGAGATACTTGAATATATTCCCGGACCAGATTTTCCTACTGCAGGTATTATCAGTGGTCGTGCTGGTATAGAGGAAGCTTATCGTACTGGTCGAGGAAAAATTAAGATTCGTGCCCGTGCAAGAATTGAGTGTAATGAGAGTACTGGCAAAGAAACCATTATTGTTCATGAATTACCGTATCAAGTGAACAAAGCTCGCCTTATTGAAAAAATGGCTGAGCTAGTAAAAGATAAACGTTTAGAAGGTATTTCTGCCCTACGTGATGAGTCTGATAAAGATGGCATGCGTATGGTTATTGAAATCAAACGAGGTGAGGTTGGTGAGGTTGTTTTAAATAATCTTTATAAACTTACTCAGATGCAGGTATCTTTTGGTTTGAATATGGTTGCCCTAACAGAAGGCCAACCTAAACTTTTCAATATAAAAGAAATGCTTGAAGCGTTTGTTCTCCACCGTCGTGAAGTTGTTACTCGTCGTACTATTTTCGAATTACGTAAAGCAAGAGAACGTGCTCATATACTCGAAGGCTTATCAATTGCATTAGCTAACATCGACCCGATTATCGAGTTAATTAAAGCGTCAAGTAATAGAAAAGAGTCTGAAGAAAAGTTAATTTCTCAAGGTTGGCAGTTAGGTGATGTTGCTCAAATGCTCAGCGCCGCTGGTAATGATGCAGCTCGTCCTGAATGGTTAGAGCCAGAGTACGGCATTCGTGATGACTTATATTACTTAACAGCAGAACAAGCAAAAGCGATTGTTGATTTACAATTATACAAATTGTCAGGAATGGAACACGAAAAGATTCTAAGTGAGTACAAAGGGTTATTAGACTTAATTGCTGAGTTAATGCATATTTTGGCTACACCGGCGCGCTTAATGGAAGTTATTTGTGAAGAACTTATTGCTATCCGTGATGAATTTGGTGATGAACGTAGAACCGAAATTACCAATGCTTCTCATGATTTATCTCTTGAAGATTTAATCACTGAAGAAGATGTAGTAGTAACACTTTCGCATGAAGGCTATGTTAAATATCAAGTATTAAGTGATTATCAAGCCCAACGTCGTGGTGGTAAAGGAAAAGCTGCTACTAAGATGAAAGAAGAAGATTACATAGAACGTTTATTAGTCGCGAATACTCATGACACCATTTTATGTTTCTCAGATCGCGGTAAACTTTACTGGTTGAAAGTATTTCAATTACCATTGGCGAGTCGTACCGCTCGTGGTCGTCCAATTGTTAATATTCTACCTCTTGAAAATGATGAGCGTATTACGGCAATTTTACCAGTTCGTGAATATGCTGAAGATAAATACATCGTGATGGCAACAGCCTCTGGCACAGTGAAGAAAACACGTTTAGATGCTTACTCTAATCAAAGAGCTAACGGTATTATTGCCTTGAACCTTCGTGATGATGATACTTTAATTGGTGTTGATATTACTGATGGTAATAACGACATTATGTTGTTCTCAGATGCAGGTAAAGTTGTACGTTTCAACGAGAAGAAAAAAGACAGTGAAACGGGTGAAATAAAAATAGACCCAGAAACAGGTGAAGAACTCTGGGCATTAAAACCTATTGGTCGTACCGGTACTGGTGTTCGCGGCATGAAGCTTGAAGGCGATCAAAAAGTTGTTTCATTGATTGTACCTAAAAATGATGGTCCAGTTTTAACCATCACTGAAAACGGTTACGGTAAACGAACTGACTTAGCTGAATATCCAGCTAAGAGTAGAGCAACTAAAGGTGTTGTTTCTATTAAAGTGAGTGAGCGTAACGGTAAAGTTGTTGGTGCGGTTCAAGTTGAAGATCTTGATGAGATGATGTTAATTACTGATAACGGTACTTTGGTTCGTACTCGTGTCAATGAAGTTAGTATTATTGGTCGTAATACTCAAGGTGTTCGCATTATTCGTACAGCTGAAGATGAGCATGTCGTTGCCCTACAGCGCATTGACGAAGTTGAAGAAGATGAAACGACACTTGTTGATGGTGAAGAATCTGTAGAAAGTGAAACTTCTTTAGAAGAAAGCACTGAGTCAACCGAGTCAAACAGTAGTGAATCTAGCCAAGAAGCAGATGAACTGACTAGTGACGCAGATGATGATGATAACGAATAGTTAACACTTTTCACTGTGAAAAATAGGCGGTTTAACCGCCTATTTTTTTGTTAAAAAATTAAGATCTGCAGCTTGAAAGTAGATCATTATACTTACTGAATTTTAATACCAATAGGAATACCACGTTTTATGTCTGTTACCTATAATTTCTGTGCTGGCCCTGCAATGCTGCCCACTGAAGTAATGAAAAAAGCTCAACAAGAATTTATTGATTGGCATGGAACTGGTAGCTCAGTTATGGAGCTAAGCCACAGAAGTAGTGAGTTTGTTGCTGTGGCTAAACAAGCCGAGGCTGATATTCGAGACTTATTAGAAATCCCTGATGATTATTCTGTGCTTTTTTGTCATGGTGGTGGCCGTGGACAGTTTTCTGCTGTACCTCTTAATTTATTACCTCAAGGAAAAAGTGCTGATTACATAGTTTCTGGTTCTTGGTCAAAAGCAGCAGCTAAAGAAGCGAGTAATTTTGGTGAAATCAATGTTGTTGATATTGTAAATAAAACAGATGAAATAAGTTCGGTGATTTCATCTAAAGACTGGCCAATTAACAGTGATGCCGCTTATGTCCATTACTGTCCAAATGAAACTGTCGACGGTATTGAAATAAATGACATCCCAGAAACTAATGGTGTCCCCCTTGTTGCTGACATGTCATCGACTATTTTATCGCATAAAGTAGATATTTCTAAATTTGCTTTGATCTATGCGGGAGCGCAAAAAAATATTGGTCCTTCAGGTTTAACAATCGTTATTGTTCGTAAAAATTTATTAGGTCAAGCGAATTTAACTACGCCATCAATTATGAACTATCAATTACTTAGTGATAATGATTCTATGCATAATACTCCGCCGACTTATGCATGGTATTTAGCTGGTTTAGTTTTTCAATGGTTAAAGCAGTTAGGTGGTGTACCGGCGATTGCCAAAATAAACCAAAAAAAAGCTCAGTTACTTTATCAAACTATTGATGATAGTGATTTTTATCAAAATAACATTGAGCAACAATATCGTAGCAGGATGAATGTTCCATTTTGGCTTAAAGATGAAAGCTTAAATGAAAAGTTTTTAGTTCAAGCGGAACAACAAGGATTAATGGCATTAAAAGGTCATAGAATAGTGGGTGGTATGCGCGCAAGTATTTATAATGCTATGCCAATTGAAGGTGTACAAACACTAGTCGATTTTATGAAGAAATTTGAAGAAGAGGTTAGATAGTATGGAGAAGTTGACATTAAACCCGATAGGTAAAATTAATGGTGAAATCTTTTTACCGGGATCAAAAAGCTTATCTAATCGGGCATTGTTAATTGCAGCGTTAGCTAATGGGGTGACTAAAATTACCAACTTGCTAGTGAGTGATGACATAAATCATATGTTAAATGCATTAACAAGTCTTGGAATTGAATATACCTTGAGCGATTGTGGCACCGAGTGTACGGTCATCGGGAATAATGGTTTTTTCAACGTTAATGAACCTGTAGAGTTATTTCTTGGTAATGCGGGTACTGCAATGCGTCCATTGTGTGCTGCACTTGCTGCTAGTGAAGGCGAATTTATCTTAACTGGCGAACCAAGAATGAAAGAGAGACCTATTGGTCATTTGGTAAATGCGTTAACACAGCTTAATGCCGATACAGAGTACTTGGAAAGCCAAGATTATCCACCTGTAAAGATAAAAGGTAAATGCTTAACCGGAAGTTCAGTGAGCATAGATGGTTCTATTTCTAGCCAATTTTTAACTTCCATTTTGATGATAGCTCCTCTATTAAAAACAGATAGTATTATAAAAATTGAAGGTGAGTTAGTCTCTAAGCCATACATTGATATAACACTTAATATTATGAGTAGATTTGGTGTCGTAGTACAAAATAACGACTACCTATCCTTCACGGTAAAAGGTAATCAGTCCTACCAATGTGTTGAAAAATATATGGTGGAAGGAGATGCTTCTTCAGCCTCATACTTTTTGGCCGCCGGAGCGATTAAAGGGGGAGAGGTTACTGTACATGGAGTTGGAAAGCTAAGTGTCCAAGGTGATAAACATTTTGCTGATGTTCTTGAAAAAATGGGCGCAGAAGTTAGCTGGGCAGATGAATCAATCACTGTTGTAGGTAAATCACTTACTGCTGTAGATATGGACATGAACCACATACCAGATGCGGCGATGACTATAGCTACAACTGCACTTTTTGCTAAAGGAACAACTACCATCCGTAATATCTATAATTGGCGGGTGAAAGAAACTGATAGATTAGCTGCTATGGCAACAGAGCTTAGAAAGGTTGGAGCAGAGGTTGTAGAAGGTGAGGATTATATTTCAATTACTCCGCCACAGTCATTAAAACACGCTGAAATTGATACATATAACGATCATAGAATTGCCATGTGCTTTTCTCTTGTTGCTTTGAGTGAAACGCCTGTCACGATAAATGACCCTAAATGTACGGCGAAAACATTTCCTGATTATTTTGATAAGTTAGCGCAAGTCTCTTGTTAAATATGTAACACAATAATTTTTTTAGGCGATTTTGAAATGTAAATCCCGTATAATTCCGCCGATTTTCGACATTAAGAGAGATATGTATGCAGGAAAGCGTTCCAGTAATCACTATAGACGGACCCAGTGGTGCCGGTAAAGGTACAGTTGCAAGAATTGTTGCTGAACAGTTAGGTTGGGAGTTGCTTGATAGTGGGGCAATATACCGAGTACTAGCTATAGCAACTCAACATCACGGAGTGAGTGTTGAAGAAGAAGAACCGCTTATTCCTATGGCAGCTCATTTAGATGTACAGTTTGCTATTAATAGTGATGGTGAAAGCCAAGTGATCTTAGAAGGTGAAGATGTCACTTCAAGCATACGGTCAGAAGAAGTTGGAGAGTTAGCTTCTAAAGTTGCTGCTTTTCCAAGAGTTCGTGAAGCGCTTCTAAGACGACAGCGCGCCTTTAAAGTCTCTCCTGGTCTTGTTGCAGATGGTCGCGATATGGGCACTGTTGTATTTATTGATGCACCGGTTAAAGTTTTTTTAACCGCTAGCGCAGAAGAACGAGCACAGCGCCGATTTAATCAGTTGAAAGAGAAAGGTTTTGATGTTAAAATCGGGCGCCTTTTGAGTGACATACGTCAAAGGGACGAGCGGGATCAAAGCCGAAAGGTTGCTCCGTTAGTTCCAGCAGAAGGTGCGTTGGTTATTGATTCTACTGATCTTTCTATACAAGAAGTGGTCAATAAAATCCTTACGTTTTCAAATAAAGCGTTAATGAAAAATTAATACCTAACGAAAGTAAAAAACAAATTTAACCAATAGCCTACTGTAAGGATACACTGGGCATATACTTAACAACCCCATGAAACAGGAATGTTGACTGGATTAATAGCTGAGTTTATTACAAGTTATGACTGAAAATTTTGCGCAACTTTTTGAAGAAAGTTTAAAAGAAATCGAAACACGCCCTGGTTCAATTATCAAGGGTACAATCGTAGCCGTAAACAAAGACAATGTCATTGTTGATGCGGGCTTAAAATCTGAGAGTGTTATCTCTATTGATCAATTTAAAAACAATGCTGGTGAAGTAGAAGCAGTTGTTGGCGATCAAATAGACGTGTCACTTAAAGCGACTGATGATGGTTTCGGTGAAACTATACTTTCTCGTGATGATGCCAAGCGCCACGAAGCATGGCAAGTGCTTGAAAAAGCATACGAAGAAAAAGAAACTGTTATCGGTGTTATCAACGGTAAAGTTAAAGGTGGTTTCACGGTTGAAGTTAGCAACATTCGTGCTTTCTTACCGGGTTCATTAGTAGATGTACGTCCAGTACGTGACACTGCTCACCTTGAAGGTAAAGACCTAGAATTTAAAGTTATTAAGCTTGATCAAAAGCGTAATAACGTAGTTGTTTCTCGTCGTGCTGTTATCGAAACTGAAAGCAGTGCAGAACGTGATGAATTACTTGAATCATTAGCGGAAGGCCAAGAAGTTAAAGGTATTATTAAAAACCTTACTGACTACGGTGCATTTGTTGATTTAGGCGGCATCGATGGTTTATTACATATCACAGATATGGCTTGGAAACGTGTTAAACACCCAAGTGAAATCGTAAATGTTGGCGATGAAATTCAAGTTAAAGTATTAAAATTCGACCGTGAGCGTACTCGTGTATCTCTAGGTATGAAGCAGTTAGGCGAAGATCCATGGGTAGCAATTGCTAACCGTTACCCAGAAGGTTCTAAACTTTCTGGTCGCGTTACTAACTTAACTGACTACGGTTGTTTTGTTGAAATCCAAGAAGGCGTTGAAGGTTTAGTTCACGTTTCTGAAATGGATTGGACTAATAAAAACATCCACCCATCTAAAGTTGTTAACTTAGGTGACACGGTTGAAGTACTTGTATTAGAAATTGACGAAGAACGTCGTCGTATTTCTTTAGGTCTTAAACAATGTATCGCTAACCCTTGGGAAGAGTTTGCTAAAAACTTCAACAAAGGCGATAAAGTATCAGGCAAGATCAAATCAATTACTGATTTTGGTATCTTCATTGGTCTTGATGGCGGTATTGACGGTCTTGTTCACTTATCTGATATTGCATGGGCTGGCGGCGAAGAAGCTGTTCGTGAATACAAGAAAGGTGATGAAATTACTGCTGTTGTATTACAAGTTGATCCAGAGCGTGAACGTATTTCTCTTGGTGTTAAACAAGCAGAAGACGATCCGTTTAACATGTATCTGACAACTAGCAAAAAAGGTGCTATTGTTAACGGTAAGGTATTAGAAGTAGACGCAAAAGGCGCTAAAATTGAATTAGCCGAAGGCGTTGAAGGATATCTTCGTGTAGCTGATATTTCAGTTGAACGTATTGAAGATGCTAGTGCTGAATTATCTGTTGGTGACAGTGTTGAAGCTAAGTTTGTTGGTGTTGATCGTAAGAACCGCACTATCAGCTTATCTATCAAAGCTAAAGACCAAGCAGACGAACGTCAAGCAATGGATAACCTAAATCAAGTTGAAGAAACTGGTTTAAGTGCTATGGCTGCAGCGTTTAAAAACGCTAAAAACTAATTTAGCAGGATAGAGTGAGGAGATTACTTATAGGTTTTCTCCTTTTAATTTCATCTCGATTGGTATAAAACTTGTTTTATGTCATACAGAGGCAAACTGGAGGTCAAATGACCAAGTCAGAACTCATTGAAAAATTAGCAGAAAAGTTAAGTCACTTATCAGCTAAAGATGTTGAAAATTCTATAAAAGAAATCCTTGAAATGATGGCGCAATCTTTATCTAAAGGAGAGCGTATTGAAATAAGAGGATTTGGTAGTTTTTCTTTACATTTTAGAGCGCCTCGAGTAGGAAGAAATCCTAAAACTGGCGATGCTGTAGAGCTTGCTGGTAAATATGTACCTCACTTTAAACCTGGTAAAGAGTTACGCGAAAGAGTTAATCTTTCCGCAGCATAATATTGACAATCCCGTTATATAGGATTTTAATATCAAAATTATGAACGGCATGCTAATTATTAGCATGCCGTTTTTTTATGGAAGGAATATACTCAAATAAATTCAAAAGTAAGTGCCATTATACTCTTTATCAAAAAATAGAGTGAAAGTGTTAAATTAATTATCAATAGTTACTCTGATTGACGCGACACATTGCAATCTTAACTGTAGAATACCAAAATCAATTATTAGCTACTTTTCTATTAATACAAGAGAGGTTTCATTTGCGTTTCTATTTAATGTTACTGATAGTCATAACCTTATTAGCTTTTGCTTTTATTTTTGGTAGTCAAAATCCTCAAACTATCACCTTAAACTATTTAATTGCTCGCTCTGAGCTCTCTGTTGCACAAGCCGTTAGTATATTTACCATTATAGGTATTGTTATCGGTATATTAGTGACTTTAATGTGGCGACTTTCTCGCACTTTTAAGTCTAAACGAAAGCAAGCCACTAGAACAACTTCAGATAAGGTTTCCACTTAATATTATGCAAGAACTGTTATTTTTACTTTTGCCCGTTGCTATGGCGTATGGCTGGTTTATGGGACGTAATAGTATTAAGCAAAATAATCAGACAGAAAAACAAGATCTTTCAATTAAATACTCCACTGGTTTAAATTATTTATTATCTAACCAGCAAGATAAAGCGATTGATTATTTGTTAGATACCTTAAAGGTAGAGGATGACACTGTTGAAGCTCATTTTGCCATGGCAAATTTGTTTAGGCGCAGAGGAGAGCTCGATAGGGCTCTTAAAGTACATGAGCACCTTGTTAGACAAGCTCATTTACCTACCAAAGATAAACAGCAAGCAATTTTTGAACTAGGGAAAGATTTTTTAAGTGCCGGTTTATATGATCGTGCAGAGGCTATGTTTAATAAATTATTAAAATCAAAGAACTATAGTTTAAAATCGATAAATAATTTGTTGAAAATATATCAATCAACAAAAGATTGGCAACTAGGTATTGGGCTTAAAAAAGCAATTATAAAAGCAAAAGATAAAAAGTCTTTACACACATTGGCGAATTTTTATTGCGAATTAGCAACAGCTGCGCTTAAAAAAGATGAATTTATTGAGGTTATTGAATTATTAGAACAAGCATTAGAATTAGACCCTCAGTCATGTAGGGCAAACTGGTTGATGGCTAAAATTTATGAGAATCATCAACAGTTCGAACAAGCATGTCAATGTTATCAATCGATATATCAGCAAGATAAGGAGTTTTTTCCTGATGTCATCGATAATATGCACCACTGCTACAGTAAACTTGGTTCCGAAGATGAGTTTTTTGTATTTATTCGCAAAGTTTATGAAGAAACCAGTAGTACAACTGCATTATTAAAATACCTTGAACATATTGAAAGTAAACATGGAGTAAATAAAGCCATTGAATTTATACTCTCAGCACTAAAACGCCGTCCAACAATTAAAGGTTTTAAGCATTTTGTTAAAATGCAAATGGCAGGTTCAGGTAAAGAGAGTAATGGTGAAAGTTTAGATGTTATAAAAGAATTAGTTACTGCCTATTTGAGTATGAAACCTAGATATAGTTGTAGGACATGTGGGTTTAATAGTAGTACTCATTATTGGTCGTGTCCATCTTGTCATGATTGGGAACAGTTAAAACCAGTGCGAGGCCTCGAGGGCGAATAGTAAATAACGTCGTCATCATAAGGTACTATTCCTTCGTTAATAGTGCTCATTGGTAGTCACCAATTCAGCGCTATTGCCTTGAACTAGCGCCTTATGATTTAGACGTAATTCACTATTAACGGACAAAATTATAGAAATTTATTTGTAAGGAATGTGTGATGAGTGGTGCAAAGGTTGTTGTTGCTTTAGATTTTGATAGAAAAGCTGATGCTTTATCTTTTGTTGATAAAGTTTCACCTACAGACTGTCGTCTGAAGGTTGGCAAAGAAATGTTTACCTATTTTGGACCTGACTTTGTTAAGCAATTAACGGGTAAAGGATTTGATGTTTTTCTTGATTTGAAATTTCATGATATTCCTAATACTGTAGCAAAAGCGGTAACTGCAGCTGCCGACTTAGGTGTTTGGATGGTAAATGTTCATGCCAGTGGTGGCAGTGAAATGATGACTAAAGCACATTCGGCATTACAGCAGTTTGGTGAACAAGCACCTTTGTTAACCGCAGTGACAGTGTTGACGAGTATGTCTGAAAGTGACTTGCAAGGTATTGGCATTAATAGAACGCCCGCAGAACAGGTTATTCATTTAGCCACTTTGACACAAAAGTGTGGTTTAGATGGTGTTGTTTGCTCTGCTTGGGAAGCTGAAAGCTTAAAAAACTTATTAGGCAAATCGTTTAAATTAATAACACCCGGTATAAGACCTGCTGGCTCGGCAAGTGATGACCAAAAAAGAATTATGACGCCAAAACAAGCAATTGATGTTGGTGTTGACTATTTGGTTATTGGTAGACCCATTACTAAAGCTGATGATCCACAAGATGTTTTAAACGGAATTAATTTATCGATCAGGTAATTATTGAAAATAAAGTGATTTTTATTTTTGACAAAGTTAAAAACACCAGCTAAAACTAAGGTAAGTCTTCGGGAACATGTTGACTTAGTTTAGTTTTTTTTATGGATGTTTTACTACAAGGAATTACTTATGAAACAATTTTCACCTTTGGTGTTGATCACCATTCTTGCTTTATTTACTCCTACAACTTTTGCAAATCAACCAACCACGACCGATCAAGTTGCTGAGCAGGCAATACAAAATATTGATATTAATCGTGCTGGTATTGAGGAGTTGAGTACATTGAAAGGAATTGGCAGTAAAAAGGCACAAGCAATTATTGAGTATAGGGAAATGTATGGCCAGTTTTCTTCTGTAGACGACTTGCTAAATGTTAAAGGAATAGGAGAGAAAGTGCTTAGTGATAATCAACAACGTTTGAAAATTTAGTTAACACTAAATTAAAACTAAGTTGAAATAAAAAGCCAGTTATCAAACTGGCTTCTTTTTATAAAGATAGAGCCAATACAATCTTCACAATTTTTTAGAAAAATAGAGCCGTGTTATTAATACGAATGCGAATAAAACGGTATAAATAGCGTAAGTCACAATCATCATTTGTGGCATAGTAAAATCGAAAAATTGCCAATTAATATCTCCACAATCTCCTGTTGCCTCAAACAGCGAAGGTAACCATTCATGCAAAGGTAACCAAGTAGGGAAGTTAGGCACGTATTCACAGCTATAAAAGAGCGAATTACTTGTTTGAATGTCAACATGCTCAATAGCAATTAATAAGCCCCAAATAGCACCTGTTGCCCAAAATACATAAGCTAATACTCTGCCAATAATCGTTTTATGTCCGATATAACCTAAAACGCCAGCAATAAATATTCCCCATATCGCTACTCGTTGATAAATACACATAATACAGGGAGCTAACCCCATATAATATTGAAAAAATAAAGCGCATATTTCTAGAGATAGCGCGCTTAAAGCAAGTAATAGCCATGGACGTGGGGTTGTAGATAGCTCAGATAAATATTTCAAATTAACACCTAATACTAAAGAAATAAGAAAAGTAACTTAGAAGATGACATATGTATGCCAATTAACTTTCATTATCATACAGTAAACTTTATTAAACCCAAATTGTTTACTTATTATGTTAATAAAATATTAAATAGTTAGATGAGTTTTATCAATACTCGATTTAATTAATAGATTAAATTTTATAAGCTTGTACCTAACCATTCTTCTGGTACAATCAGTTCTCTTTACGTTCGACCAAAGGATAAATGATAATAAATGGTTATTAAAGCCCAAAGCCCTGCGGGGTTTGCTGAACAGTATATCGTTGAATCGATTTGGAATGGTGGCTTTCCACCTGGTTCTATCTTGCCTGCTGAACGTGAATTATCTGAACTCATTGGTGTAACAAGAACAACCTTACGTGAAGTTTTACAGCGTTTAGCACGTGATGGATGGTTAACCATAAAGCATGGTAAGCCAACTAAAGTAAATAATTTCTGGGAAACATCTAGCTTAAATATACTTGAAACGTTAGCGCAACTGGATCAAGAAGGAATTCCCGATTTAGTTGATAACTTGTTATCAGCTAGAACCAATATTAGTGCAATATATATTCGTGGCGCAATAAAGAATAGCCCAGAGAAAGCTATTGAATTATTGAGTGCCTACCTTGAAATAGAAGATACAGGTGAAGCCTTTGCTGAATTTGATTACCGTTTAAATAAAGAATTGGTTGTAGCATCTGGTAACTCGATTTATTTGTTAATACTTAATGGCTTTAGAGGATTGTATTCACGTATAGGTCGTCTATATTTCGCTCATCCTAAAGGACGTGAAATTTCACGAATTTATTATCAAAAATTAATTGATTTGGCTAAAGAAAATCAATTTGACGAAGCTATATTTGCTGTCCGTAAATATGGTGTAGAGTCAGGGAAGTTGTGGGTCGACCTTAAAGAAGATGTTCTTAAAGAGCTTTCAGAGTAATACTCATACCTAATAAATTTAAAAACGCCATAAAGAGATTCTTTATGGCGTTTTTTATTGAGTATCTATGCAAGATCATATCAAATAAGTAAAATTGTATAACATCACATATAACCATTTCTACTAGCACTTTGCGGAGATTTTTCTTCATTAAGAGGCATATACTCGCCTGAGAGTAGTTTACATAAATATTGATATTCTACATATTCAGAAGTCGAAATTTTATGATCAATCAGCTTATCAATAAGTTGAGCAATTCGTCGATTTTGGTAGGTAGTCATCATATTCGTCTTGCCTTTTATTAAAAGAGAGAAGATAAATATTAGTTCATAAATCAATAATAGCAACTGAGTTTGAACACAAACTTTTGCTGTGATAAAACCTTTAACTTAAGTTAACGATATTCAAAGAGTCTTTAAAAACAAATAACTCATTTAAAAATAATGTTCCCTCTTTCTATAAACACAGCCTTCTGGTTATTATCTCCCCTTGTATGAATGTTAATTAGAATTTACTATGTGTGAAGTATAATATTTAAATAATATAAGAAAGTATGTTTTCAAACCTTTTTAAAAAAACAGCCGTTATTGACTCAAGTAGCCATAATTGGATATTAGATACCTTTGTTTGGGCGTTGGAAAACTTTGAGTTGTCAGTGTTTAAAAATGAGACACAACTTATATTACCAACAAATGAATTCTATCCTGGCAATGTTAGTAGCGTACATGAAATGGCACAAAGTGTATTTGATAAAACACTTGAGTATGCTGGTTTGCAGCATTGGCCAATTATACTCGTTGCACCAGATAAGATTCAGCAACAAAAATTACCCTATCTTGATTTTATTGATATTAAAAGAGGCAAAGCAGTCAAGTTCCATTCAGAGCTAGATGTGGAGCAATCAATAAAGGTGAGTTATAACCCTAATCAAGTTAATCAACCTCAAGATTTGGTTGCTTCTTTTGCTCAAGCTTTTGCCATGATTGTGATTGTACAAAGTGGTAAAACGCCACCAGGCGGAGCAGAGTTTCTCCCACAAACAGTAGAGTTGGTTGCCTGTTTTATGGGCTTTGGCGTTATGTTTAGTAACACCGCTTATCAATTTAAAGGTGGCTGTGGCTCTTGTTTTAATCCTTATGCTAACCGAAATGTTGCTCTATCCGAGAACGATATGATTTATTGTTTAGCATTATTCTCTCTTCTTAAAAAACTAGAGGTTAAAGCAGTCACTCCACATCTGAAGTCACACTTACGTACAGTATTCAAAAAATCTTACAAAGAGCATCAATCACTACTCAAACAAAACTCTCAAGCAGCCTTATTGGCTGTAATTGAAGAATAATACACATTGACACCGTTTATTTTTAATTTATTGTAAATAAATCGCATAACACCATGAATTATTTGGCGTTCGAGTCTACTCTAATGGTAGAGAAGCGATATTTGTCGTTTTAACTGTACAATAATAAAAATTAAAGGATCTGCTATGGAATCGTTACAAGTTAAAGACTATATGAATCATTACCCTGTAACTTTTACTCCTGAAATGGTGGTAGAAGAAGCCTCATTACGTTTTTTAAAAACTAAGCAAATTGGTGGTCCAGTCATAGATGATAAAAAACAACTTATTGGTTTTTTATCAGAGAGTGATATTTTGTCTAAAATGCTGGCTTCGATTTATCACAATGAACATACAACTGATGTCGCAGATTTAATGCATAAAGAGGTTTTATCTGTAAAGCCCTATGATAGTGTTATTGAATTAGCGCAAAGTATGCTGGGAAATAAACCTAAAGTTTACCCTGTTGTTGATGATGATGGTCATCTGTTAGGGACTATTTCTCGTAATGATGTATTAAAAGCGATAGATCTTCATATGAAGGCGAGTTTTCAGGCTGGGCGATAATCTTTTTTCTTATATTTTAAGAAACTTTGAATATTATAAAATGTTATATCCGTAGGAGCATCTACGGATATAATCGCTTTATGTGATTGGTAAAAAGCGATAATGTAATTATGTCTTTTTACTGGTAATATAGCGCGTATATAATTTCTCGAGTTCTTTATTTTCAATGCCTGTGAATCGTTCTGAAAAATCAATGGTTACTGATCAGCCAACTACCCAATCGTTATTTAACTTATTATCTCAAGTAAAATTATCTGATAAGCCTCGTTTAAAAAAACGTCTCTTAAATCTAAAAAAAATCCGTCAAGAAGATAAAAAGGGAAAAGCACTGCAACAAGTTGCACATTCGATCGATCAATCGATAAAAAGCAAACAATCAAAACTTAAAAACGTACCCATAATAAATTATCCAGAATCACTGCCTGTTTCTCAAAACCTTGCTCGTATTAGCCAAGCAATTAGTGATAATCAAGTGATAATAATTGCCGGAGAAACCGGTTCAGGAAAAACCACTCAAATCCCCAAGATATGTCTCGAATTGGGCAGGGGCGTTGACGGTATTATTGGCCATACTCAACCAAGGCGCATTGCTGCAAGAACTGTTGCAACACGTATAGCACAAGAGCTTAATACCGAGTTAGGCGCTTTTGTTGGTTATAAAGTACGTTTTAACGATCAAGTCAGTGAACAAAGTTATATTAAACTAATGACCGACGGTATTTTGTTGGCTGAAATGCAAAAAGACCGTTTATTGCGTCAATACGATACTCTTATTATTGATGAAGCACATGAGCGTAGTTTAAACATTGATTTCATTTTAGGTTACTTAAAACAAATATTACCTAAACGCCCAGATTTAAAGGTCATTATTACCTCTGCTACCATTGATACTGAACGGTTTTCAAACCACTTTAATAATGCGCCAGTTGTTGAAGTTTCTGGAAGAACCTTTCCTGTTGAAATATTATATCGTCCATTGCTAGGTGATAAATCGAGTGATGCTGAACAAGCCTTAAGCAGCCAAAGGGATGATATAGACATTATCTCTGGAATATTAAATGCTGTAGATGAGCTAGGTGAAATCAGTCAAGGCGATATTTTAATTTTCCTAAACGGTGAACGTGAAATTCGAGATACGGCTGCTGCACTTGAAAAAGCGAATTTACGCCATACCCATATTCTACCGCTTTATGCTCGATTGACCGTGCAAGAACAAAATAGAATTTTTCAACCCCACAGTGGACGAAATATTGTCCTTGCCACCAATGTTGCCGAAACAAGTTTAACAGTGCCTGGCATCAAATATGTTATTGATCCAGGTACCGCACGTATTTCTCGCTATAGCTATCGAACGAAGGTTCAGCGCTTACCTATTGAAGCGATATCGCAGGCAAGTGCTAATCAACGAGCAGGGCGTTGTGGTCGTGTTTCATCAGGGGTATGTTTACGACTTTATTCAGAGGAAGACTTTGTTGCACGCCCTGAGTTTACTGATCCTGAAATATTGCGGACCAATTTAGCTACGGTTATTTTACAGATGTTATCTTTAGATTTAGGCGACGTTAGTCAATTTCCATTTGTTCAACCGCCAGATAGTAGGAACATTAATGATGGCATTAAACTATTAGAAGAATTAGCAGCGATAGAACAGCCTGAAAAAGCTCAAAATAACACCACGGATAAAACATTAACGAAGACAGGTCGTCTTTTAGCGAAATTTCCAATAGATCCTCGTTTATCAAAAATGATCTTAACGTCAATCGACTTAGGTTGTATAGAGCAAGTTTTGATTGTTGTCAGTGGTTTGAGTATTCAGGACCCACGCGAAAGACCCCATGAAAAACAACAAGCGGCTGATGAAAAACATGGGCGATTTAAAGATAAACAATCTGACTTTGTCAGTTTACTTAAATTATGGCATTACATCCATGAGCAACAAAAAACGTTAACAAATAACCAGTTTAGACGTTTGTGTAAAAAAGAGTTCTTATCCTATATTCGACTAAGAGAGTGGCAAGATGTTGTTAGCCAGCTAAAACATACATTTAAAGAACAAAAAATAGCCATTAGCAGTATAAAGCTTAACTTTGAACTCATTGAAAATACGCCTGCAGATAACAAAAAAGATTCAGAGCATGAGCAGCGAGTCGATATTGTTCACCAAGCGGTTTTATCCGGTTTATTAAGCCATTTAGGCCAACAAGATGAAAACCGAGAATTTAAAGGTGCCCGTGGTAGTAGGTTCTATATTTTCCCTGGCTCAGCACTAGCTAGAAAGCCTCCTAAATGGTTGATGTCTGCAGAGCTTGTTGAAACGAGTCGTTTATTTGGACGAATGAACGCCAAAATAGATCCACTTTGGTTAGAGCCATTAGCGGAACATTTGGTTAAGCGAAGCTACAGTGAGCCTCATTGGGAGAAAAAACAAGGCGCTGTTGTCGCCTTTGAACAAGTGACACTCTATGGGCTGATTATTGTTGCTAAGCGTAAAGTTAATTTTAATCAGATTGAGCCACAAACGTGCCGCGAAATATTTATTCGTGAAGCATTAGTAAGTGGCGACTGTGTGATAAATGAAAAGTTTTTCAAAGACAATAATGATCTTGTTGCGAGCATTGAAACGCTAGAGAAAAAAGCACGCCGAAAAGATTTCCTTATTGAAGAGCAGCATCTAGTTGAGTTTTATGATGAAAAAATACCAGAAGATGTTAACTGCTTACGTAGTTTTTTGTCATGGTGGAAAACAACTAAACAAACCAATAGCAAATTACTTAATTTCACCGAAGATTTTTTATTAAATGAATCATCGGAAAAGCTCAGTGAAAAAGATTACCCCAATGCATGGCAGCAAGGATCATTAACATTACCACTTGAATATCATTTTATTCCTGGTGATATCGATGATGGCATCAGTGTCATTATTCCTATTGGTATTTTGAACCAAGTTCATAATCAAGGTTTTGACTGGTTAATTCCTGCTTTGCGTTTTGATTTACTTGTGGCCTTAATAAAATGCCTACCTAAGTCGCTACGTCGAAACTTTGTTCCTGCGCCAAATTATGCTGAGGCTTGCTTAGATACCATGGTTGAATATGAAGGAAGCTTTAGCCAAGCTCTTGAAAAACAACTGCTAAGAATGACAGGGGTTCGTCTACCAGAAGACGTTTGGCAAAGTGCTGATTTACCCGTTCACTTGACCATGAATTTTAAAATATTGGATGAACGCAATAAACTTGTTAAGCAAGGAAGAGATTTAGAGCTATTAAAAGCTGAATTGCAAGGAAAAGTAAAAGCGTCAATTAAAAAAGTAGCACAAAAGGGGATTGAAAAATCTGATCTGACTGTGTGGGATTTTGGTCAGTTGCCCACTGGATATGAAAAGAAAGTGGCCAATATTACCATAAAGGCATTTCCAGCATTAGTTGATAAAAAACAAAGTGTTGCCATTGAACTTTTTGAACATAAAGAGCAAGCAGAGCTCGCTATGCTTAATGGTGTCAGCCGCTTAATTTTACTGAATATCCCATCGCCCGTTAAGTACTTACAAGAGAAGTTACCAAATAAAGCAAAATTGGGACTGTATTTTAACCCCTTTGGTACGATTGCTGAACTGTTGCAGGATTGTATTCAAGCAGGTTGTCACTACTTGGTAAAAAAACAGGGCGGATTACCCAGAAATGATAGTGAATTTCAACAAAGTAAAGATTATATACGAGCTGAGATTTCTGAATGCGTTTTAAGTGCAGCAATCAAAGTGGAAAAAGTGCTAAGCCTAGCCCATGATATCAGTAAACGCTTAAAAGGCAGGGTGAGTCTTGATGTTATTCAATCTCAAGGTGATATAAAACAGCAGCTTGACAAGTTGATATTTAAGGGTTTTGTTACTCAGTCGGGTATTGATAAATTAGATAACATTGTCAGATACTTAACAGCAATCTTACGACGATTAGAAAAGCTCTCTGTCGATGCTAATCAAGACAGATTAAAACTGATTGAAGTTAATAAAGTAGAAGAACTATTAAAAAACATTATTAATAAACAACGTAAAGATATTCCTTTGCCTGAAGAGGTTTTAGCTACTCGTTGGATGCTTGAAGAATTACGGGTGTCATTATTTGCTCAAAATTTAGGTACTGCTTATCCAATATCAGTAAAAAGAATTCTGAATCACTTAAAGACGATTGACTGAAACTGTTAGAGTCTTTTTAACTGAAATTGCATTAGATGTTTGACACTTTTGATTAGTCTCAGTATAAAGATAGAGAAAACATAATATTGAAACCTATGGAGCAGTAATGGTCAATTTTGATGATAAGCGTAATTTTTACCGTATGATGTTAAATACAGAAGTTACCGTGACAATTATAGACGATGAAACTAATAGCCAATTAACTGCTACATGTCGAGATTTAAGTGCAACAGGGATGGCGATTGAAATGAGTCACCCCATAGCGATGGACACCCATGTAAGAGTTAAAGTCGCATCAGCAAATAATAATGTGCCATCTTTAGATGTTTGTGGAAAAGTTGTTCGCGTTGATGAAGAAAGTAGTGAGTGTTATTTAATTGGCATAACAATTGAAGAAATTGACTAAACTAAAAAGAAAATTATCCCCGAGTATTTTGTCGGGGGTTTGTTGTTCTATCTTAGCTAATAACTACTTTAGATTAATTTACCTGACAAACTAACCCTTTAAGGTAGTGACCTTCAGGGTAGTTTGATGACACTGGGTGATCTGCTGCTTGATGTAATCGTTCAACATAATATGCACTTTTTCTAGCATCTAATGCAGCATCAGCAACAACTTTTTGAAATAATGACTCTTCCATTAAGCCTGAGCATGAAAAAGTTAATAACGTGCCGTTAGGATTTAATAGTTGCATTGCTAACATATTGATATCTTTATACCCTCGACATGCACCCGTTAATTGCGCTTTAGACTCAACAAATTTTGGCGGGTCTAAAATAATCATATCAAACGTTCGTTTTTCTTCACGATAGCGACGTAGTAATTTGAATACATCTTCTTTAACAAAAGATACATTGCTATCGTCTAAGTTATTTAAGGCTAAATTACGCTCTGCAATATCAAGGGCTGATTGTGAAACGTCAACGTTAATCACTTCTTTTGCGCCATTAGCCGCGCAATGTAGTGAAAAGGTACCAGTATAAGAAAAGCAATTGAGCACTGTTTTATCTTTAGCGTAACGACCAGCTGTTAAACGTGAGTCACGTTGATCTAGGTAAAATCCAGTTTTGTGACCGGTGGCAATATCAACATATATTTTAATGCCGTGCTCTTCAATGACACATTCAGTGCTTTCTTGAGGCTCTGTTAACCAACCTGTAACGGGCTCTAACCCTTCTTTTTTACGAACATCAACATCAGAACGTTCATATATATGACAACCAGGATATAACTCTTGTAAACAGCTGACTAAGGTATAGCGTTGAAAATCAGCACCGGCACTAAGCAGTTGGCAAACAATAAAGTTGTCATATTTATCAATAGTGATACCAGGTAAGCCGTCTGACTCGCCAGCAATTAACCGATAACCGGTTAATTTTCCTTGCTCGATAAACCACTCACGTCTTGATTGAGCGCTTTTGAGTTTTTTTAAGAAAAAATCACGATCAATTTCTTCATGCTCTTCAAAACTCCAAATACGAATTCGAATTTGGCTTTCTGGTGAATAAGCGCCTTTTGCCAACCAATTTTCTTTAGAATCAAAGATATCTACAGTGTCACCCAAAAGCGGTTTACCCTTGATTTTATTGACCGCACGAGAGAATACCCAAGGGTGTTTACGCTTTAAAGATTTTTCTCTTCCGACATTTAAATAAATTCTTGCTGACATGTGCCTATACTTAACAAATGAGATCAATTTGCGCCGAGTTTAGACAAAGGATTATCTGTGCGCAATCTCTATTATCATTATTTTCAACTTATCTGTAATTAGTACAGACTTTAAAGGAGCAATTATATGAATGTAAGCTTTATTGCACACGTTAGTGGCAAGGTTCAAGGTGTGTTTTTTCGGGCGTCGAGCCAACAAGTTGCGATTGATTGCGGCTTAAGTGGATATGCTCGTAATTTAGCTGATGGTGATGTTGAAGTATTAATGTGTGGTGAACAAGATAAAGTCGACCAAATGCTTGAATGGTTAGAACATGGTCCACCACAAGCAGAAGTAGATCATCTTCAAAAAAAACAGGTACAATATCAGCCACATAATTTTTTTTCGATTAGTTAGGATTTATTTTTGAAATATATTGCCGTAGATGTGAACAAGTCTTTGTTGTTTGCCGAACAAGACTTACCCGAAATTAATGATGACGAATGTTTAATTGAAGTGGCTGCTATTGGTGTTAACCGAGCTGATTTATTGCAACGAGATGGAAAATATCCAGCCCCTGATGGCGAATCACCGATATTAGGTTTGGAAGTGTCAGGTGATATTGTTAAATGTGGCTCTAAAGTTATTGATTGGCAATCAGGTGATAAAGTTTTTGCATTAGTTGCTGGTGGTGGTTATGCCCAGTATGTTAAAGCGAAAGCGTCACATTTGATGCCACTGCCCAACTCATTTACTTACCAGCAAGGGGCCGCCAGTGCCGAAGTGTTTCTAACTGCATATCAAAGCTTATTTACTATTGCGAAATTAAAAGCCTCAGATAAGGTACTTATTCACGCAGGTGCAAGTGGGGTAGGTTGCGCTGCTATACAATTAGCTAAAGCTAGAAAATGTCAGGTTGTTGTTACAGTTAGTGGTACAGCAAAAGCAAAAGCATGTATGGCATTAGGTGCTGATTATGCGATTAATTATCATGAAACTGATTTTGTCCAGTTCTCAAAAGAAAAAGTGAAAGGTGGTTTTGATATAATTTTAGATGTTGTTGCAGGAGATTACTTAACTCGAAATATCAATGTTGCAGCAATGGATAGCCGAATTGTGATGTTAGCTATGTTAGGTGGGCGATTTAGTGAACCGGTAGATATTGCTAAACTGTTAATGAAAAGATTAACATTAACGGCATCTACTTTACGCAACCGTAATGATGAATATAAAGCAAAATTAGTGAGTGGATTTTCAAAAGATTTTTATCGCCAATTAGCTCAGGGTGAAATTATTCCGGTAATTGATACTGTCTACCCCTGGCAGGATACTGAGCTTGCTCACCAAAAGATGGCAAATAATGAAAACATTGGCAAACTCATTTTAATGGTGGAATAGCGATTAAAGGCCATCATCAACGTAGGTAAAGCGCTTAAAGGTTTTACCATCACGTTCAATAGTTTCATCAAACATAGATAATGCCCGTACCCATACGTCTCTTTGCCCTAATTCATTATCGTAGAGTGGTAGGTAAACTACCATCCACTCTTCATTTTCACTATGTTTAGCTATATGCAGAACTTGGTAAAAATTACCTTTGAAATGTTGATATCTACCTGTTTTTATCATAAAAACACCATTTATATTAATTAATATGTCGTGCTGGGAGTAAACTAAATTAACTTTCGTAAGGTACGGGATCTGTGACTTGATTATCGGCAAACGCCTCTAAACGTTCTTGGCATGCACCGCATTTTCCACAGGCTTTTTCACGACCATTATAACAGGTCCACGTTTGGCTATAATCTAAGTTCATTGATATGCCGTCTGTTAAAATAGCTGTTTTATTCACATTCAAATAAGGGCTGAAAATTTCTACCGGTTCATAATTAGCAATTTGGCATACATCATTCATCTTCATGACAAACTCAGGACGACAATCAGGGTATATAGCATGGTCACCCGAGTGCGCGCCATAATATACTTGACTTGCCTCAACAGAAACTGCATAACCTACCGCTAACGAAAGTAAAATCATGTTTCGATTAGGGACTATGGTTGATTTCATGTTTTCAGCTTCATAATGCCCCTCGGGAATATCAATATCATCGGTAAGCGATGAACCTGCAAGTAATTGATTGATTGCCGAAATATCAATTACTTTATGAGGGATGTTTAAGCGTTTACAAACCTTGCTGGCATAATCAAGCTCTTTAACGTGGCGCTGGCCATAATCAAAAGATAAAGCATAAACATCTTTACCATCTTTTAAAGCGCGGTTTAACACGGTAAACGAGTCCATGCCGCCAGAGTAAATAACAACAACTTTATTGCTCATTTGTAAGCTCTCTTGAGGTATAATTAAAAACTGGCGCATTTTACTTGAATTTACATCAAAAAACCAACAGGCAGCACAGTATAAATATGAATAATGAAAAAGATGCGGATGATGTGATCAATCCAGCTTACAAAATTAATGAATTATTCGAAACTATTCAAGGAGAAGGAGCATTTACTGGTCAACCTTCTATTTTCATTAGACTGCAAGGTTGTCCTGTGGCATGTTCTTGGTGTGATACTAAACATACTTGGGAAATTGATTTGGAGCAAAAAGTAACACCAAGTGCGATGTTAGATAAAGCTCAAGAGTCTGATACATGGTCAGAATTATCGGTTGAACAAATACTTGATGTTGTTACTGATAAGGGCTACCAAGCAAAACATATTGTGATTACTGGTGGTGAGCCCTGCATGGTTGATTTAACCCCTTTATGCAATGGTTTTGAGCAAAAAGGTTATAGCTGTCAAGTGGAAACTTCCGGCACTTTTGAAGTGAATGCTTCAGAAAAGTGTTGGATAACAGTTTCTCCAAAAGTGAACATGAAAGGTGGCTATAAAATATTAAATTCTGCCATGGCCCGAGCCAATGAAATTAAACATCCAATTGCCACAGAACAACATGTTGATGACTTAAAAAACTTATTAAAAGAGCATAATATTGTTAATACACAAGTATATTTACAGCCTATTAGTCAAAAATCCAGAGCTACAGAATT
>Ga0209707_1000259_pt1 | contig 34653 bp, 30 predicted proteins | sample EN4Hudsemesocosm_FD_184630 | JGI IMG/M metagenome (GOLD analysis project Ga0209707, IMG submission 184630) | Methane-oxidizing microbial communities from mesocosms in the Hudson Canyon - EN4B Hudson Canyon (SPAdes) (version 2) | ecosystem: Environmental > Aquatic > Marine > Cold seeps | place... | reverse complement strand
ACGGTTTTATCGGTTGGCTCAACAATATCAAGCAACCTTTTATATGTTCTTAACTCATATTGATCTCGCGCATCTTTATTTACGTGCGGAGATATCAAAATGGTAAAACGTTCTTTTTTAGTAGGCAATGGAATGGGACCCTTAACCTGGGCACCCGTTCTTTTTGCTGTTTCTACTATCTCACCAGCTGATTGATCAATTAATTTATGATCAAAGGCTTTTAAGCGAATTCTGATAGTTTGATTAGACATTTAGTTTACTCAATAATTGAAGCAACAACACCCGCACCAACTGTGCGACCACCTTCACGAACAGCGAAACGTAAACCTTCATCCATCGCGATTGGGTTGATTAAAGTAACTTCAACAGTTACGTTATCACCAGGCATTACCATTTCTACGCCATCTTGTAACTCAACAGCACCCGTAATATCAGTTGTTCTGAAGTAGAACTGAGGACGGTAACCATTAAAGAAAGGCGTGTGACGACCACCCTCATCTTTTGACAAAACATAGATTTCAGCTTTGAATCTTGCATGAGGATTAACCGAACCAACGTGAGCCAATACTTGACCACGCTCAACTTCTTCACGTTTAGTTCCACGTAGAAGAACACCCACGTTATCACCAGCTTCACCTTGATCTAGTAATTTGCGGAACATTTCAACACCAGTACATGTTGTTTTTGCTGTATCTTTAATGCCGACGATTTCTAACTCTTCGCCAACCTTAACAACACCACGCTCAATACGACCCGTAACTACAGTACCACGACCAGAAATCGAGAATACATCTTCAACTGGCATCAAGAAAGCACCATCAACAGCACGCTCTGGTAAAGGAATATAGCTATCCAATGCAGCAACTAATTTCTTAACAGAATCAACACCAACTTCGCTAGTATCGCCTTCTAAAGCCTTTAATGCAGAACCAACAATGATAGGTGTATCATCACCTGGGAATTCATATTGATCTAACAACTCACGAATTTCCATTTCTACCAATTCAAGCATTTCGTTGTACTCTTCAGTACCCAAACCACCACAATCGTCAGCAAGAATATCTGCTTTATTTAAAAATACGACTACGTAAGGAACACCAACCTGACGAGACAACAAGATGTGCTCGCGAGTTTGAGGCATAGGACCATCAGTTGCACCACACACAAGAATTGCGCCATCCATTTGAGCAGCACCAGTAATCATGTTTTTCACATAATCGGCGTGACCTGGACAGTCAACGTGCGCATAGTGACGCGTTTCTGATTCGTATTCTACGTGTGATGTAGCAATTGTAATACCACGCTCACGTTCTTCAGGTGCATTATCAATTTCGTCAAATGCTTTAACTTCCCCACCCATTGCTTCAGCCATAACTTTTGTCAAAGCTGCTGTTAGAGTGGTTTTCCCGTGATCAACGTGACCGATGGTGCCTACGTTGACATGGGGTTTTGTTCTTTCAAATTTTTCTTTAGCCATGAGTCAATACCTTTAAATTTAACTTTATAAACTTTTATAAAACTTTATTAATAATAGCTTCCGCAATACTTGCAGGCGCTTCGCCATATTTTTCAAACTGCATACTGTATGTTGCTCGCCCCTGAGTTGCTGACCGCAAATCAGTTGCATAACCAAACATCTCTGCCAATGGAACCTCACATTCAACCGTTGTTCCAACAGGAGAATCATCCATCCCTAGCACAATTCCACGACGTCTATTGATGTCGCCGACAACATCCCCCAAATAATCTTGAGGAGAAACTACTTCAACCTTCATAATCGGCTCAAGCAACACAGGATTTGCAGTTTTCGTTCCATCCCTGAAACCAATAGATCCTGCTATTTTGAAAGCCATTTCATTCGAATCAACATCATGATATGACCCATCGAACAAAGTAACTTTTACATCAACAACTGGAAAGCCAACCATTACCCCGCTTTCCATTTGATCTTGAATCCCTTTATCGATTGCCGGTATATATTCCTTTGGTACTACCCCACCAACAATCTCATTTACAAACTGATACCCAGAACCTCTTTCAATAGGCTCAATCTTCAAACAGACATGACCATATTGACCACGCCCACCAGTTTGCTTTATGAACTTTCCCTCACACTCTACTGCTTTAGCAATAGATTCACGATATGCAACTTGCGGATCTCCAACATTTGCATCAACGCCAAATTCTCTTTTTAATCGGTCAATAATAATTTCAAGATGCAACTCACCCATCCCTGAAATAATTGTCTGCCCCGACTCTTCATCTGCTGTCACTTTAAAAGAAGGATCTTCTTGAGCCAATCTATCAAAAGCTAAAGCCATTTTATCTTGATCAGCCAGAGTTCTAGGCTCAACAGCAATCGAAATTACTGGAGCGGGAAAATCCATCTTCTCAAGTACAATCGGTTTTTTTATGTCACACAAAGTGTCACCAGTTGTCACATGTTTCAAGCCGATTGCAGCAGCAATATCCCCAGCTCTAACCTCTTTGACTTCTTCCCGACTATTTGCATGCATTTGAACGATACGTCCGACCCGTTCTTTTTTGCCCTTAATCGAGTTATAAACAACACTACCAGACTGCAAAACACCCGAATAAACCCTAAAAAAAGCTAAAGACCCTACAAATGGATCAGTTGCTATCTTAAATGCCAAGGCCGAGAAAGGCTCATCATCATCCGCATGCCTTAACTCTTCTTCCGAATCAACCTCACCTACTATTGACTCAACATCAGTTGGCGCAGGTAAAAACTCTACAACTGCATCTAATATTGACTGAACACCCTTATTTTTAAAGGCTGAACCACAATATGCTGGAACAATCAAATTATCCAGAACTTGCAACCGTAAACCAATCTTTAGCTCTTCGTCTGTCAAAACACCTTCTTCAAGGTATTTCTCCATTAATTCATCATTTGCATCGGCTGCAATCTCAAGCATGTGCTCTCGCCATTCCTCTGCTTGCGCCTGCATTTCCTCAGGTATCGGCTTTTCTTCAAAAGCCACACCCATATCTTCTTCACTCCAATAGATTGCCTTCATCTTAATCAGGTCAACAACCCCCTTAAAGGTATCTTCAGCGCCTATTGGAAGCTGCATTGGAACAGGACGAGCATGCAATCGAGTTTCTATCTGATCTATTACACGTAAGAAATCAGCTCCAGAGCGATCCATCTTATTTACAAAGACAACCCTCGGCACACCATATTTATTCGCCTGTCTCCAAACCGTTTCTGACTGAGGCTCAACACCACCAACAGCACAAAAAACAGCACAAACCCCATCAAGCACTCGCAAAGAACGCTCAACTTCAATGGTAAAGTCAACATGCCCTGGCGTATCTATTATGTTGATACGATGCAGAGGAAATTGCTTTTCCATTCCAGCCCAAAAACAGGTTGTTGCAGCAGAGGTAATTGTTATCCCCCTCTCCTGCTCCTGCTCCATCCAATCCATTGTTGCCGCACCATCATGAACCTCACCAATCTTGTGAGATACTCCGGTGTAATACAAAATCCTTTCAGTTGTGGTTGTCTTTCCCGCATCTATGTGCGCCATAATCCCTATATTTCTATAGCGATCAATCGGTGTTTCTCGAACCACAACATTAACCTTCTAAATAATTTCTTACCAACGATAATGAGAGAAGGCTTTATTTGCTTCAGCCATTTTATGAACATCTTCACGCTTTTTATTAGCCGCACCACGACCTTCAAAAGCATCCAACAATTCACCAGCCAATCTTGCAGCCATTGTTCTTTCATTTCTTTTGCGTGCAGCATCAATCAACCATCTCATTGCTAATGCAACACGTCTACCTGGACGAACTTCAACAGGCACTTGATACGTTGCACCACCAACACGTCGAGATTTAACCTCAACACGGGGCTGCACATTTTCCAATGCTTTTGATAATACTTCCAAAGGCTCTTCGTGCCCTTTTGTAGTAATTACATCCAGCGCACTGTAAACAATACCCTCTGCAACTGATTTTTTTCCACTTAACATAAGCAAGTTCATGAACTTGGTTAGCATTTCACTGCCAAACCTAGGATCAGGAATTACACTTCGTTTTATCGCCGCTCTTCTTCTAGACATCTCTTAATTCCCCTTTATGACTTAGGCTTCTTAGTACCGTATTTAGAACGGCCAGCTTTCCTACCGTCAACACCTGAAGTATCTAGACTTCCTCGAACAACGTGGTAACGAACACCAGGTAAATCTTTTACCCTGCCGCCCCTAATTAAGACCACGGAATGCTCTTGTAAGTTATGGCCTTCGCCGCCAATATAACTACTTACTTCATAACCACTCGTTAATCTAACTCTTGCAACTTTACGCATCGCTGAATTCGGCTTCTTAGGTGTCGTCGTGTAAACACGAGTACAAACACCACGTCGCTGAGGACAAGCTTTCAATGCAGGAACATTGCTTTTTTCAATTTTTTTAGCACGAGGCTTACGAACCAACTGGTTGATCGTTGCCATAACTATCTACTCCGATATACAAATATTTAATTGCCAGATAATAAAAAGAACCGCCATACATAAATGCAATAGCGGTTCTTAGCATTCATTTATTTCTGACCAAGCTCTTAGCTCATGTGAGCCGTGTATCATACCTATAATCCACCAGCAAGGTCAAGTTTTTTTTATCATTACCTTTATTCTGTGTTTAAGGCCTGTTTTAACGCCTCTTCAACTTCTACTGTATCAACAACTGGAGCATCAGCCCCTGAATCTGCAGCAAACTTCCTTAAACGCTTATTTTTTCTCGCTTCATGATACGCCAGCCCCGTTCCCGCAGGAATTAATCGACCAACAATAACATTTTCCTTTAAACCATTTAAGCCATCACCTATCCCTCTTACAGCCGCATCAGTTAGCACTCTAGTTGTTTCTTGAAATGATGCAGCAGAAATAAATGACTCAGTTGCAAGAGAAGCCTTGGTAATACCAAGTAACACAGGCTCATAACTAGCTGGAATTTTCCCGTCCTTCTCCATATGGTCATTTACTTCATTAAGATAACTTCTTTCGACCTGCTCACCTTTTACAAAGTCAGTTTCACCTGACGCGGTAATATCAACTTTTCTAAGCATCTGTCTAATAATAGCCTCAATATGCTTATCATTAATACCCACGCCTTGAAGGCGATAGACATCTTGAATCTCTTTCACCAAATAATCAGCAAGCTCTTCAACACCTCTTAACCTAAGAATGTCATGTGGTGTCAACTCACCCTCGGCAATCGTTTCACCCTTCTCTACGAACTCACCTTCGAACACAGTAATATGACGCCATTTTGGAATCAGAGTTTCGTACTGCTCACCCTCTGTGTCGGTAATAACAACACGCTGCTTACCCTTTGTCTCTTTACCAAAAGAAACCATACCTGTTGCTTCAGCAAGAATTGCAGGATCTTTAGTTTTACGTGCTTCGAATAAATCAGCAACACGCGGTAAACCACCGGTAATATCTCTGGTCTTACTAGATTCTTGCGGGATTCTAGCAATTACATCACCAACCTTCACCTCTCCACCATCCTTTATTCCTGCAATAGCGCCTGCAGGTAAAAAGTATTGCGCTGGAATATCTGTTCCTGGCAAATTAATTAATTCACCCTGCTCATCAACCAGCCTAACCATAGGCCGTAATTCCTTACCTGCCGCACTACGTTGCTTGGGATCTGTAATTACTTGTGACGTTAGGCCAGTAACATCATCAGAGTGCTCTTGAACTGTAACACCATCAATAAAGTCAATAAGCTGAACCAACCCATTTACCTCTGTGACAACAGGATGTGTATGAGGATCCCAATTAACGATAATTGCACCGGTATCCACTGAACTGCCATCATCCACTGTTAACACAGATCCATAAGGTATTTTGTATCGCTCACGCTCACGTCCATATGAATCAACAACACCAACCTCACCAGAACGTGAAACCGCAACAAGATGATCGTCTTTGTTTTTCACAGTTTTAAGGTTATTAAGCTTAATTGTACCTGCTGACTTAACCTGAACATTACTAATTGCTACCGATCTTGATGCAGCCCCCCCAATATGGAAAGTACGCATAGTTAGCTGCGTTCCTGGCTCACCGATTGATTGCGCAGCAACTACACCTACCGCCTCACCCTGATTAACCATATGGCCACGACCTAAATCACGCCCATAACACTTAGCACAAACACCATGACGAGCTTCACATGTAATAATAGAACGCACTAACAATCGATCAATACTATTTTCCTCAAGTATTCCAACCATCGACTCGTCGAGCATTGTTCCACTTGGAATAAGCACTTCTTCATCTTTAAGCGCTAGCACATCGTTAACGACAACTCGACCCAACACACGCTCAGCTAATGGTGACACAACATCACCACCCTCAATGATAGGAGTCATTGTCAGACCATTCACTGTTCCACAATCTCTATGTAAAACAACTAAATCTTGAGCAACATCAACTAATCTACGAGTTAAATACCCAGAGTTAGCCGTTTTCAAAGCCGTATCAGCAAGACCTTTTCGTGCACCATGAGTAGAAATAAAGTACTGAAGCACATCTAATCCTTCCCGGAAATTAGCTGTAATCGGAGTTTCAATAATTGAACCATCCGGCTTAGCCATTAAACCCCGCATACCTGCTAACTGACGAATCTGTGCCGCTGAACCCCTGGCACCTGATTCTGCCATCATAAATACAGAGTTGAAGGATTTTTGCTTAACAACCTCTCCAGCTGAATTTACAGCTTCTTCCTCACCCAGTCCTTCCATCATCACATTTGCAACTTGCTCATTTGCGTGGGACCAGATATCAACAACCTTATTATATCTTTCACCGTCCGTCACCAAACCTGAAGCATATTGCCCCTGAATTTCAGTCACTTCGGCTTCTGCAGCTGCAAGAATACCACTCTTCTTTTCTGGTATTTCCATATCGTCAATACCGAAAGAAACACCTGATCGAGTTGCATACTTAAAACCAAGATACATGATCTTGTCAGCTAGCATCACTGTATCTTTATTACCAAGATGACGATAACTATAGTTAATTAATTTTGATATATTCTTTTTAGTCATATCAACATTAACCACCTCAAAAGGCATACCTTCAGGAACTATCGCCCATATTAATGCTCGACCAACAGTTGTCTCGTATCTTTTTACTTGATCAACCTTTTCTCCATCTTCGTTTGTAATTTTTTCAATCACCCGAAGCTGGATTTTAGTTTGTAGCTCAACTGCTTTACTATCTAATGCCTTATTGACTTCATTAATATCAGTAAAGATACTTCCTTCACCTGCAGCATTAACTTTCTCACGACTAATAAAGTACAAACCCAATACCACATCTTGTGATGGGTTAATAACTGGCTCACCATTAGCTGGAGATAAAATATTGTTAGTTGCCATCATCAAGATTCTAGCTTCAAGCTGAGCTTCAATTGATAATGGAACATGAACAGCCATCTGATCGCCATCGAAATCAGCATTGAACGCACTACAAACCAACGGATGCAACTGAATTGCTTTACCTTCAATCAAAGTAGGCTCAAATGCTTGAATACCAAGTCTATGTAGAGTTGGTGCACGGTTTAGCATGATAGGATGTTCACGAATAACTTCTTCCAGTATATCCCAAACCTCAGAACCCTCTCTTTCAACCATTTTCTTTGCAGCTTTAATGGTTGTTGCCAATCCCCTTAATTGTAATTTACTAAAGATGAAAGGCTTAAATAGCTCTAATGCCATCTTCTTGGGTAATCCACACTGATGTAGCTTAAGCGTCGGCCCTACAACAATTACCGAACGACCTGAATAATCAACACGCTTTCCTAAAAGGTTCTGCCTGAAACGACCCTGCTTACCTTTAATCATATCCGCTAATGATTTTAGCGGCCTTCTATTAGTCCCTGTAATAGCCCTGCCACGACGCCCATTATCTAATAGCGCATCAACAGACTCTTGCAACATACGCTTTTCATTGCGAACAATGATATCCGGCGCATTTAGGTCTAATAAACGTCTTAAACGGTTATTTCTATTAATAACTCGACGATATAAATCATTTAAATCAGATGTTGCAAAACGACCACCATCCAACGGCACCAATGGACGCAATTCTGGCGGTAAAACTGGCAACACTGTCATAATCATCCATTCAGGACGATTATTAGACTCAACTAAAGCTTCAATGACTTTAAGACGCTTAGAAAACTTCTTAATTTTAGTTTCTGAATTAGTTGAATTAATTTCTTCACGTAGAATATTTATCTCTTCTTTCAAATCAATTGATTTAAGAAGATCAAACACGGCTTCCGCACCCATCTTGGCATCGAACTCATCACCGTGCTCTTCTACTGCATCCAGGAACTCTTCATCAGTCAATAACTGACCACGCTCCAATGACGTCATACCAGGATCAAGAACCACAAAAGATTCAAAATAAAGAACACGCTCTATACCGCGTAACGTCATATCTAGTAATAATGCAATTCTAGATGGTAGTGACTTTAAAAACCAGATATGCGCGACAGGACTAGCAAGATCAATATGCCCCATTCTTTCCCGTCTAACTTTTGAGATAGTGACTTCAACTCCACACTTCTCACAAATCACACCTCGGTGCTTTAATCTTTTATATTTTCCACACAAACACTCATAATCACTTACTGGACCAAAAATCTTTGCACAAAACAATCCGTCACGTTCTGGCTTAAAGGTACGGTAATTAATTGTTTCAGGTTTTTTTACTTCTCCATACGACCACGAGCGGATCATATTGGGTGAAGATAAACCAATACGTATACCGTCAAAGTCATCTGTTCGACCTTGACGCTTAAGGAAATTCATCAAATCTTTCAAGAGCTTGTCCTCTTTGTTTTACCTGGCTTTCACACCATAAAACTACTAAAAAGTAGTTTATACGCTATGTAAAATTGATCTATTATTCTGAATTAACAGTATTTAAACAGCCCAAAACCATCTTGAACTGCTTAAATAGCATTTAAAATCTATTAATTCGAATAATATCTAAAATTATCTATTTCTTTGAACTGTTACTACTCTAGTTCAATATTTACAGCCAATGACCGTATTTCTTTAATCAATACATTGAATGACTCTGGCATCCCTGGATCCATTGTATGATTACCATCAACAATATTTTTATACATTTTAGTCCGACCATTCACATCATCAGATTTTACTGTCAACATTTCTTGTAATGTATAAGCTGCACCATATGCTTCTAGCGCCCACACTTCCATTTCTCCAAAACGCTGCCCACCAAATTGTGCCTTACCACCCAACGGCTGCTGCGTAACCAAACTATAAGGCCCAGTAGATCGTGCATGCATTTTATCATCGACCAAATGATTCAATTTCAACATATACATGTAACCAACAGTTACTTTACGTTCAAACGCTTCACCTGTTAGACCATCATATAATATAGTCTGTCCACTTTCTGGCAAATCAGCAAGACGCAACATCCGGCGAATTTCCTCTTCAGATGCACCATCAAATACTGGAGTAGCCATTGGCACACCACCAACCAAGTTACCAGCCATTTCAATAATTTCTTTATCAGAAAAGGAGTCAAGATCTTCTTTTCTACCACTACTGTTATATATTTTATCTAGGAAACTTCGAACCTCAACAGTCTTTGCCTGAGCTTCCAGCATTTTTCCGATTTTTTCACCCAAACCTTTAGCAGCCCAACCTAAATGTGTCTCAAGCACCTGCCCAACGTTCATTCTTGATGGAACACCTAATGGGTTTAATAAAATATCAACGGGTTCTCCAGCTGCTGTATATGGCATATCTTCAATTGGAACAATTTGGGATATAACCCCCTTGTTTCCATGTCGCCCAGCCATTTTATCGCCTGGTTGAATACGTTTTTTAACAGCTAAATACACTTTAACCATTTTTAAAACACCAGGAGCCAAATCATCACCCATAGTGATTTTTTTACGCTTAGACTCGAATCTTTCGTCAAACTCTTTACGCTGCTGCTCAATTTGAGCGGCTACCGATTCCAGTTGAACATTAATATCTTCATCTTGAACTTTGATTTTTAGCCAATCAGATTTTAAGGTTGAATCAAGTATTTCCTGTGTAATTTCAGTTCCTTTCTTAAGGTCACCCAAACCAACATCAGTCTTATTACCTATCAGCATATTAGCAATACGATCAAAAATATCTTGCTCAACAATTTTTAGCTGATCGTCCAAGTCTTTTTTATATCGCTTGATTTCCGCCTCTTCAATTTCTAAAGCGCGCTTGTCTTTACCTACACCATCACGAGTAAAAACCTGTACATCAATCACTGTTCCACGAATACTTCCAGGTACTCTTAAAGACGTATCTTTAACATCCGCAGCTTTCTCTCCAAAAATTGCACGCAGTAACTTTTCTTCTGGCGTTAATTGGGTTTCACCTTTTGGAGTCACCTTACCAACTAAAATATCACCACCTTTAACTTCAGCCCCTACATAAACAATACCTGACTCATCTAACTTAGATAGAGCTTCTTCGCTTACATTAGGAATATCCGCTGTAATTTCTTCTGGACTATGCTTAGTCTCACGAGCAACACAGGTTTTTTCTTCAATATGAATGGTTGTAAAACGATCTTCTTTAACAACACGCTCTGATACTAATATTGAATCTTCAAAGTTGTAACCATTCCACGGCATAAAAGCAATGCGCATATTTTGACCTAGCGCTAACTCACCAATATCTGTAGAGGGCCCATCAGCCAAAATATCCCCTGCATTTACTGTATCGCCAGGCATAACCAATGGTTTCTGGTTAATACAAGTATTCTGGTTTGAACGCGTGTATTTAGTCAGATTATAAATATCTACACTTGGCACACCTTCAATCGTTTCAGCGTCATAAACTTTAACCACTACTCGAGCTGCATCAACTGTTTCAATGATACCGCCACGCTTAGCAACTACCGACACACCTGAATCCTTCGCCACCACACGCTCCATCCCTGTACCAACCAAAGGCTTCTCAGCCCTTACAGTTGGAACAGCTTGACGCTGCATGTTTGACCCCATTAACGCTCTGTTAGCATCATCGTGCTCTAAAAATGGAATAATCGAAGCCGCTACAGATACAATCTGTTTGGATGATACATCCATATATTGAACAGACTCAGATGCTGCCAAAGTAAATTCGTCTTTATATCTTGCAGGCACCAAACCTTCAACTAAATGACCGCTTTCATCAATAGCAACACTAGACTGTGCAATGACAAAGTCACCTTCTTCAATAGCTGATAAATAATCAACCTGATCTGTTACCTGGCCATTATCTATTTTTCTATAAGGTGTCTCTAGAAAACCATAAGAATTTGTTCTTGCATAAACAGATAAAGAATTGATCAACCCAATATTTGGGCCCTCAGGCGTTTCAATAGGACAAACACGACCATAATGCGTGGTATGTACATCTCGAACTTCAAATCCAGCTCTTTCGCGAGCCAAACCACCAGGACCTAGAGCAGATACACGTCGTTTATGTGTCACTTGTGATAATGGATTGTTTTGATCCATAAATTGTGACAACTGACTAGAACCAAAAAACTCTTTAACTGCAGCAGAAACTGGTTTTGCATTAATGATTTCTTGAGGCATATAACCTTCAGAATCTGCAAGTGTTAGTCTTTCTCTAACTGCACGTTCAACTCTGACCAAACCAACTCTAAACTGGTTTTCAATCATTTCACCAACCGAACGAACACGTCGGTTACCTAAATGATCAATATCATCTACCGTTCCGTTACCGTTACGAATAGAAATTAACTCTTTTAAAACATCAACGATATCTTCATTGCTTAAAGTACCTTCACCTTCAGACTCATCTCTACCCAGGCGACGATTAAACTTCATACGTCCAACTGCAGATAAATCATAACGATCAGAAGTAAAGAATAAATTTGCAAATAAATTTTCTGCTGAATCTTTAGTTGGTGGCTCACCAGGTCTCATCATGCGATAGATTTCAACCAATGCTTCCAAGCGATTTGTCGATGAATCTAACTTCATGGCAGTTGAGATATAAGCCCCTCTATCCAAGTCATTGACGTATAAAACTTCAATATCTTTTATACCTGCATCCAACAAAGCCTGCACTGACTCTTCAGTCAATTCATCATTTACATTCGCAACAAGCTCACCTGTTGATTCATCAATAATATTGTGACTTAAAATCTTGCCATATAAGTATTCCTTAGGCACTTCAATTTCAGTTACATTCGCTTTATCCATCTTCCTGATATGCTTAGCGGTAACTCTACGACCTTCTTCTACAAGCACTTCACCATCAAACTTAATATCAAATACTGCCATTTCCCCGCGTAAGCGCTCAGGAATGATATGAAATTTAATGCCATTATCACTTAAAGTAAACTTATTGGTATCGAAGAATATTTTAATCATTTCTTCGTTATCATAACCCAGCGCACGCAATAAAATTGTTGCCGGTATCTTGCGCCGTCTATCTATCCTTACATAAACAGCATCTTTATGGTCAAATTCAAAATCCAACCAAGAGCCACGGTATGGAATAACCCTGGCATTGAATAATAATTTCCCTGAGGAATGTGTTTTACCTTTGTCATGATCAAAGAAAACACCTGGAGATCTATGTAACTGAGAAACAATTACACGTTCTGTACCATTGATAACAAAAGTTCCATTTTCCGTCATTAATGGAAGCTCACCCATGTAAACTTCTTGCTCACGAATATCTTTAACAACTTTTGCTGTTACTGGTGCATCTTTATCATAGATAACCAATCTAACCAGCACCCTTAAAGGTGCAGCAAAAGTTGCCCCACGCTGCTGACACTCCCTTACATCAAAGGTTGGTTCACCTAATCTATATTTCACATATTCAAGTACAGCATAACCTGAGTGACTTACTATTGGAAAAACACTCGAAAATGCACCGTGTAAACCACGCTCTAACCTTTTTTTAGGTTGAATACCAGATTGCAAAAAACTAGCATATGAATCTATTTGGGTCGCTAATAGATAGGGCACATCAAGTACTTCAGTACCTTTCCCAAAGTTATTACGAATACGTTTTTTTTCGGTAAAAGAATAGGCCATATTTTCCATACCTTTCATCAAGGGTTGTTTTACATTACGACCAAAACCAACTCTGGCTGAGTGGTTTAGGTATGACTTCCTGCAAACAGTAAAAGGCCGACGACAAAACTGTCATCAGCCCTAACTGTTGCTAGGCTTTGAATTCCAAGAAAATCTTATGAATTCAAGCCGTTTTTTCAATCAAAATTATTTGATTTCAGCAGCAGCACCTGCTTCTTCTAGTGTTTTAACTACTTCTTCAGCTTCAGCTTTTGGAACGCCCTCTTTAATTGGAGTTGGCGCGCCTTCAACTGCACCTTTCGCTTCTTTAAGGCCTAAACCTGTAAGACCACGAACCGCTTTAATAACAGCAACTTTATTAGCACCAAATGAAGTTAAAATAACATCAAATTCTGTTTGCTCAGCAGCAGCACCAGCAGCATCGCCACCAGCAGGAGCAGCAGCTGCAACTGCAGCAGTTACACCAAATTTTTCTTCCATCGCCGAAATTAGGTCAACGATTTCCATAACAGTCATGTTAGAAACTGCTTCTAAAATATCTTCTTGTGAGATAGCCATTTATGATATTCCTCTAAAATAATAGATTTTAAACTGGTTTATATAAAGCTTATGCAGCTTCTGTTTCTGTTTCTTGCTTTTGATCTCTGAGAGCAGCTAATGTACGCGCTAACTTGCCTACAGGTGCTTTCATTACAGCCATAATCAAACTAATACCTTCATCACGCGTTGGCATACTTGCCAAACGAGCCAATTCAGATATTTCAAGTGATTTGCCATCAAACGCAATGACCTTAGCAACTAATTTATCATTAGTTTTTGCATAATCGTTGATTAATCGTGCTGCCGCACCAGGCGCTTCCATTGAAAATGCAATAATTAACGGTCCTTTCAAACCATCTTGCATACATTCAAAGTCAGTTCCTGCAACTGCGCGTTTTGCTAACGAATTTTTAACAATTCGTAAATAAACACCAGTTTCTCTTGCTGTCTTACGTAACTCTTCTATTTCAGTTACAGTTAGACCACGATACTCAGCCGCAACAGCAGATAATGCTTTTTGCGCATATTGAGCAACTTCATCAACAACTACCTTTTTGCTATCTAGGTTTAATGCCACAGATTACCTCCGGTAATTTATCCAGACCTTCGCCTGAATTTAATAAAACACATCTCTTCAGATGCACCTTACGGTCCCTCACCAATTTCTGGTAAAGCTTCCGTCTGCGTGGGCCTATTCTTATAAAAAGGATAGATTATGTTTTTCAACACCAACGGTCTTTGACGGTTGCCAGTTAACCAGCAACCCAAAGTTCTTTTTATACAACAATACTAGCTTGATCAACTACCAGGCCTGGACCCATAGTTGAAGTAATAGCAATTTTCTTTAAATAAATACCTTTTGCAGCAGATGGTTTTGCTTTCTTCAAATCTGCGATAAGAAACTCAAGATTCTCTTTAATTGAAACTTCATCAAAAGATACCTTTCCAATTGAACAATGAACAATCCCACCTTTTTCTGTGCGATAACGAACCTGACCAGACTTAGCATTTTTAACTGCGGTTGCCACATCAGGTGTTACTGTACCGACTTTTGGATTTGGCATTAAGCCACGAGGACCTAAGATTTGCCCTAACTGCCCAACAACTCGCATTGCATCTGGCGAAGCAATAACAACATCAAAATCCATCTCGCCTTTCTTTACCTGATCAGCCAAGTCATCCATTCCAATCACGTCAGCACCCGCTTCTTTTGCAGCATCTGCATTTGGACCTTGTGTAAACACAGCAACTCGAACTGTTTTACCTGTACCATGAGGTAGAACCGAAGCTCCACGAACATTTTGATCTGATTTTCTTGGATCCACACCCAAAACAACACATACATCAACCGACTCATCGAAATTTGAGTTAGCAAATTCTTTTAATAAAGAAACGCTTTCAGAAATAGAATATTGTTTATTTGAATCTACTTTAGCTTCAATTAATTTTGCTTTCTTAGATAACTTAGCCATTTACAGACCCTCCACATTCAGACCCATGCTTGCAGCACTGCCCGCTATAATCTTTACCGCTGCGTCCATATCTGCTGCATTAAGATCCTGCATTTTTGTGGTCGCTATTTCTTCTAACTGAGCTCTTGTCACAGTACCAACTTTCACTGTATTTGGAGTACCACTTCCTTTTGGAATACCTGCAGCTTTCATTAACAAAACTGCCGCTGGCGGTGTTTTTGTAATAAAAGTAAAACTTCTATCACCATATACAGTGATAACAACGGGGATTGGCAAGCCTTTTTCCACATCAGAAGTCTTTGCATTAAACGCTTTACAAAACTCCATAATATTTACACCATGCTGACCTAACGCAGGACCAACTGGTGGACTAGGATTCGCTTCACCTGCTTTTACTTGCAGTTTTATATATGCTTGTATTTTTTTAGCCATCTTACTCTCCAAATGGGTGCAAACGCTTTCCAGCTCCCCAAGAAACAAAAATCCCTATCCTCAAAAAGAATAGAGATTTATATTAAATCACTCTTTGTTACTAAAGCTTTTCTACTTGACCAAACTCCAATTCAACAGGCGTTGATCGTCCAAAAATTAATACAGAAATTTTTAAGCGACTTTTTTCGTAGTTAACTTCTTCGATGTTGCCATTAAAATCTTTAAATGGCCCATCAATAATTCTAATGGTTTCACCAACCTCAAACAGCACTTTCGGCCTAGGCTTATTAACACCTTCTTCAACTCGGTTAAGAATTGCGTCTGCCTCTTTATCTGAAATTGGAGCAGGTCTATCAGAAGTCCCACCTATAAAACCCAATACTCTTGGAACATTTCGAACCAAATGCCAAGTTTCGTCATTTAAGTCCATCTGAACTAAAACGTAACCTGGAAAAAACTTTCTTTCACTCTTACGTTGTTGCCCCATACGCATTTCAACAACTTCTTCTGTTGGCACCAGAATTTTTCCGAAATGACTTTGCAAACCTTCCAGCTCAATCTTTTCTTCTAGGGCCAACTTGACTTTATTCTCATAGTTAGAATAAGCATGCACAACATACCAACGAAGTGTCATCTCTTAACTCCCCTGACCAGTCAAGGATTTAATTGCCACTAGCAACCCCCAATCAAGAAGCCACAAGATCAATCCAACTAGAAAGACCATACCAAAAACTAACAACGTTGTTCTGACCGTCTCATCTCTAGTCGGCCAAACTACTTTTCTGACTTCTTGCTTTGCTTCTAATGCAAAAACCCATACAGTTCTACCTGCATCAGTTGTAAACACCACACCTATTGCAATAATAATTATCGCAACCAACGCTAACACCCGGTATAACAAAGTAAACCCTGGTGTTTCAGAAAAATAATAAAAACCAGCTACGCCAACTATTACTAATACAAGAGACAAACCTTGCTTTACGACATCAAAAACTTTTGATGCATCTTCCGCCTGTGCATTCATCTATAAACTTGGAAATTAAATTATTGAGTTACTTTCTGAATGGCAGGCCAGGAGGGACTCGAACCCACAACCTGCGGTTTTGGAGACCGCTGCTCTACCAATTGAGCCACTGACCTATTCAGAAACCGTAAAGAACTGAAGATTATACCGCATAAAAAAATAATTACAAAGAATTATTTAACGCTCCTCACCTCTTACTTTACATCGACACCCAGCCCTTATCAATCAGCTACTGGAGCTCATAACCGGATTTGAACCGGTGACCTCTTCCTTACCAAGGAAGTGCTCTACCGACTGAGCTATATGAGCGCTCGATTTTTTTGAAATGGAGCGGGTGATGGGAATCGAACCCACATAATCAGCTTGGAAGGCTGGAGTTCTACCACTGAACTACACCCGCATTCTTCTTTTGGAAAGAATGGTGGAGGGGGGAGGATTCGAACCTCCGAAGGCTGAGCCGTCAGATTTACAGTCTGATCCCTTTGGCCGCTCGGGAACCCCTCCTGAATTTCCTATTATGCAGATATACAGCCCTTTAGTCAACCTTTTATTTTAAAAAAAGCACAACTATCTCCTGCTACCCCTTAATATCAAAGAGCAATACATCTTCTTTATTACACAGATCTAAAAAAACAAAGCTCCCAAACACATAGCTACTTATTTTTTATTCAAACTATTCATTACAATTGACATCTCACCAGCCACAAGCTTTTCGATATGAGGGGCAATTAAATCAAACCCCAACTCCATCTCCGAAAACTCTTGCCTGGATGGTGCTGATAAAACAAAATCAGCCACTTTTTTTCCAGCTACAGGCCGACCTATACCTAAGCGTAGTCGATAAAAATCTTTTTCAGCTAAATTTGCAATAATATCCCGCAAACCATTATGCCCAGCATGGCCCCCACCTTTCTTTAGCCTGACTACACCCACAGCCAAATCCAATTCATCATGAGCCACCAGAATTTCTTCTACCTTAATCTTATAATACCTTGCTATAGCGCCTACCGACAAACCACTCCTGTTCATAAACACTTGAGGCTTAAGTAGAATCACCTTATTTCCAGCAACAAGACATTGAGCCGAAACACCATGAAACTTGGGCTCATTTGACCACGAAGAGACACGATCACCAAACACATAGTCCAAAAACAAAAACCCGGCATTATGCCGGGTTTTTTCGTACTGCTGACCCGGATTACCCAGGCCAACTATAAGCTTAATCACACTAAAGCCTTATCTCTTAACAATCAACCTTCTTCAGCAGAATCTTCTTCATCACTTTCCGCCACTTCCTCGTCAACATCGGCAACAGCTTTAGTTTTCATAGCCTGAGCAACAGGATGATCATGATCCTCACCCTGCGCCAAAACTGGTATTTCAACACCTTCAGGCAAGATCAAATCACTCAAATGAACCGCCGAACCAATCTCAAGCCCAGCCAAATCAACTTCAATATATTCCGGCAATGCTGAAGGTAAACATGAAACTTCCACATCAACCATAGCGTGAGTCACCACTCCACCCGCTTTAACTCCAGCGCAAGTCGCTTCATTGATAAAATGAATTGGTACATGTACTTTCAAGGCTTGAGTCTCATCAACCCTCATAAAATCCATATGCATTACCACTGGCCTTGCAGGGTGGCGCTGAACAGCTTTTAAAACAACCTTTTCAGACTTCCCGTCAACCTTCAAATCCAAAATATGCGAATAAACCGCTTCGCGCTCTAAATGCTTCAGAACATCATTATGCCCCAGAACAATTGATTGAGGCGCAGCCTCACCACCATAAACAATCGCCGGAACATTTCCATTACGACGCTCAGATCTTGCTGCAGTCTTACCTGACAAGTCACGATTTTCAGCAACAAATTCAAACACGCTAGACATTTCTTTCTCCAAACTTGCTTTCAAGCAATTCTATATAAATTCTATATTAATCAACATAAAGCGAACTTACTGATTCGCTCTCAGCAATTCGTCTAATTGTTTCAGCCAACATCTCAGCAACACTTAACTGCCTGATCTTATCAACCGCCAACAACTCTTTATTTAAGGGGATTGTATCCGTCACTATCAACTCATCAAGCACCGAATTCCTTACATTTTCAGCAGCAGCCCCTGATAGCACCGCATGCGTACAATAAGCTACAACTTTAACAGCACCATTATCCTTTAAAGCCTTAGCCGCATGACATAAAGTTCCAGCAGTATCCACTAGATCATCAATCATCACACAGGTTCGACCAGAAACATCACCAATGATATGCATGATTTCTGATACATTCGCCTTTGGGCGCCTCTTATCGATAATGGCCAAATCAGCATCACTCAGTCGCTTTGCCAAAGCCCTAGCCCTAACAACCCCACCAACATCTGGTGAGACAACTATCAAATTTTCGTATTTCTGCCGCCAAACATCACCCAGCAACAAAGGCGAGGCATAAACATTATCTACAGGAATATCAAAAAAACCCTGGATCTGATCAGCATGCAGGTCAACTGTTAACACTCGATCTGCACCCGCAGTATCAATCATGTTAGCAACTAACTTTGCTGTTATCGGCACCCTTGCAGAGCGAGAACGCCTATCCTGCCGAGCATAACCATAATAAGGTATCACAGCTGTTATACGTGAAGCTGAAGCTCTTTTCAAAGCATCAATCATCACCAGCAACTCCATTAAATGCTCATCAGCAGGCGAACATGTTGGCTGAATGACAAACACATCCCTGCCACGCACATTCTCTTCAATTTCTACTACTATTTCTCCATCACTAAATCGGTCAACTGTTGCCATGCCCAATCGCATGTTCAACTTCCTCGCTATACCTTCTGATAAAACCCTATTGGCATTACCTGAAAATACCATCATAGAAGTATCTTGCATTTAAGCACTCCGCTAGATTTTCGTAATTGGAGATAAATATGGCTGGGCTGCCAGGATTCGAACCTGGGTATGCGGAGATCAAAACCCCGTGCCTTACCGCTTGGCGACAGCCCAATATAATCGATTCAAACCAGTTTATCGAACAACAGCGATCTATTCATCCCTTTGGTTAAATAAACCTGCCAATCGTCAGATAACGCTTCATATGCCTGCTCGGCCAATTCTTTAGAATCAAACTCTGCAAATACACAAGCACCAGTCCCTGTCAGTCTTGCTTCGGAAAAAACAGCTAGACTAGCCAAGGCTTTCTGTACTGGTTGGTACATCTTACAAACCACTTCAAGACAATCGTTTTGATGTTGGCCTGCAATAAAGTCAGCTATTTTGATTGATTTACTATCTCTTGTCAAACCTTTAACTGAAAAAATTTCTTTCGTATCGACATGGCAGTCCGGTTTTATCACTACAATCCATTTTTCTTCTGGTTGTATTTTTTCTAGTTTTTCACCAACACCTTCAGCCCACGCGGCATGTCCGTAGACAAACACCGGTACATCAGCACCTAGTTGTAAACCCAATTGCATCAATTTTTCTTCTGATAAATTTAATTCCCACAATCGATTTAGAACCACCAAGGTTGTCGCAGCATCAGAACTCCCACCACCAAGCCCTCCTCCCATTGGAAGGTTTTTTTCAATTTCTATGCGCACACCTTGTTGACACCCCGCTTCCTGCCTAAGCAGGTTTGCAGCACGTATAGTTAAATCCTGCGCCTCAGGCACCCCTGGAATCGGACAATCCAGATAAATTCGACTATCTTCAACCTCATGGAATGTTAACCAGTCGCATATATCTGTCAATTGAAATACTGTTTGCAGCAAATGATACCCATCTTCTCTTTGCCCTGTTATTCTTAACATTAAATTTAATTTAGCTGGCGCAGGCCATTTCTGCCCCCAGCCGACAATCTCTTTTTTCATAAACTCTACTTTTATCAATCCCGTCTTTTACGGTTTCGATATACCCCAATGATTAAAAATTAACTTTAATTTAGCATTTCCCTGCTCAACCCTCATTTTTCGAGGCAACTCTCCCTCTGCCTGCATTTGCAGGTAAATCACATTCCACCCATGCTGAACAAAACCATTCCTCAGCTTTTTATATTCACTTTTTGGCTCCGTTACACCCAACACCCAATATTTTAAAGCCGATATAGGAATTGAAATACCTAATTCCGCAGCAACGATGTCATCGACATTTCCAACATAACTTGCTTGCTTGCCAGCCAAATCAATTTTTACAGTATCTTCTGTCAACACAACCTTAGTACGCCCCTGACCAAATGGCCCAGACATATATATATTATCTTCACTATTCAGATGATCCCACTCAATTGAAGCTGAAACTGCATTTTTCTCATCTGCTACTGACATTCTTCCTGAAAAAAACCAGGTTTTTTTTTCATACAAATAGTCACGACTCAGTAAATCAAACGACCCATCTATTTTATCAGGCGTACTTGCGCACGATGAAAGTAACACTGCCAGCAGTATTACTTTTGAAAAATTAATCATTCAGCATTTATTTCTGGGAATCGTTGCTGAAACTTTAAAAGGTATTCATCTTTTGGTGCTTTTTCCAATGCCTTATTAAAAACCTCTCTTGCTTCATCTTGCTCACCCAACACCCACAAAACTTCTGCAAGATGAGCAGCAATCTCATGCTCTGGTTGCTTGTCATAAGCCTTGCGCAATATTTTCAAAGCTTCCTCGACCTGCCCCCGCTTAAATTTCAGCCACCCCATACTATCCATGATGACGGCCTCACCTGGCTTTAACTCCAAAGCCTTTTGCAAATAATCAGCAGCCTCTTCATACCTATCAGTTCTATCTGTTAATGTATAACCTAATGCATTTAAAACAGCTGCATCACTTGGGTTTTTCTGCAAAATCTTCTTTAAATCTGACTCTAAAATATCCAGGCGCTCTATTTTTTCTGCAATTAAAGCCCTTGTATATAACAAATCTCTATGCTCAGAAAAGTCAACAAGCCCCTGACTCAAGAGTTCAAATGCTTTTTGATACTCCTTTTGTTCACTGTATATCTCTGCTTTTAACAACAAGATATTCACCTGCTGCTTAGGAAACTTTTTTGATAGATCAACTAATCGTGACTCTGCTTCTGTAAACTTCTTTTGATTTAATAATACTGAAATCGCAGCCATTGAAGCATCATAAACATAAGGTCCTTTGGTCACCTTGTCAAACCAGATTAAAGCGGTCTCATATCGATCATTTTTAAATTCAACTCGCCCAATATAAAAACTGGCCTGGGCGTCCCAGCCTCGCTTATTAACTAATTTTTTTAAATAAACCAGCGCATCCTTTTCCTTTTTTTGCTGTAAATAGATTAAAGCAATAGCAAACTGACTCTCACCATCACCTGTGACAGTTTCCAGCACCTTTTTATAGACCTTCACAGCCTCATCTAATGACTCTGTTTTAATCAGAACCTGACCTAGCATTTTTCTTATCTTACTATTGTCAGGCGATTTTTCTAAAACACTTTCCAGGTCATCTCTAGCTTGCTCATACTCTCCATTTTGTGCAGATACCTGAGCATGCAAAATAAGCGCCTTATCCCAGTCTGGCTGAAGCGCCAATGCCTTATTAACCTTGTCCTTTACAATATCACCTTTATTAGCCTGCCCTGCTAACAATGCTTGCACAAAATATATCGCAGCATGATCAGGGTGTAATACAGCAACTTCCTCAAGCACTTCAAATACAAAATCTGACTTACCTTCTTTTCCCAACAACCGTGTCAATTCAAGTAATGCCTCCTCAAACCCGGCAGGATCATCCAGCAGCATTTTATTTAAATGCTCTACGGCCAATGCTTTATTCCTTCCTTTTAAAGCTGATAGCGCGGCTATTTTTCTTGCCGTTAAATTACCGACATCCTGTTTTAGCCATAATGAAACAGCCTCACTTGTTTTCTTTGTATCCTTAACATAAAGCCCTATTTTTGCCGCCCTTTCAGCTATCCTGACATCATCAACCCGCTTTGCAGCTTGCAAATAGCCATCCAGAGCCACGCCATATTGATTTCTTTGACCAGCAATCTCTGCCGTCATTAATAAATACAACACCTCAGGAGAAATTTCAGTTGTCTTATCTGAAACCGAATCCAATTCATGTATTTTTTCATCAACAATCGCTATCGAACTTCCACTTTCATCCTTAGGAACACTGACACACCCTACCAAAGCCAAAAACATTAGCCCAACTATCAACTTAATAATCAACACAGACTTTCCCTATTAAACTCGATTAAACACCCCTATAGAGTAGCAGATAATCACTTTAATTTAGACTAGGAATTTATTCTATTTGGATAAAATCATTATATTACTTAGAATATGTAGTTTTAAAAATGTTTTTAATCGTATTCAATGACACTTCTTGCCGTAGGGATAAATTACAATACAGCGCCGGTTTCTATCCGGGAACGCCTGGCATTCCCGGCAGAGTCGCTTGAGTCTTCACTTAAAACATTATGGGATAAACAAAAAATAAATGAAGCAGCCATCTTATCCACTTGTAATCGGACAGAGTTTTATTACCAAACCGATGAAAACAATCCCAATACATTAATTGAATGGATTGCTGATACCAAAGCCATTACCCCAAATGAATTCACCCCCTATCTTTACAGCCACGTTGATAATCAATCAATCCGCCACATGTTTCGAGTTGCTTGCGGCTTAGACTCAATGGTTTTAGGTGAACCACAAATTTTGGGGCAAATGAAAACTGCATACCAGGCAGCCAGCGAAGCAGGTACACTTGGCAAACACCTGGGTAAACTTTTCCACCACACTTTTTCAGCTGCAAAAAAAGTTCGCACTGATACAGCTATTGGTTCCAGCCCTGTTTCTGTTGCTTTTGCTGCAGTCCACCTATCACAACAGATATTTGATTCACTCAGCGAACAAACGGCATTACTTATTGGTGCAGGTGAAACCATTGAATTAGCAGCCAGACATTTACATCAAAATGGAATTGGCCGTATTATTATTGCTAATCGTACCTATGATAAAGCCCACGCCCTGGCTTCCCAATTTAATGGATATGCCATTGCCCTATCAGAACTGCATTCGCATTTAGCCGAAGCAGATATCGTTATTTCATCGACTGCCAGTCAATTACCCATTTTAGGTAAAGGACGAGTTGAAAGTGCCATCAAGAAGCGTAAACATAAACCCATGTTTATGGTTGATTTAGCAGTCCCTCGCGACATTGAAGCAGAAGTCGAACATCTTAGTGATGTTTATCTTTATACCGTTGATGACTTGCAACACACCATCGACCAAAACATGGATTCCAGACGTAAAGCTGCAGAGCAAGCTGAAGAAATCATAGATACTCAAGTCGAACACTTTCTGTCCTGGATGCGCTCACAAGGTGCTCAGGCCATCATCAAAGATTATCGCCAAAAAGCAGAATTAACTCGTGACGAAGTATTAGCCAAAGCATTATCTCAACTCAATCAGGGTCGTCCCGCTGATGAGGTTTTAAATCATCTGGCTCACGCATTAACCAACAAATTAATTCATACACCCAGCACTCAGTTAAGAGAAGCTGGCGCAAACGACAGACACGACTTAGTCGCAGCTGCAAAAGAAATTTTTAACCTAAAATAATGAAAGCATCAATAAAAACAAAACTTGAAAATCTTGGCGAACGCTTTGAAGAAATTGCAGCCCTGCTCTCTCAACCTGAAGTACAAAGTGATCAAAACCAGTTTCGTGCCTTAAGTCAGGAATATTCTCAAATTGACCCTATCGTTGCTTGTTATAAAAGTTATCAGGAAAACGAAGACAATCTGGAAGCTGCAATTGAAATGGCTAAAGACCCTGACCCAGAATTAAGGGAAATGGCTAAAGAGGAACAACTGGAAGCAGAGACTGAACAGCAAAAAATTCAACATCAGTTACAAGTTTTATTGCTACCCAAAGATCCTAATGATAATCGCAATATTTTTCTAGAAGTCAGAGCAGGTACAGGTGGAGATGAAGCCTCTATTTTTTCTGGTGACCTGGCTAAAATGTACCAACGTTTTGCTGAAAAACAGGGATGGAAATCGGAAATCATCACTGAGAACAGAGGTGACCATGGCGGCTATAAAGAAGTTATTCTACGCATTAGCGGGCAGGATGTTTATTCACAACTCAAATTTGAATCGGGTGTGCACCGTGTACAACGTGTGCCAGAAACAGAATCCCAGGGTCGCGTACATACCTCTGCTTGTACCATTGCCATCATGCCCGAAGTTGAGAGCGTTGATGAATATGAAATCAAATCATCCGATTTACGAGTAGATACCTTCAGAGCTTCTGGATCAGGTGGTCAGCATGTTAATAAAACTGACTCTGCAATCCGTCTTACCCATCTTCCAACAGGCGTCGTGGTGGAATGTCAGGATGAACGCTCTCAGCACAAGAATAGAGCCCGCGCCATGGCTCTACTGCAATCACGCTTATTGACAGCTGAACAGGATAAACAACATGCTGAACAGTCTGAAGAGAGAAAACTGCAAGTAGGTTCTGGCGATCGCTCCGAACGTATCCGTACTTACAATTACCCACAAGGACGTATGACTGATCACCGCATTAATTTAACACTATATAAGTTAGATGAAATCATGCAAGGTGGCTTAGAACACGTCATTAATCCATTGATCAATGAACATCAGGCCGACTTACTGACACAACTAGGTAATGACTGATATTCAATCTACCTTAACAACTGCAACAGAACTTCTGGCCAACATATCCGACACAGCTATACTGGATGCCGAGGTTCTGCTTTGCCACTGTATAAAAAAATCCCGCTCTCACCTTAGAGCATGGCCTGAAAAAGAAATACCTGCACAAGATTACCAACACTTCTTACAGCTCCTTAAAAAACGTCAGCAAGGAACCCCCATTGCCTATCTAACGGGTAATCGGGAATTTTGGTCTCGAGACTTTAAAGTGTCCCCTGACGTTCTAATTCCCAGACCTGATACAGAATTACTCATTGAACTCAGCCTGAGTCTCATTGCCGACATAAGCAACCCTCGTTTAATTGACTTAGGCACAGGCTCTGGCATTATTGCCATTACCCTGGCAGCAGAAAGACCTGACAGTATCGTTTTAGCCTCAGACCTTAGTGAACAGGCACTGGCAATAGCCGAACACAATGCAACATCCCATCAACTGAAAAACATTCAGTTTTTGCACTCTTGCTGGTTTGATAAAATCGCCTTGTCCAAATTTGACTTAGTCATTAGCAATCCGCCTTATATTAATGCAACTGATCCTCACTTGTCACAAGGTGATGTTCGCTTTGAACCTAAAAATGCATTAATTGCTGAAGATCAAGGTCTTAAAGACATTAAATCGCTATGCGAACAATCACGGGGCTATTTAAAACCCGATGCGACCCTACTGATTGAGCATGGCTATGACCAACAAGCGAGTGCCCAGGCTATTTTTAAATCATTTGGTTATCATGCAATCACAACTCACAAAGATCTTTCTGGTAATCCCAGAGTAACCACAGGACAATGGAATTCAAAATGAATGCAAAAGAAATTCAATTACCCAGAAAAATAACCAACCAATTAATGCATTTGGCCCAGTTATCACCTGATCTGGAAATATGTGGCTTAATCAGTTGTAAAAACGACCTTAGTTATCGCTGTTATCCGATAGAAAACACAGCTAAACCTGCTGAAACCCGCTTTCAATTAGATGAAAAGCAACAAATCTCTGCGCTTTCAAGTATGCGTGATAAAAATGAACAGCTTTTTGCTATCTATCACTCTCACCCTAGCGCACCAGCAACCCCTTCCAGCACGGATATAAAACTTGCTACATACCCTGAAGCTATACACTTAATTATTTCTCTCAATACCAAAGGTGTACTTGAAATTCGCGCCTTTAACATCAGTAAGGGATCGGCCGAAGAAATTTCTCTTAGCTTATCAACTGACTAAACCAGGCCCTACTTATGAGAGTGCTGTTTAGAACCTTTAGAATTATCACTTTATTGCTAATTTTTATTGCCCTGGCCTTTTATACTAAAACACAGAAACTGAAATCCAGAACCTGGTCAGAGCCTCTGCAAATTATTATTTATCCAATGAATAGTGAAAACAATATTGATGTTGAAGAATATATCAATCAACTTGATAGCCATTCTTTTAAAGCAATTGACCAATTTTTTCAGAGCGAAGCAGAGCACTATTCCTTATCCATTCAAAAACCAATAACCACGGCCTTGGGCGAAACACTTCGGGTATACCCTCCTGCTGCCCCTCATCCTGATTCAAATGTGGTCAGTATCATTATCTGGGGATTGAAATTTCGTTACTGGGCTTATAAAAACACCCCGGATGATCAATCTAATCTGCATCGAGTCAGAGTCTTTGTTCATTATCATGAAGTTAAAGAAAATGTACATTTACAGCATTCATTAGGACTGGATAAAGGCTTGCTATCCATCGTCCATGCCTTTGCCTCAAAACAGCAGGAACCACAAAACAACATCGTCATTGCTCACGAACTACTGCATACCGTTGGGGCAACAGATAAATACAACGCCATGCTTCAACCTGTATTTCCTGATGGCTATGCTGAACCCGATAACATTCCTCTTTTTCCTCAGTCTCAGGCAGAAATCATGTCTGCAAAAATACCGTTATCTGCCGATCATTCCAGAATGGCTGACAGCCTTGATCAATGTATCATAGGTGATAAAACGGCAATAGAAATCAACTGGCCTCAAGCTAATTATAATGAATAACCCCTAATATCTTGTAATTCAATTGATATCATATAAACTTAGTGAAACTAAGGATTCATCTCACTCTCATTCATTAGCACTTCTCTTTAGGAGAACTATTGTGCAATTGTTGCAAAAATTATTAGGAAAAAAACCTGTAAACAAAGGCATAACAACATTAAGCTTTACCCCTGATGGTATTGCGCTTGCAATATCTTCTTATACAGAGACCCAGGAACTAACATTGGTGCATTGTGAGTTTATTGCTACTAATAATAAGAAAACAGTTCTAAAAGAACTCACTGAAAAACATCATCTTAAAGAATACGCCTGTTACTTAGTCCTGGCTTCCGACGACTATCGCTTAATCTCCATTGAAACACCAGCTGTCACAGACAATGAAATGGCTGAAGCAATAGGCTGGAAAATTAGCGACTTAGTTGATTTTGATATCGATAGTGCAGTCATTGACTATTATCCATTACCTGAATCACAACGAGCCAACAGCAAAAAGTTACTTGAAGTCATCGCCACGCCTAAGTCAACACTGCAACCATTGGTCGACTTATGTTTAAGTTGCGGGTTACAACTTCAAGTGATTGATATTCAGGAAACATCATTAAGAAACCTATCAACCTTACTGCCAGAAAGCAATCAGGGTATCGCCATATTACACCTGCAAAAAACTTCCGGTCGTATCATTATTGAACAACAGGGAAACCTCTATCTTAGTCGTAAATTAGCCGTAGGATATGATAGATTGGGATTAACCGATACTTTCATAAGTGATGAACAAATCATGCTAGAACATAGTGGTTTAGCGTTAGAGATTCAACGATCCTTAGATTATGTAGAAAGTTATTATGGCTTACCCCCTATTTCTGGTTTAGCCGTTATTCCTTTAGCCGAAAACACTCAAAACCTATTAAACACACTCAATAGCAGTCACGGAATTACAGCTAGAATTATGGACTTATCAACCATTATTGACGGTGATATTTTGCTGGATGATGCGACTCAATCACTTTGCGCTTCAGTCATTGGTGCAACTTTGCGCAACACTATAGAAAGCATATGATTCAACAGATCAATTTATACCAGAATGTTTTAAAAAAAAACAAAAGCCAGACAGCTATCAATCCGTTACATGGATTACTTGCTTTAGGCATATTATTAATTGGCTGTAGTATCTACTTACTGTTTAATATGAATGCAACAAAAAACAGCTTGCACCAGGCCAGGCAGCAGCTTCTAGAAACAGAGACACAAATAGCTGATTTAAAAGTCAAATATCCTGAAGCTAAAACAAACCCTTTACTGACTCAAGAGATTAATCGTTCACAAGGCATGCTTAGCAGCCTTTCCCAAATTGTTCATTTATTAACTAATAAGCAATCTGACCAAACACAAGGTTTTTCCAGATACTTTCTAGCTCTTTCTCGACAAAATATTTCTGAAGTATGGCTAAGCAATATAGCCATTAATGGAAAAGAATCCAGCCTTACATTACAAGGTAGCACCTATAATGCTGAAAAAATACCTCTGCTGTTACAAAAATTACAGCATGAATCGATTTTTCAAGGTAAAAACTTTGCCAAATTAGTCATCTCTCAAGCAGAAGAAAGCACAGGGAAAATTAATTTTACTGTCAGCAGCACTGATGAAACTTTAGAGCAAGCCCATCATGATTGAACCACTAATGGAACGATTTAACAGCTTAACGACACGCGAAAAAAGCATTTTTTTTGTCACCAGCCTGGTTCTACTGTGGGCGGCATGGGATAAATTTGTCTACCAGCCAATAGCATCTAATCAGAAACAACTATCAACTCAGTTATCGACCATTGAAACACAATTATCCACATTACATCACGTAGCGATTCAAATAGAAGCTATTGGAAAAATTGATCCCAACCAGGAAAACAAGTTAAAACTTAAACAAATACAAGCTGAATTAATAAAACTTAAACAAAACCTGGATTTTGGTGATAAAAAATTTGTTCCAGCACAGTTAATGGTTAAAGTTTTACGAGACCTGCTCAGTAAAAATCGAGGATTAAATTTAATTGCTTTAGAAACCTTACCTGTTTCCACCTTCTCTGAGTCCAGGCAAAAACACGCATCTATTTATCGCCACGGCCTAAGCATTACATTAAGTGGAAACTACCTGAATACAATGAATTACTTAAAATCATTAGAATCATTACCCTGGCGTTTTAATTGGGGCTCTATTGATTATCAGGTTAAAGATTATCCGATAGCGGAAACCACTCTCAACCTATATACTCTGAGTTTTGAGGAGAACTGGCTTGGCCTATAAAACATTAAGTTTTTTGCTATTAGGCTTGCTCTTTAACTCACCAAGCCATGCTGAGTTTAAAGACCCAACCAAACCAGCATCGTACTCTGCAAATCAAAATATAGACAGCGAGCAATACCATGACTTGAAGTTATCAACCATCTGGATTTCAAAGCATTCCAGACGCGTCACGATTAACGGAGAAAAAGCAAAACAAGGGGAGACTATTCTCTCTGATGTTAAAATTATAAAAATTTTTAATGATGCAGCACTAATTGAACAAAAGGGTATAAGAAAAAAACTTTACCTTTTAAACGCTCATATAAAACTCGATAAAGCCGCCAGCTCTCAATGAAAAAAATCACCTTACTGTCAATTTTACCTTTGTTGCTCTCTTGCTCAACAATCCCTACAGCCAAAGACCAAACAATTGATACAGCCTTTGCTACCAGTCCCACAGCAAAGCAGCCAATTATTGCACACACCCCTCCTACGGCTATTACCGAGGCATTGATTCCAGCGATTAATCAAAGCGCCTTTACCCGCCCTCTCGTTATTGCTCCAACAAAGTTCAACATTTCTGTACACGAAGTCGATGCTCGTGAATTTTTTATGGGGCTGGTCATTGATACCAATGAAAATATGCTTGTTCACCCAGATGTGAATGGCGAAATTTCTTTAGAATTAAAAAATGTCAGTATCGCTCAAGTAATGAATGCCGTACAAAAAGTCTATGGCTATGATTATAAAAAAAATGACATCGGCTATATCGTCTATCCTGCCACCTTACATACAAAAATATTTAAACTGAATCGCATTGATCTTCTTAGGATTGGACAATCAAACACACGAGTATCATCTGGCCAAATATCAAATTCAAATAATGAATCTGAATCAGGGTCCGAAACTAATGACAGCAGCAATGATTCTTCTAATAGCAGTGAATCATCAGGTAGCTGGATAAGTACAAAAACAGAAACTGATTTCTGGAGTGAAATTGACATTGCATTACAATCCATTATTGCAATAGACCCACAAGCCAGTGTTATTCTTAATCGCCAAACAGGGATTATTGTTGTTAGGGCAAAACCGATGCAACTGAGAGAAATTAAAAACTTCATCAGCATGACGCAAAACCAGATCAGCCGACAAGTCATTATAGAAGCAAAAATTATTGAAATTACGCTGGATGACAATCATCAAGCGGGCGTGAACTGGCATAGCATTGTTCGCGAGGGTATTGATAAAGCTCAACTATTAACTGGCGTTGGAGCTTTGGGCTCTACCTTCAGAGAAGTTTTTACTTTAGGCGCTTCCAGGGGCGACTTTTCTGCTTTTCTGGAACTTTTAGAAACCCAGGGAAAAGCAAACATACTGTCTAGCCCAAGAGTCTCTACACTCAACAATCAAAAAGCCATTATTAAAGTCGGTAGTGATGAATATTTTATTACTGACGTTTCATCAAACACAGTCTCTAGCGGATCCAGCACCATCACCAACCCAGACATAACCTGGACCCCCTTTTTCTCGGGCATCGCTCTTGATGTAACACCTCAGATTAATGATGACGATGAAATCACTCTACACATTCATCCATCGATTACCCGAGTAGAAAATCAAATAAAAGAATTCACCATTAATGGCGAAGATGGCTCCTTGCCCATGGCATTAAATACTGTCCGCGAATCTGACAGTATCGTTAATGCTAAAAATGGTCAGATTATTGTGATTGGGGGGTTGATGCAAGAAATGACCAATGAAAATAAAAAGGGGGTCGCAGGGCTGACTCAAATCCCTTATATAGGTAATTTATTCAGAGTCAATTCGGGAAAAACCACAAAATCAGAGCTCATTATATTGCTCAAACCCACTCTAATCAAAACTGATAGTGACTGGACTCCAGCTTTAGATAAAAGTAAAAATCAGCTTAAACAATTACAAAACCACCCCATGTGGAAATAGTGGAAATAATTGATGCCTGGCTTTTATTGGCTCAATAGTTAGCAATATTAACTATCAATGTATTTAAAATATTTTGGGCTTGCAGAGTTTCCATTTGGCTTAACTCCCGATACTCAGTTTTACTTTGACTTGCCTAGTCATAGAGAAGCACTAAATGTTTTATTGATTGCGCTACAAAATGGTGAAGGGTTTATAAAAATAACCGGCAATGTGGGAACAGGTAAAACCATGTTATGCAGAAAACTGCTTAAGGAATTACATAGCCCCTTTGTCACTGCTTACATTCCAAACCCCCACTTAACAGCCGCTGGTCTGCGTATGGCTATTGCTGATGAACTGGGCATTTCATACAGCAGAAATGCCGGACAAAGTCGCATGTTGCAACAAATCAATGATTTTCTACTTAAGGCAGCAGCGACTCAAAATAAAACCGTTTTAATTATTGATGAAGCTCAGGCCATGCCGCTGGAAACATTAGAGGCCTTAAGATTATTAACAAATCTGGAAACTGAAAAACAGAAATTATTACAAATCGTGCTGTTCGGCCAACCAGAACTTGATGAGCTATTACAAAAAAAATCAATTCGGCAACTTAGGCAACGCATCAGCTTTAGTTACACTCTGAAACAACTGTCGACTCAAGATATTAAAGCTTACACCCAACATCGCTTAAGTATAGCGAAGATTAATAACCCGAATATTTTTTCAAACAGTGCCTATAGGGCATTACACTTTTACAGTAAAGGCATTCCACGGTTGATTAATATTCTTGCACATAAAGCTTTACTATCCGCATATGGCAAAGGAATAGCTCGTGTAGGCCTAAAACAGATACAACTGGCAGCCAGGGATACTGAAGACACGTGCCAACACAGGCATCCTCTTGAATGTAGAAAGGGCTTGTTAAGCTTATTTGCCTTTAGCCTTTTTGTCTTACTGGTTCAACTTATAGGGCTTTAATTATGAGTTTATTAAATCAAGTATTACAAGACCTGGAAAAACGTAAAGCGACCGGTGATATAGCAGAGCCATTTCAAATCAATCATGTAAAAGCCGTTACAGTCACACCAAAAAAAACACCGTATTTATTATTCACCTTAATAGTGCTTACCTGCTTTATTGCTATACTCAGCTACTTTTTATTTATTAGACAAAGCGTCAATATTGATCCCCCTGCATTACAACAAACACCAGTCATTGCCGCTAAAGAAGTTGTTACCCCAGCCTCTCAAAACATTACTATAAAAGAATCCCAGCAAAAAAAACCAGCATTACAGTTAGCCAAAAAACCCCAGGTTTTAACTAAAAATTTAGCAAAAAAAATTAAGCCAAAACAACATGCTGTCAATAACAAGGTCGCGACTCAACAAGCTCAAGTCACTCAGATTAAAATACCGCAAACGCCTATTAAACAGACGCTAAAGTCACAAGCGATAAAAACCCTGAGCCCAGAACAAAAAGCAGAAAAGTTCTATAAAACGGCTGAAAAACAACACAACATTATAGAGCAACAAAGAAATCTGGAATCAACACTCAAACTTAATCCTCAACATATTAATGCCAGGCTTTTATTATCCAGCATTCTTTTACAGCAAGGACTAACAGAGAAAACGACAAATATTCTAGAGCAAGGTTTATCTCTTTTTCCTAAAAATATGCGCCTAATTAATCTACGTAGCCAGTTATTATTACAAAACAAACAAGCTCAAATCGCTTTAACACTATTACATCGGCTTGATGCCACTTATGTGCAGGATGAAACGTATTTGAGCTTATTAGCCTCAGCTTACCAGCAGAACAATAACAATGAAAACTCATTAAATGTTTATCAAAAACTAGTAACAATTAACCCCAAAAAAGCCGAATACTGGCTGGGTCTGGCCATTTCACTAGAAAAGCAGGGTAATACAAGGCAAGCATTAAACGCATATCAACAAGCGCTTAATAAAAACACATTAAAAATAGTTATAGTAAGCTATATTAAACAAAGAATAAGCATCCTAAAATAAAGCACATGGACCCAAGAAAAAAAATTCGTATTGGTGATTTACTGGTTCAAAATAAAATCATCAGTCACGAAAATCTTATGTCAGCACTGGCTGAGCAAAAAAAAACGGGCAGAAAGCTTGGAAGATCACTGATCGACCTTAATTTTATTAACGAGACTGATCTACTCAATTTTCTTTCCCGACAGCTGCAGATTCCATTTATAGATATCACTCAGTATAAGCGAGATGAAGAAGTCATAACGGCTTTGCCAGAAAACCTTGCCAGACGTTTTCGAGTGATGCTGTTAGAAAATAATGAGCATGATGTTTTACTGGGAATGGCAGACCCGACTGACTTGATGGGGCTGGATGAACTCACCCGCATACTCAAAAAAAGAATCCGCCAGGCTGTTGTCAGAGAAGCAGATCTGTTACAGGCTATTGACCAAAGTTATAGGCGCACAGGAGAAATTAGTGATTTAGCGGGCCAATTACACGAAGAACTTTCTGATAATGACTTTGACTTTAATTCACTCATCACCTCTGATGAAGTATCAGAAGCCCCCGTTGTTAAGCTTTTACAATCTATCTTTGAAGATGCAGCCCAGGTAAATGCCTCTGATATTCATATAGAACCTGATGAGAAAGTCCTGCGTATTCGACAACGAGTGGATGGTGTTCTTAATGAACAAATTTTAAATGAAGTTAAAATTGCTACCGCTCTGGTTGTTCGTTTAAAACTGATGTCTGGTCTTAATATTTCCGAAAAAAGGTTACCTCAGGATGGTCGCTTTAGTATTAGAGTCAAAGGGAAAATGCTAGATATCAGATTATCCACATTACCCGTTACCAACGGTGAATCAGTAGTTATGAGACTACTTGATCATTCCCAGGGCTTGTTAAACCTTGATAAACTGGGTATTCCTGAATCAATACTAAGCCGCTTCAGGTCTTATATAAACAATCCTCATGGACTCATATTAGTCACAGGCCCCACGGGGAGTGGTAAAACAACCACGCTTTATGCGGCCCTATCTGAGGTTAATCAACCTGACACCAAAATAATTACA
>Ga0209707_1000251_pt1 | contig 35448 bp, 43 predicted proteins | sample EN4Hudsemesocosm_FD_184630 | JGI IMG/M metagenome (GOLD analysis project Ga0209707, IMG submission 184630) | Methane-oxidizing microbial communities from mesocosms in the Hudson Canyon - EN4B Hudson Canyon (SPAdes) (version 2) | ecosystem: Environmental > Aquatic > Marine > Cold seeps | place... | reverse complement strand
AATATTCCTCTTGGCTTATTAACCTGCGTTACAGGTGTATCAGGGTCAGGCAAATCAACTCTTATTAATCGTACACTTTACCCATTAGCAGCGACTGCACTCAATGGTGCAACCACGTTAAAAGCAGCGCCTTACGAAACGATAACGGGCATGGATCAGTTAGACAAAGTGGTCGATATTGATCAAAGTCCAATTGGTCGTACACCGCGCTCTAATCCCGCTACTTATACCGGCATATTTACGCCAATTCGTGAGTTATTTGCTGGTACTCAAGAATCTCGTAGTCGCGGCTACAAAGTTGGCCGCTTCTCGTTTAATGTAAAAGGTGGTCGTTGTGAAGCCTGCCAAGGTGATGGCGTAATTAAAGTTGAGATGCACTTCTTAGCTGATGTGTATGTTCCTTGTGATATCTGTAAAGGGCAACGCTATAACCGAGAAACACTGGATATCCGCTATAAAGGTAAGAATATTCACGAATGCCTATCTCTCACAGTAGAAGACGCCCGTGAATTCTTTGATGCCATCCCTGCAATCGCTCGTAAGCTTCAAACCTTGATGGATGTTGGCCTTTCCTACATAACCCTCGGACAAGCAGCAACAACGCTTTCTGGTGGTGAGGCTCAACGGGTTAAGTTAGCAAAAGAACTTTCCAAACGAGATACGGGTAATACGCTGTATATTCTGGATGAGCCAACAACGGGCTTACATTTTGAAGATATCCAGCAGCTGTTGACTGTATTGCATCGCTTGCGCGATCACGGCAATACCGTCGTGGTTATCGAACATAACTTAGATGTCATTAAAACCGCTGACTGGATTGTCGACCTTGGCCCTGAAGGGGGCTCTAAAGGTGGCTACATCATCGCTGAAGGGACTCCTGAAACTTTAGCCCAGCAAAGCCAATCTCATACAGCAACCTTCTTAAAGCCACTATTAGAACGCGGTTACTAGTGGGAATTGCTAACTGATTAATTGGCGTGTTGTTTGATTAAGAAATGACGCACCAATTGATCGGTTTTTTTGGGGAATTCTAAGAAAGGAACATGGCCACACTGCTGTAATACCTTGAACTCTGTATTGATACAGTTTTCAAAAAAACTAAACTCATCTTTATCGATATAAATATCGGAATCACCACATATTATTAACTTATGACACTCACTAATCTGCAATGCATTAATCGTGGGCAACAAGCTTTTTTCTAAATCTTTGATAACACCACTGATTGAACCCTTATTTCTAATAAGCTCCTTCATCCTGAGTTCTAATAATATTTTAGCGACCTTCACTGGCTGAAAAAATAGGTTATTCACTAGGGTGTTAAATTCATCGAACGAATCAAAATTCAGAGTATTTCGAAATTGACTTACTTTAGGCATTAAAACGTTAGAATCCAAAAGGTCCATACCAACGGGGGACACCAATACTAACTCATCAACACGACTGGCAAATTGAGACTGAAACTGTTGCGCTAAATTAGCACCAACACAATGACCAACAATAGAGCAGTTATCAACCCCGAGTCGATGTAAAAAATTATTTAGGTAATTCGCCAAGTTATGAAATTCGTAGCTGGCCCAAGCTCCATTATCCGCAGAAGATAAGCCTGGAATATCTAGGGAAATGACTCGATGAGTTTGCGAAAATTCTTCCATCAAGCCTCGCCATTGAGACTTCGTGCCTAAAAGGCCATGCAAGAATACAATACAGCCTTCATTACCTTTGCCACTTTCTAAGTAACGGTATTTAACACTGCCATCATCAATTACATGACTTTCGATATCACCAAGATAACTGGTTATCTTTTGACGAAATAAATAAAGATTGTCTCGCTTCAGCATAAAGTACCTAGCGGAAATAAACGGACCAATTTCAACCTTTTAAAGGTTAAACAAAAACGCAGGCAAAAAAAAACCCAGCCTAGGCTGGGTTTTTTATGACAAAGATTTTACTCTTCGCCAGCTTCAGTTGCTTCAACAACGTCTTCTGCTTCAACAACAGGACGGTCTACTAATTCAACGTAAGCCATAGGTGCATTATCACCCGAACGGAAACCACATTTCATAATACGAATGTAGCCACCCGGACGTGCTTCATAACGAGGACCTAATTCATTAAACAACTTACCAACAGCTTCTTTACTGCGAGTACGTGCAAATGCCAAACGGCGATTCGCAACGGAGTCAACTTTAGCCAATGTAATCAATGGCTCTGCAACACCACGTAACTCTTTTGCTTTTGGCAAAGTAGTCTTAATGATTTCATGCTCGAACAAAGACACAGCCATGTTTTTAAACATTGCTTGGCGGTGTGCACTGGTGCGATTAAAGTGGCGACCACTTTTACGATGACGCATGATTCTTTTCCTTTACTAACTGAACGCTCTGCTAGATTTAGTTCGCGAGAACTAAGCCAACACTTTGTCGTCATTACGAAGACTTGCTGGCGGCCAATTTTCTAGGTGCATACCTAGAGAAAGACCACGTGATGCAAGAACGTCTTTGATTTCAGTCAGAGATTTCTTACCCAAATTAGGAGTCTTCAACAGCTCAACTTCAGTGCGCTGTATCAAATCACCAATGTAGTAAATATTCTCGGCCTTTAGGCAGTTCGCAGAACGAACAGTTAACTCTAAATCGTCAACTGGGCGTAGAAGGATCGGATCAATTTCCTCTTCTTCTTTCTGCTGCTCAACTACTTCCTCATTTTCCAGGTCAACAAAGATTGCTAATTGTTGCTGCAGAATTGTAGCAGAGCGACGAATCGCTTCTTCTGGATCGATAGTGCCATTGGTTTCCAGTTCGATAACCAACTTATCTAGATCAGTACGCTGTTCAACACGAGCGTTATCTACGCTGTATGAAATGCGTTGTACTGGGCTATAAGTTGCATCAATCTGCAATTTGCCAATTGCCTTCGTTTCTTCATCGTTCTGGTTGCGAGACTCAACAGTCTCATAACCACGACCTGAAGAGATTTTTAACGTCATCTTCAGTTCAGTGCCTTCCGCTAAATGAGCAATTACATGCTCAGGATTAGCGATTTCAACACCGTGATCCAGTTGGATATCGGCTGCAGTTACAGCACCTGCTCCAGATTTAACTAGAGTCAAAGTAGCTTCATCACGTTCGTGAAGTTTAACTGCTACACCTTTAAGGTTTAACAAGATTTCAATTACGTCTTCTTGTACGCCTTCGATCGTGCTGTACTCATGAAGTACACCATCAATCTCTACCTCTACAATTGCCGCTCCTGGCATGGAGGACAGCAATATTCGACGCAATGCGTTGCCAAGTGTATGACCGAAACCGCGCTCCAGTGGCTCAAGAGTCACTTTCGCATGAGTCTTGCTCATTTCTTCAACTTGAATATGACGAGGTGTCAAAAATTCGTTTACTGCACGCTGCATAGCTGCCCCTTACGATGCTCTATTATTTAGAGTAAAGTTCCACAATTAGGTTTTCGTTGATCTCTGCTGGAAGATCAGCGCGCTCAGGAACAGATTTAAATGTTCCTTCCATCTTACTTGCGTTCGCGTCGATCCAAGATGAATCACCACGTTGACCAGCAAGAGCAAGTGCACTTTTAATACGATCTTGGTTCTTTGCTTTTTCACGAACAGCGACAACGTCACCGCTTTTAACCATGAAAGAAGCAACATTAACGACAGTGCCGTTAACCGTAATCGCTTTATGTGATACCAGCTGACGAGATTCTGCACGAGTTGAACCAAAGCCCATACGATAAACAACGTTATCTAGACGAGATTCAAGCAACTGAAGCAGGTTTTCACCTGTTGCGCCTTTACGACGTGCAGCTTCTTTGTAATATCCGCGGAATTGCTTTTCAAGAACACCGTATAAACGACGAACTTTCTGCTTTTCACGCAACTGTAGACCGTAGTCGGATAAACGACCACGTCCTGCGCCGTGTACGCCAGGCTTAGTTTCTAGCTTACACTTAGAGTCTAATGCGCGAACGCCGCTCTTAAGGAATAAGTCAGTGCCTTCGCGACGAGACAGTTTACATTTAGGACCAATATAACGTGCCACTATTCTGTCTCCTTATACACGACGTTTCTTAGGCGGACGACAACCATTATGAGGGATCGGCGTCACGTCTGTGATGTTGTTAATCTTGTAACCACATGCATTTAATGCACGTACCGCAGATTCACGACCTGGACCAGGACCCTTAACTTCAACATCAAGGTTCTTTAATCCATATTCTTTAGCAGCTTCACCAGCGCGCTCTGCAGCAACCTGCGCAGCGAACGGTGTGCTCTTACGTGAACCACGGAAACCAGAACCACCTGCAGTTGCCCATGAAAGAGCGTTACCTTGGCGATCTGTTAACGTTACGATGGTATTGTTAAAAGAGGCATGAATGTGGGCGATACCGTCCGCAACCTGCTTTTTAACTTTCTTTTTAGTACGAGAATTTCCTGGCTTAGCCATATTCTACAATCCTACTTTTAATATCAACACTGCAACCTAAACAATGACAATGCAGCTACACTAAAAGCCAATCCGTAATTACTTACGGATTGGTTTGCGAGGACCCTTACGGGTACGCGCATTTGTTTTAGTGCGTTGGCCACGAACTGGAAGACTACGACGGTGGCGAATGCCACGGAAGCAACCCATGTCCATCAATCGCTTGATGTTCATTTGTTTTTCACGACGAAGATCACCTTCAACAGTCAACTGACCTACTTCGTTACGAAGTTCGTCAAGTTGCGCTTCAGATAAATCTGCGATTTTAGTCGTTTCAGCAATTCCAGTAGCAGCACATAACTGCTTCGCGGTAGAACGACCTACGCCAAATACGTAAGTCAAAGAGATAACCGCGTGCTTGTTATCAGGAATGTTGACACCGGCAATACGGGCCATGTCTAACTCCAATCAGTTTTTGCTTATAAAGGGCGCAAGATAATATATGCCACTCACATAAAATGCAAGCAACATATTCACTAAACACCACCAATGGTCAAAACTATTATTAGCCTTGACGCTGTTTATGCTTTGGATCTGCAGTACAGATCACTCGCACACTGCCGTTACGACGAATCGTCTTACAGTTACGGCAGATTTTTTTTACAGAAGCACGTACTTTCATGACGTTCTCCAATCAAATCAGTCTACTAGCGTGGAACGCTACCAGAACCGAAATTCTTTAAATTTGATTTCTTCATCACTGATTCATATTGATGTGACATCAAATGGGATTGTACTTGGGACATAAAGTCCATTACTACAACCACTACGATCAATAACGAAGTACCACCGAAATAGAAGGGTACATCAGCCAAGACTACAAGAGCCTGAGGCATTAGACATACAGCTGCTATATAAAGCGAGCCAAACAAGGTTAACTTACCTAACACACCATCAATATAGTTTGCCGTTTGTATCCCTGGACGAATCCCTGGGATAAATGCACCAGACTTCTTCAAGTTTTCAGCTACGTCTTTCGGGTTAAACATCAACGCCGTATAGAAGTAACAGAAGAAGATAATACCGGCTGCGAACAGCACGATATACAGCGGTTGGCTAGGGCCTAACGCTAATGATACATCCTGCAACCACTCCATTCCTTCGGTCTGACCAAACCACTGGCCGATCGAGGCGGGGAATAATAACAGACTTGAGGCGAAAATAGCAGGAATAACACCCGCCATATTCAATTTCAATGGTAAATGGCTTGTCTGTGCTGCAAATACTTTGCGGCCTTGCTGGCGCTTAGCGTAATTAATAGTGATTCTGCGCTGTCCTCGTTCAACGAAAACAACGAATGCAACAACCATTACCGCTACGATCGCAATCGCTAACAACACAAGGATGTTTAAGTCCCCTTGACGTGCTGATTCGAAACTTTGACCTATTGCGCCTGGCAAGCCAGCAACGATACCCGCGAAAATCAGTATGGAAATGCCGTTTCCGATGCCACGTTCGGTGATTTGTTCACCCAACCACATCAAGAAAACCGCACCACATACGAAAGACGGAATAGCTCCCAGATAGAAGTCCATGCCAGAGCTAAAGGTAATCCCCTGCCCCGCAAGACCGACTGACACACCAGTTGCCTGGATAGTAGCCAACAATACCGTGCCGTAGCGCGTATATTGTGTGATCTTGCGGCGACCAGCTTCACCTTCTTTCTTCAGCTGTTCTAGCTGGGGGCTCACTGCCGTTAGCAATTGCATAATAATAGAAGCAGAAATGTAAGGCATGATGCCAAGCGCAAGAATACTCATGCGCTCTAGTGCACCACCCGAAAACATATTAAACATACTCAAGATCGTGCCTTGATTCTGTTCAAACATCTGCGCTAATTGATCAGGGTTAATTCCTGGTACAGGAATATGTGCCCCAATCCGATATACGATAATCGCTAAGAATACGAAGCGGATCCGAGCCCAGAGCTCTGTTAATCCACTTTGCATGCCTTGCGGTAGTGAGCCTTTAGCCATTTAGTCCTCGACTTTCCCACCGGCTGCTTCAATAGCAGCCTTAGCACCTTTAGTTACTTTCAAACCTTTGATAGTAACCGCTTGTTTGATCTCACCAGACAAGATTACGCGAGCACGCTTAATCTTATCGCCGATGATATCGGCAGCTTTAAGAGCTGCTAAATCTACGATGTCGCCTTCTACTTTAGTCAATTCGTTTAAACGAACCTCAGCAGTATACTGAGCTTGACGTGAAGTAAAACCAAATTTTGGTAAGCGACGTTGTAAAGGCATTTGACCACCTTCAAAACCAGGTGCTACTTTACCACCTGAACGAGACTTTTGACCTTTGTGACCACGGCCGCCAGTCTTACCAAGACCAGAACCGATACCACGACCTACACGCTTACGTGCGGTTTTAGCACCTTTACCAGGGCTGAGTTCATTAAGACGCATCTTATTATCCCTCTACCTTAAGCATGTATTGAACCTTGTTGATCATGCCACGTACTGACGGAGTATCTTCCAACTCTACAGTGTGACCGATCTTACGAAGGCCTAGACCTTTAATGGTCGCGCGATGCTTCGGCAGTTTGCCGATAGAGCTTCGCAATTGAGTTACCTTAACGGTTTTCTTAGCCATGATGTCTTACCCCAGAATATCTTCTACGGATTTACCACGCTTGGCTGCAATCTGTTCAGGTGACTTCATTTGCTTCAAGCCATTGAAAGTTGCACGAACAACGTTAACTGGGTTTGTAGACCCGTAACATTTTGCCAATACGTTTTTAACACCACACATTTCTAAAACTGCACGCATTGCACCACCGGCAATAATACCAGTACCTTCAGATGCTGGCTGCATGTAAACTTTAGAACCGCCGTGGCGTGCTTTAATTGGATACTGCAAGGTATTACCATCTAGTTTAACTTCGATGATGTTACGCTTGGCTGAATCCATTGCTTTTTGGATTGCAGTAGGTACTTCGCGTGCTTTACCACGACCAAAACCAACTTTACCATTTCCGTCGCCAACTACAGTCAAAGCAGTGAAGCCGAAAATACGACCACCTTTTACTACTTTTGCAACACGGTTCACTTGAACCAGTTTTTCCTGCAGATCGCTTTCGTTACGCTCTACGCGTTCATTATTTGCCATTGTCTCTACCCCTTAGAATTCCAAGCCGCCTTCACGGGCTGCATCAGCCAGGGCCTTAACGCGACCATGGTATTGGAAACCAGAACGGTCGAATGCTACCTTAGTAACACCTGCAGCTTTAGCGCGCTCAGCAATTAGCTGACCAACTTTAGTTGCCGCTTCGACGTTACCAGTAGTAGTTGCACGCAGATCCGCTTCAACAGTAGAGGCTGTAGCTAACACTTCAGCACCACTGGAAGAAAGAATTCTGAGCATAAATGTGTCTGGGTGTACGATTTACACACAGACGTACTGTACCCTTCTCGCGAATACGCATACGAGTTTTACGGGCACGGCGTAAACGAGCTGTTTTCTTCTCATTCATGAGCCTAGACCTTATTTCTTCTTAGCTTCTTTGCGACGCACATTTTCGTCAGCATAGCGAACACCTTTGCCTTTATAAGGCTCTGGTGGACGGTATCCACGAATTTCTGCGGCTACTTGACCAACCTGTTGCTTATCAGCGCCAGAAATAACAATCTCAGTTTGAGATGGAACTTCTGCTTTAACGCCTTCTGGTAACTCATAATCCACTGGATGTGAGAAACCTAAGCTTAGGTTAACGACTTTTCCAGAAGTTTTGGCACGATAACCAACACCCTGAAGAATCAATTTCTTCTGGTAGCCTTGGGTTACGCCAACAACCATATTGTTCACTAAAGAACGAAAAGTACCAGCCATAGCCATGGCCGCTTTATCACCGTTCTTAGGAGCGAAAACAATATTGTTTTCTTCTTGTTTAATTTCTACAGATGAATGGATATTCAACTCTAGAGTGCCTTTACCGCCTTTAACAGCGATCTTAGACTCCGCTAGTGTTACTTCAACACCAGCCGGAATAGCTACGGGAGCTTTTGCAATACGTGACATTGTAAAATCCCCTTAGAAGACGGTAGCAATAACTTCGCCGCCAATGCCTTGAGCACGAGCTGCACGATCAGTCATTACACCTTTCGAAGTGGATACAATCGCAATACCAAGACCAGCTTCTACTTTAGGTAGAGCTACTTTGCCTTTGTATTGACGTAAACCAGGACGACTAACACGCTTGATAGTCTCAATTACTGGCTTACCTTCGTAGTACTTTAGGTCAATATTTAGGCTAGCTTTTGCTTCGCCATCAACTGCGTAAGCAGTGATATAACCTTCATCTTGTAGCAACTGGGCTACAGATACTTTTAACTTAGAAGACGGCATACTCACATTCGCATGACCAGCCATTTGGCCGTTACGAATACGAGTAAACATGTCCGCTAAGGGATCTTGCATACTCATTTGTCTTTCCTCTGTTGTACAGCGCCCTAACTAATAAAAGAAGGAGTACCATTACAGTACTCCCCTTCTACTAATCGGAATTGCTTACCAACTAGCTTTTTTCAGGCCAGGAACGTTACCTTTCATGCCTTCTTCACGTAGTTTAATACGAGAAAGCTTGAATTTACGGTATACGCCATGTGGACGACCTGTGATTTGGCAGCGATTACGTAAACGGCTCTTTGAAGAGTCACGTGGAAGTTTTTGCAATTGAATTTGCGCATTCCAACGTTCTTCATCAGAAGAATCCAAGTTTAAGATAATCGCCTTCAGTGCAGCGCGTTTCTCAGCGTATTTAGCAACAAGTTGCTCACGCTTTGCTTCACGCTGTTTCATACTGATCTTAGCCATGAGACTTACCCTTAGTTACGGAACGGGAAGTTCAATGCTTTCAATAAAGCATGACCTTCTTCGTTCGTATTAGCTGTAGTAGTGATAGTGATATCCATACCGCGAATCTTGTCGACCTTGTCGTACTCGATTTCTGGAAAGATAATCTGTTCTTTCACGCCCATGCTGTAGTTACCACGGCCGTCGAATGATTTACCATTCAAGCCACGGAAGTCACGTACACGAGGAAGCGAGATGTCGATTAGACGATCCAAGAATTCCCACATACGATCTGAACGCATAGTTACTTTACAGCCAATCGGGTAGCCGTCACGTACTTTAAAACTTGCAACAGACTTGCGAGCTTTAGTAACAACTGCTTTTTGACCTGACATTGCTTCCATATCAGAAACGGCGTTATCAAGAAGTTTTTTATCGCCTAATGCTTCACCAACACCCATATTCAGGGTGATTTTGGTAACGCGAGGCACTTCCATAACGTTTTTGTAACCAAACTCTTCAGTCAACTTGGCTACAACATCTGATTTGTATAGTTCTTTCAAACGTGACATATCTGTATCTCCTAGTTGCTTTAAGCGATTACTTCGCCGGTTGATTTGAAAACACGCACTTTCTGCTCGCCTTCAACTTTAAAGCCAACACGGTCGGCTTTTTCAGTCTTCGGATTCCAGATTGCAACGTTAGAAACTTGAATTCCAGCTTCTTTTTCAACGATGCCGCCTGGCTGCTGTAGCTGCGGGTTAGGCTTTTGGTGTTTTTTCACCATATTAATGCCGCTAATGATAACACGATTGTCGGCAAGTACTTTAACTACTTTGCCTCGTTTACCATTATCTTTTCCGGCAATAACAATTACTTCGTCATCTCTACGAATTTTCAACATGCTATCTCTCCCCTATAACACTTCAGGTGCTAGGGAAATGATCTTCATGAACTTCTCAGAACGAAGCTCACGAGTCACTGGCCCAAAAATACGGGTACCGATAGGTGCATCTGAAGCATTTAATAATACTGCAGAATTCGTATCGAAACGGATGATAGAACCATCCGGACGACGAACACCTTTACGCGTACGAACAACAACAGCTGTAAGTACTTGACCCTTTTTAACTTTACCGCGAGGAATTGCTTCTTTCACGGATACTTTTATAAGGTCGCCGATAGCGGCGTAGCGACGGTGTGAACCGCCCAAAACCTTAATACACATTACGCGTTTGGCGCCGCTGTTATCAGCAACATCCAGCATTGATTGTGTTTGGATCATGCCATTTGCTCCTAGTAACTGCGCTAAACCTTAACGGCGCGCTCATCAACAGTAACCAACGTCCAAGTCTTTGTTTTCGACAAAGGACGAGATTCCTTAACAGTAACCACGTCACCGATTTGGCATTCGTTGTTCGCGTCGTGTGCGTGTACTTTCGTAGAACGCTTCACGAATTTCTTGTAGATCGGGTGCTGAACACGACGCTCTACAAGAACAGTGATGGTTTGATCCATCTTATCGCTAACAACCTTACCAGTAAGGGTGCGTGCATTAGTTTGTTCACTCATGATTATTCACCTGCCTTCTGAGCCAGCACGGTTTTTACGCGAGCGATGTTGCGACGCGTCTGCTTGATTAGGTGAGATTGACCCAACTGACCAGTAGACTTCTGCATACGCAATTTAAATTGATCGCTCAACAGTTCTTCTAACTGAGTTTGCAACTCAGCTACTGACTTATCTTTTAATTCGATCGCCTTCATCACATCACCGTCCGTTTAACGAATGTTGTAGCAATTGGCAATTTCGCCGCAGCAAGTTCGAACGCTTCACGAGCTAATTCTTCACTTACACCTTCCATTTCGTATAAAACACGACCTGGCTGGATCTGGCATACCCAATATTCTACGTTACCCTTACCTTTACCTTGACGAACCTCTAAAGGCTTGCTGGTAATCGGCTTATCAGGAAAAATGCGAATCCAGATTTTCCCGCCACGCTTGATTTTACGAGTCATTGTACGACGCGCAGCTTCAATCTGACGAGCTGTAATGCGACCACGGCCAGTAGCCTTAAGGCCATACTCACCGAAGCTCACTTTACTTCCGCGAGCTAGGCCACGGTTGCGGCCCTTCATCATTTTGCGGAACTTTGTACGTTTTGGCATCAACATGGTTAAAAACCCCTATGAACGGCCGCCTTTCTTTTTGCCTTGGTTTTTAGCACGGTTACGAACTTCTTCGATACCACCCAAGACTTCACCTTTGAAGATCCAGACCTTCACACCGATAACACCGTATGTGGTGTTTGCTTCATATGTAGCATAATCGATGTCAGCACGTAGAGTGTGCAAAGGAACACGTCCTTCACGATACCACTCAGAACGAGCGATCTCAGCACCACCTAAACGGCCGCCAACTTGGATCTTGATACCTTCAGCACCGCCACGCATAGCATTCTGAACGGCGCGCTTCATAGCACGACGGAACATAATACGACGCTCTAGCTGGCTAGCAACGCTTTGCGCTACTAATTTTGCATCAAGATCTGGCTTGCGAATCTCTTCAATGTTGATGTGTACCGGAATACCCATCATTGCAGTGATTTCGTTACGTAGTTTTTCTACGTCTTCACCTTTTTTACCAATCACAATACCTGGACGGGCAGTGTGAATAGTAACCTTCGCGTTTTGCGAAGGACGTTCGATAACTACTTTGCTCACTGAAGCTTTAACAAGACGTTTCTCGATTAGAGTACGTACTTGAATATCAGTTAACAAGTTATCTGCATATTTGTCGCTACCGGCATACCAAACACTATTATGGTCTTTGGTGATACCGAGACGAATACCAGTAGGATGTACTTTCTGACCCATCTTCGGCTCCCTATTTCTCAGACACTTTAACAGTGATGTGACAAGAACGCTTCAATATACGATCAGCACGACCCTTGGCACGCGGACGAATGCGCTTCATGGTAGTACCTTCGTCAACGAAAACAGTTGAAACATTCAACTCGTCTACGTCAGCGCCTTCGTTATGCTCGGCGTTAGCGATGGCAGATTCCAACACTTTCTTCATTAAGTCAGCACCCTTTTTAGGGCTAAACTCAAGAATAGTTAACGCTTCAGAAACATTTTTTCCACGGATTTGATCCGCAACTAGACGTGCCTTTTGGGCAGACAGTTGAGCTCCACGTAATATAGCGGCTACTTCAGACATACAATTCACCCCTTATTAACGTTTAGCTTTCTTATCTGCAACGTGACCTTTATAGGTACGCGTAACAGAAAATTCGCCTAGTTTATGTCCAACCATGTCTTCAGTTACGAAAACAGGCACGTGTTGACGACCGTTATGAACGGCAATGGTCAGTCCTACGAACTCCGGAAAGATCGTAGAGCGTCGAGACCAGGTTTTAATCGGACGTTTTTCGCCCGATTCTAACGCAGCCTCTACCTTGGTCATCAAGTGGTGGTCTATAAAAGGACCTTTTTTTAATGAACGTGGCACAGCTCAATCCTCTTTTAAATTTACTTCGCAGAACGACGACGTACGATAAGCTTATCGGTACGCTTGTTCTTACGAGTTTTATAACCCTTGGTAGGCATGCCCCACGGAGATACTGGGTGACGACCACCCGATGTACGACCTTCACCACCACCATGTGGGTGATCAACTGGGTTCATAACAACACCACGAACCGTTGGACGTACGCCTCTCCAGCGTGAAGCACCTGCTTTACCAAGCTGGCGCAAGCTGTGCTCTGAATTACCCACTTCACCTAAAGTAGCGCGACATTCGGATAATACTTTACGCATTTCACCAGAACGTAGACGCAAGGTGCAGTAAGTACCTTCACGAGCAACTAGCTGAGCAGATGTTCCAGCAGAACGAGCGATTTGAGCACCTTTACCAGGCTTCAATTCGATGCAGTGAATTACACTACCTACTGGAACGTTACGCAGTGGCATAGTGCTACCTACCTTAATAGGAGCATCTTCACCAGAACGTACTTCATCACCTGCTGAAAGACCTTTAGGAGCGATAATGTAACGACGCTCACCATCTAGGTACTTCAACAATGCAATGTTAGCACTGCGATTTGGATCGTATTCTAAACGCTCAACAACAGCTGGAATGCCATCCTTGTTACGCTTAAAATCGACTAAACGATAGTGTTGCTTATGACCACCACCGATGTGACGAGTAGTAATTCGACCGTTATTGTTACGACCGCCACTCTTACTTTTCTTCTCTAGCAAACCAGCGAATGGCTTACCTTTGTGAAGTTCAGCGTTTACAACCTTAACCAGATGACGACGGCCAGCTGAAGTCGGTTTAGTTTTTACTAATGCCATTACCCTAGCTCCTATTCTGCGTCAGCGAAGTCAATGTCCTGACCGGCTGCCAATGTAACGTATGCTTTACGCACGTCATTACGCTTGCCCATGCCGCGTGCAGTACGCTTAGTTTTGCCTTTCTGGTTAAGAACCTGAACGCCTTCGACTTTAACTTCGAATAACGCTTCAACAGCTTTCTTAATTTCTGGCTTTGTAGCATCTGGAGCTACCACGAAGGTGTATTGACCTTGCTCTGCGATAACTGTCGCTTTCTCAGAGATACGTGGACCCATTAATACTTGATAGATACGTTCCTGGTTCATCCTAAAGTCTCCTCTAATTTCTTAAGAGCAGAGACAGTTACCAATACTTTATTAAAGGCAACTAGGCTCACAGGATCAACTGCACCCGCTTCAGTCACTGCAACGTGTGGAACGTTACGAGAAGCTAAGTAAAGTTTTTCATCCAGGTCTTCAGCAATGATTAGGACGTTGCTCAATTGCAACTCTTCCATTTTCGCTACGAAGTCTTTGGTTTTGTGAGAATCAATAGTGAATTCTTCAGCAACAACCAAACGCTCTTGACGAACTAATTCAGAAAGAATGCTCTGCATCGCTGCGCGATACATCTTCTTATTAACTTTTTGCTCGAAGCTACGTGGGCTAGCGGCGAATGTAACACCACCTTTGCGCCAGATAGGACCACGAGATGTACCAGCACGAGCTCGGCCAGTACCTTTTTGACGCCATGGCTTAGCACCACCGCCGCTTACAGCTGCGCGGTTTTTCTGGGCTTTAGTACCTTGACGAGCAGTAGACAGGTATGCGGTAACAACCTGATGTACTAATGATTCATTGTATTCGCGACCGAAAGCAACTTCGGAAACAGATACAGTGGCACCACTGTTTGTTGTCAGTTCCATAGTTGTTCTCCTAGCGCTTAACTTTAACAGCTGGTTTAACGATCAGATCACCGCCGGTAGCGCCGGGTACTGCACCTTTAACCAACAACAAGCCACGTTCAGCATCAACACGAACGATCTCTAGATTTTGAGTAGTTACCTGCTCAGAACCCATGTGACCTGCCATTTTCTTACCTTTCCAAACACGACCAGGAGTTTGACACTGACCGATTGAACCAGGTGCACGGTGAGACAATGAGTTACCGTGTGTAGCATCTTGCATTTGGAAATTCCAACGCTTAACACCACCTTGAAAACCTTTACCTTTAGAGGTACCGGTTACATCTACTTTCTGTCCATCTTCAAAACGAGTAACAGCAAGCTCAGCGCCTACAGCAAACTCTTCTTCAGTACGGAATTCCACAAGACCACGACCTGCTTGAACACCCGCTTTAGCGAAGTGACCAGCTGCTGGCTTTGAAACGCGAGAAGCTTTCTTCTCACCATAAGTAACCTGAATAGCTTGGTAGCCATCAGTTTCTTGAGTTTTGATCTGTGTAACTAACTGAGATGGAACCTCAATTACTGTTACTGGGATAGCTTGACCATCCTCAGAAAAAACTCGGGTCATGCCAGCTTTTTTGCCGACTAAACCTATCGTCATAATATTTTCCTCTAGTGTACGGGGCTGATACCCGCTATGGCCGCTCCAAATCGATCAAAAAGATCTCAATGAGCGTTACACAAGAACTGTGTCTGGTTATTAATTAAACGGAATTGTCTAATTATTAACCTAAGCTAATTTGAACTTCCACACCGGCAGCCAAATCAAGCTTCATTAACGCGTCAACTGTTTTCTCAGTTGGCTCAACAATGTCAAGCATGCGTTTATGTGTACGGATTTCATACTGATCACGAGCGTCTTTGTTGACGTGTGGTGAAACCAATACTGTAAAACGCTCTTTACGAGTAGGCAGTGGAATAGGACCACGAACCTGAGCGCCTGTACGTTTAGCAGTTTCAACAATCTCCTGAGTCGAAGAATCGATCAGACGATGGTCAAAAGCTTTCAAACGGATACGGATACTTTGGTTTTGCATTCGTTCCAGTCTCCAATTAATGTTAGATGCAGCCGAACACCCTTCGAAAAGGGAGGCGAATTGTATGCTTCTGATCAAAAAGTGTCAAGCGCACAAAAAGAAAGGCCCTCCTCCCGATTAGGGAAGAGAGCCTTTCTCGCTAGAAAGCTTCAAATAATCAACAACTTACATCATATAATTATTTTTAGCCTTTACCCCAACATCACACGACATTAGGGCTACCGTTATAATTAACGGCCAGTTGATTAAGCGATTACTTTACCAACAACACCAGCACCTACAGTACGGCCACCTTCACGGATAGCGAAACGTAGACCTTCATCCATCGCGATTGGAGCGATTAGAGTTACAGTCAAGTTTACGTTATCACCAGGCATTACCATCTCAACGCCTTCAGGTAGCTCACAAGCACCTGTTACGTCTGTAGTACGGAAGTAGAACTGTGGACGGTAACCTTTGAAGAAAGGAGTGTGACGACCGCCTTCTTCTTTACCCAACACGTATACTTCTGCAGAGAAAGTAGTGTGAGGAGTGATTGAACCAGGCTTAGCCAATACTTGACCACGCTGAACATCTTCACGCTTAGTACCACGTAAAAGAATACCGCAGTTCTCACCAGCACGACCTTCGTCAAGAATCTTACGGAACATCTCAACACCAGTACAAGTAGTAGTGGTAGTTTCCTTAAGACCGATAATCGCAACTTCGTCACCCGTGTTGATGATACCGCGCTCAACACGACCAGTAACAACAGTACCACGACCTTGAATAGAGAAAACGTCTTCGATTGGCATAATGAAATCACCATCTACTGCACGTTCTGGCTCTGGGATGTAAGAGTCTAGAGATTCTAGAAGCTTCTTAACCGCAGAAGTACCCATTTCGTTCTCATCTTCACCGTTCAATGCCATAAGAGCAGAACCAGCGATGATTGGAGTATCGTCACCTGGGAAATCGTATTCAGAAAGAAGCTCACGAAGCTCCATTTCTACTAGCTCAACCATTTCTTCATATTCTTCAGAATCGGCGCCGCCGCAATCTTCAGCAAGAAGGTCAGCTTTGTTCAAGAATACAACGATGTATGGAACACCAACCTGACGAGACAACAAGATGTGCTCACGAGTCTGAGGCATAGGGCCATCAGTTGCGCCACAAACTAAGATTGCGCCGTCCATCTGAGCAGCACCAGTGATCATATTCTTAACATAATCGGCGTGACCTGGGCAATCTACGTGTGCGTAGTGACGATCAGGAGTTTCATACTCAACGTGAGAAGTTGCGATCGTGATACCACGCTCACGCTCTTCTGGTGCGTTATCGATGTTAGCGAAATCTACCATTTCGCCACCGAAAACTTCTGCAGCTACGCGAGTTAGCGCAGCTGTTAGAGTTGTTTTACCATGGTCAACGTGGCCAATTGTGCCAACGTTAACGTGGGTTTTATTACGTTCAAATTGTTCTTTTGCCATGATGGCGGCCCCTATATTTTAAATTAATTTATATTCATCACTGCTTCAGTCACACTGGATGGTGCTGGAGCATAATTTTCAAATTCCATACTGTAAGTTGCACGGCCCTGAGAAGCAGAACGCAACGCTGTTGCGTAACCAAACATCTCTGACAGTGGCACAGACGCATTCACGACCTTACCCGCTGGAATGTCTTCCATTCCCTGAATCAGACCACGTCGACGATTCAAATCACCAACAACGTCCCCCATATAATCTTCTGGGGTCACCACCTCAACCTTCATCATCGGCTCCATAAGGACGGCATCGCCCTGCTGGCCCAACATCTTAGTCGCTTGAGATGCGGCAATTTTAAATGCCATTTCATTGGAGTCGACATCGTGGAACGAGCCATCAAACAAGGTTGCCTTTAGACCCAGCAAAGGATATCCAGCAAGAATACCGTTTTGCATCTGCTCAGCAATACCTTTCTCAATTGCCGGGATATATTCACGAGGAATAGAACCACCAACAATTTCATTCACGAACTCAAGCCCCTCATCATCCCCTTGAGCAGGCTCAAAACGAATAACGACGTGGCCATACTGCCCGCGACCACCGGATTGCTTAACGAACTTATGATTAATTTCGGCCGCAGTCGAAATTTTCTCACGATAGGCAACTTGTGGCTTACCAACATTACATTCAACGCTAAACTCACGGCGCATACGATCTACGATAATGTCGAGATGAAGCTCACCCATACCAGAGATAATGGTTTGCCCAGTCTCTTCGTCTGTTTCCACACGGAAAGAAGGATCTTCTGCCGCTAGCTTACCTAGCGCAACACCCATTTTTTCTTGGTCTGGTTGTGATTTCGGCTCGACAGCAATCGAGATAACAGGCTCAGGAAACTCCATACGCTCAAGCGTAATAATGGAATTCATATCGCACAAAGTATCACCCGTAGTGACTTCTTTAAGCCCGATAGCCGCTGCAATATCCCCCGCGCGAATCTCTTTGATCTCCTCACGGTCGTTTGCATGCATCTGAACCATGCGCCCAATTCGCTCACGACGTCCTTTAACCGGGTTATATACACCATCACCCTGACTAACAACACCAGAGTAAACGCGCATAAAGGTTAAAGTTCCGACGAAAGGATCGGTTGCGATTTTGAATGCTAAAGCAGCGAAGGGCGCATCATCATCAGCAGGACGAACAGCAACAGTCTCATCCTTATCATCCAACACACCTTCAATAGCCTTGACATCAAGTGGCGAAGGTAAGTATTCAATCACTGAATCCAATACCGCCTGAACGCCTTTATTTTTAAAAGCAGAACCACAAGATACAAGCACAACTTCGCCCGCAAGAGTTTGCTGACGCAGTGCACTTTTTATTTCTTCTTCTGATAGATCACCCTCTTCGAGGTATTTCTCCATCAACTCATCAGAGGCTTCAGCTGCCGCATCCAATAAGTTTTCACGCCATTCAGTTGCTTCATCCACCAAATCCGCAGGAATCTCTTCGTATTCGAAGGTCATACCCTGATCGGTCTCATTCCACATAATGGCTTTCATTTTGATCAAATCAACCACGCCTTTGAAATCATCTTCAGCGCCGATGTTAATTTGCATCGGAACCGCATTAGCACCAAGACGCTCTTTTAGTTGATCAACAACCATAAAGAAGTCTGCACCCGTGCGATCCATTTTATTGACGAATACCATACGAGGCACTTCGTACTTGTTGGCCTGCCGCCATACAGTCTCAGTTTGAGGCTGCACACCAGAAGATCCGCAAAGAACAACCACCGCGCCATCAAGCACCCTCAACGAACGTTCAACCTCAATAGTGAAGTCAACGTGCCCAGGCGTATCGATAATATTGATACGATGCTGATCAAACTGCTTCGACATACCCGACCAAAAACAAGTTGTAGCAGCAGAGGTAATGGTAATACCACGCTCCTGTTCCTGCTCCATCCAGTCCATTGTCGCTGCACCATCATGTACCTCACCAATTTTGTGAGATACACCAGTGTAGAACAATACGCGTTCGGTGGTTGTCGTTTTACCAGCGTCAACATGCGCAACAATACCAATATTGCGATAGCGGGCGAGTTCAGTCGTACGGGCCACGGTGTTGTCCTTTAGCTAATTAGAAACGGTAATGAGAGAAAGCTTTGTTAGCTTCTGCCATACGGTGAACATCTTCACGTTTCTTAACAGCTGAACCTTTACCTTCTGCCGCATCGATCATTTCGTTAGCTAAGCGCTGAGCCATGGATTTTTCACCACGTGAACGAGCAGCATCAACCAACCAACGCATAGCAAGAGCCATACGACGAGCAGGACGTACTTCAACAGGTACTTGATAAGTAGCACCACCTACACGGCGGCTCTTAACTTCGACAGCTGGCTGGATGCTTTCCAATGCCTTGTCAAAAATTTCTAGTGCGTTGTCATTGCCTTTTGCAGCAATACCATCAAGTGCACCATATACTACGCCTTCGGCGATAGATTTTTTACCACTAACCATTACGATATTAATGAATTTAGCTAGGGTTACATTACCAAACTTTGGATCTGGCAATATGTCGCGTTTTGCAGCGACGCGTCTTCTAGGCATGATAAGCCCTCATTTAATTAGGTCTTCAGGTCAGTCTGAGATCTTAACAATAGATTAAAATGACTCAGCCTTACTCTTATCTTAAATACTTCTCACATTAGTCAAAAAGACTAACTGAAACTTACTTAGGACGCTTCGCACCGTACTTAGAACGGCCTTGGCGACGATCAGAAACACCAGAAGTATCCAATGCACCACGAACTGTGTGGTAACGAACACCCGGTAAATCTTTAACACGACCACCGCGGATTAATACCACGCTGTGCTCTTGCAAATTGTGACCTTCACCACCGATGTAGGAAGATACTTCAAAGCCATTAGTCAAACGTACACGACAAACCTTACGAAGCGCTGAGTTAGGCTTCTTAGGAGTGGTGGTGTATACACGAGTACAAACACCACGACGTTGAGGACATGCTTGCAATGCACGTACGTCACTCTTCGCCACTTGACGCTTACGAGGCTTACGAACCAACTGGTTAATAGTAGCCATTTGTAAACTCCACTAGTTTATATATGCACCAAGACCATCCTGGCGCATAAAAGGGGGCCGAGAGCATAATGCCCCAGCCTTATAAGGTCAAGAGTTATTGATTAGAAATCGACCGATTCGGCAATTTCTGTTCAAACTCTCAACCGCATTCATTAAAAAAGGGAGATTGGTTGCCCAATCTCCCTTTTATTACACAAATAACTTAAGCTTATTTATCACTAAAGGCTTCAGTTAAACGTGCTTCAACTTCATCAGCACTTGCAGACATACCGCCAGCCGCTTTCAGTTTCTCAGCTTCACGCTCATCACGCTTACGCTTACGCTCTTTGTGATAAGCCAAACCGGTTCCCGCAGGAATCAATCGACCTACAACTACGTTTTCTTTCAGTCCACGCAGACTATCAACTTTACCCGTTACTGAACCTTCGGTTAGTACGCGAGTAGTTTCCTGGAACGAAGCCGCCGAGATGAAGGATTCAGTTGCCAAAGACGCTTTAGTAATACCCAAAAGTACACGCTGGCCTTTCGCTAAGATCTTCTCATCAGAATTCAGCTTATCATTCTGCTCTAGGAAAGCATTGAACTCTACCTGCTCACCCGGGATAAAGGTTGAATCACCAGACTGATCGATCATTACCTTACGCAACATCTGACGTACAATTACTTCGATGTGCTTATCGTTAATGCCAACGCCTTGCAGACGGTAAACTTCCTGCACTTCGTTAGTGATATAAACAGCCAGCTCACCTACACCCAGTAAACGTAGAATGTCGTGTGGGTTCATAGGGCCATCAGAGATAACCTCACCCTTCTCAACTTTCTCACCTTCAAAGATGTTTAGGTGACGCCACTTAGGAATTAATTCCTCGTAAACATCACTACCATCTGTTGGGGTAATAACAATACGCTTCTTGCCTTTAGTCTCTTTACCAAAGCTCACAGCGCCCGAGATTTCAGCAAGAATTGCTGGCTCTTTAGGCTTACGTGCTTCGAATAAGTCAGCAACTCGTGGCAGACCACCGGTAATATCTTTGTTACCAGAAGACTCTTGAGGAATACGAGCAATAGCATCACCGATATTCACTTCAGCACCATCTTCGTGGTTAACCAAGGCATTTGCAGGAAGTAAGTACTGAGCCGGTGTATTAGCACCTGGCAACATGACGTCTTCACCCGCTGCGTCGACTAGTTTCACCATTGGGCGAATGTCTTTACCTGCTGCAGGACGAACTGCAGGGTCGATAACTTCAATGTTAGAAAGACCAGTTAACTCATCAACCTGACGGTTAATGGTAATACCTTCTTCCATACCAATGAACTGAATGCGACCTTTCACCTCAGTAATAATTGGGTGAGTGTGTGGATCCCAGCTCGCCACTTTCTGACCAGCTTCAACCGCATCACCGTCTTTCAATGAAATCACAGCACCATAAGGAAGCTTATACAGCTCACGCTCACGACCGTGCTCATCAGCAAGAGTAATCGAACCAGAACGAGATACAGCAACTAATTCGCCAGTCTCTTTGGTTACTGTCTTCATATTGTGAAGACGAACCGTACCCTTGTTTTTAACTTGTACGCTATCGGCAGCAGATTGACGAGAAGCCGCACCACCAATGTGGAACGTACGCATCGTTAACTGTGTACCCGGCTCACCGATCGACTGTGCAGCGATAACACCCACAGCTTCACCAGCGTTAACCAAATGACCACGACCTAGGTCACGACCATAGCAGCTTGCACAAATACCCTGACGGGTTTCACAGGTAATGGCAGAACGAACGTATACTTCGTCGATCCCCATTGCTTCAATTTTTTCCACCCATTGCTCATCAATCAAAGTACCACGAGCAACCGCTAGGTCATCTTCAGTACCCGGCTTGAATACATCTTTAGCAACAGTACGACCTAGGATACGAGTACCTAGTGGTACAACAACATCACCGCCTTCAATCAGCGGAGTCATTTCAATACCGTGCTCAGTGCCACAATCGCTTTCAGTAACAACCAAGTCTTGCGCTACATCTACAAGACGACGCGTTAAGTAACCGGAGTTTGCTGTCTTCAATGCCGTATCGGCCAAACCTTTACGAGCACCGTGAGTCGAGGTGAAGTACTGCTGTACGTTCAAACCTTCACGGAAGTTAGCCACAATCGGCGTTTCGATAATCGAACCGTCCGGCTTGGCCATCAGACCACGCATACCAGCCAACTGACGAATCTGAGCTGGACTACCACGAGCGCCAGAATCAGCCATCATATAAACAGAGTTGAAAGATTCTTGCTCTTCATCTGTTGGATTACCATCACGATCGATAACAGGCTCAGTACCTAAGTTATCCATCATGGCTTTCGCAACTAATTCGTTAGCACGAGACCAAATATCAACTACCTTGTTGTACTTTTCGCCTTGAGTTACAAGACCAGAAGCAAACTGGCTTTCAATTTCTTTTACTTCAGCATCCGCTTCACCAACGATGGTCGCTTTAGCATCAGGAATAACGAAATCGTTAACACCAATCGATACACCAGAAATCGTTGCATACTGGAAACCGGTATACATGATTTGGTCAGCGAAGATAACGGTATCTTTCAAACCAACGCGACGATAAGCCGTGTTAAGCAAGTTAGAAATCGCTTTCTTCTTCATTGGTTGGTTAACCAAGTCGTAAGATAGACCTTCTGGAACGATGCGGAATAACAATGCACGACCAATCGTAGTATCGACAACTTTCGTTGTAGAAACACTATTACCTTCGTGATCATTAACAACTTCGCTAATACGTACCTTAACTTTGGCTTGTAATTCAGCCATACCACTGCCGTAGGCACGTGTTACTTCGTCAAGGTTCGCCAAGAACATGCCTTCGCCTTTTGCGGCTACACGCTCACGAGTCATCCAGTAAAGACCCAATACAACGTCCTGCGAAGGAACGATAATTGGCTCACCGTTGGCTGGCGATAGTACGTTGTTCGTTGCCATCATCAAGGCACGAGCTTCAAGCTGAGCTTCAATTGTTAACGGTACGTGTACCGCCATTTGGTCACCATCAAAGTCGGCGTTATAGGCCGCACAAACCAATGGGTGCAATTGAATCGCTTTACCTTCAATCAAGGTAGGCTCGAACGCTTGAATACCCAATCTGTGCAATGTTGGTGCACGGTTTAACATGATTGGGTGTTCACGAATAACTTCAGCTAGGATATCCCAAACTTCAGCCGTTTCGCGTTCAACCATCTTCTTAGCGGCTTTAATCGTAGTCGCTAAACCACGGTGCTCAAGCTTGCTGAAGATGAATGGCTTAAATAATTCCAATGCCATCTTCTTAGGAAGACCACACTGATGTAAGCGTAACTTAGGACCTACGGTAATTACCGAACGACCAGAATAGTCAACACGCTTACCAAGTAAGTTCTGACGGAAACGACCCTGCTTACCCTTGATCATATCAGCAAGAGATTTCAGTGGACGCTTGTTAGAACCTGTAATAGCACGACCACGACGACCGTTATCTAATAACGCATCAACAGACTCTTGCAACATACGCTTTTCGTTACGTACGATGATGTCTGGAGCACTTAGCTCTAGAAGACGCTTTAAACGGTTGTTACGGTTAATCACTCGACGATATAAATCGTTCAAGTCAGACGTCGCAAAACGGCCACCATCCAGCGGTACCAACGGACGAAGATCCGGTGGAAGAACTGGCAATACCGTCATAATCATCCACTGCGGATTATTTCCTGAGTTATGGAATGCTTCCAATAACTTAAGACGCTTGGACAATTTCTTAATTTTAGTTTCAGAGTTTGTCGCTGGAATTTCTTCACGCAAACGCTGGATCTCTTCATCCAAGTGGATGTGAGATAACAAGCCTTGAATCGCTTCAGCACCCATCTTAGCTTCAAATTCGTCACCGAATTCTTCAATCGCTTCGTAGTACTGCTCGTCATTCAATAGCTGACCTACTTCAAGAGTGGTCATGCCTGGCTCGGTCACAACGAAAGATTCATAATAAAGAATACGTTCGATGTCACGTAGCGTCATGTCTAGCATTAAACCAATACGCGATGGTAAAGATTTAAGGAACCAGATGTGAGCTACTGGGCTCGCTAGGTCGATGTGACCCATGCGATCACGACGAACTTTAGATTGTGTAACTTCAACGCCACACTTCTCACAAATTACGCCACGGTGCTTCAGACGCTTGTACTTACCGCACAAACATTCGAAGTCTTTAATAGGGCCGAAAATACGCGCGCAAAACAAACCATCACGCTCAGGTTTGAAAGTACGGTAGTTGATGGTCTCTGGCTTCTTAACTTCACCATAAGACCAAGAACGGATCATATCTGGCGATGCTAGGCCAATACGGATCGCATCAAACTCGTCAGCATTCGACTGATTTCGAAGAAAATTAACTAAGTCTTTCATGTTCTTTTATTGCTCCGTTTGCAGGTAAGCGGCTAGTTGCCTAGCCGCCTGCACTGATCCGATTACTCGTTAACCAATTCGATGTCGATACCTAGCGAGCGAATCTCTTTAACTAATACGTTAAAGGATTCTGGCATGCCAGGCTCCATACGATGATCGCCGTCTACGATGTTCTTATACATCTTAGTACGACCCGCAACGTCATCCGACTTCACAGTCAACATTTCTTGAAGAGTATAAGCAGCACCGTATGCTTCTAGTGCCCATACTTCCATCTCCCCGAAACGCTGACCACCGAACTGAGCTTTACCACCAAGTGGCTGCTGAGTTACTAGGCTGTATGAACCGGTAGAACGTGCGTGCATCTTATCGTCAACCAAGTGGTTCAACTTAAGCATGTACATATAACCAACGGTCACTGGACGATCGAAAGAATTACCGGTACGACCATCAAACAAAGTCATCTGACCTGAATCTGGCTGATCGGCCAAGCGCAACATGCGCTTGATTTCAACTTCTTTCGCACCATCGAATGCTTGCGTACCCATAGGTACACCGGTACGTAGGTTATGAGAAAGCTCTAGAATTTCTTCATCGCTGAAACTATCTAGGTTTTCTTTGGTATACGTCGCATCGCCGTTATAAATTTCTTCAAGCAGTGCTCGGATGTCGGCAACAGCACGCTGTTGTTTCAACATCTTATCGATCTTTTCACCCAGACCTTTCGCTGCTAGACCCAAGTGAATTTCCATCACCTGACCAACGTTCATTCGCGAAGGTACACCTAGTGGGTTCAATACGATATCAACAGGGGTACCCTCTGCATCGTATGGCATATCTTCAACTGGCATAACCGCTGAGATAACACCCTTGTTTCCGTGACGACCAGCCATTTTATCACCCGGCTGGATTTTCCGTTTAATCGCTAAGTAAACCTTAACAATTTTCAGAACGCCTGGAGCTAGATCATCACCGCTTTGCAGTTTGCGCTTCTTATCTTCGAACTTCTCGTCCAATTCAGTCGCACGCTCTGCTAACTGCTGCTCAGCTTGCTCGATTTGCTCGGCTAACGCTTCGTCCTGTGGACGAATGCGGAACCAATCATCGGCTACTAGAGTTTCTAGATACTCAGCCGTTAATGTATCGCCTTTAGCCAAACCTGTTGCCGCGTTAACTTTGGCGCCAACTAGAGCACGCTGTAAACGCTCAAAGGTTGCACCTTGAACAATACGCAGTTCTTCGTTCAAATCTTTACGTACTTCGTCCAGCTGCATTTGCTCAATTTCACGAGCGCGCTGATCTTTCTCTACACCATCACGAGTGAAGACTTGTACGTCGATTACCGTACCTGTGGTGCCGGTCTTAACACGCAAAGAAGTATCTTTAACGTCAGAAGCCTTTTCACCAAAGATGGCACGTAATAATTTTTCTTCTGGAGTAAGTTGAGTTTCACCTTTAGGTGTCACTTTACCTACTAAGATATCACCGGCTTTTACTTCAGCACCGATGTATACCACACCAGACTCATCCAACTTACCTAATGCAGACTCACCTACGTTCGGAATATCTGAAGTAATTTCTTCAGCACCTAACTTAGTATCACGAGCAACACAGGTTAATTCCTGGATGTGAATCGTGGTTAGACGATCTTCCTGAGCCACACGCTCTGAAAGTAAGATCGAATCCTCGAAGTTGTAACCATTCCACGGCATAAATGCGATGCGGAAGTTCTGACCAAGGGCTAGCTCACCTAAATCGATAGATGGACCGTCTGCCATGATGTCACCACGTACAACCACATCACCAGCTCTTACAAGCGGCTTCTGATTAATACAGGTGTTCTGGTTAGAACGTGTGTATTTGGTTAGGTTGTAGATATCCACACCCGCATCACCGGCAGGAGTTTCTTCGTCGTTTGCTTTCACAACGATGCGGCTTGCGTCAACAGACTCAATCACACCACCACGCTTAGCAACCGCACAAACACCAGAATCTCGAGCAACTGCGCTCTCAATACCAGTACCTACAAGAGGCTTCTGAGCAATTAACGTCGGCACAGCCTGACGTTGCATGTTCGATCCCATCAATGCTCGGTTAGCATCATCGTGTTCTAAGAACGGAATCAAAGAAGCAGCAATGGAAACCATCTGCTGAGCCGAGACATCCATCAATGTTACCGAAGCCGGTGACATCATGGTGGATTCGTTCTTGTGACGAACTGGGATTAAGTCGCCTAATAAACTCTTATTTTCGTCAACCGGTACAGATGCCTGAGCAATAACATGATCAGCTTCTTCGATTGCAGAGATATAGATCACGTCATCACTGACTACGCCATCTTTAACAATACGGAATGGAGTTTCCAAGAAGCCATAATTGTTAGTACGAGCATAGGTTGATAACGAGTTGATCAGACCAATGTTTGGTCCTTCAGGTGTTTCAATCGGACATACACGACCATAGTGAGTCGCATGTACATCTCGCACTTCAAAACCAGCACGCTCACGAGTCAAACCACCTGGGCCTAATGCAGAGATACGACGCTTGTGCGTCACTTCTGATAGCGGGTTGTTTTGATCCATAAACTGAGACAACTGCGAAGAGCCAAAGAACTCTTTCATTGCTGCTGCAACAGGTTTTGCATTAATTAAATCTTGCGGCATCAAGCCTTCAGATTCTGCCATTGATAGACGTTCACGAACGGCACGCTCTACACGTACAAGACCAACACGGAATTGGTTCTCTGCCATTTCACCAACAGAACGAATACGACGGTTACCCAAGTGGTCGATATCGTCCACTTCACCTTGACCATTACGAATATTGATCAACGTTTTTAGTACCGCAATGATATCATCGTTGCCTAATGTACCAGCACCTGTCGTTTCTTCACGACCGATACGGCGGTTGAACTTCATACGACCCACTGCAGACAGGTCATAACGCTCTTCAGAGAAGAACAAGTTCTCAAATAAAGCTTCTGCTGACTCTTTCGTTGGTGGCTCACCTGGGCGCATCATACGATAGATTTCAACAAGGGCCTCTAAACGATTACGAGTTGGATCGATACGCAAGGTATCAGAGATAAATGATCCACAATCCAATTCGTTGGTATAGATAGTTTCGAAGCTAGTAATACCTGCTGCACGTAGAGCTTCTAAAACTTCTTCAGTTAGCTCTGCGTTACACTCTGCAATGACTTCGCCAGTTGCTGCATCAATGATGTCTTTCGCAAGTGCTTTGCCATACAGGTATTCAGACGGTACAGGTAATTCTTCTACACCGGCTTTTTCTAATTGACGAATGTGACGTGCAGTAATACGACGACCACTTTCAACAATTACATTATCTTCGCCATCTTTAATATCAAAAGCCGCTGTTTCACCACGTAAACGCGCAGGAATCAGTTTTAATTTAGCTTCTTCACTAGATAGGCTGTAAGTATCATTGTCGAAGAACATTTCTAGTACTTCTTGGGTACTGAAATCTAATGCGCGCAACAAGATAGTTGCTGGCAACTTACGACGACGGTCAATACGTACGTATACTAGGTCTTTTGGATCGAACTCAAAGTCCAACCAAGAACCACGGTAAGGAATTACGCGAGCGTTGTATAACAACTTACCCGACGAATGCGTCTTACCTTTGTCGTGATCATAGAACACGCCAGGGGAACGGTGTAACTGAGATACAATTACACGCTCAGTACCATTAATGATAAAGGTACCATTGTCAGTCATCAGAGGCATTTCGCCCATGTAGACTTCCTGTTCCTTAATATCTTTAATAGCTTTTGTTGAAGAGTCTTTATCATAAATGATCAAGCGTACTTTAACGCGCAAAGGCGCCGCAAAAGTAACACCACGCAACATACATTCTTTCTCGTCGAATGTCGGCGTGCCTAAACGGTAGCTCACATATTCTAATGCCGCATTACCCGAATAACTTACGATCGGGAACACAGATCTAAATGCTGCATTAAGACCAATATCGTCAGAACCTTCTTGTTGAACTAACGACAAGAACTTGCGATATGAATCGATTTGGATTGCCAATAAAAAAGGCACATCCATTACGGTTGGTAATTTACCGAAATCCTTACGGATTCGTTTCTTCTCAGTATATGAGTAAGCCATCAGTTATCCCCAGACTGTCCGCTCAATGGGTTTATGCACCCATGATCAAGGATATATCCATGTGATTAAGTATCACAGCAGCCCGAAGGCCATTAACTTTCTTCCAAAACGCGAAAAAGGCCGACAGGTAATCCCGTCAGCCATTTTCTGTTATTAGACTCTATAGAGAGTCTAATAACATTGCAACAAGTTGAAATTACTTAATTTCAACAAGTGCGCCGGCTTCTTCAAGCGCAGCTTTAGCTTCTTCAGCTTCTTCTTTAGATACGCCTTCCTTAACAGGAGATGGAGTACCTTCAACAAGGCCTTTAGCTTCTTTCAGGCCTAAACCTGTGATGCCACGAACAGCCTTGATTACAGCAACTTTCTTGTCGCCAGCGCCAGTCAATACAACGTCAAACTCAGTTTGAGCTTCAGCAGCACCAGCGTCACCGCCAGCAGCAGGACCAGCCGCAGCAGCTGCTGCAGTTACGCCGAATTTTTCTTCCATTGCTTCAATCAATACAACAACGTCTGATACAGACATTTCAGCGATGGCATTAAGGATATCTTCTTGAGATACAGACATGAGTCTATTCCTATCAATGTTGGGCAATTGCCCATTTAATCTTTTATAAACGACTTAATTTGTTTTTGCTTAGCAAAAAACAAAATTAAGCAGCTTGCTCTTCTTTCTGATCGCGAACGGCCGCAATAGTGCGAACCAATTTGCCAGCAGCTGCTTCTTTAATCGTGCCCATAAGCATAGAGATTGCTTCGTCATAAGTAGGCAATGTTGCCAACTTAGCGATATCAGTCACTTGGCCTTCGAAGGCAGCGGCTTTCAACTCAAAATTGTCGTTTGCCTTAGCGAACTTACTCAAGATACGGGCAGCCGCACCTGGGTGTTCATTAGAAAACGCAATTAAAGTTGGGCCAACAAAGGTGTCTGTTAGACACTCAAAGTCTGTACCTTCTACTGCGCGACGAGCCAATGTGTTACGTACGACTTTAATCCATACGCCAGCATCACGGGCTTCTTTACGCAGAGCAGTCATAGCTTCAACGGTTACGCCGCGAGAATCCGCAACAACACCAGATAAAGCTTCTTTAGCAGCAGTCTGGACTTCAGCAACGATCGCTTGTTTTTCTACAAGTCCTAAAGCCACAATGAACTCCTAACTTAATTTGAACCCCGAAAGGTTCTTTTAATTCGGTGGGTTGTTAATAGCAAGCAAGCTTGATATCAACAGGGGCCACACCATTTGCGTAGGCGGTAATTAAGCAAATGACTCATTAGCAGAGCCGCTTAGCCATTTGCACCTACGGTCTTTAATGGCTCGAGCAAGTAAACTTGTCGAACCCCAAAGAATTAGATAGCCAACGCGCCGAAATCGACGGTTAAACCAGGACCCATAGTCGTAGACAGAGTCACTTTTTTCAAATAAGCACCTTTAGCAGAAGAAGGCTTAGCTTTCTTCAAATCAACTAAAAGAGCTTCTAAATTTTCTTTGATCTTATCTGCAGTGAAATCAGCTTTGCCGATTGTGCTGTGGATAATACCATTTTTATCGTTACGGTAACGAATCTGACCCGCTTTTGCGTTATTCACAGCAGTAGCTACATCAGGAGTCACTGTGCCAACTTTAGGGTTAGGCATAAGACCACGAGGACCTAAAACCTGACCAAGCTGACCAACAACACGCATTGCGTCTGGAGATGCAATCACAACGTCAAAATCAAGGTCACCACCTTTCATTTGTGCTGCTAGATCGTCCATACCTACAACGTCTGCACCGGCTTCAAGTGCTTTCTCAGCATTTGCGCCTTGGGTGAAAACTGCAACACGTACAGTTTTACCAGTACCGTGTGGTAGCACAGTAGAGCTACGAACGTTCTGGTCAGATTTACGTGCATCGATACCTAGGTTTACAGCAACATCTAGTGCTTCAGTAAACTTAACGTTTGATACTTCACTTAGCAATGCAACAGCATCTTCTACAGAATATACCTTGCCCGCTTCAACTTTTTCAGCGATTAGCTTTTGACGCTTAGATAACTTAGCCATTATTCAACACCTTCCACATTAAGACCCATGGAACGTGCAGAGCCCGCGATAGTGCGAACAGCTGCATCAAGATCCGCGGCAGTCAAATCAACTTCTTTAGTTTTAGCAATCTCTTCCAACTGAGCGCGAGTAACAGTACCCACTTTCTCAGTATTTGGACGACCAGAACCAGAAGTGATGCCTGCAGCCTTCTTCAACAAGAAAGAAGCTGGCGGAGTCTTAACTTCAAATGTGAAGCTACGATCGCTGTATACAGAAATAATTACAGGAACTGGTGCACCAGCTTCCATGCTCTGAGTTTGAGCATTGAACGCCTTACAGAATTCCATGATATTTAGACCGTGCTGACCTAATGCAGGACCAACAGGTGGACTTGGGTTTGCTTTACCAGCTGCAACTTGCAACTTGATATAAGCTTCAACTTTCTTAGCCATATTTTACTCCGATTGGGTATAGCGCTAGCTGAACTAGCTCCCCGATTAAACAAGCCCCGATAAATCGAGGCTAAAAAATTCTATACGCTTTTCTCTACCTGCGTAAACTCAAGCTCAACTGGCGTATTACGACCAAAAATCGTAACCGCTACCTTCAAGCGTGACTTAGCATAATCAACGGTCTCGACAACACCATTAAAGTCTGCAAACGGACCATCAATAACGCGAATAATTTCGCCAGGCTCGTAAACAGTTTTCTGAGTTGGAGACTCAGCACCATCCTGAACACGCTGCAGAATAGCATCCGCTTCACGAGTTGAAATTGGTGCAGGCTTATCAGCAGTACCGCCAATAAAACCAAGAACACGCGGAGTCTGCTTAACCAGATGCCACGTATCATCATTCATTTCCATTTCTACCAAAACATAACCTGGGTAGAATTTGCGCTCACTCTTACGCTTTTTGCCATCGCGCATTTCGATGACTTCTTCAGTCGGCACTAAAATCTCGCCAAACTGATCTTGCATATCATGCAATTCAATTCTTTCGTTCAAACCACTCAGGACGCGTTTTTCGTAACCTGAATAAGCGTGAACCACATACCAACGTTTTGACATTATGCTTCCTCAGCCTAACCTAGTAGCAATGAGATTAACCAGCTGAGTAGTGAATCAACACCCCACAATACCAGCGACATAAGAACGACAACCACAACTACAATCAATGTAGTTTGTGTAGTCTCTTGACGAGTTGGCCAAACAACTTTACGACGTTCGATGTTGGCTTCTTTCAATAACTGTAAGAAAGCCTTACCTTGACTGGACGTCAATGCAATCACTGCACCGACCAACATAAGAACTACTACACCTAATACACGGTATAGAAGTGGCTCATTGGCATATACATAGTTACCAACTACCGCTGCAGCCAAGAAGGCGATCGCCAAAATCCATTTAACAATATCTAGTGGCGATTTTTGTGTATTACTATCTGCGCTCATTATGCTTTCCCTAAAGCCAAAAATGGCAGCCGAAGCTACCATTTAAGAATTTGGCAGGCCACGAGGGACTCGAACCCCCAACATTCGGTTTTGGAGACCGACGCTCTACCAATTGAACTAGTGGCCTTTATTTGGTTTAGGGCGCAGAAAGATACAGCACCCATTACGCTTTATCAAGCATTAATTTGATTAATGCTTTCTTTTAACTACCGCACCATTTAAGGCGCCGCAATTATGCCATTATTAATTTCTTTAGCAACCTCTAATTAGCAGTAAAGATCACTCCTACAATCAATTTTACCTCATCATCCTGCAACCCAGCATTAGGGCAATCTATTTGCACTACCTTGATACAGCAAGCTCAGATAAACATACCTACCTCTATTTCATGACCACCCAAGCAGTATTTCACTAGCGCCTACATGCCGATTTTATTGTACCCAGTCCTTTAATCGACCATTAAGCTAATAGTTGCTCCATGTTTTACTTAATAATGAAGTTTTACTGGCCATTTACCACGCATTCACTCAAAATACCGCGCCTATTTTTTAAAATTTCATCAAATTGATTAAATTTTATGCCACGAACAGGCTAAAGCCTGTAGAATGGCGCACGAATTTTTATACACCTTAGCTTATTGAGTAATGCTATGACTGACTTATCGAAATACAGAAATATCGGTATCTTCGCCCACGTTGATGCGGGTAAGACTACAACTACCGAGCGTATCCTTAAACTTACCGGTAAAATCCACAAGACCGGTGAAGTGCACGACGGTGAATCGACTACCGATTTCATGGAGCAGGAAGCTGAGCGTGGTATTACCATTCAGTCTGCTGCAATCACAACTTTCTGGAAAGATCACCGCATGAACGTGATCGATACTCCTGGACACGTTGACTTCACAGTTGAAGTTTATCGTTCTTTGAAAGTACTTGATGGCGGTATTGGTGTTTTCTGTGGTTCTGGTGGTGTTGAGCCTCAATCAGAAACTAACTGGCGTTATGCCGATGAGTCTGGCGTTGCCCGTATCATCTTCGTAAACAAGCTAGACCGTTTAGGTGCTGACTTCTTCCGCGTTACTGACCAGGTTCAGAACGTATTGGGTGCTACTCCTTTAATCATGACCTTACCGATCGGTACAGAAGATGATTTCGTTGGCGTTGTAGATATTCTTTCTAAGAAAGCCTATATCTGGGATGACTCTGGCCTTCCAGAAAACTACGTAGTTGAAGACGTACCAGCCGATATGGTTGAAGACGTTGACATGTACTATGAACAGTTAATCGAAACAGCTGTTGAGCAAGACGACGACTTAATGATGGCTTACATGGATGGCGAACAGCCTACCATGGAACAAGTTAAGGCTTGTATCCGTAAGGGTACTAACGAACTTGCATTCTTCCCAACTTACTGTGGCTCTGCATTTAAGAACAAGGGTATCCAGTTAATTCTAGATGCTGTTGTTGATTACCTACCAAGCCCAACAGACGTTATCCCACAAGATCTAACGGATGAAGTTGGTGAGCCAACTGGCCAGAAAGCCGTTGTTTCTGTAGACGAACCTTTCCGCGCACTTGCGTTTAAGATCATGGATGACCGTTTTGGCGCCCTAACCTTTATTCGTATTTACTCTGGTAAGTTGAAGAAAGGCGATACCATCCTTAACTCTTTCACTGGTAAGACTGAGCGTATCGGTCGTATGTGTGAAATGGAAGCGGATGAGCGTAAAGAATTAGACTCTGCACAAGCTGGTGACATTATCGCCATCGTTGGTATGAAGAACGTTCAGACGGGTCACACGCTTTGCGATCCTAAGAATGAATGTACTCTTGAAGCCATGGTATTCCCTGAGCCAGTAATCTCTATCTCTGTTACACCTAAAGATAAAGGTGGTGCTGAGAAAATGGGCATCGCGATCGGTAAAATGGTTGCTGAAGATCCAACATTCTTGGTTCACACTGACGAAGAAACGGGTCAGACGATTCTACGCGGCATGGGTGAATTGCACCTAGACATTAAAGTAGACATCTTGATGCGTACTTATGGTGTTGACCTTGAAGTAGGCGAGCCACAAGTTGCCTACCGTGAGACGATCAACCAAGAAGTTGAAGATTCTTACACGCACAAGAAGCAGTCTGGTGGTTCTGGTCAATACGGTAAGATCGATTACCGCATCAAGCCTGGCGAACAGGGTTCTGGCTTCACTTTCTCTTCTACTGTTGTTGGTGGTAACGTTCCTAAGGAATTCTTCCCAGCAATCGAGAAGGGCTTCAAAGGCATGATGGATACGGGTGTTCTAGCCGGCTTCCCTGTGCTTGATGTTGAAATTGAAGTATTTGACGGTGGTTTCCACGCAGTTGACTCCTCTGCTGTAGCTTTCGAAATCGCTGCTAAAGGCGCTTTCCGTCAGTCTATCCCTAAGGCTAAGCCTCAGCTTCTTGAACCAATCATGAAGGTTGATGTATTTACTCCTGATGATCACGTTGGTGATGTTATTGGTGACCTTAACCGTCGTCGTGGCATGATCGCTGGTCAAGAAGCTGGTGCTTCTGGCGTACGCATTAAAGCTGACGTTCCACTGTCTGAAATGTTCGGTTACATCGGATCTCTACGTACTATGACTTCTGGTCGTGGTCAGTTCTCGATGGAATTCGCACATTACGCGCCTTGCCCTAACTCAGTTGCTGAAAAAGTAATTGCAGAAGAGAAAGAGCGTAACGCTAAGAAGTAATTTGATTACTTATTAAAGCGTTAAAAAAACCCCAGTAGCGAAAGCTGCTGGGGTTTTTTATTGCCTTGAAGAAAAGACAAAAGAATATTCACCACGGAGATCACGGAGGCGCTTCGCTACACAGAGGAAAGATAAAAGACACACAGCAAAAGAAGGTGATGATTGCCTACATATCAACCCAAAATCCTAAGCATGTTCTTTTAGTACTTTCTTAGCCCTCCTCCGTGGAGCGAAGCGCCTCCGTGATATCCGTGGTGTAACGCTTTTATCTTTTAGCATTTTCTTACAGGCACAAAAAAGGCCGCTAGAAGCGGCCTTTTTAAAGTGCGTAGTAAGAATCGATTAAGCGATTACTTTACCAACAACACCAGCACCTACAGTACGGCCACCTTCACGGATAGCGAAACGTAGACCTTCATCCATCGCGATTGGAGCGATTAGAGTTACA
>Ga0209707_1000247_pt1 | contig 35852 bp, 26 predicted proteins | sample EN4Hudsemesocosm_FD_184630 | JGI IMG/M metagenome (GOLD analysis project Ga0209707, IMG submission 184630) | Methane-oxidizing microbial communities from mesocosms in the Hudson Canyon - EN4B Hudson Canyon (SPAdes) (version 2) | ecosystem: Environmental > Aquatic > Marine > Cold seeps | place... | reverse complement strand
TTTCAACATTTTTAATTTTCAACTCAAGCGTCTGTAAATTGAACGGTTTAATAATAAAGTCAGTAACATCACAACTAATAATTGCTTCTACACGACGTTTTTCACTTTCGCATGAAATCATAAGTACGGGAAGGTCTGCTAATTTTTCGCTGCTACGTATCGATTTAAGTAGTTGCCGCCCATCCATTTTAGGCATGTGGTAATCGGTTATAATTAGGTCGTAGCTATTCTTATTGAGTAAGTTAAAAGCTTGTAATCCATCAGCAGCTTCATCAACATCTGTATGACCAAGGCTTCGAAGCATATGTAACATAACTTGACGCATTGAAATCATGTCATCTACCATTAAAATTCTCATTGCAATTATTCCTTTTGCTTGACGATGAACTATTTATCCGCCGTAGAAAACGAAGCGATAAATAATTAATTCCATTAACCTATTTGTAGCACACATTTTACGTACTACAAGTTTTCCTTTTTGTTTTTAGTGAAAGAAATATCCACTTTTTACTAGCTAAATTACAACGACTTTCCCGTGAATATGGCTTTTCTTTGCATGCTTAATATTGCGTGATTATTGAGTTCAATTTTTCCATTTGAAACTTCTAATCCCAATTTATTTAATAGTGGTAGATAAGCTGGAATAGCATAGCTTGTGGAGAACTCTTCTAACAAAGTACTAAAAATTTGGCTTTGGCTTAGTTCATCAAGCTTTTCTACAATTTCTTCTACGCTTAGGTAACGATTAAAGCAACATTGTTGTAACTGTTTTAATGCTAAATCTAACGAATAGGGGCTAGATGAATTTTTGCTTAATTCACGAAGTGCGACGTCAGCTTTAAGCCAATACAAAGCACCACTCCAATAAATGCGCATATAGTTGCGGTTCTGACCAATATTGTCACTGACATAACTTAAGGGCTGATGGTTATACTTTTGCTGTTTATTACCGCGTTCAAAACCATTATAGAGTTTTTGCCACATCGTTTTTTCGTCAAACATGCCGACTCTGGCTTGAGTTATATTTTGGTAGTAGCTAGCTAAGCCTTCTGAAAACCACCTTGCATCACCCGCATCGTAAGGAATAAGTAAATGACTAAGTTCATGGTAAATGGTCCAATCGGCTTTTAAGTCCTGTAGGTTGCTTTTGGTGTTAATAACTAGGGTGACTTCAGGTGGTGAATATCGGTTTACTTCACCCCAAGGCACAGCACTAGAACCACGTTTACTCGCTTTAATTACCGTGATGTAGTTTTCAACAGGAAGTGCGCCATAAACTGATCGTAAGGCATTTTCGGCGTGATTCACCCAAGTTATAAGCATGGCTTTTTTATGGCTAGGAATATTATCAGCAAACTTAATTCTTGCCGACGATTGATCGTCAGATAAAGGCGGTGTTTTGGTCTTAGCAATAGAATGAGTGGTAAAAAATAGTGAGCCGCAAATAATCAAAACGAAAATTAATTTTGATGAAGCTCCATGGTTTGCTGTTAAATTTAACATTGACTGCCCATAAACTTTCGCTTTTTATTTAAAGGTAAGTGTAATTTATATTGGCAAGAGTTCGGTCATTGTAAGTTAGGTTTTCCTCGCTTTTATGTAACAGGAGGTTGCGAGCAATAAAGGTATAATCGATAAATATATTGAAAAAAAAACGTTTTATAATGACATGTATTGGCGAATAAATTTATTTTGCTAGCAGGCAATTCATGAAAGTGGTTGTTGTTAGCTAAAGTGACCTAAATCTTTGAAAATAAATTGAATTTTAAGGTTTGTATATATATAAATGCCATTTACATTAAGTAAATGGCATTGCGATTAAGGGCTGCTTTTTATGTTCAAGCAAAGATGAATAAGAACTAAATTATTTATATTTCACTACTTTTATCAACAATAACATCAACCTGACGCATGTTGTTTTGCTGTGAAATAACAACACGTATTTCTTGCAATTCTTTCGAGAAATTTATCGTTAAACGCCCTCGCTTTCGTTCTTGCGCAATTGGTTCGCCATAGCTTTTTTGATAAAAATCGATCACGGTTTCTTCAGTAGCAGAAGTGAAGTAATTAATAACCGCAGGTGCTTTATCATCAAATCGAGCAAAAATTCGAGCATCATCAATTACGGGGATCTCAATCTTTTTTTCAGCGCTTTTATCTGCTTCAATTGTTTCTGCATTGACAGCACTTATAGAAAAAATACTCGTTGTAAACAGAAATAGTATGCTGGTTAAAAATGGTCTTTTAGAAAGTAAACGCAGTGGTTGCATTACCGGATCCTTATTAATTTTCTACATAATTTGAATGATATAGGCTGTATTTAGTGTGCACTTTGAAGTTTTTGCTGTCAAATAATAGCTGAAAAGTCTTGTTCGATGCCACGATGAATATTGAATGCCAGCTCAAACAAGCATCAAAATATGATTGATGCTTGTTCATTCTGGTTAAACTTTAGCAAGATATTGATTGTTATTTGGTTTTTATGAACGGTCAACGAAATCTTCTCGATAATGGTCTACCCACAAGGCTGTTGCGCCACAAATAGCGACTGGCATAACCACTAAATTTATAAATGGGATCATAGAAAATATAGCAGTGGTAATGCCAAAGCTATAGCTTAAACCTTGTCGTTGCTTTAAGGCTTGTCGCATTTGTGCAAAGTCAATTTTATGATTGTCGAAAGGATAATCTTTATATTGTACCGCCATCATCCAAGCAAGAAACAAAAACCAAAGTACTTGACCAATAACGGGCAATATCCAATACAACAAAAAGAAGCCGATTGCGCGCGGTAAATAATACGCCAACTTGCTTACTTCTCGCCCTAATGTACGAGGAATGTCCTTAACAACATCTAAGGCACTACCGTCATTTAATGGCTGATTTGTTAATAATGCTTCTACTTTCTCTGATAGCAGGCCGTTAAATGGTGCAGCTATCCAGTTAGCCACTGAACTGAAGATAAATGAGAAAATAATTAACACGAATAACACCGCTAATGGCCAAATAAAGCTACTCAGCCAAGCAAAAGAATCACCAAGCCAATCTTCAATCGTCAGCATGTAACTTTCCAATTGCAAAAACATATAGTAGAAAGCACTGGCAAAAAGTATCAGGTTGACTGTTAACGGAATAAAAACAAAACGGCGAATACCGGGAGTACGGATCAGTTCAAAACCTTTGATGAAGTATCCGGCGCCGCCGTTTGCCAAAGGTGGTTTATTATTGTTATTCATTGCTGCTTTATTAACCTAACTAGTTGATATTCATAGTTCGATTATAGGATCCTTACCAAGAGATGAACAGTATTGTGATGTTACAAAGTACATCAATCTCTGGTACAGTGACGGCAATTATTAAAGTTTTTATTTATTTCTTTATTATTGTTTAAATTTTGTCATTTAATTGCTGAATTTTTAACAATAGCTAGCAACAATTAGGTTATTCGATTTAATGCGACTTAAGCATATAAAATTGGCAGGGTTTAAATCATTTGTCGATCCAACTAAGGTACCATTTGAAAAACAAATGACCGCCATTGTTGGACCCAACGGCTGTGGCAAGTCAAATATTATTGACGCCGTACGTTGGGTTTTAGGTGAAAGCTCTGCAAAAAACCTTCGTGGCGATGCCATGACCGATGTTATTTTCAATGGTGCGGCAAGTCGAAAACCAATTGGACAAGCAAGCGTTGAATTGCTATTTGATAATACCCAAGGCCGTATTCAAGGTAATATGGCCGATCGGAACCAAGTTTCTGTACGCCGTGTTGTTAACCGAGAAGGGGTTAATACCTACTTTTTAAATGGTTCAAAATGTCGCCGACGTGATATCACTGATATTTTCCTTGGTACAGGTCTAGGCCCTCGTAGTTATGCAATTATCGAACAGGGCACAATTTCTCGTTTAATAGAGTCAAAACCGCAAGAGCTAAGAGTCTTTATCGAAGAAGCGGCAGGTATTTCTAAATACAAAGAACGCCGCAAAGAAACTGAAACACGCATTCGTCACACCCGAGAAAATTTAACTCGTTTAAACGACATTCGCGTTGAGCTCGATGTGCAAATCGATAAATTGCACCAACAAGCACAAGCCGCGAAACGCTTTCGTACCTTAAAACAACAAGAGCGCAAATATAAAGCGGAACTTGCCGTATTGCGCTGGCAGAATTTTGAGCAACAAAGAGAACAGCATCAAACACGTATTGTTGAAATTGACAATAAAGTGGCCAGTCAAAATGCCCAAATCAGCCAACACGAATTAGCAATTATAAAGTTAAAAGAGGCCGTGGTTAGCTGTAATGACAGTAATCAAAATCTACAACAGCAAAAGCTAAATTTAACGCAAGACATTACACGTGCAGAACAAAACATTAAGCATTTGAAAGAGCAGGCGGCAAAGTCGCAAGCAGATAATGTTCTCACGCAGCAACAACTGTTAAATGCCCAACAATTAGTATTAACAGAGCAAGAGCAGTTACAAGATTGTGTTAAACAATTAGTTGAGCAGCAACCGCAATTACAAGCGATTGAAACAGAATTAAATAACAAACAAAGTGAATTAGAACTTCAGCAAAGTCAACAAAAGCAATTGCATGCACTATGGCAACAACAGCAACAAAAACGTGACGACTATCAGCAACAAAAGTTGAAAGTTCATGCTGAGATAACTCAACAACAAACCATGCTTGAACAAGCGAAACTGCGTGTTGAAAAACTTAATAAGCAATTAGCTCATCTTCCAGAGCTCAACAACCTTGTGGACTCGCAGCACCAGCAAGAAAAAAGCACTATTTTAAAGGCTATTGAAGGTTTACAGCGCCAAACTAGTGAGTTTATTCTTACTGAAAATCAGTTAACGACGCAAAACCAGGCGTTACAGCAACAATTTTCAACCTTAACGGCACAACAAGCGGTTAAAAAACAAATTATTGCGGATGTTAACGCTAAGCTTGCTGATAAATCTTTGTGGAGTAAAAACCAAGAGCAATGGTTTGTTGAGCAAAATATTCCAGTATTAGAAAGTATACAAAGCCAACTTGATGTTGCACCTGGCTGGGAATTTGCCGTTGAAGCGGTATTATCTCATTTATTAGCAGGTCACTTAATTGGAGTATTACCTGAGGCTGATGAAGGCGAGAATTTAACGGCTCAAACACTGTGCTTTGTTTTTAAATACTGCAAAGTTGAAAGCCAGGTAAGCTGCGAAATAAACACCAACAGTTTGGCTAGCAAAGTATCAGGGGTTGATGAACTCACTCCTTGGTTTAATGATATTTTACTAGCCACTGACTATAGCAATGCTAAACAGCAATTAGCTAATATATCCAGTCATGAAAGCTTAATTTGCCCTGATGGTACTTGGTTGAGCCAACATATTTTAAGAAAAGGTAAATTTGAACAAGGCTACGATTATATTAGCTTGCAACGTCAACTCGATTCAGAGCAAGTACAATTACAAACATTGATTAGTGAGCAAGCCGTTCTTGAAGAGCAGCTAACTAAAATAGCTACACAGTTAAGCGAATTGCAGCAAGATAAAGTTGCTACAAGTGCCAGCATTGAACAGCAAAAAAGTCAGTTGCACCAAGCTGAAAAAGCTTTATCGTTATATCAGCAAGAGCAGCAACATAACCAACGTGAACGAGAAAGCTTACTCGCGCAAATTGACAGTGAAAATAAAAATCAAACGGACGCTCAGCAATATCTAGCTACTGCGCAGCAACAACTCACCGTATTGTCGAATGACGGCGAAGGTGTTTCACAAGACTATTCAGAGCAACAATCAACACTGCAAGTTGCTATTGAAAAAATTCAACTACGTAGCCAAGAATTACATCGTCAACGTCATCAATTTGGTTTAACGGTAGAGCAATTAAAAAGTCAGCAGGCGCAACGTGAGCAAACGATTCGCGCCAATCAAGAAAACATCAATATTTTAACGCAACGAGTAGCGTCTAACAGTCAGGTGGTGAGCGAAAGCAATACACCATTGCAGGAGTTTGAACAAAACCTACCGCAATGGCTTGATAACTTGGCGGCAATTAATGAAAAGTTACAATTTAACCAAAAAGTACTCAATGATAGTCAAACGCAATTATCAGCTTTAGAACTTGCAGCGAAAACCAGTCAAAACAAGGTTAGCACGCTTAATGAGCAGCTTGCTCGTTTACAATTAGACAGCGAAGGGTTTAAATTGCGAGCGGAAAGTGCCATGGAGGTATTGACTGAGCTGCAACAAAACATTGATAGTGTTGTCAAAGAAATGCCTGAGCATGCAAAAGAATCGCTATGGCAAGCTCAACTTATTAAACTTGCGAAAGATATTCAATTACTGGGAGCGATAAACTTAGCTGCCATTGAAGAATATGAAACGCAATTTGAACGTAAAAATTATTTGGATCAGCAAGACCAAGATCTCAATAGTGCTATTGCAACGTTAGAATCAGCCATAGCAAAAATAGATAAAGAAAGTCGACATAAGTTTAAATTGACCTTTGATCAGGTTAATAGTGATTTACAAAAGCTATTTCCAAAAGTTTTTGGTGGTGGGCAAGCATACCTAACATTAACCGGTGAAGACTTGCTAGATACAGGTGTTACGATAATGGCAAGGCCACCAGGTAAAAAAAATAGCACGATTCATCTATTATCTGGTGGAGAAAAAGCGCTGACCGCATTATCATTAGTTTTTGCGATTTTTCGACTTAACCCTGCACCATTTTGTTTATTGGATGAAGTTGATGCACCATTAGATGACGCTAATGTCAGCCGATTTTGTAACTTGGTGCAAGAAATGTCGAAAACAGTACAATTTATATATATAAGTCACAATAAAATAGCAATGGAGATGGCATCACACTTAACGGGTGTTACTATGTTTGAAGCGGGAGTTTCGCGTATGGTAGCTGTTGATATTGATGAAGCTATCGCTATGTCAGATGCATAAAAAGAAAAGTATAAGAATAGGCTAGGTAATGGAAGGTAATTTCAGAAACACATTAATTATTATTAGTGCTATTGTCATAGCAGCCATTTTCATTCATGGTTACTGGACCATTAGAAAACAAAAAAATCCTTACAAATTAAAAGCTAAAGGTGAGCCTGTTGCACCTGAAGCAAGAGGGTTTGATGGTTCAGGATTTGACCAAGACGGCGTAAGCAAGCCGAAAGTTGTTGCGACTAATACAAAGCATGATGAAACCACGCTTAAATCTCACACTGTTGAAGATAGCGAAGAGTTTCATACAGATAAACCTATGCCAGAAAATGTTCCTTTGGCGGCATTTGAAGAAAAAGAGCAAGGGTTAAATTTTGGCGCTTTGCTAAATGAAACTGAAGAAGTTCCAGAGCATTTAAAACAACAAGCATTGTCTGATGCACCGAACTACGCTGAAGAAAACAACTACAAACAAGACTTATTTGCTGAGCCTGTACAAGAAGCTAAAGAAACATTAGCACAGCAAGAGCCAGAAAAAACTATTTCAAAACCACTTTATCAAGAGCCGGTTACTCAAGCTAAACCTAAAGTAGCGGTGACATTACCAGTTACTCGTAAGAAGAACCCTCGTAAATCGGCAATTAAACGTAACCAAATGGAGATTAATTTTGGTGATGAAGCCGTAGATGATATGCCAAGTATGTCGGCAACTGAGCCAGAAACAGTTGAGAAACCAATTGAAATAAAGCCGCAGGTTATTGTGCTTTCTGTTGTTATGCCTGAAGGTCAAATGATGTCTGGCGCTGCGTTATTGCCAACATTGTTAACCTTGGGGTTAAGGTATGGTGAAATGAATATTTTCCATCGTCATCAAGACAACGCAGGAAACGGCCAAGTCACATTTAGCTTAGCGAATATGATGAACCCTGGTACTTTTGATCTTGATGATATTGAAAACTTTAGTACCCAAGGAATTACTTTGTTTATGACCCTGCCAAATACTGGTGATGCGTTTGAAGTATTTGAAAAAATGCTAAATGCAGCTAAGCAGTTGGCGGTTGAGTTTAAAGCGCAATTACTTGATGATAAACGCTGTGTTATGACCAAGCAAACCGAACAGCATTACATGGGTATTATTCGTGAGTTTGAACGTAAGAGTTGTATTGGTTCACTTTAATAATTCACAACATCATAATATCAACAGGGCATTTATCTTTTGTAATTTCGCCCTGTTGAATCAAATCATTTTCATGATCTTAAAATAAATAGTCTAAAGCTAATTAACTATATCTGAGCAAGTATATGTCTGAGCAAGCCACCGTTAAACGTATCGCTGAAATTTGTCAGCAAATTCATCAATACAATCATCAATATTATGTCCTTGATGAACCAAGTGTTCCTGACGCTGAATACGATAGATTAATGCGTGAACTACTCGCTTTAGAAGCTGAATTTCCACAATTGAAAACCATGGACTCTCCAAGTCAGAAAGTCGGTGGCGCAGCACTTAAGTCATTTAGTCAAGTGACTCATCAATTACCAATGTTATCACTTGATAATGTTTTTTCTCCTGATGAGTGGCAAGCGTTTGTTAAACGCATCAAAGATCGCTTGAAATCTGAACATGACTTTGCCATTTGTGCCGAGCCTAAGTTAGATGGCTTAGCGGTGAGTTTACGTTATGAAAACGGTGTTTTTGTTCAAGCCGCTACCCGTGGTGATGGAAGTGTTGGTGAAAATATTACTGAAAATGTTCGTACGATAAAATCAATACCACTGCGCTTACAGGGTGATGATTATCCTGATATTTTAGAAGTTCGTGGTGAAGTTTTTATGCCGAAATCAAGCTTTGAAAGCTTAAACCAACAGGCGATTAAAAAAGGCGAGAAAGGTTTTGCTAACCCGAGAAATGCTGCTGCGGGAAGTTTGCGTCAATTAGACTCTAAAATTGCCGCTAAGCGTAACCTTGCTTTTTATGCTTATGGCATTGGTTATGTTGGCGCAAGTGAAACTAATGATGACCAAGGTATTGATGAAACTTGGTTGGCTAATTCACATTACCAACGTTTGTGTCAAATCAAAGCACTTGGCTTGCCTATGTGCCCTGAAGTTAAGTTGCTCGACAATGCCGATAAAGTGGAAGCTTTTTATCAAGACATTCTGCAACAGCGTGATGCTTTAAGTTATGAAATTGATGGCACGGTATTTAAAGTTGACGATATAGAGTTACAAGAACAACTTGGCTTCGTAGCACGAGCACCACGTTGGGCAACAGCGTATAAATTTCCGGCTCAAGAAGAGTTAACAATACTTGAGGCAGTTGACTTTCAAGTAGGGCGTACTGGTGCAATTACGCCTGTAGCACGTCTTAAACCGATATTTGTTGGCGGCGTTACCGTTAGTAATGCAACATTACATAACCAAGATGAAATTAATCGTTTAGGTATACAGATTAACGATACAGTGATCATCCGTCGTGCTGGCGATGTTATTCCGCAAATAGTTAGCGTTGTACTCGACCGTCGCCCTGAAAACGCGCAAGTTATTAGCTTTCCAAGTGAATGCCCTGTGTGTCAATCTGCCGTGATGAAAGCAGAAGGCGAAGCGGTATTACGTTGTACTGGTGGTTTGTATTGTCAGGCACAGCGAAAAGAAGCGATTAAACACTTTGCCTCTCGTAAGGCACTTGATGTTGATGGTTTGGGAGATAAACTAGTAGAACAGTTAGTTGATGAAGGGTTAATAAAAACTCCTGCTGATTTGTTTAAATTGACTGAGCTTGACGTTAGTACCATGGAGCGTATGGGGAAAAAATCTGCTGATAACCTTATTAACGGGCTTTTGGCAGCTAAAAAAACCACATTAGCTAAGTTTGTTTATGCTTTAGGTATTAGAGAAGTTGGTGAAACCACCGCATCGAATTTAGTATTTTACTTTTTAACCTTTGATGCTATTAAGTTAGCGACTGAGGAGCAGCTGCAACAAGTACCTGATGTTGGCGTTATTGTCGCAAAAAATATTGTTAACTTTTTTGCCCAAAGCCATAACGTTGAAGTTGTTGAAGAGCTTGAAGCTATTATGTCTTGGCCAAAAATTGAAGTAAAAAGTGATGATGAATTGCCACTAAAAGATCAAACTTTTGTACTTACAGGTACGTTAAGTCAAATGGGACGTAACGAGGCAAAAGCGGCATTACAAGCTTTAGGCGCTAAAGTGTCGGGCAGTGTTTCTGCTAAAACACATTACTTAGTTGCTGGTGAAAAGGCAGGTTCAAAGCTCACTAAGGCACAAGACTTAGGTGTTTCGGTGTTAACTGAAGATGAAATGATAGCGTTAATCAATACTTAGGTAATGCTTAGCTAACTCTTAGGTAATATTGAATTAATCATAAGGCTTATACCGTTAGCCTAGTAAGTTTTGTTGATGTGTTTAGTGTCAATATCAAGGTATTGGTTCATTTCATTTGAATAATTATTAGAGGGTTTATGAACGAACTGTTGATTGAAGTAGGGCAATGGTTTCGCGGTTATCAATACCAAACTGCAATGGCTATTGTCGCGACAGTGCTGGTTATATTTGGTAATGATATTAATAGTGTTGTGCGTAAGCTTGTTGCTAAGCAGCACTTTATTGTTCGTTGTTTAACTTTTGTTGCGGTATGTGCTTTTGGTTATGGTTTATTAACAATTTGGTTAACTAAGTTGTTAGCTCAGCAATTAGCCGCAGTACCTACCAATTATGTTTTTCCCGTAATTTTAACCATTTTTATGGCCTTGGGTGCTTATGCACAAAAGCACCGTCATATATAAATTTATCAAGCAAATTTTTACAAATAGTTTTATAGAAGTGCTAAACGTACGAAAGCATAGATAAATAAGATAATGGGCAGCGGTAATAAAATTGTAAATAGTAAAGCTTCACACCATTCAATAACTTGATGAAATTGCTGCCACTTCAAACTATTTTCTCTACTTGAGGGCAATACCTGAAAGAAAAAAATGAAGGCGCTGATCACTAAACTTTCTATTGCAGCAAATAAAATAAATATCGCTAACCAAACTAATGTATTTGGTGTATTAAGCTGAATTTGACTTTGTAACAAAGTAAATAAACAGAAAAAGAAAGCGCTCCAAGCTAACAATTGCCACTTAAAACGTGCCAAAGATATTGCGATATAATTAAAGAGTTCAGGGCTAATGGGTGGCTTCATTTGGTAAATAATGTTTAGATTAACGATAGTGATATATATCATTAGTATATCTTTTAATGCTGTTAATTGTCAGCGCCAAAGATAATTATCGCATGTAAATTTAATGATATTAGCACCTTCAAATTTATTAAGTTTTAGTTGATGTGGTTTAGCCCATATTAAGTTGAATATTTTAACGATTAAAAATAATCAAGATTGAGAACACTATGATCAGAAAATCAGTAAAAAATAACGTTTTTCGTGGTGCTTTATTGGCATCATTTGCGTTAGCCAATACAAACTTTGCTGTAGCAACAACGTTAGCAGAACATTTGGTTGAGAAAAGCGAAAAGCTATCTGTCATGGAAGGACACTCTCAAGCTCAACCAGCATCACAGCATTTATCTAAAGTAAAAGCATCACCGATTGCAAGTCATACGACTACAGGGCAGTTACCGACAGTAAAAAAGGCAAGTACTTTAGCAAGAGCAATGGCGGAATATACTGAAGAAAAAGAGCAAAATAGCGCAAATATTGAAAAAACCTTAACGCTTGATATTAGTGAGTTGCAAGATAGCACTGGTTTGGTCTATTTAGGTGGCAAAGTTTCTGAAGTTGAGTTGAGTCGTTACTTATCACAATTAAAAGATGAACTTGGTAAAGAACAATATGTTACTTATCGAGGGCATCAAGCGGCGCGAGATCATCACTCTTTCCATGTAACTTTGGTAAATCCTTACGAATATCAAACCATAAATAAAGAAAAATTAAATTTATCACAAAAAATTCGTGTCACCTTACACGGCTTAGGCAAAGTAGAAAAAGATAATAAAACCAGTTATTTTGTGGTTGCATCTTCAAGTGACGGACAATTTATGCGTCAAAATTTATTGTTAAAAAATAAAGACTTCCATGTAACTCTTGGCTTTTATCCTGATGACGTTTACGGTGTAGGAAAAGGTCGAGACACGCTAATTAACAAATAAATTTCATTACTTTTAATTTAAACTATTGTGATAAATTTGTGATAACTCCGTGAAAGTTTAGCAATGTTTCCTTTGCATACTGAATGCGAAATCATTTAGTCATCAAGGGAAACTTATGAAACTTTTTAAAGCAGCGTCAGCTATTGCATTGGCTTGTTCAAGCTCAGCGTTAATGGCACAAACAATAGATATTCAAATTACTAACCTCACTCATGCTCAACACTTCACTCCTCGTTTAGTGGTAGCGCATGACAATACAGTAGATGCTTTTGAACCAGGTGTTGAAGCAACATCTGCATTAGCATGGCTTGCAGAAGCTGGTGTGATTGATGATGCACAAAATGCTGATTCATCTGGTCAAAACTTTGAAGCACTTTTAGGCCCTACTGATACCGATAATACTACAAATACTTGGCATCGTTTTGGTGGCTTAGTTCCTCCTTCAATGTCGGTAAGTTACCCATTCGATACTATGGATAAGCCTTATCTTTCTATTTTGTCTATGTTAATTCCAACTAACGATGCATTTGTTGGTTTAGACAGCATTAAAATTCCAACTACACCAGGTACTTACACATACATGTTACACGCCTATGATGCGGGTACAGAATTAAATGACGAATTAAATAGCACGCGTACTGACATTGTTGAACAAGGCGGTACTCCTCTTGGTGGCTATGGTGCTCCAGGTGTTGCAGGCGTAGGTGCTTCTCCAGTGCCACTAGGTGTTGGCGGAACAGGCGTTGCAGTAAAAGTAGGTTTTGCACAAGACGGCACTGCAATTGGCGCTAATGAAGTTGTTGACGGTACCGATGGTCCAGTTCATATTCACCGAAATGTTTTAGGTGATACTAGCCTAACTGATGGCGCTAGTGATTTACAGTCTACGGAACACCGTTGGTTGAACCCTGTTGCTCGAGTAACTATTACTATCCCAGCACCTTAATTTAGGGAGAATAGATCATGAATATGAACAAAATAAGTTTAGCTATGCTGCCTATTATTGCAGTACTAGCAACTGGTTGTGGTGGTGATGACGGAAGCAATGGTGCTGCGGGCGCTCCAGGTGTTGACGGTACTAATGGTACTGATGGCACTAACGGCACTAATGGTATCAATGGCAACCTTGCGGTTTTCACTGTACAACTGACTAATTTAACCTATAGCCAGCCATTTTCGCCAGCGGCGATTATTTTACATGAACCTGGTTACAATGCCTTTATTGATGGTGAAGCGGCAAGCCCTGGATTAGAGCTGCTTGCTGAAGGTGGAAATCCAGCTGATTTAATAGCTGAAGCTCTAGCAGCAACGCAATATTTAGATGCGGCAGCGACTGATGGCGCAACACCACCAAGATCTATCGGTGCCACGTCAACATTATTAGTACCTTTGCTAGATGTTGATGATTTAAGAATTAGCTTTACTACAATGTTAGTTGATACTAACGATGCTTTTACTGGTCTTAATGCTGCAGATATCAGCAATATGGCAGTAGGACAATCTGTAAGCTTTATGTCTCCAACATGGGACTCTGGTACTGAAGCAAACACTGAAACGGCAAGTACAATGCCTGGTCCAGCAGCTGGTGCAGCAGGTGGTGGTGGTGCTAGTGCGGGTTTTGATGCCGCTCGAGACGATCTTTTTGACCGTGTTCACTTTCACAGTGGTGTTGTTACCAATGCCAATGCGGATGATGCTAGCAAAGAAGGTCTAAGTACTTCGGTATTAACAGAAGCTGACCGATGGGATAATCCAACGGCTCGTATTGTTATAACGCGAACACGTTAGATTGGTTGGGCGTCTTATATCTAAATGATTGATAGACGCCAATACTTTTAGCAATACCTTTTGCTTCGTAGCGATAGCAAATCAATACAAAGTAAGCATAGTTAAATTTTATTCGCAAAGGTTTCGAAAGTATTTCTGTGTAAACAAGTTCTTATCTTGCAGGCACAGAGAAAAATAATGAAACATTGCCAACTAGCCTTAGGTTTTCAGCAAGCTAAAGAGCATAATTGCTGAGTGTGGGGTTGTTGAAATTATTGATATAAAGTTAGATGTTATTAGGTTTTATCGTCGTTGTAGGCAACTTCGTGTTAGTGAAATACTGTAGTTTTAATAACCTAATTTAGCTATATCAATTGCTTTGTCGAGTAATCATCATTTTTGTCTTTGTGCCAACGTTCTTATAAATAAAGATAATAACGCTGGAGCAAAGCATGGATACCATACTGGTTGTTGAAGACGATCAAGATATTGCCGATTTAGTCACACTAAGCTTAGAAGAAGTAGGTGTGACAGTAGAACATTGTCTATCTGGCGAAGCCGCCTTAGATAAACTAGCAACGCAGCACTTCGATTTAGTTATGCTTGATGTGATGCTACCAGGTATGTCTGGACTCGATGTTTGTCGACAGTTAAGAGAACAAAAACCCGAACAGGTGATTCTAATGGTAACGTCAAGAGATAGTGAGATTGATCGTGTGCTGGGCCTTGAGCTTGGTGCCGATGATTACATGACCAAACCTTTCAGTGTTCGAGAATTACAAGCACGTGTGCGTAGCCAATTACGACGAGTGCACTTGTTATCAAAAATTAGCCAGCAACAATTAGAAAAGCAATCGCCTGAGCAATACTTAACATTAGGTGCTTTGCAAATTGATAATATCTCCCACAGCGCAAAGCTAAACGGTAAAAGTGTTGAATTAACCTCAACTGAATTTGATTTATTATTTTATTTAGCCTCACATCCTGATCAAGTTTTTTCTCGTGAACAATTATTAAGCTCTGTTTGGGGTTATCATCATAGCGGCTATGAACATACCGTGAATTCGCATATAAACCGTTTGAGAAATAAAGTTGAACGTAATGCTACTAAGCCTGAAATTGTGCAAACGGTTTGGGGAGTAGGTTATAAACTGAGTCGACAAGGCGTTGCTGCGTGAAACTATCTCTTTACCACAGACTATCTTTGTCGTTGTTAGTGGTATTTATTGTCATTATCAGTGTGTTTTTTGTTTGGGCGCAGCATTTAGAACAAACTACACGTTATGAATCAGAGCAACATCTTCACCTGTCACTTGCTGCAAGTTTAGCGCGTGATAATCCTTTGCTACAACAAGGTGCGTATGACCATCAAGCCTTGAAAAACCTATTTCATACATTGATGGTACTGGGGCCAGCGTTTGAGTTTTATTTTGTCGACCCAAATGGTGAGATTTTAACCCACTCAATAGCGCCATCATTAATAAAACGTGACCGAATTGATTTAAAACCTCTTATTCAATTAACACAAAACCAAATTAGTTTACCCATTTATGGTGATGATCCTCAGCATGCGACTCGCCAAAAAATATTTTCTGCCGCCCCTGTTTTTAATGGTAGCGAGTTAAGGGGCTATCTTTACGTTATTGTTGCTGGTGAACGTTACGAGTCAGCTTATAGTCGTTTAGATTCTGATCGCCAAGCTGAACTTTCAATGGTGATGCTAGTTGGCGCGCTACTATTTTTATTCATTGTTATGCTTGGCATATTTTACTATTTCACTCGACCACTTCGCCGTCTTAATCGCGATATTCAAAAGCTTAAAGAAGCTGGCTTTGATAAATCTAAAATTACATTAACGTCATGGATGATGAATAGTAATAATGAAGTACACCAATTAGGTGTCGCATTTGAGGAAATGGTCAATCAAATTAATGGCCAATTAAATTTATTACAGCAAAGTGACGTGCAAAGACGAGAGCTACTTGCTGATATTTCTCATGACTTACGTACGCCGCTGTCATCGCTACAGGGCTATATTGAAATGATTGCCCATAAAGGCGATAACTTAAGTAGTGAAGCACGTGAAAAGTATATTAATACGGTGCTAAAAAATACCTTACAGTTGAAGTTGCTTATTGATCAAATATTTGAACTAGCCCATTTAGAAGGTGGGCAAGTGTCATTAAACTTTGAAGGCTTTAATTTAGCTGAATTGCTATACGATGTAATAGCTAAGTTTAACCTAGAAGCCAGCGCAAAAAATATTGATATCTCGGTTAAACCAAGCAGTTCATACACTCAGGTTCATAGTGATATTGCCAAACTTGAGCGAGTGATCAGCAACTTATTAGAGAACGCCATTCGCCATACTAGTGATAATGGCAAAATTATTTTCGCTATTGAAGAGTTTAGTGATAATCAATGTCGACTTACGATTACTGATAATGGTACAGGTATAAAAGCTGAAGAGTTATCTTATATTTTTGACACGCGCTACCGTGCTAGTAATGCCATACAAGATAAAAACAAGCACACAGGCTTAGGCCTCGCCATTACTAAAAAGCTACTAGAATTATTAAAATCTGATATTAAAGTGCAAAGTACATTAGGCGAAGGTACCTCGTTTTCATTTAACCTAAGACGGATAAATCATTAATGCTTTTAAATAGATACCTTAAATAGATACCAAGGTGTATTTATCAAATAAGCGTAGATATTTACATTTTCATTACTTAAAATAAGCTAATAGGGAATTTATTTTAGGAAATTAAATGAAAATTAAATTAGCGATTTGTCTTGCTGTTATTACATTGGCGGGCTGTGCAAAGTCTTCAACTGGTCGATCACAATTAATGATGATGTCTGACGGTGAACTCAATAAAATGGGCGCTGCCTCATTTGAAGAAATGAAAACTAAAGAAAAAATTAGTCAATCTCCTGCAATTAATAGTTATGTGCAATGTGTTGCCAAAGCAATTACCGTTAATGTTCCTAAATCTGCACATGATGGCGCTTGGGAAGTGGTAGTGTTTGATTCTGAACAAGTAAACGCCTTTGCACTACCAGGTGGAAAAATAGGTGTTTATACCGGTATTTTAAAAGTTGCTGAAGACCAGAACCAGTTAGGCGCTATTATTGGTCACGAAGTAGGCCATGTTATTGAGCGTCACTCAAACGAACGTTTATCATCTAACCAAGCTAGCCAAATGGGCTTGTCGTTAGTGAATGTTTTATTAGAAAGCCAAAACATAGAAAGCCGCAATATTGTGATGGCGGGTTTAGGCTTAGGTATGCAATACGGCGTCTTAATGCCATACGGTCGTAGTCATGAAAGTGAAGCCGATATTGTTGGCCAAGACTTAATGGCAAAATCAGGTTTTGATCCAACTGGTAGCGTCAAGCTTTGGCAAAATATGGCAAAACTTTCTAAAGGTGCGCCACCTGAGTTTATGTCGACTCACCCGTCGAACGCAACGCGTATTAAACAATTAACTGAGCACTTGCCAAAATCAACACCACTATTTAAGCAAACAACTGCTCCTAAATGCGTTAAACCTACGATGTAGGTATTGCTATTCAGTGTAAATTGATGTCTCAATTAAAAGCCTGCTAATGCAGGCTTTTAATGTAATGGAGTAATGGGTGTTTTTTATACTTCTGACAAAAACTAGTAATTGTTCTATTTAGGAAAATTCGTGCAGCAGAAGTAACGCATACTTATTTTTATTTAATCAATATCAATTGAGTGAACATAAAAAGTACACTATTTAACATAGCTTTCAAATATCTCAAATATCTCAAATATCTCAAATATCTCAAATATCTCAAATATCTCAAATATCTCAAATATCTCAAATATCATTGTTTTAATTCGAAAAGTCATTTCAACGATAATGTAGAGCTAATAATTTTATACGCAGCAAAAGCGGTAGTTGGAAAATGTGTGGGTTTACAGTGACGAATACTCTTTCGAATAAACTGGACATCGACCTCATACATCACTTGAAATATTTTGTTGCATATTTCAAGTGAATGTCTATTATCTATACAAATCAATTGACTGCTTCATAAAGGACGAAAGCTTTGTCATCAAGAACATTACGTAGTTGTATACTCTTCATTAGTAGTTTTTTTATCACTACTTTTTTTGCTCAAGCAATCGTTATTACACCTGTACCTGTCTCCATACCAACACCGTTGGCACCTAGTTATATCAACGCACCAGCAAACAGTACAGGGAACTTTACTATTTCTTGGGGCATGCCAACCGATGAAAATAACACCTTATTAAAATTTTCTACAGCATCTTCAAATACAAGCTTCGCTGATGCTTTTGCGGTTAAAGAAAAAGGTGCATGTCTTGGTGGTTGCTCTGCGCAATATACGTATGAGTATTTATTGGAGCAATCGAAAAATAATGGCAGCTACTTGCAAGTTTTTTCTGGTAATAGCTACCAATATAATGCTGTTAATTATACCCCTGGGAATTATCGCTATCGCGTAAAGGTCCGCAACCGCGATGGACTTTCGGTGGGAGCATATAGTCCTTATACCTATAGCGGAACCGTAAATGTTGCTACATCAACTATTCCGGAACATGTTTCTGATGTGGATGATGCACCAATACAATCATTGGCAAGTGAATTACCATCAAATGAATACAACAACGTTCAATTAAAAGGCACGAGTACGGTCGACGGCGGAGCCTTTTCTTATCAATTACCTATCGCTGTTCCTTCTGGGCGTAATAACTTAACCCCTAGCGTTGCCTTAAACTATAGTAGCCAGTCAGGTATTGGGCTAGCAGGGTTTGGCTGGTCGTTATCTGCAACAGGTTCAGTGGCGCGTTGTGCTAGTAACTTTTCAATTGACGGCCATTCAGCCAATGTTGTCTTTTCAGCTACCGATAAACTTTGTTTAAATGGTAATCGTTTAATTAATGTTTCGGGTAGTTACGGCTACAGCGGTACGCGTTATAAAACTGAAATTGACTCAGGCGTCATTGTTGAACAGCTAGGTGGTAATTCAACCAGTAATTATGCTTATTTTAGAGTCACTAATAAAAATGGTCGCGTAAGTTATTACGGTGATAACAGCAATAGTCGCTTTAAGCCTGTTGGAGCAGCGGCAATATTACGTTGGTATAAGCGTAAAGATGTTGACCAGTTTGACAATAATATTTTATATAGCTATCAACTCAATTCCGGTAACAGTTTATTGAAAACTATTCATTATACTGGCACGGGCAATAGCCAAGGAAATCGTAGTCTAACGTTTGACTATACAGCATTGCCTGCACCTACCAATGGCTATATCTGGGGCGGAAAATTCACACAAACCCATCAACTTAGCGGTATTTTAATTGCGGTGCCTTATAATAACGGCGCTGATACAACTCGCTATTATAAGCTTAACTACCAAGGACAACAATTATCATCAGTTCGCTTGTGCGAAACGAGTTACTGTAGTCCTGTATTAGCGCAAACAAGCTTTTCATGGTTTCCAACGCAATTATCTTATAATGAACAGAATAGCCACCCACTCGATTCGGTCAGTGCCTCAGGCGATGAGCGCTTAGCTACAACGCCTTATAAAAAGTCGGCGGATTATGATGGTGATGGTATCAGTGATATTGAAACGACAGACGATGAAATATTTCTGTCGAGTAGAGTCTCGGATAGCCAAATGTTAGATTTGAATAATTTGCCAGACTTTTCTCGTGTGTTATCACAAAACAATGAACTTTATCTAAACACAGTAGAAGGAAATATAGATTACGACGGCGATGGTCGTTCTGATTTTATTTACACAGATAGCGACCATGAGCTAACAATCGCGAAGTGGAACATTAGTGATAATACTTTCTCAACCGTAATTAATACGGGTATTGACGCAAGGTGCGCAATGTTACCTAGCGAAAGTATTTTAGGTAAAAATCCTTGTCGGTCATTTGTATTTGACGTTAACGGGGATGGCTATGAAGACATCATTAGTTCAACACGACTAAATCAAACATCACCCTATTTATTTTCTGTTTACACTCGCAATCGCAATAGCGCTGGTGTTGCCACTTACGGCTTTAGTTATGCCGGCCAATTTAATTGGTTTGATATTCGCTTTAGTATGTCAATGGCGGATATTGATGGTGATGGGCAAATTGATTTATATTCCACTCGAAAAGCACAATGGCTTAAGTTTAGCTTTAACAATAACCAACTCAGCTTAGTGAGAAAAGAGCTACATATTGATGAAAGCCTAGGTGGTAGTCATCGAGAAAAAACAACAATTTGGCTAGACTCAAATGGTGACGGTTTATTAGACCCTATGGTCTTACGTGAAGTTAATGGCCCTAGCAACACCAAACAGCTCAATTGGCATATCGCACTTAACAAGGGTAAAGGCTTATTTAACACTCCTGTGAATACCGGTTTGAAAGAATTTTTAGCGCCAGGCTCGGGTACTAGAAACGGATCGCCACCAGATGAAAACGCCACCCTAGCGAGCTTCACTAACAGCTTTGATTACAATGGTGATGGTCGAGCCGATATACTTGTTCCTAGTACTGTAAGGTATCGCTATGAGTGTTGGGACTTACAATATAATACCGACTGTTTTTCACGTGATGAAGATACTGGCGCTGGCAGAATGCCATATTATTCATACGACGTATGGCGATGGAAAGTATTACAAAGTAATGCTGACGGCGTTAGTTTTAGTGAAGTCATACTTGACAGTAATATTATTGGCAGCTTAGCAACAACAGGACTAGTGGACCTTAATGGTGATGGCAATCTAGATATTGTGTCTTCATTAGGTTGGGAGGAGTATCAAGGCAATTTATTCCACTGTGGCCCAGGCAATGGCAATGCCAGTGGTCGTATTCATTGTTACTCAAATATCGCTCCTGCAACAGGCGTTTACGTTTACCAGCACATTAGCAATAACAATAATTTAATAGCAGCGGTTGATGATGGTTTTGGTAATGCTTTTACATTAAGTTATCAGGCGTTGTCGTATCAGTTTAATCAAGATGATGCCTTGTATTCCACAAACTTACAAGCAAGTGCTGACCGTCGATATTCACCTATTGGTTCAAGCATGAAAGTGGTACAAAACATTAAAACCCGCAACGGTGTGGGTGGTTTTAATCAAACCGACTACTTTTATGAAAATGGTCTATTTCATACTCAAGGGCGTGGCTTTCAAGGGTTTGAGGCTATTATTGCCAAAAATAAAGAAAATGGCCTGACAACACGCACCGAATATGAACAAGCATTTCCACGCTCTGGCATGGTTAATCGCAAAACGACTTACCGAGAATCTGATGAGCGGTTAATTTCCTTATACCAAGTCAATAGTTTTGCTGATGTTTGGTGTTCAACGTTAGAGCAAGGTATTTACGGGCCACATGCAATAACAACGCAAAATACACAGTACGAACTCACTACTGGCGCACAAGTGTCGAACACAACCAACGAAAATTACTACTCTTGTCGCGGCACACCTCGGCAAGTACGCACTATTCATACTGATGCTATTCAACGACAACAAACCTTGACCGTGAATACGTTAACGAATGGGGTAAATAGTTTCATTGAGCGCTTAACCAATACCAGCGCCTCGCAATCTACCCAATACACTGGCTGGAGCGGTTGGTCACCGGGGAATTCAACAGTAACAGCACACAAACGTTTTTCAGACTTTTCGCATGAAAGAGCCAGAAAAACAGAACAGTGTGGCGCCATTGTTAATAGTGCCAGTAATACCCTTGCGCCATTAAGTTGTAGTTATGGTAGTGATTTAACCCTCATACAGCAGGTTATTTTTGATGGTTATGGCAATACGACTCGACTTACCTCTAGTTCAGCGGGCTCGGGCGGAACTTATACTGACATACAGGGCAGTCGTTGGTTACAAACGCAATATGAAAGCCAAGGTTATTTTCCAACTAAAACCTTTAATAGCCAGTGGGGCACAACGGTTAGCGCCAGTGAAACCTATATTGATAAATTATGGGGTAAAGCAACCTTAACTAAAAATGTATCAGGGGTTGAGCAACGCTTTGGCTTAGATAAACTTGGCCGCGTTGTTACTGTTGCTGTTAAAAAAAGCAGTAACAGTATTGCCCCTGTACAATACACCGCGTATAGAGCATGTGATAACTATGAAAACTGTCCGAACTTGGCTCGTTACTCTGTAACACAAGTGCAAGACGGTGCACCGACAAGTATTAGCTACTTTGATGCTAATAATCGCGCGATACAAACAAAAACGCGCAGCTTTACGGGGAGTTGGGTTTATACCAGTAAAACTTTCGGTACCCGTGGGCAAGTGCTTAATGAAACACAACCAAATGACGGCTACGTTGGCGCCATCACCACCACCTATAGCCAGCATGACGCATTAGGTAGAGTGGGCACTAAAGTGGTTGATAGCTATCCGATGGAATACACCACCAACTATACCTACAACGGCCTAACCACCAATATTTCAGTAACGCCCAACCGCCACACCACTGGCGGCGTTACGGCCTTTAATGTTTCGCGTACCTATAATAGCCTTAAGCAACTTATTCGCACCACAGACGCTAATAGTAAAAAAAGTTACTTTGCCTATAAAGCCAATGGCAGCCCAAGTGTTATAAAAGACGCTAACGGCAATTTGATTAAAGCGCATTACAATGGCTTGGGCCATAAAACATCAGTCGACGACCCAAACATGGGGCATTGGGAATATCGTTATAACGCCTTAGGCGAGTTGCGCTATCAAAAAGATGCCACTAACGTCGCCAGTGTTTTTAACTACGATAATATTGGTCGAAAAAGCTCTCAAGTGGTGGGCAGTGAAACTCAGCGTTGGTATTACGACAGTATTGTTGGCTATGGAAAATTGCGTTACGACACCCGTAACGGTAATAACAGTTATTCACGTTACTATGGTTATGACTCATTAGGTCGTGCAAATAAAGAAACGCTTAATGTTAATGGTCAAAGTATTGTGAATGAAACCGCCTACGACGACCATTACGGCAGAATAAAAGCACAAGGCTACGGCGGAAAATTTGCCATTATCGAGCATCAATATAATGAATATGGCTACCCAACCATTGATATTGATACTAAAACAGGCAAAAAATTAATTGACCGTAAGCGCTACAATGCCATTGGTAATGTCACAGAGCAGCAGTTTAGTAACAGGCTTGTACAGTCCTTTAATTACAACAATAATTTGTCGCAAGCCGCTAATATTTGTACTGATAGCAGCGCCAGTTGCCAAAGCGGTCAACCGACGCAAGCGCAATCCTACGAGTATGATGCCTTTGGAAATGTCACTTCCCGCAATGATTTTGCCGGAGGCCGCAATGAAGCTTATGTGTATGATGTGCTGCAACGTGTTGAAAAAGTAACCGTATCGGTTGCGGGCTTAACCATTCCGATGGCGTATGATTATGACGCCATCGGTAACTTAACCAAAAAGGCTGATTACGCTTCACTTTATCGTTACGGTAATACCAGCCGTAATTCCGGTGGTAATGCGGGTCCCAACGCCGTACGAGAGCTGACATTACTTAATGGCAGCAAAGCGAATTTAAGTTATGACAATAACGGTAATTTAAAAACCTCAAGCCACGGTAATTTAGCTATCAGCTACAATGCGGCAATGAAGCCTCGTACTATTAGTCGAAACGGGCAACAAATTAGCTTTAAGTACGATGCGAACGAGCAACGCTTTTTACAAACCCGAGGCACTGGTAGCAGCCAAGTCACGACCTATTACGCGGGTAATTATCAACTTGATATCAAATCCAACGGCACCCGTATTCAAAAAGCCTTTATTGGCCAGCACAGTATTATTAGTGATGAAAGTGGTCAACCGCGCGTGGTACATAATAGTGTTGACCGCTTAGGCTCAGCCACTAGCTTAACCAATGGTGATAAGTCATTGAGTAACACCAGCCAAGCAGGCTTATTAAAACAGCGCCGTGCTTATGATGTTTTTGGTCGGGCGTTTAACGCTTATAACAATAACACCTTGTCAGCATTTACAGCGACCCGCAAAGGTTTTACTGGTCATGAACATTTACCTGAGGTAGGCTTAATTCATATGAATGGCCGTGGTTTTGACCCGCTACTCGGGCGCTTTTTGAGTGTTGACCCGTTTATTCAAAGTCCGACGAATACCCAGAGTATTAACCCGTATAGTTATATTTTTAATAACCCGTTAAGTGGTACGGATCCGACTGGGTATACGTCTTGTACGATGGCAAGTCAGGCGTTAGGCTCTTGTGGTGGTGATGGTTCGAGCGGGTTTGTAGGAGTGGTGACAGAAACATCAACCGATAATAAGGGGAACGTCACCACTAAGGCATCTCTAAATGTATTTGTGAATAACGGTCAGAAAAATAATTCCGCTCAAGCTCATCTAAATGTGAAGGATGAAGAAGGGAAGGTAAGCGGGAAAGATAGTACCAGTGGAGGTTACAATCAAAACTCATGCTTGAAGATGTCGTGTCACGTTGCTGATGTTAGTAGTCATCGCCAAGGAACTGAAGATGAGCTATTCCCTCTGCATGTAACCGCAGGTGTTGTGGGTATATTGTCTCCTGCCCCGCCAATAGCGACCGCTACTAAGGCGAGCGGTTTATTTGGAAGGGCGGTGAATTGGGTTAAAGGCTTGGTTGGCATTAGAGATGCTACCAAAGCGGTCGCTCCTATTGAGAAGTTCTCACATTATATCTTCAAAGAAGGAGCGACCCATGGAAAGGCTGCCATATTCAATGGTTTAGGTTACACCATTGAACATTCTGCACAACTAGCTAAGATGTTCCAAACCCAAGCAGCTAAAGCTTTTGCTAAAGGGAACTATACGGCAGGTGGGGATATTATTAAGGACGGTATTAATTATGGGCAAAGAATTGAAATAAACCTTAATATCAAAGGAATAGGGGCTGCAAGTTCCAAAAGTAGAAATATAGTAACTGGGTGGAGAAAGCGGAGTGACGGCTCTCTTACCTTGAGTACTCCATTTTCAGGGCATGTAAAATGATAAATCAATATAGCGAAGTTAAATTGACCTCTAGCCAATATGCGGAAAAAGGCGTAAAGAAGGGAAGCGTCGGCTATGTGATAGATGTGTATAGTGATGAGCATTTTGATGTGGAGTTTTCTGCCCAAGATGGTTCGACGATAGCTATTTTGGTTTTAGCTAAGTCTGAATTCGAATTGTGCGAATAGAGTAAAATCAAAGGGGTCAGAGTCATTGATATTTAACTGCAATAGATTAAGCTCAGTTTAATGTTAACTAAATGGTTTTAATAGGTGTCCAAGTAGAGTCCAAGCAGGCTGTTGAACAGCAGATTTGCAGTGAGGTGTGATAGAAAGTCAAAGACCTATAGAGTGAATTGAAAATCAATAACACTGACCCCTTTGATTATCAAGTGGTGGGCAGTGAAACTCAGCGTTGGTATTACGACAGTATTGTTGGCTATGGAAAATTGCGTTACGACACCCGTAACGGTAATAACAGTTATTCACGTTACTATGGTTATGACTCATTAGGTCGTGCAAATAAAGAAACGCTTAATGTTAATGGTCAAAGTATTGTGAATGAAACCGCCTACGACGACCATTACGGCAGAATAAAAGCACAAGGCTACGGCGGAAAATTTGCCATTATCGAGCATCAATATAATGAATATGGCTACCCAACCATTGATATTGATACTAAAACAGGCAAAAAATTAATTGACCGTAAGCGCTACAATGCCATTGGTAATGTCACAGAGCAGCAGTTTAGTAACAGGCTTGTACAGTCCTTTAATTACAACAATAATTTGTCGCAAGCCGCTAATATTTGTACTGATAGCAGCGCCAGTTGCCAAAGCGGTCAACCGACGCAAGCGCAATCCTACGAGTATGATGCCTTTGGAAATGTCACTTCCCGCAATGATTTTGCCGGAGGCCGCAATGAAGCTTATGTGTATGATGTGCTGCAACGTGTTGAAAAAGTAACCGTATCGGTTGCGGGCTTAACCATTCCGATGGCGTATGATTATGACGCCATCGGTAACTTAACCAAAAAGGCTGATTACGCTTCACTTTATCGTTACGGTAATACCAGCCGTAATTCCGGTGGTAATGCGGGTCCCAACGCCGTACGAGAGCTGACATTACTTAATGGCAGCAAAGCGAATTTAAGTTATGACAATAACGGTAATTTAAAAACCTCAAGCCACGGTAATTTAGCTATCAGCTACAATGCGGCAATGAAGCCTCGTACTATTAGTCGAAACGGGCAACAAATTAGCTTTAAGTACGATGCGAACGAGCAACGCTTTTTACAAACCCGAGGCACTGGTAGCAGCCAAGTCACGACCTATTACGCGGGTAATTATCAACTTGATATCAAATCCAACGGCACCCGTATTCAAAAAGCCTTTATTGGCCAGCACAGTATTATTAGTGATGAAAGTGGTCAACCGCGCGTGGTACATAATAGTGTTGACCGCTTAGGCTCAGCCACTAGCTTAACCAATGGTGATAAGTCATTGAGTAACACCAGCCAAGCAGGCTTATTAAAACAGCGCCGTGCTTATGATGTTTTTGGTCGGGCGTTTAACGCTTATAACAATAACACCTTGTCAGCATTTACAGCGACCCGCAAAGGTTTTACTGGTCATGAACATTTACCTGAGGTAGGCTTAATTCATATGAATGGCCGTGGTTTTGACCCGCTACTCGGGCGCTTTTTGAGTGTTGACCCGTTTATTCAAAGTCCGACGAATACCCAGAGTATTAACCCGTATAGTTATATTTTTAATAACCCGTTAAGTGGTACGGATCCGACTGGGTATACAAGTAAGACTGAGAAAGAGCAAGAAGAAGCTAAGCCTAGTCCGTATAGAGATTGCTCAGCATCAGCACAAAAAGCCGCGTGTCATGAATTTGTTAAAAATGGACACCGTAAGAAAAACGGGGCTTCTTCATGAAGTGCTAATAGCTTTACATCAGGTAAATTAGCAGACGAGGATGAAGATGGTAGTACCAATCAAAATGATGATAACCGTTACCTAACCGCTAGCACTGATGATGAACAATTCCACTGGGGCGGTAAGAACACAGATGGTCCAAAAACCACGAAAACAACAACGGAGTTAGAAACTGACGTTGAATTCGAAGGGACATTAGAAACGCTTAGGGCCACAAAGTATGAGTTGCAAACAGCAACGCCTAGTGCCAACCTTCCTGATTTTACCAAAACTGGTGGTTTACCAGTAGGTCCGGGGATGGATGTAGCTATTGATTGGAACAATTACGATGTAACACTTCAGATTTATAGTTTATACGAAGTAACTACGACACAGACGTCTTGGTCCCGTGAAACTGTGGCTATCAGTTCTATTACAGGACAAAAAATTAGATACCACAACAAAGTATCGTCTCCACCAAAAGTGGTGAGAACGTCACTGGGTAGGTATTGGACCATCAAAGGAAAAACTGGCCAGAAAGTTGGCACAATGAAGTTCCCACTTCCAGTACCAATTCCAGCCAGATAACAGGATTGTAATATGAATATTTTGAAATCGCTTTTATTGCTTTGCTTAGTTAGTTGTTCTTCTGGTGCTTCCGTGCCATCTAAACAGTTTGATGATGTTGTTAATTCATTAGTTGAGGCATCTGCAACATATGAGTCAATGAATAACAAAAGCTTTGCCAACTCACCAGCATCAGTTTTTTCCAGAAAATTGATTGTTGTTACTAATAGGCTTAATGATAATTGGGACATGAAGTCGGCAAAGTATTATTCAAACTTTCTAATTCAATTGTGGAATTTAGATGAAGCCATTACTGAAAAAGTAAACCCTTATGTACTAAACCACCCAAAGGTGAGACTAGAAGTTGCCAGACTTATTGGACAAGCCAATAAAATTTGCGCCGCTAATTTTAACACTGCTGACATTGGCGATTATGTACGGGGCAACTTGCACGATTCGAATCCCAGCATACAGATTTCGGCGATAAGAGCATTAGGTGCAGTCGGTAACAGACAAGATATTGAATCACTGTTGAACATAGTGCTGGAAGAAAAAAATGGGTTTGCAGAACATGCCGCAAGCTCATTGGATTTACTTCATGACAAAGATGCTTACAAGGCATTAAGGGATGCTTTCAACCAAGTTAAAAGGCATGATTTGAAAAAATATATTGCTGAAATAAATGAATATTACAATGGTTCAGTAAAGCTATCCGTAGGTGATTGCAAAAATATCAACAACCCCGAAGGTGATTTTTAATTAAAGCTTAGATATTCAAAAACGATCTGATCAAAGGGGTCAGAGTCATTGATATTTAGCTGCAATAGATTAAGCTCAGTTTAATGTTAACTAAATGGTTTTAATAGGTGTCCAAGCAGTCGGTCGAACAGCAGCTTTGCAGTGAGGTGTGATAGAAAGTCCAAGTCCGATAGAGTGAATTGAAAATCAATAACACTGACCCCTTTGATTCTCAAACTTTGTTTCACCTTTTGCTGGGGCATCTGATACGGGTGTAGGTAGGCAAATTAATGGATTGGGAGTTGACTACTTAAACGGTGGTATATCCAAAGATGAATATATGTCAGGGCTTGATGCTATTGGCAAAGGTGGCTTAACTGGCGCATTAATTGTTGCACCGGGACCTGAAGATGCCGCTCTTGCAGTTTTTGTTGCCACCAAAACAGGCCAATGGGCAACTAAGGTTGCGACAGAAGCATCAACAATGATTAGGGTTGCATGGAACTCTAGAAAGCTCGGTATTGGCAATGTTGATAACTTTATTGCCTCGCAACAAAAAAGGTTATTTTCAAAGTTAGGAGCCAAAATCGGTCAAGGTAGATTGCCATATGAAGCCAGTAAAGAAGGTATTTTGTCAGCTATAGACTCGGTAAAATCTACACTTGGCTCTCCTTCTCACATGACTAGTATCATCCCAAACTCTCAAGTCAGGGGCAGTCACGACTTAATCCATGTCTATAGTAAACAGAGTAATAGCACTGTTAGCTTGCGTGTTTTAGGTGGAGGAAAATATGAGTTTGATACTCTTATATCTGGCAAGTCGTCAAAATTTTAAGGAAGTGCAATGAAAGGTACGTCGCTAAAAGAACTATATTCTTTGGTGTTTACACCACCATTTGGAAGCTCGTTTGTAATTGAAGTTGCAGCGTTAACAAGTGATAACTGTTGGTATGAGATTGTTGTTTCTGATGGGGAGTCTTCAATTGAGCCAACCTGCGACTCCCCTATAAAGAATAAGAAGCTAGACGAGTCATTATACTCTTGGCAACTTATTAAATATAAAGTGTGGGATGAACTAGGCAAGCTTGTTAGTATAAAAGAATATCTTTATAACGAAAGGCTTGACGAAAGCAAGGGTTTTTTATTTACCTTTGAAAAAGGTTGTTTAAATGTTCTTGAGCAGGATGATGGTATTTTAGCGACTACAGATTCAATTATTGATAATGAATGCATATTAAAAGAGCTAATTTAATCAATCAAAGGGGTCAGAGTCATTGATATTAAGCTGCAATAGACTAAGCTCAGTTTAACGTTAGTTAATTGGCCTTAAAAGATGCCCAGACTTCCAAGATTAAGTTTGGCGGGTGTTCCTCAGTATGTTGTGCAAAGAGGTAATAACAGACAAACGAGCTTTTTCATAGAGCAAGATTATGTTGTTTACTTAGATAAACTCAACGAATATGCAAAGAAATATAAAGTAGATATACATGCGTATGTACTGATGACAAACCATGTTCATCTACTCATGACGCCAAGTACAGATAAAGGTGTAAGCCAGCTGATGCAATCACTTGGTCGATATTATGTTAGATATGTTAATCAAACACATAACCGAACAGGTACGTTATGGGAGGGGCGATATAAATCTACGTTAGTGGACAGTGAAAAGTATTTGCTATTGGTTAGCCGCTACATAGAACTGAACCCTGTTATGGCTAATATGGTTAAGCACCCTGCGGAGTATCCTTGGAGTAGTTATCATGTGAATGCTCTGGATAGAGAAATCGCATTAATAACGCCACATGAACTATATTTAAAGTTGGGAAAAAATAAGAGTGAACGAAAGGCCAATTATCAAGCGTTATTCCAATGTCACATTCCAGAGTTATCGTTAACAGAAATAAGGGAGGCCACTAACAAATCATGGGTTTTAGGGAGTGAACGTTTTCAGCAGCAAATAGAGGCCCAAACAGGTAGGCAAACAGCACCTATGCAGCGAGGCGGTGATAGAAAATCAAGGGCTTATAGAGAGCGAATTGAAAATCATCAACACTGACTCTTTTGATTACTTGGAACACTGTCGGTGTCGGAGGCAATTTGGCAAAGGTAGCGCGTAAGAATCCGATTAAAGCTCTGCGTTATGAATAGTTAACGCGAATATCAGTTATTCTACTTTCAGCAAAACGGCGAATTAATTCGCCGTTTTTACTTTGATAAATACTTTGATAAGTTATTTTCTAAATAGAATACTATTTTTTGGTTAGTCGCCAAAATGCAAAACTAGCAACGACTAATAAAATCATTGGGTAATATGCGTTAGCTACAACTTCTAATGGTGATATTTTCAATGTCGCGCCAAGTAATAATGCTTGTGCGCCGTAAGGTAATAAACCTTGGTTTATACAAGCGAATATATCTAACAAACTTGCAGAATGAGCTGGGCTTAGTTCGCCATCTTGTGCTAAGTCTTTTGCTGTTTCACCAGTGACGATAATCGAAACCGTATTGTTAGCGGTGAAAAAATTACAGCTAAATGCTAATGAAGCAATACCAATACCGGCGGCGCGCTTTTTGTTATTAGGGCTAAGTTTACGAGTTAAGCGTTCAATGCTAGATGTTAATGCACTTAAGCCACCTTGGCGTTTAATTAACTCACTTAAACCACCAATAAACAATGATAAAATAAAGATGTCTTGCATACCTGCAAAGCCTTTGTTGATATCACTTACCCAACTCGCTAGTTGATAACCATTGTTTAACATGCCGATAGCTGCAGCTAAAATAATACCAATAATCAACACCATGAATACATTCACACCGCTAAGTGCTAACGCTAATATAACGATATAAGGTAAGAAGCCGATTATATCGAGATCTTGGCTAGCTTGATGGTCCATAGTAACGCCGTTAAAGGCAAATATAGCTAAACAAATTAATGCCGCGGGAACCGCAAACTTAAAGTTTACTCGAAATTTATCTTTCATATGCGCGCCTTGACTTCGAGTCGACGCGATAGTGGTATCAGATATAATGGACAAGTTGTCGCCAAAGATTGCGCCAGAGATAATACAGCCGGCAATAACGCTGGCGCTTATATCAGACGATTCAACAAAGCCTAATGCGATAGGGGCAATGGCGGCGATGGTACCCATTGAAGTACCCATAGCAGTAGCAAGAAAAGCAGCAACTAAGAACAGCCCAGGTAATAATAAGTAGTCAGGAAATATCGATAAGCCAAGTTGTACGCTAGCATCAACGCTGCCTGTGGCTTTTGCTACTGTGGCAAAAGCGCCAGCCAACAGATAAATGATACACATGGTGATAATATTTTGATGACCAGCACCTTGAATAAACTGGCTGATTTTTTCATTAACGGTATCTCGTCCCATGGCTATTGCTAGCAGTATCGCCGGTATAATAGCGATGCTAGCAGGCAGTTGATAAAAGGCAAATTCAACACCTTGCAGTGTTAATACAATACCAGTACCGAGAAATAGCCCAAGAAAAACACCGAAAGGCAGTAGGCTTTTTAAGCTAGGTTTAATGTTACTTTTCAACGGCGGATTAGCAGAGAGTTTGTCAGATAGTTCAGTTGTCATGAATAAGATCTTATTAGTTATTATTATTTTTAATCGAATTTAACAATAACGATTTTTTGTGGAATGTCTATGAAGGAATGCATTATATGGTGTTATTAAGTATTGTCAATCTAGACGTCTAGAAGTTTATTTTAAGGTAACCTAACTCTTTTATCGCCTGCAACAACTGTTATATGTATTAAACCCTAAATATCTTAGAGTTATTAATTGCACTTTTAGAGCATAAAGCATCTAAACGTGTTGAAATTTCATAAGTAATGTTTAACTTGATAAATCCTGAGTAAGTAATATTCAGTTTAAGCAGAAGTTTATTGATGCTTATTAATATTTGAGTGACGAGCGTTTTAATAACAACGGTAGCTATATTATAATGGGTGACGACTTTGGCATTGAAGTTACATGAATTGACGTTACGTAAACTGAGGTACTATGAAAAATACTGACACTAGTGCAAGTGTTTCACCGGCTTGGCTTTTAGTATTTGGTTGTTGGTTAATTGCAACAATCGCGACGCTTGCGAGCCTATTTTTTAGTGAGGTCGTTAAATTACCAGTTTGTGTTTTATGCTGGTATCAACGTATTGCTATGTATCCTTTGGTGTTAATGCTTCCTTTAGCATTATTTCCTTTTGACGGTAAAGTCATTCGATATGCTGGCGTACTAACACTATTTGGCGCTTTAGTGGCGTTATTTCATGTTTTACTTGTTGCCGGCGCTATTCCTGAAAGTGCACAACCTTGTGTTGCTGATATTCCGTGTTCAGAAACACATTTAAACATATTTGGTTGGCTCAATATGCCAATGATGTCTTTATTAACCTTTGCCGCTATCGGCGTCTTACTGTTTTTTGCTAATACTAAAATTAACCGAGGTCACCTTGAATAAAAAAATACTATTTTTAAGCACTGCTGTCATACTTTCTTTGGCTTTTGTCGCTGCTACGTCGATATTTCAAACACAACAAGAAACCAAAGAAAATGAGTTAGCTAACAATAATGCTAATGTTGTAAGTCGTTCAGGCTCACCAAGTAAAGGAGCTGCTGATGCTAAAGTCACTATTGTTGAGTTTTTTGACCCTGCTTGTGAAACCTGTGCACAGTTTTATCCTTTAGTTAATGACATCATTAAAAAGTACCCAGGAAAAGTAAAAGTGGAAATGCGTTACACACCATTTCACAAAGGTGCAGACAAGGTTGTTGCTATGCTGGAAGCTGCTCACTTGCAAGGAAAGTTCTGGCCGGCTTTAAAGCTATTATTTGCTAATCAGCAGGGCTGGACACGCCACCATACTGCGCAACCTGAGCAAGCATTACAATTACTATCGTCTTTGGCGATAGATAAGCAGCAATTACAAACTGATATGATGAGTGAAAAAGTAGCAAATGTTATTTCTCAAGATGTTGCTGATGCTAAAACACTTGAAGTACGTGCAACACCACAATTTTTTGTCAACGGTAAGCCACTCACTCGTTTTGGTTATAGAGAGTTAATTGATATGGTTGAAGATGCTATCGCGCTTGCTTATTAGGTTATTTCTTTAACTGCAGACTCAACTAATTTTGGTGATGATATATCGAACACTGTTTGGGGTATCATCACTTTAAAATATAATGCCTAAGCTAGCTCAAGCATATCATTGTTGTCATTACTTCTAAACACCCAGATAACGTTGTATTTTAAACTTCCAACTTGAGCGCTATCCTGAGCCTAAATGTTAGATTAAAAACTCCTATATTCGTTGATATACGTCAATTTATCAGGTTGAATTTTGCCACCTATCTGATAAGTTTAAATAGTCGCTATTGCAAATAAATAGATTGAAAACGTTGTAATAGAGATTGAAAAATACTGAGCTGTTTGGGGTTATCTCTAGCTGAGATTAGTTACTCTTTTATCAATAGTAAAACTTAAGGATATCAAATGTATAAAACTATAATTTGTGCAATAGAAAATAGTGACGAAGGTGAGCAGGTTTTATCTAAAGCCAATCAACTTGCACAACTATGTAACGCTAAGCTGTTGGTAACTCATATTATTCCCTACACGCTGCTGCCTAATGACTATCAGAAAGAACTAAAAGAAAATGCGTTACCCTCAATTGAAGCGAAAGCCACCGCTTTAGATATACCGTTGAAAAACGTAACGATAAAATTTGGTAAAGCGTACGAGCAAATTTGTTTACTTGCCGAACATAAAGGTGCCGATTTAATTGTTCTTGGTACGCATTCAAAGAAAGGCCTCAATGCTTTGATTGGCTCTACGGCAAATGCTGTGGCAAATTATGCTCAATGTGATGTTTCCTTGATTAAAATTTAACTTCCTAGTTCTTTTATAACCTTAAGCTGCTGAGCATTTTGTTATTTTGCATGGTAAACTTCGGCAAATTTTAGACGCAAATTTAAATAGTAAAGGAAGTAGCATGCATTTTGTTATTGTCGGTTGTGGAGCCGTTGGTGGATATTTTGGTGGTCGTTTAGCCCAGCATGGCGAAAATGTGACCTTTGTAGCACGAGGTCAGCAATTACAGACACTGCAAACATCGGGCTTAACGATCAATAGTATCGAAGGTGATGCTCACTTAAGCAAAGTTAGCGTTGTTAATGCTGAAAACCTAAGCCTTAATAGTTTAACAACGCCTGCAGACGTTATTTTTCTTTGCGTAAAGTCATATCAATTACCAACAGCCATTGCCCAAATCAAACCACTAATTCATCAGCATACTTGTGTCGTTTCTTTATTAAATGGCGTTAATGCCGCAGATGTTATGCAAGAGCATGGCATTTCCAAAGAAAATATTTTCGGTGGTTTGGCAAAAATTATTGCTGAAAAAACGGTAGAAGGCGTAATCAATCATACTGGTGCAAAACCTCATATTACGTTAGGCGCTTTTAACTTTGAAGGTGTAACACATGAGAGTGCAGAGTTAGCGTTAGCGAAAAAAACTGCTGACACCGAGCAACTTAGCAAAATTGCTAAGCGTTTAAAGCTAGCTGGTATAAGTGTTGGCGTAACCAGTGATATTGAACTGGCATTATGGCGAAAGTTTATTTTTGTCGCTGCATGGGGCGCGCTAGCATCGGCAAGAAAACTTAACTTAGGCGAAATGCGGTCACAAAGTCATATTGAGTTTTTACTTGAACGTATTATTAATGAGTATGCAGATATTGCCCGTAAAATGGGCGTGAACCTTAATAATAAGCATATTAAAGAAACCTTAACCTTTCTTTCTCGTTTACCTGAAACCAGTGAAACATCGATGCAGCGTGATATTGCCACAGGGCAACAATCGGAATTTGATATTTTAGTTGCGTATCCGATGGCACAAGTAACGGCACTTAAATTATCGGCGCCAGTGTTAACGCAATGTTATCAAAGGCTAGTTGTAAGTATGAATGTATCAGCTTGAATTAAAATAATACTAATTAAAAGTAAAGTATTAAAAAGTAAGTTGCTGATACTCGCTAACTAATTAGTGTGTTGTTTAAATCAGCCTACATAAAGTAGGCTGTATAACAAATAGCTAGTGGCCTGTTTCGTAAAACATATGAGCAGTATTTAGAACTTCATACGTTCCGTCTTGATAAAGAACTGTCGCACCAGCGCTATAGCCAGGATTATAAGCACGGACAGTTACATTACATGAAGTACCACCAGAGCATTTTGCTTTGCCACTCCAAATGACAGTACTGATTGGTTTTGAAATGTTTTTAAGGTAATACTTACCGTTTGTAGAGTTACTAAATGAAAAGTCGAAACCTTCACAATCCTGTGTTCCGTTACCTATAGAGTTTCCACCACTTTTTGGGTATACATCACACACAAGTTCGGTTGCTAAACTAGAACCAGCAAAAAGAGTTGTACCAATAAGTGCTAAAGCCTTCAATGTTTTATTCACAATATATTCCTTATATTTTCCATTTAAGATAGTCAACTATCAATGTTGACACGATGAAATTAACAATTTGATAACATATTGTCAACAATGGTAATCATTATCATTTGAGATGGTTTCAATAAATTATAATTAATAACCAAAATGCTGTTGCTAGTACTACAGACTGAGTGAACTTTATGCTATCCTTTCGCGAATTTTTATCGTA
>Ga0209707_1000246_pt1 | contig 36003 bp, 32 predicted proteins | sample EN4Hudsemesocosm_FD_184630 | JGI IMG/M metagenome (GOLD analysis project Ga0209707, IMG submission 184630) | Methane-oxidizing microbial communities from mesocosms in the Hudson Canyon - EN4B Hudson Canyon (SPAdes) (version 2) | ecosystem: Environmental > Aquatic > Marine > Cold seeps | place... | reverse complement strand
ATGGGTAACCGCTCATTTTTCACAATATCATTCAATCAGGTGAACTCTCAGCCGTGCCATTAGAAACTTGGGTACCATGATCGATAGCATGAAGAATCTACTGTGAAGCAAGAAAACTCACCAAGCTGAAGACCTTGCTGAAGTTTGTGCTGTTATCGCTGTAATTCCAAGCCATGATTGATGTTACGAGTTTATAGCGGTGCCTGGTGAAATAATGCAGGTGTTAATGATGGCGTATTGTTTCTGCTTTCTGGTTAGAAATATCAAGGTGATGATCGATAACATGAAGAATCTACGGTGCTGGGACAAATCTCAGTAAGGTGAAGACCATTACCAACTTTCATGGGTAACCGCTCATTCTTCACAATGTCATTCAATCAGGTGAACTTTCAGCCGTGCCATTAGAAACTTGGGTACCTTGATCGATAGCATGAAGAATCTACTGTGAAGTAAGAAAGCTCGCCATATTGAAGACCTTGCTGAAGTTTGTGCTGTTATCGCTGTAATTCCAAGCCATGATTGATGTTACGAGTTTATAGCGGTGCCTGGTGAAATAATGCAGGTGTTAATGATGGCGTATTGTTTCTGCTTTCTGGTTAGAAATATCAAGGTGATGATCGATAACATGAAGAATCTACGGTGCTGGGACAAATCTCAGTAAGGTGAAGACCATTACCAACTTTCATGGGTAACCGCTCATTCTTCACAATGTCATTCAATCAGGTGAACTTTCAGCCGTGCCATTAGAAACTTGGCCACCTTGATCGATAACATGAAGAATCTAAGGTGCTGGTACAAATCTCAGTAAGGTGAAGACCATTACCAACTCTCATGGGTAACCGCTCATTTTTCACAATATCATTCAATCAGGTGAACTCTCAGCCGTGCCATTAGAAACTTGGGTACCATGATCGATAGCATGAAGAATCTACTGTGAAGCAAGAAAACTCACCAAGCTAAAGATCTTACTGAAGTTTGTGCTGTCTGCATAGTATCTTTAGCTATAAATATTGGAGCAACAAAAACTTTTGACGGTAACTATGACGGTAACAGTAGATGTTTGTTTTTTATATAACGTTTTAAATCAATATCTTATGAGTATTGTTCTAACTCCTTGCTCCCGCCATATTAAGTAACTGATTGATAAGGAAAATCTTTTTCCTGTTTACAGCTCAAAAGTGAGTTTGCTACACAAGCATGCTCCACACTGAGCGAGAAAATGTCAAAAATCCCCTATGTTGTCCGTCGAGGCGATACGCTGTACTTCCCATTAGAGTTCCTGTTAGCCTGCATTCGGTCATACAGAGGGCAGAGATTGTCCAGACGTTAGGAACACAGAACCGACAAGAAGCAATACCGACCGCTTTAGAACTTGCCAGCAAGGCGAAAACAGTATTTAACAAGCTAAGTAGGGATATGAAAAACAAAGAACTGTATGAACAAATATTGAACGGTTTGGGTGATGAGCAGTTTGACGCTATAGGTACAAGCTAAAAAGCCCTTAACTTATGGGTTAGTGCTAAATCATCCACACCAGACCATCCATATCTTAAGCATAAAAGAATCCTACCTTTTAAAAGTTTAGTAATACTAAAGTAATTAACAAGGGAAAGAGTTTTGAATGTGTCGTTTATAAAAACGGTTTTTGGATCGCGCGTTAAGAAATGCGGAAAACACATCTTTTGGCACATAACAAAATTCAGCTATATTATTTTGTCGAAATGACACACGCATTTTATGCGTTTTTTCGTCGTAACCGATCAAATATATTTTACTAGATCTTACAGGTTGCATTTTCATGACTGCTACCTATTATTTTATTACAGTATATTTCTGACAGGGATAGATATTTATGGTTCAACTTTGAGGTAGGGAAGGGGTTATAAACTTTAATACCCTGATTGATAATACGAATAATCTACGGTCACGGCTGTAGGTTGGTGCTATTAATAAGCTAATGGCAAGGGAGAAATATCAATGCTTTGAATATACTATTGAAGTTTGTACTGTCCACGCTGTAATACTAAGGCCATGATTGATAATGTGAAGGATCTACCGTGCAGGAAGAAATATTGCAGGTGCTTATGATGGTATATCTTATGTGTTTTGGTTAAGACCCTTAAAAAGCAATAAAAAGTTATGACGGTAACTTTGACGGTAACAAGTAATTATTGTTTTAAAGTAATCTCTATAAAACAATGAGATACATATATTGTTCGAATCCCTTTCTAATAAAAATAGGGCTCTTTATTTTGGGGGAATATTTCTTACTTAATCAGCTTTCTTAAGTATTCTGAGTATTTGATTAATGACAGCATCGGCATCATTATAATCAATGCTTAATCTGGATATTTGATTATCTATTTCTAAAACTAGAGAGGGATAAGTTGATACACCTAACTGTCGAGAAAACTGTATTTGTTGCTGTAATTTATCATTTACTAATTTGCTATTGTAGTCAGCTATAAATGATTTATTATCAAGGCCTATACGTGTTGCACAATTGATTAATGTTCTATTTAAAGACGGGTTTTCAGCGTTTTGATAGTATGCCCACTGAATCTGAGTAATCATTTTATTTTCAAAATGAGGGGATTGTTGTTTGGCCGCTAACACAGCACGACAGGAAGGATAAGTTGACCTTATCGCTTGGTTTAGATTCCAGAAATCAAAATTAAACTGAATATGAGGGACGGTTTTCTCAATTCTTTTCCAATTCGTTTGGATCATAGATGCTAATGGTTCAGGCATAGGCTCCATTGAATCAGCTGCCAATCCCCCTACAATTTTTATAATATTAACTGATTGAGGTAAATTACTTTCTATTTTTTTTAGTACTGAATCAAAAGCATAGCACCAGCTACACATAGGGTCATGAATATAATATAAATGAGTCATAGATTAAAATTTCACCTTAAAACGGCAGCTATGTTCTCCTTTAGCCATACACTCAACCAGCTCAATATCTTTGTTTAATAGTGTAGAAATTAACGTCTTATCAAGCTCACAAACTTCGCTATGTTTTTGAGCAAGGTCATGGTAAATACAGTTGCAAGCACTTATATAATGATGATTATCGCCTAGGTCTTTAGCTGATGATACATTAAATCCAAGGTCTTCCATAATGACCATTAATTCAGCAATACGCTGTTCAGTTTGTTTACCCTCAAACCTAGGTAATAGACTCTGTGCCAGAGTATTTCCAAGACTTTGTAGGTAAGTTTTGAGCGCCTCTTCCCCTTGTTTATCTTTTAAGTCTGAAAGAATAAGTTCTGAAAACCAGGCATATTGTTTTGGGAAAAAGTTGAGTCCTGTTTCAGTCAATATAAAGGTACGGACAGGGCGGCCTGCGGTTTTTTTTAATTCACCTGTTTGAATATAGTGATCTTTTTCCAAAGAAGAGAGGTGTTGCTGAACGGCATTGCGTGAAATAGTTAAGCTGTTAGCAATTTCATCAATACTAAGTCCCATTCTATTATTAAGGAGTAAATTAAGGATTTGGCATTGACGGGAGCTAACTTTGTTAGACATAGGTTGATATTATCAATTCTGGTTTTGAGGGGCAAGCATAGCAAATAAATAAAAAAAATTCTAAATTAAAACTTTTAACATATAAAAGTTGTAAAAGGATTGGCTGTTTGCTATTCTCAACTGACAGTTAGTATTAAAAATACTGTATTAAAATAATAACAATGAGGAAAAATAGATGGCAGAATCAACAAGTGGATCTTTATTTGAAAGAATTGGTGGAGATGCGGCTGTCAATGCTGCGGTAGAACTTTTTTATAGAAAAGTTCTGGAAGATTATCGAATTAATCGTTTTTTCGATAAAACAAATATGGAAGAACAAATTACTAAGCAAAAAGCTTTTTTTACCATGGCTTTTGGTGGACCCAATTCTTATACTGGTCAAGATATGAGAAATGCACATGCTCGTTTAGTTAAAATGGGTTTGGATAATTCTCATTTTGACGCTGTTATGGAACACTTAGGCGCAACATTAGTTGAGTTAAATGTGCCAGCAGATTTAATTGGTGAAGCTGCTGCAATTGCTGAAAGTGTAAGAAGCGATGTGTTAGGTAAATAAGTTAATTCTTTATCTAAAATTAAAAGAGAAAGCTGATTGGTTTTCTCTTTTTTTATGCCCTAAATTTATAAAATATCTTTATTTAAAGCCTGAATTACAATGACAAACTTAAAAATTGGTGAAAATATCTACAGTTGTGAGCCAGAAGAAACTGTGCTGGATTCTTTGTTAAGACAAGATGTTGATATTTCTTATGCCTGTAAAAAAGGGACGTGCCAAAGTTGTATGTTGCGCTGTACTGATGGTATCCCTCCCAAGGAATCACAGAATAATTTAAAAGATACCTTAAAGAGTCAGAATTATTTTCTTGCCTGTTGTTGTGTGCCCGAACATGATATGACTATTCGATTGCCAGATCAATCAGAAATATTTTCTGAAGGCACTGTAATTGTTAATGAGTTGCTAAATAGAAATACAATTTTATTGATTGTTGAATGTCACGATATTCTTGAGTATAAAGCAGGGCAATTTGTTAATTTACAAAGAGAAGATGGATTAACAAGGAGTTATTCCATTGCAAATACGCCTCAAGAAACTAAAACATTAGAATTCCATATTCGTCGTTTACCTGGTGGAAAATTTAGTGAATGGGTACACGATATACTAAAAGTAGGGGATAAATTATCGGTATCAGAGCCACAAGGGCATTGTTTTTATATTCCTGAAAGGAAAGAACAAGGTATTCTTCTTGTGGGGACAGGGAGTGGCTTGGCTCCATTAGTTGGCATTTTAACTGATGCGTTATCTCATGGGCATTCTGGAAATATTCACTTATTTCATGGTAGCAGTGAAAAAGAAGATTTGTATCGTATTGATGAAATGAGACAGTTAGCTAAGAAACATGAAAACTTTAGTTATACACCTTGTATTTCAGGTGGCAACCTTGTAGATGGGTTTGAAGCTGGGCGTGCAAATGCAGTTGCATTAGCAACAGTGACTGATTTAAAAGGTTGGCGAGTATTTCTTTGTGGCCATCCAGAAATGATTAGTCAAATGAAAACACAGGTCTTCTTGAAAGGCGTTTCAATAGATGATATTTATACTGATGCTTTTCTGGTTGCTGCTGAATAATGATGATTTTATAGTGCTGATTTAGGTGATATAGGAGAAAATACAGCGCTAAAATTAAATAAAATGATCGTTTAAATACTGAATCAAATATGAATCAAGAAAGAGTAAAAAGTCAAAGTAGTCAATTGTTAGTCTCGGCAGGTAAAAGTAGTCGATTAGATGCCATTAGAAAAAAGGCTGGTCAGCAGATTGAGGGAGCTGAAGTAAATGCAAAAGCTAAGCATCAGCCCTTTGTTTTAGGGTTAAACCAGCAAACCAAAGATGCTTTGCAACAAGCAAATGATAACGTTGATAAAAGAATGGAGAGTATTTTAAATGGATACCCTGCAGGTAAGAAAAATACTTTTTTCAAATTAAAGTATGGTGTCGGTACTGATAAAGTTAAAACGATGTTAATAAAGGATATTTTTAAATTATTGGAGATCTCTTCTAAACAACTGACATATTATCCTTTGATTGAAAATATGGATTTGAGTGGAAAATTAGCTGATGCTAAATAGGATCGTTAATTTATTTCCACTGGGGGCGATTATTCTATCCAGTATTGCTTTTTTGAATGCAGAACTTTTTAGCACCTTTAAAAGTAGTATTGTTCCCTTATTAGCCTTAGTTATGTTTACAATGGGGATGACGCTAAAATGGGCCGATTTTAAAGCAGTACTTAAGAAACCTTTAGTTATAAGTATTGCGGTAGCTATTCAGTTTATATTAATGCCTTTATTTGCTTATGCTATTTCCATTATGTTGGGTTTATCTGTCGATTTAATGACAGGAATGGTATTAGTAGGTGCAAGTGCAGGGGGGACAGCTTCCAATGTTATTTGTTATCTGGCAAAAGGAAATGTCGCATTATCTATTTTAATGACTGTTGTTTCAACACTTTGTGCTGTTATTTTGATGCCTGCTTTAACGTTTTTGTATTTGAATCAGGTGGTTCCTGTGCCAGTACAAGGTATGTTAATGAGTATTTTGTCGATTGTATTATTGCCAGTGATATTAGGGACTTTTCTTAATAGTTTCTTTGCTCAACGATTAAAAATTATTCAACCTGTTTTACCGTTACTATCTACTTTTTCTATCGTCTTTATTATTGCCATTATTGTTGGCCTAAATCATGATAATTTAAGTGTTTTAGCTTTGCCAGTACTACTCGCTGTTGTGTTGCATAACATGATGGGATTAATAGCAGGATACAGTATTCCTTGGCTATTAAAGTACGATGCACAAACTTGTCGAACCGTGTGTATTGAAGTGGCTATGCAAAACTCAGGGTTAAGCGTTGCTTTGGCAATAAAATACTTTTCAATTACGGCGGCTTTGCCTGGGGCATTATTTAGTATTTGGCATAATATCTCAGGGAGTTTTTTGGCTCTTTATTGGAGGAAATGAAAGAGCTGACAGGTATGTCAAATTATTTAAAACCACAATAGTTTTCTCAATATTTTGATACAGTAAAATATAACCATTCTATGTAGGAGTGTCCGCCGTCGGCGCGAATAAAATAGGCTCTTTTTTTAGATAAAAAATCGAGCCAAGGACGAGCTCACCTACGAAGTTGTTTTTATATTTAGAAATAGTGTTTTTTATTGGCGAACACTTATGGTTAACCAGAATGAAGAAAATACAAAAAAGTAGCTAACTCTTTGGGGTTATAAAATGAAAGAAGTTGAATTTATTTTACATGATCAGTTGGAACCTTTTGTTAACTGCATTATGACGCAAGAAAATCATGCGCTGAATTCACATACCAACATTCCTTTGTATGCGGATGGTTATCCAGGCATTATGTTTCAGCAATCGGCTAATGGTTTTTATTTTTTACCCAAGAAAAAGCAGTTGTCAGAATTGTTACTCTATGGACAAACCGTAAAACCCGCCTCTTTGGATGTTGAAGGGCCTTATAAATTTATCGTTTTTCAGTTGTATCCTTTTGCATCAAAATATCTTTTAGGTATTGAGCCAAAAGAATTAAATGATGATTGTTATGACTTGCTTAATATTCAGCATATTGAGGTAGAGAGATATAGAAGGCAGTTGATAAACTCAGATAACCTTGAACAGCAAATAAGGATTATTTCTGACTTGGTTTTACAGCTAATCAAATCAAATAAGGAAATGGAGAATGATAGTGTGCAAGAAGCTATCGCTATTATTATTGAACATAAAGGCCAAATTAAAGTTAAAGATTTGTTATCACAACTTTATATGACTGAACGAACTTTTGAACGTAGTTTTATGGCTCATGTCGGGTTAACGGCTAAACAGTTTGCCAAAATCATCCAATTCCAATATTCCATCCATAATCTGACGCAAACAAAATTTAATAAATTGGTTGAGGTTGGTATTGATAGCGGTTTTTCAGACCAATCACATTTTATAAGGACGTTTAAAAAGTATACTGGACAAACCCCTCGTTATTTTCTTAAGCAAATACTTGATAATCAATAGGCTTTGTCGGTTTTGTTCTATTTAATTAATAGGCTTGTGAATACAATTGAGTCCTCATTTATAAAAAGAGGACAAGACCATGAAAATAGTCATATTTGGAGCAACAGGAACCATTGGAAAGCATGTGGTGACCCAGTCATTAGAACAAGGTCATAAGGTTTATGCATTTAGCCGAACACTTGATAAATTGAATCAATTTGAGCATCCTCAGTTAAATAAAATACACGGTGATGTATTGAATTTAACAGATTTAAATAAAGCTATGCGTGGTATGGATGTAGTGATTATAGTTTTAGGGGATGGAAAAAATTATAACAGTACTGTGCGTTCAGAAGGCACTAAAAATATTATTAATGCGATGAACAATAATGACGTTGAACGTTTAATTTGTCAAACAACGCTGGGAGCAGGGGATAGTAAAGGAAATTTGAATTTCTTTTGGAAGTACCTTATGTTTGGCTGGTTTTTGAAAAATATTTTTCAAGATCATTTATTACAGGAAGAGCATGTAAAAAACAGCGGTTTAGATTGGACTATAGTTAGACCCGCAGCATTTACTGATGGAGATAAGTCGACAAATTATAGACATGGATTTAGTGCAACAGATAAGACAGTGAAGTTAAAAATTGCAAGAGCCGATGTGGCCGACTTTATTTTAAAACAAGTACATTCCTCTCTTTATTTGCTTAAAAGCCCTGGTATTTCTTATTAATTTGAAGAATGGATCTATTGACTTGCTTGATAGGAATGATCTGGTTCGTTAGAGTGCCGCACCCTCTGTGCGATAGGTATAAAATGAATAATCTATGGAGCCTCAATAACTAGAGCCTACTAAGAAACTATAACCTATTGAAATAGCTGAAATATGATCCATTTTTTGGTGAAATAGTGCACGAATAACGAACAAATCGCAACAAAACCCGTGCACCTATGATCCGATCTTATAGCTCAAAACAACTGACCCTTACTGAATTTGACTGGCCTTTTGAAACGGCCCTGGATGAAAACAATCGTTGGGTTAGAATGAGTCAATGTATTCCTTGGGATGATCTTGCTGAAGGATATTATCAAGGTCTTTCTGCTCAGACAGGTCGTCCAGCCAAAGATGCTAGACTGGCTATAGGTGCAGTGATTATCAAACATAAACTGAGCCCGATTATACGGGGTAAACAAAACAAAGAGGTTGAATTTGGAGCAAAACTCAGTGTTAGTCTCACAGGAGATGGTTTTGCACAAGTAGATCATGTCCGTTGGGATGCTTTTCATGAAGGACTCGATTTAAAATCACAAGTTGAAAGCTATAAGATAAGAACAGGCCACTATCCAGAAAAAGTATTAGCAGACCCATTTGTACGGGACACGAGAAAATAGAAGCTACCTCAAACAAAAAGGCATCCATTTTGCTGGAAAACCACTGGGTCGGCCCAAGAAAGTGACGGAAGAAAATCGAGAGGAATTGAATCAACAAAAGGCAGAACGAAAATCGGACTATTTACAGCGTATCCCCCATCGAAGGGAAATTTGGCCAAGGTAAAAGCGGATATCGACTGAACTACATTAAGGCAAAACGAGCAGACACCTCTATTGCCTGGATTAATAGTATTTTTATGGTGATGAACCTATTGATCCTGGAAAGGATCTTTTTTGTCTGCTGTAAAAAGAGCGCTGTATGGAGAATATAACTGTTGAAACAAAAAATGAAATTACTGGGTACAAAAATCCAGAAAAATTTTCTTGATTTTGAGCTGTTATTTTATATTCGTAGGCTGGCTTACTGAGCAGACTCTAACTAGGTAGTTAATAGCTGGTTGGAATAATGAATATTTTCTCAAAATTATTGGTGTCATTTTAACTCGATTTCCTTGGGAGAAAAGGCGAATACTTGTTTAAACCAGGTTTTCTATATATTTTACAAACTGATCAAATGGCAACGGTTTGCAAAAGTGATAACCTTGGGCATAGCGGCATGATTTGTTTAATATGGCTAATTGTTCTTCATTTTCAACGCCAGTTGCTATAACTTTAATGTTTAGTTTATTCGCTAACGTAATGATTGTCTCGACTAAAACGGCATTGGTTGGATCATCTAGTATCGTATGAATATAGGAACGGTCTATTTTTAATATATCTATTGGATAATTTTTTAAATAATTTAACGAAGAAAACCCCGTTCCAAAACTATCCAGAGAAATTTTAATGCCTTTCTGTTTTAATTTATTAATGCTGTTTAAGTATTTACCATCTTGTTTAAAAAATAGGCTTTCAGAAATTTCAAAAGTAATATTTTTAGTCGGTATTTGTTGTTTTTTTAAAATATCTAACCACTCAAGATGGCATTCAGATAAATTATATTGAGCAATAGATTGATTCAGAGAAATATGCATCGATGGTAAACCTAAAGCTATCCATTGTTGTATATTTTCGGCAACTTTATGAATAACCCAATTGCCTATTTCTCGAATTAGTCCACTTTCTTCAGCAATAGGAATAAAGTCAGTTAAAGGGATGTAGCCCTTTTGTGGGTGATTCCAACGTAATAACGCTTCAGCACCAACAACCTCTTGACTCAGTAAGTCTATAATGGGTTGGTAATGTAAGCTAAACTCATGGTGTATTATGGCCGAACGTATGCTATCAATTAGGTTTAAGCGGTTTTTTGTTTTTTCTTGTAATGCATGCGTATAGTAATGGTAACTATTATGGTTGTTTTTCTTCGCTATATACATGGCGCTGTCTGCATTTTTTTGGAGTAAATCTATATTTTCCCCATCATCTGGAAAAATAGTAATGCCGATACAACCCGATATAAAAACCTCTTGCTGATCAATAAAAATAGCTTGTTCGAAGGTTTTAAAAATTTTGCTAACAATTAATTCAGCATCAGTTGATTTTTCAAGATCAGGGATGATAATTGAAAACTCATCACCACCCAACCGCGCTACTGTATCCGAATCCCTCACGACATCTTGTAGTTTTTTTGCCGTTTCCTGTAATAAGACATCACCTGCATGGTGCCCTAAAGAGTCATTAATCCATTTGAATTTATTAAGGTCTAATAGCATTAAAGCTAATTTAGATTTATTTCGTTTTGTAAGTTTGAGTGCACTTTTTAGACGATCTAAAAATAGAGAGCGATTAGGTAGCTTAGTTAAAAGATCAAAATTTGCCTGCAATTGTAGAGACTCTTGCAAGGCTTTTTGATAACTGATATCTCTTAATACCGAAATAGATTGGGTAATATTGCCTGCTGAATCTTTTAAAATGTAACTCGATTGCCAGATAGGGACTAACTGTCCTTCTTTATGGCGAATTAAAATTTCGCCTTGCCAAAAATCATTGTTTTTTAATTCTTTAGCAACTTTAACAAAGAATTGCCTATTAAAAAGAGCTGCATTAAATATGTTTGGGTCTTTATTGATGAGTTCTTGTTCTGAATAACCGCTAATAGTGTTGAATGCTTTATTTACCGAAATTATTTTGTGCTGAGCATTGGTGATAAAAACGCCATCAGATGTATTCTCCAAAAAAGACAGTTTTAAATGTAAATTTTGATCAGCATGTTGTTCAATGGATACTTGAAGAATATTTCCATATAAGCGATTTACTGTGCCTGTTTTATCAATTTCCGCCGTTACTTGAATTTGATAAGTCAGAATCTGGTTTTTGCTAGATAGATATCGAAAATTATAATTGACGGGCTTATGTGAAAATAAGCAGATATTATTTTGTACTTTAACGTGAGCCAAATCTTCGAGATGAATTTTTTCTGTAAACTCTTGATAAGTTTGACTCAGAGTTCTTCCTGTTGGGTCTGGTGACCATTTTACTAACTCTTGAAGAGGAAAGTACTCCCAGATTGTTATATTTGATACAGGATGCCTAGGAGTAATATTTATTGGCTGTTGTACTATCGCAGTATTAAGTTTTTGTTTTTTTCTGGCTTGAAAAACACTTAAACTAATTTGCTCAAAATAGTTTTTGAATAATGGTGTTTTTAGTAGGAAGTCAATACACCCGTAATGCATTGCCTGTTTGATTTTATGATGATCCTGTTTATCACTGACTAATATGTAGGGAAATTGTATATTTTGTGCCGTTAAATCTTCTAGCAAGGAAAAAGCATGAGGTGTTGGTGTTAATAAATCTATAATTAATAGATCGTAGTTCTGCTGGTGTATTTTTGTTAACAGTGATTGTTCATTATTTGTCACAACAACTTGATAGCCTTGCCATTCAAGGTGCATTTTAACCTTGTTAGCTAAAAAACTATCGCTGTCTAAATAAAGGATATGAAAGTTGCTCATACAATCAAATTCGTATTTTTAAGGCGTCAAAAAAATTAAATAAAAACTTTTAGAATTTCATCTAATTCTTTATGGGATTGTTGAATAATATCACCTATATGGATGGAAGGAATACCTAAAGGGTTATCGAATTTATCTTCCTCATTATTAAGTTTACTGTAATAGTCGGCTAGTTTGACAATAGAGGCAATTTTATAGTGATTTTCTAATGTATTAGAATTGGCATGTAAGCTTATACTTTTGGTAATAATTTCGGGAAGCTTCCATAGTTTAGTCAGTTCGGCACCAGTTTGATAATGATCAAAGCCAATAATACTTTGTTCAATTGCTATTTCATCACGATTTAAAATGTATTGTTGGGATTCAAGCCTAAAGTTTATTTCTCTACTTAACTCGGGAAGGCGGCGAAAAAAAACTAACTGTCCAATATTATGCAGTATTCCACAAATAAAAATTGATTCAGAAAAATGTTGACCTAAATAATGATCAATATTTCGAGCAATAAGAGAACAGAGTAGGCTTCTTTTCCAAAAATCTTGCATGGACATAAGGCCACCAGGTAAATCAGAAAACTTTTCAATAACAATCGTACTGAGCGTAATACTCTGCAATTCTTTCGTACCAATAAGGCTAATGGCCTGATTTATTGAGGTGATTTTAGAAGGAAATCCATAAAAAGCACTATTCACTATTTTTAATAGTTTTAATGACAATGATGCATCTTTCTCAATAATCAATGCTGCATCTATTAAAGACTTGTTAGGGTCTTCTATTATTTTTTGTAATTTAAAGTAAACATCTGGAGGAGATGAAAGGTGGGTATCTCCTCTGAACAAGTCTGTAATTGTGAGTTTTTCTGGTGAAATAATTGACATTTTATTTTTTTAAGAGGCTGGCCTTTTTTTGTAAGTAAAATATTACTAGGTACTATAATATTTATTATGCATAATGAAAATATAGATTAATTGAGTGTAGTTAGTTTTTTTAGCTTTTCTTGTTAATAAAAAATAATGAATTAGGTTGTTTGTATGACAATTAGTGGAAACTTGAAAGAAAAAGTAATTATTATTGCTGAAGCTGATGAGATAGTGGCTAAAGAAATAAGTTTAAAGCTAAAAGAAAATGGATTTGTTGATATTAGAATTGCTAACGATGGCAGTAAAGTCTATGAAATTATACGACCTTTTTATAATAATATTGAAAAAATTGGTTTAGTCATTGTGAATGAGGAACTACCACAATGTCAGGTTATGGAGATGTGTCAAACATTTAATGACAATAAATCGGTAATACCTTTTATCATTGTCAATTCTAGAGAGCTCTATAAATTTGAAGTTGAAAATAGTAAATTAAAGTCTAAAGGTTTGATTCATTACATGTCTTTACCTCTTAATTACTCTGAATTTTTATCCATTCTTCGGTTCCAGTTAATCATAAAACATGAATATTTATTGCGTCATAATCAGGAAGAAAGACTCATTAATGAACTAGCAGCAAGAAGAGTCGGTAATGAAAAAATGAAATACTTAGTGGCTCATGATGAGCTCACTAGTTTGTTAAACAGGCAAAGTTTTGAACGTGAATTAAGGTTAATTCTTAACAGAAGTAATGCACTACATCAAAATGGTGCGTTACTGTTTATAGATATTGACCATTTCTATTTGGTTAATGAGATTGAGGGCTTTGAGATAGGCGATAGATTATTAGTTAGTGTCGTATCAATTATTAGAAAACTGATTGCTAAAAATGATTTATTTGCACGTATTGGCTCGGATGAATTTTGTCTTTTTTTGAAAAATAAAACAGCTGATGAGGTTACAACTTTTGCCAATCAGATTAGAAAAGCCGTGCATGAATATCGTTTTTATACGGGTGATATTTGTTATAACGTATCGATATCCGTGGGAATTTCAGGTCTGAGTACTGAAGCTGTTGTTTATCATCCGAATGAACTTGTTTTTCGTGCTCGCCAAGCCTGTAAAATGGCTAAAAAGAATGGTCGTAATTTAGCTTGGGAATACAACGAGCAAGATATGTTTGTACGAGAGCAGCACAGAGATATTTACTGGGTGCCTTTAATAAAAAAAGCATTTTTAGAAGAAAGGTTTTTTCTAGTATTTCAACCTATAGTTAGTTTATCTAATGGTGAAGTTTCACATTATGAAGTTTTAATTAGAATGCGTGGAGAAGGTAATGAAATCATTGAGCCTATAGAGTTTATTCCTGTGGCTGAACGAACGGGATTAATTTATAGTATTGACTTATGGGTGGTCGAAAATGCTATTGATTTTTTAGCTAAACTTCCGTCTGATAAAGCAAATGTTTCGTTATCTATAAATCTTTCTAGTATGGCTTTTAGAGGGACATCTTTATTATCCACGATAAAAGAAAAGCTTGACCTGACCTGGGTGGATGCAAAACGTATTGTCTTTGAGATTACTGAAACTACAGATGTTAGTCACTTTGAACAAGTGCGGCAAATGATTACAAAAATACAGGCTCTAGGGTGTAAATTTACTTTAGAAAATTTTGGTGCAGGTTTTTGTTCATTTAATTATCTTAAAACTTCTTCAGTTGACTTTGTTAAAATTGATGATCAGTTTATTCATAATTTAATAGATAACCCAACAGATCAAATTTTAGTAAGGACTATGGCTGAATTGGCCAGAAACCTAGGTAAAAAAACTATCGCCGAATATGTTAACTCCCCAGAGATAATAAATAAATTAAGAGAGTTAGGGATTGATTTTGGGCAAGGGTATATTTTTGGTAAGCCTGAACAAAGTCTATTAACAACTGAATCCTTTGTAATAGCTGACTTAATACATAAAAAAGAGATTGAACAAGATGAAATGAGGGAGTAAGTTAAAACTCTAATTTTTATCGGCTAATAAAGATTGAATTTTTGTTAGTAGTAAATTACCTTCACCAAAATATTGCTGATTAAAACGTTGGTGGTATATATCTGAAAAACTTTCCATTAATTGATTGAATTCAGTTTTTGAAAGGTTCTCGTCAGCAAGTTCTTGCAAGATTTCCTCTTTAGCGGGGTTTATTTTTTTATTAAATTGTCTATTATAGCTGCGACCAATAGCAGTGTGTAACTCCATGATTTTATCTTCATTACTTTCAGCTAATATTAATGCAACTGTACTATTAATATTTTTTACTGACTTTTTATGTTTTTTTTCATAAATAGCTTCCAAGGTTACTATTAATTCTTTTAATTCATGTTCTGGTAGCGCTTGTTCATTTAATAAATTATAAATATTAGATAACCCAGTCTCTTGCGGTAATTTATTCTTTTGCTTTAGAGCAATCTGCTTAGAGTTATTTTTTTGGGGGGGGGCGTGAGGTTGAGCAAGATTTTTAACCCAATACTGACTAAAAAAAGGTTGTTTTTCATTGTTTTTAAACTGTCTTTTAATAATATCTGCTAAAGAAGCAAAACCACAGCTTATTGATGAATTAGGAAAGGAAAGAACAACGGGAACTTGTTGGGATACTGATGTATTAATATGGTCATCAATAGCTAAATAGCCTAAAAAATAAACCTCAATTTTTAAATGGTTTTTAACCGCATGTTGAAAGCGCTTAAAAATTAATTGACTGGCTTTATAGTTTTCTACTTTGTTAACAATAATAAAAATAGACTGTTTTTTTCCTCTAATGATCAACATTTTCAATAACGCAAATGAATCAGTTAATGAAGTAGGATCGGGGGTAATAACAAGGACTCTATATTGTGCTGAGGCAACAAAATCAAGTACATTAGTGTCAATACCTGCTGCGGTATCTATTAACAAGTAATCGAACTTATTTTCAAGGCTTTCTAGTGCTGAGACTAAAAGAGATAATTGAGATTTATCTAAGTTGGTACATTGTTTAATTCCAGAGGCGGCAGGAACAACAGAAATGCCTGAAGGGTGATTGATGATAATGTCATTTATTGTTTTTGTGCCATTAAGTACATGTTCAATGGTATAACGGGGGGTTATTCCCATTAGAATATTGACGTTTGCAAGTCCCGTGTCAGCATCAAATAAACAAACTTTTTCTTGTCTAGCAGCTAGGGAAAGACTTAGATTTGTGGAAATATTGGTCTTTCCAACACCCCCTTTTCCACTTGTAAATGCAATAACAGTAGCCATTAAAGTCCTATTTTAGTCTATGCAGAAATATTAAAATCTTTTTCTAAAAGATTCCTTATCAGCTGCATTTATACTTTCTGATAATCAAGTTGTTTTAGTTTGTTGCATATTATTACATAAGCTTCAGTATGGGTTAAAGTAAATCAAATTCTAGAAGATTCTGGTTTTTTAGAATATAGCCCAGAGAATGGCTAGTAGTTATAAATTTGATTCAGAGGGCTTTAGAATCACATGATTTTATTTGCTGATATTTTCATAATGAGTGAGTAGTAGCACCGGAATACTTGATACGATATATCACTCATAGCTGTTAGATAGAGTGTACTTTTTAAGGGAATTTAAATGAAGTTAGATAAAACACGATTGGATACTATGCTGGTCTTGTCAAAATTTTTGCTGCGCTGGCGCTGGATTCTAATGATTCTATCATTGTTAGTTGTAGCTGCTATGGCTAGTGGCGGTCGGTTTATTGCTTTTGCCACAGATTATGAAGTGTGGTTTTCGGAGGATAACCCACAACTTCAGGATTTTTTAACCTTACAGAATACCTATGACAAATCGGACAATGTCTTATTTTTGATTACGCCTAAACAAGGTGATGTATTTACTTCATCTACGTTAGACAGTGTGGAGTGGTTAACCAATCAAGCGTGGCAGATGCCTTATACCTCCCGGGTTGATTCAGTGACAAACTTTCAGCACACGGCTGCGGTTGAAGATGATTTGGCTGTGGGCGATTTAGTCCGAGAAACGACAACATTAACGCTAGGCAAGTTACAAGAAATCAAGAAAATTGCATTGAATGAGCCTTTATTGCTACATCGTTTAATTTCAGATGATGCCCAGGTTACAGCTGTTTCAGCAACGATTAATTTGCCCAAGAATATGGCCGAAGGCAGCCCAACGGTGGTTGCTTATGCACGCAATTTAATGGATCAATTAAAGGCAAGAAATCCAAATCTGGAAGTGCGCCTGACTGGCTTGGTGGTGATGGATAATGCTTTTATGGAAGCCTCCATGCAGGATATGAGCTCACTAACTCTGATTATGTTTGGCTTAATCTTATTTGGGCTGGTGGTTTTGTTACGGAGTATTACGGGGACGATTAGTGTCTTATTTATCATTCTGCTCTCTATTATGGCAACCATGGGGTTTTCTGGCTGGACAGGGGTTTTACTTACCCCTGTTTCAGCGGGTTCACCCACTATTGTTATGACCATAGTGGTAGCACATGCAGTACATATTTTAGTTTCTGTATTGCAAGGAATGCGAGATGGATTGAATAAACGGGAGGCTATTACTGAAAGTCTTAGAATCAATATTCAGCCAATATTTCTGGCATCAATTACTACGATTATTGGGTTTTTATCCATGCATTTCTCTGATGTTCCGCCATTTCATCAATTAGGGAATATGGTGGCTGTGGGGGTGGTTTTCGCTTTTTTATTATCAATGACCGTGTTGCCCTGGATGTTGATGGTATTACCCATGCGAGTTAAACCGATAGCAAATCATCAAAATCGATATATGTTGGGGTTAAGCCATTTTATTATAAAAAGATGTAATCTTATTTTAATCGTATTTTCAATATCAACTATTTCATTAGCTAGCTTGATTAGTTTAAATGAAGTGAATGACAAAATCTGGAAATACTTTGATACCTCTATTCCTTTTAGGATGGATACGGATTATGCGTCTGAACATTTAACGGGCACTTATCATCTGGAATATGCTTTAAATACAGGCGTAAAAAGAGGTATTACTGAACCTGCTTATCTAAATAAAATTGATGCTTTTCAACAGTGGTTAAATCAGCAAACAGAAGTGATTCATGTCAATACTATTGCCGATATTATGAAGCGACTGCATAAAAATATGCATGGTGATAATGATGAATGGTATCGGTTACCCGATAAAAAAGAATTAACCGCCCAATATTTATTGTTGTATGAAATGTCATTACCCTATGGGCTGGATTTGAATAATCAGATTAATCTTGATAAATCAGCGACACGGGTAACGGTCTCTTTATATAATTTATCCAGTATTGAAATGATTGCTTTTAATGACAGAGTTGAAGAGTGGTTAATTAATAATGCACCCGAGTTAAGTTACATCGGGAGTAGTCCTTTATATATGTTCTCTCATATTAGTAAAAGGACTGTTTATCAAATGACGGGCGGTGTTGCAGCAGCTCTGGGTTTGATTTCTTTGATATTAATGCTGGCTTTACGTTCTTTTAAAATGGGTGTTATTAGTCTAATTCCTAATTTACTACCACCCTTGGTTGCCTTTGGAATATGGGGTGCGGTGGTGGGACAAGTTGGTTTTGCCGAATCAGTAGCGATAGGTATGACAATCGGGATTATTGTAGATGATACGGTTCATTTCTTAAGTAAATATCTTAGAGCCAGGCGTGAAAAAGGCTTAAACCCTGAACAAGCAGTGAGTTATGCTTTATCAAATGTGGGGGTGGCTTTAATGATTACGACAGTGGTCTTAGTTGCAGGCTTTTCAATATTGATGTTATCAACCTTTAAACTGAACTTTCAACTGGGTGCGATTACAGCGATGACGATTAGTATTGCGCTTATTTTAGACTTTTTCTTACTACCTGCGTTATTGATTAAGCTTGATAAGCGAGAATATAAGAGTACCGAAGAATTGAATTAACTTTATCTCATATAATATTTAAGGATTGAAAATGAAAATATTAACAAAAGGCATAGTGGCCAGTTTGATTGGCCTTTGTGTTATACAAACTAGTTATGCTGAGACAGCAGAAGAAAAAGGTCTCGCCATTGCACAACAGGTGGAAAATAAGGACAGTGGCTGGAATGATATGCTGGTCACTATCAAAATGGTTTTGCGTAATAAACAAGGGGATGAAAGTACTCGAGATATTCAACAAAAAGTATTAGAAGTAGAAGGGGATGGCGATAAAAGTTTAACGGTATTTAATCGCCCCAGAGATATAAAAGGCACGGCTTTTCTGTCTTTTTCTCATATTATTGACCCTGATGACCAATGGCTATATATGCCTGCATTAAAACGAGTTAAACGGATATCATCATCAAATAAATCAGGGCCTTTTATGGGAAGCCAGTTTGCTTATGAAGATTTAGCATCATTTGAGGTGGGTAAGTATAATTACAAATATTTACGTGATGAAGTGCTTGATGGCACGGATAGTTTTGTTTTAGAAAATACCCCACTTTACCAATATTCTGGTTATACCCGACAATTGGTCTGGGTTGATAAATCACGTTATATCCCTCTACAAATACAATATTACGATAGAAAAAATGCCTTATTAAAAACCGCACAATTTATCGATTATCAACAATATTTAGGCCAGTACTGGCGTGCAAATAAGCAGGTGATGATTAATCATCAAAGTGGAAAAAACACAGAACTGCTATTGACAGAGTATCAATTTAAAACAGGATTAAGCACTCGTGACTTTGATAAAAATAGTTTAAAACGGATGCGTTGATCTTATTGTCATTGATACAGACAAATTAACTTAATGTTTAATAGGGTAATAAAAATCAACAGACTTTCTTTATTGGCAATGGTCATGGTTGCTAGTGTTTTGTATTCGGATCAGGCCTTATCAGATAGCATGATTGATACGGATAAAAACCAAGTAAGTCTATTTTCTGACTGGGAGTTGTCAGGTCAAATAAGCATTGAAGAACTCGGTTTTTTCCATAATAAACTTGATTCTCGGCAACATAATAATTATATATCAGGTGCTATTGAGCCTGAGTTATATCGAGAATGGGATAAAGGAAAACAAAGTTTTACCTTTGTGCCTTTTTTTAGAGTTTCACAGCATGATAATCGACGCACTCACTTTGATATTCGAGAATTAAATTGGCTATTTTCAGCTCAAGACTGGGAGTTACGAGTTGGTATCAGAAAGGTGTTCTGGGGGGTAACAGAAGGTTCTCATTTAGTTGATATTATTAATCAAACAGACTTAGTAGAAAATATAGATACAGAAGATAAGTTAGGCCAGCCTATGATTAATTTAGCCTTAATCAGAGACTGGGGAACCGTAGATTTGTTTTTACTAACAGGTTTTAGAGAACGTACTTTTGCAGGCGTAGAAGGGCGATTAAGAACTTTTCCCGAAGTTTCAGTCGGTGATGCAATGTATGAAAAGCACGGTATTGAAAAACATTTAAGTTATGCTGCCAGATGGTCTCATACACTTGGAGATTGGGATATTGGTCTTTCTCATTTTTATGGTTTAGGCAGGGATCCTACGTTAAACCTGCAACTATCAGACACGGGGGCATCACGATTAATCCCCTATTATGAATTAATAAATCAAACAGGACTCGATTTACAATTTACCTATGATAACTGGATACTTAAACACGAAGGTATTCTTCGTTCAGGACAAGGAAAAACTTTTTATGCGTCGGCATCGGGTATTGAATATACCTTATATAATCTATTTAGTTCTGGGCTTGATGTGGGATTGGTTGTGGAATATATGTATGACACTCGAGGTGCTAATAACCTTGCCGCACCTCTACAAGACGATATATTAACAGCATTGCGTTTTGCCTTGAATGATGTTCAAAGTACTGAACTTTTAGCGGGAATATTTTTTGATAGAAAAAATAAGAGTAATTTTTTAAATATTGAAGCTAGTCGGCGCTTAGGCGATAGTTTCAAGTTAGAGGCCGAAGTCCGTTTGTTTAATGATGCTCCAGCAAATGATCCTGCTTTTATTTTTCGTGATGAAGATCATATCCGTGTTAATTTAAGCTACCATTTTTAACAAAAACTGTGATTAATATCTGTGTTGAAATACAATATATCAGTTAAGGTATATTTAAGCGGGGTATTGTGTATTTATATGTTTTTTTGTACAAAATAACGGCATGAGTGGATTATTAGATAATTCTAATAAAGTAAAACAAGCCATAATAAGTTACTCATTTTGAAAATATATAAAAATATTGGCTTCTAAAGTTCTTTTCTAGCAGAGGGCAATTTAAATAAGTCATGCTATCCTAAATAATCTAACAATTGAGTTATTGATGAATCAAAAAAATATATCTAATTCACAATTAATTGAAGAAAATAGGAAGCTACGTACAGAGCTATCGAATATTTCTCAGTTTGCTGAAAAAAGGAATGCTGAGTTTTATAAAAATGAAGAACGATTTTCTCTCGCTATGCGTGGAGCCAATGATGGAATATGGGATTGGAATCTGGAGACAGATGAAGCCTATTATTCACCGCGTTGGAAAAGTATGCTTGGTTATCAGGAAGATGAACTTGAAAATGAATTTAACACATGGGCGAGTCTGGTTAATGCTGATGATAAGGACAGGGTCTTAAAAAAGGTAGATGATTATATAACTGGCCGAACCGATTCATATGAAGTTGAAATGCGAATGCATCATAAGGGTGGGCGTGAGGTTTTTGTTTTATCCCGTGCTTTTCTTGTCAATCGTGAGTCTGATGGTAAAGCTGTTCGTCTAATTGGCACCCATGTCGATATTACAGAACAAAAAAAAGTAGATTTATTTAATGCAAAAAATTTAGAAATTCTGCAGATGATTGCAATAGGCAATCCCGCATCAGATATTTATGATGCGATTGCTTTAATGTATGAGGCGCGTCACTCGGGGCTACGTTGTTCGATGCTCGAATTACATGGAAATAAACTCATGCACGGGGGAGCACCAAGCTTACCTAAAGAATATTGTGATGCCGTGAATGGTTTAGAATATGGGCCGAATGTTGGCTCATGTGGAACATCGACCTACACAGGGAAGCGTGTTGTTGTTGAAAATATTGAAACAGACCCTAAGTGGGCTAAAATTAAACATGTGGCACTCCCTCATGGCATGCGCTCTTGTTGGTCTGAGCCTATCAAAAATTCATCAGGGAAAGTCTTAGGTGCCTTTGGCATGTATTACAATTATCCTGCGCTACCTAGTAAAGAAGAATCAAATGATCTTGAATCTGCAGCCTGGCTTGCGGGTATCATTATGGAACGGGAGCAAGACCAAAAACGGATACGTCAGCTTGCTTATACGGATGAGCTCACTGGGATTGCCAGTCGAGCCTATTTTTATCTTAATATTAACGATTTAATAAAAGTGTCTGACCGACATAAGCGCCACTTTGGACTGTTATATATTGATCTTGATAATTTTAAGGATGTTAATGATAGTCTAGGGCACGATATTGGTGATCTGCTGTTGAAGGAAATTGCTAAACGGCTAACGAGTGCAAGCCGCGATGTTGATTTTGTTGCTCGTCTGAGTGGTGATGAGTTTAGTATTCTAGTTGAAGATGTGGTTGATGATTATACTGCTGCTCATGTTGCTCAACGTTGCCTCAACATAATTTCTCAGCCTGTTGAATTATCGGGTAGGAAACTCACTCCCTCTTGTAGTATAGGGATAGCACATTACCCTGATGATGGAGATAACTTATTGACATTGCTAAAAGCTGCAGATACTGCACTTTATGCTGCAAAGGAATATGGTAGAAATCGGTATGCCTTTTATAGCCCCGAGCTTACTGATAAGGCAGAGTATCGATTCCAGATTGAACAGTCTCTTCGAGATGCGATTGAAGGGCAGCAGTTATCACTTGTTTATCAACCTCAAATTGATATAAAGACGGGTAAAATTATTGGTGTCGAAGCATTATCACGTTGGGAGCATCCTTTGTTGGGTCAAGTGCCCCCTGTTGACTTTATTGCCACTGCTGAGAGAATCGGTATGATAAAACCACTGACTGAATGGGTTTTGAATACGGCATGCAGTCAGGCGCTTGCATGGAAAAAAATAGGATTACCAGCCATCACTATGGCTGTAAATATTTCTCCAAGTCATTTTCTCGATAAGGATATTGTGACTTTAGTTAAGAGTGTTATTGATAAAACCGGGATGGTTCCTGCTGAGCTAGAGCTAGAAGTGACAGAGAATGTTGTTCAGACTGATCAAAACAACTTGGCAGCTTTTAAAGATTTAAAAGAACTAGGTATTTTAGTGGCAATGGATGATTTTGGAACAGGGTATTCATCCTTCGCATCTCTTAAGCATCTTGAAGTTGATTATTTGAAAATCGACAAATACTTTATTGATGACATACTTAACGATAGTAAAACACAAATGCTAGTAAGTTCTATGATAGAAATGGGGCATAATCTTGGGCATAACATTATTGTAGAGGGCGTGGAAACTATAGAACAACTTAATCTGCTCAAAAAACTTAATTGCGAAACAGTGCAAGGTAATCTATTTAGCAAGCCAGTTAATGCTAATGAAATTTTAAAGCTATTAAAAGAGGGTTTTAAATAGTTTATTACCTAGGAGGCCGAAAAAACACTGATATTAGCTCCTCCCCGTGAAGAAAATGTTTAAAAAATAGCAGATTGAGTCTTGTACCTTAATCATTAAAGGCTATTTAATTTTTCTTCAATGGCATGTGTTATTTCAGTTTTCATATCATTAAAAATACCATGATGGCCGCTGTTAAAAACAGTAAAATTGACCTTAACCTTCATGCTTTTTAATAGCTTAACTGCACTCTGTCCTGCAGAGAAAGCAACGACCTCGTCTTTTTTTCCATGGTAAGCAAAAACCATAGCACCGGGGTTAGGCAAAAAACCGTCAAGTTGTTCGTTTAATAATAATCCTGATACTGGAAAAATATAAGCGTAGCTTTGACCTTGAGTGACGGCTTGGTGATATGCCATAGCTCCTCCCCCAGAAAAACCAAGAAGAATAGGTTTGCTATTTGTTGGATACTTTATAACAAGCTGACCGACTAATTCACTAAACGCTTTGCTATATTTGTTATATTGAGCGGCAGAAAATGGCCAGACATCACCGCATTCATGTGAAATTGGGGCTTTGATTAAAATAATACGTACTTTGGTCTTAAACTGATCTAATGCTGATTCATAAAAATTGTCAACGGTATCACCATCACCATGTAATGCTATTAACATAGGTAAACGCTCAGAATGACTATGGTTAACTGGATATTTCACAATATAGCTAAAGCTTATGTTGCTATTCAATAAATTAGGCGTTGAATTTTTATTCCACCATTGAATGATTTTTTTCATAAAATATTAAACCTATCGCATTAGTTTTTAGCTTAGGACTGAGAATTATTGAATCCTCAGTCCTTAATTAATTGGAATTATTACAGCAGTTTTTATTTTCTCCTGTTTGTCGCGACTCCTGAATAGGAGGACAGGGAACATCAGCAAAAGAACAAAATACACAACAATCGCCCTTATTGGGTTTTAATAGACTGCGACAGCCTTTACAATCATAAAAAAATTGGCAAGCATTGTCTGGCATGGTTTCTAATGATTGAAACCCACAATGAGGACAGGTGATTGTAGATTTTAATTGAATGTTAGTTGATGACCCCATTTTATTTTCTCCAGTGGCATATTTAAACTGTTTTTATACAAAATTTCTTTAGCAGTAAGACATACTTTATAATACTTCGCTTATCTTTAACCTGGAAAAATTAGTTGAGTGCGATTTTTGTGGAAAATTTGAGCGAAAAAGATAAATAATCACTCGAAGATAATGGCTATAGTCCTTATCAAGAGTGATTCTGCAGGATTTTTCGTTCAGATTTCTTCACAAAACCGTGAAGCGAATGCCTCTCACCCAGTAGGTGATAGTTGAAAACCCGACTTATACTGAAAGGTCAATAACTTAGACAGACACTAAGCGGTCAACTGATTTATCCAAGTTTAAAGGTGGAAGATATTTTATCTCTCGACACTCACATCATTTTTTGGAAAACATGAAAAAAATATTTAACAAAAGTTTTTTTACTAATTTTATTGCGCTTGCAATTATTGCCACAGGTTATCTTTGCCCCGTGCAATCAGAGTTAATTAAATCGATTGGTTTTTTTGCTTTGTCGGGTGCGGTAACAAACTGGATTGCAATACATATGTTGTTTGAGAAAGTCCCTTTATTATATGGTTCTGGTGTCATTCCTAATCGCTTTGAAGAATTTAAAACATCTATTAAAGACTTAATGATGAATCAGTTTTTTACCCTAGAAAATATTGAGCAATTTATTCACACGGAAGAAAAACAAGCTGGAAAAGTTCTTAATATTGAACCTTTGATGGAAGCGGTGGATTACGATAAAATTTTTGAAGGATTAATCTCTTCAATAATGGAATCATCATTTGGTGGCATGTTACAAATGATGGGTGGGGAAGAAGCTTTAATTCCATTAAAAGAACCTTTTACTGAAAAAATGAAAGTGACTTTATTAGAGATGGTGGCTTCAGATAAGTTTAATGCGGCATTGGAGCAAAGTTTAGATGCGCATAAAATTGGGGAAGATATTATTACTAAGGTGGAGACTGTGATTGATAAACGTCTTAATGAATTAACGCCTCAATTAGTCAAAGAAATGGTTCAAGAAATTATTCGTAAACATTTAGGCTGGTTAGTTGTTTGGGGTGGTGTTTTTGGTGGCCTTATTGGTGCGGCTTTTAGCTTTGCTTAGAAACACGTTATTGCTGTTTTTTAATATAGAAAAATTAAATGAAAGAAGTGAAATTAGCATTTGAGGAATATGGAGATAATGCAAATAAACCATTGATTTTGTTACATGGTTTTTTTGCATCATCACGTAATTGGCGTCAAATAGCAAAAAAATTAGCTGAACATTATCATGTTTATGTATTAGATTTGCGTAATCATGGTTTATCACCACATGTTGAAGAAATGGATTACCCTTTAATGGCTGAAGATTTGAGAGCCTTTATGGATAGCCAAAACCTACAAATGGCAAATGTTTTAGGGCATAGTATGGGAGGAAAGGTTGCCATGTGGTTTGCTCTAAACTTTCCAGAAAGAATTAATTCTTTGCTGGTGGCTGATATTTCCCCTGTTAGTTACCAGCATAGTTTTGATCAAACGATTAATGCTTTAAAACAACTGCCTTTGGATCAAATTGTAAACAGGAAGCAGGCAGATGATTTTTTGCTACCTTCTATTCCTGAATTATCTTACCGACAGTTTTTGTTACAAAACTTACAGCTCAAAGAGGGGCAATATAGTTGGCGGATAGATTTAGATATTTTTTATCGGACAGCGGATAATATTATTGCATTTCCATCCGTTGATGGTATTAAGCCATTTAGGGGAAAAACATTCTTTATTATGGGGGGGAATTCAACTTATACAGATAGAAATTCTATCAATATTAGTTTTCCTGATGCAGAAATTTCAACTATCAAAGATGCAAATCATTGGTTGCATATTGATAAACCCATTGATTTTTTAGATGAAGTTATTAACTTTTTATAGAAAAAAGTAAAAAAAAACTGTTTTCGGCCGCTATTAATAGTATGAGAAGTAGCAGGTTAAGAAAATGATAAGTTCAAAGGTTTTTTTGTTGACTGTTTTATTGTTCAGTTCAGCAATTATTGCAGATAATTTTCAAGCTCCATTGTTGTCAGCAGATTGGCAGGTAAAAAAGGGTGGGGCATTTTGTGAATTAAATCAACAGATCCCCCTTTATGGGACTGTAGGGTTTGTACACCAATCGGGTGGTTTGCTGCGTCTTTCTCTCAGAGAAAATCGATTCAAACCAGAAATTATTAAAGCCAGTTTATCAATTAATAACCCCGATTGGCGACATGAATCATTACAGGGTAAAGATTATTTGGTTTTTCTTGATGAAGAAACGGGTATCCAAAATATCCCGCGCCTAAGTGTCTATGGGGATGTGGCAGAGGCTATGTTAGATGCTCTATCACGAGGTTTATCTCCGACATTTCATTATATTAGGGGAACTGCATTAGGTTTATTACCACAAACAGAAGTTTCTATTTCGGCCATTAATTTTGCTAAAAATTATCAACAATTTGATGATTGTAGAAAAAGCTTTTTACCTTTTGGCTTAAAGGATGTATTGGAAAGAAGTTTGTTTTTTAAACCTCGCAGCAAAAACTTAAATGTAGCCGTACTGACTCAATTGCAGAAAACAGCGAGATACCTAAAGGAAATTAAGGGATCGGAAGTGGTGATTGTAAGTAACACGGGAATGATGGGAGCTAGAGATAAAAAGTGGTTTTCAAATAGGGCTAAAGCCATATTGAAAAAATTAAGTAGTCTCGGTGTTCAGAAAAACAAAGTGAGTATAAAAAGTGGTTTTTATACAGCTTCTGCAAGTAATAAAGTAATACAGCTTAAAGTTTTTGGTCCTGATGCTTTATCAGCTATTTATTATAGAAAAGGAAATATTAAACTGACCCCAACAGAGAAGAAACGACTTAATCTTATTGCCCAATATGCAAAAGAATTTATGCCAAATGCACAGTTAGTCGTTAAGAGTTATACCGATAGTAAAGGGAGGCGGGCGAGCAATTTAAAAGTTTCAAAAAACAGAGGGAATGAGGTTAAGCGTTATCTTGTGAGCCAAGGAGTAGAGGAAGGTAAAGTTAAAATTAAAGCCTATGGGGAATCTAGACCAGTTAAAAGTAATCGCTTTCCTAGAGGGCGAGCCCAGAACCGGAGAGTAACGATTGATTTTGTTGCATAGTCTTGCTATGCGCCCATTTTATTAACACCTCTATGAAGTCAAAATCCTGCGCCAAACTTCGGGAACTTATTTAATTTCCTGTCCTAAACGAAACTAAAGTACAGTAAAAAGTTATTAAAAATTGAAAGATGATTTTCGGTATAATCAAATCATTTTTATTCTATTAGTACTTAGGGCGTTATGTCGGAAATTAATAAAGTTGTATTAGCCTATTCAGGCGGATTGGATACCTCTGTTATCCTAAAATGGTTAGAAGATGTTTACTCTTGTGAAGTTGTCACTTTTACAGCTGATGTAGGGCAGGGTGAAGAAGTTGAACCAGCAAGAGCAAAGGCAGAAGCCATTGGTATTAAAGAAATTTATATTGATGATATGCGTGAAGAATTTGCCAGGGATTTTGTTTTTCCAATGTTTCGTGCAAATGCTATTTATGAAGGTGAATATTTATTAGGCACATCAATTGCGAGACCTTTAATCGCAAAACGCTTAATTGAAATTGCTAATGAAACGGGCGCACAAGCTATTTCTCATGGAGCAACAGGTAAAGGTAATGATCAAGTTCGTTTTGAATTAGGAGCTTATGCCTTACGCCCAGATATTCAAATCATTGCACCTTGGAGAGAATGGGATCTTAACTCACGTCAATCATTATTAGATTACGCTGCGCAACATGGTATTGCGGTTGAAAATAAAAAAGGTAAAAAATCACCTTATTCAATGGATGCCAACTCACTTCATATTTCTTATGAGGGCGATATTCTGGAAGACCCTTGGAATGAGCCAGAAGAAAGCATGTGGAAATGGACTGTATCACCGGAAAATGCACCTGATGTAGCCACATATCTAGAATTAAGTTACTTGAAAGGCGATATTGTAGCAATTGATGGTGTACCTCATACACCGAATGAAGTGATGGAAAAACTGAATACTATTGGTGGAGCCAATGGTGTTGGACGTTCTGATATTGTTGAAAATAGATATGTCGGGATGAAATCCAGAGGCTGTTACGAAACACCTGCTGGAACCATTATGTTAAAAGCCCATAGAGCAATGGAATCATTAACACTAGATAGAGAAGTGACTCATTTAAAAGATGAATTGATGCCTCGCTACGCTAAATTAATCTATAACGGTTACTGGTGGAGTCCAGAGCGTGAAATGCTACAAACAATGATTGATCATTCACAGGTAACTGTAAATGGAACTGTTAGAGTTAAGTTGTATAAAGGTAGTATCACCATTGTAGGTAGAGAATCTAAAACAGATAGTTTGTTTGATGAAAGTATCGCCACATTTGAAGATGATGGCGGTGCTTATAACCAAAAAGATGCTGAAGGTTTTATTAAACTTAATGCATTGAGAATGAGAATTGCAGCGCAAAAGAAATAAGGAATGTAAGTTGTTCTTTGTAAAGGGAAGAAAATTACCTGCTATTTAGAAAGGTTAAATAGTAGGTAATCTCCCTTTTCTTTTTTCTGGACTTTGATTTTTATAAGCTTGTATAATGAAAGGCTATGTCTTTAATGTAAACCTTAACTCAGGAATAATAATAAAAATAATGAGTATGATTTTATGCGTAAGATAAAACCAGAATTAGATGATGCTGAGGCTCAGCAGGGCATCGTTATTCTGCAAAATATTCCTCACCAGGGATTGATTAAAGCGAACAGATTTTTATTACTCATTGCTTCTGCCTTGATGGTTGTGGTTTTTGTTTTAGGGTTTTTATTAGTACCTGAAGAGGATATGCTAAATAGTCTAAAAGCAAAACATGCACCTGTTTCTAAAAGTTATGTAGTTGAAAACCCAGTATTAACGGCTGAAATTAATACTTTAAAAGGTCAGTTGGTTGGTTTGGTTAGTGGTTCGATTGAAAGTAAATTGAGATCGTTAGAATTAAGCGTTAAAACCGGCAGTATGAATCAATCCTTAGGCACTATTCAGGATTTAAAAAATGATGTAAAAGTCTTGCAAGCCTATTCTGTACCAGAAGCACCAAAGGTGGATACTCAGGTAAATAAAGCACTATTACAAGAGGTTTCTCATTTAAAACGTTTAATATACCTTACAGTCACCTCTTGTGGCTTAATGCTAGCTGCTATAGCAGGGTTCTGGGTCAGAAGACATTTTCATCTAGCTGATCAGTCGCCTAAAAGAAGAGTTTCGTTAGGACAGAGGAAATAATTTTCAGTAAACACTTATAATTCAATCTGTTTTTTAAAAAGCCACTTTATAGTGGTTTTTTTATGCCTGAAATTTAGTAAGGGCTATTTGTTCAGTGTCTTGTAAATGATGGCGCCGCTATCTATGGAATACCTTGTCTTGGACACGGAAAAGTATGAGCAATTAAATATTGTTATGTTGGTTGCGATGTATTTGTATTTTTAAAGCGAGTAGAAAGCTTATAGCTCATTTTAGTATCGTTCCAAAAGTTTTCTCTTCTCCCCTCGAGGGAGAAGGCTAGGATGAGGGTGAAATAGCATGCCAGAACTTATGGGACGATAAATATATGATGATACCTAAGGTATGACTGTTTCATTCCTCTAAATTTTAGGCATAAAAAAAGCCGTTTCCTAGAAAACGACTTTTTTGATCCAGTATTAATAAAGGCTATGAGGAAAATTTATCTAACTAAAGGCCTTTATTTGGAATCTAATAAATTTTTAAACAATTATTTGCTCAAGAATTTGTATACTGCGTCGATAGCTTCATCTTCAGAGTAGCCTGCTTTTTTAACAGGACCAATAGCCATGATTGCAGCCATTGCCTTAGGCATACCGTTTTTACCATTTTTCAATGTATCAGAAAAGCTAGCTTTATCTAATTCACCTGCTTTAATTAAAGCAGATAGTTGAGGGTTAGAAGAGATGTCATGACATGCGCCACAACCGCGACCAAAAGCACGGTCATAAATTTTCTTACCAACTTTTAATTCATCTGCAGCTAGTGCTTGTCCACTTAGAGCTATTAAAGCGATACCAGCTAATGCACTTAAAGATTTTTTCATTTTTTAGTTCTCTCGTTGTGATAAAAAGCAACTGACTTTCATTGTTTATAATTAAGGTCAATTGGTTAGAATAATAATTCCATAAATGTTAGTTTATTTTTAACAATAGTTCAATCTTAATTTACCTTATATTACTATCAAACACAGATATATTATCTATATTGATGCTGAATATTAACTGAACTTGTATTATTTTCTCCATTTTTGTAAAAAGCCATTGGTTGTGATGCTATAAAACTTCTTACTGTTAGGTGTAAAATTTAGAGATAAGATCGTTGCAGCTGTAGGGCGCCAGTTAGCATCTTTTTTTGGTCGCCAGAACTTTAATAATTTTCCTGATTTAATATTCCAGAGGTCAATACGTTGTGTGGTATGACCTGTCAGTAGGTATTTATTGTTTTTCGAAAATTCAGCGGCTGATAAGGTAATGAGCTTTGGGCCGATTTCTTTATGAAGTTTGCCATTTGAAATCTTCCATAGACGTGTAAAGCTTAAAGCAGCATTAGTTAAAGCATATTTATCATCTTTACTTAAAGCGACTGTTGATAGTTTGTTATGGTGTTGCCAGCTGTGTTTAAGCTCACCCGTAGATAAATCCCAAAGTTTAGCAGAATGATCCTCTGATCCCGTTATTGCGTACTGGCCGCTGTCTGAAATATCAGAAGTTAATACTTTATCATCATGTTCAAAAGCGTAGAGTGTTTTGCCATATTGCAAAGCAAGATAAATTGCCTTATCAGCCAAGCCTATTAAGGCAAATTGACCATTGGGTGAAATAGTAATACTAAAAATATCATCTAGCCCCCAAACAGCCAATAAAGTACCATCTGATATTCGCCACCAAGCGATAGAGTTTTTTTCAGCTGTAATAGCAAATTCCTCTGTTGGTGAAATATCAGTAGCAATAATGCCATTATTTTCATCAGTATGCTTCCACTGATGAATAAGGGAGGGTTTGCCCTTAATTTCCCATAGTTCTCCAAAACCTTCCATAGTGCCAAGTAAGGCGTAGTTTTCAGATATATTAGCTGAAAATAAGCCGCTTGCTAACGGAATCGTTTTTTCTGGCTTTGGTGTCTGGTCGCATGCGAATAACAGGCAACTGATAGCAATAATAGGGAGTGCTTTTAGTTTATGCATAATGATTAAGAGTAGATTAAGACGCTCCATTAAACCAATTTAATTTTCCATGCAAAGTAACAACTGTACCCACAATAATAAGGGTTGGCGCCTTGATTTTCTCTTCAATAACTTTTTTTGGCAAGCAGTTAAGTGTTCCGGTAATAACCCGTTGATTTGCTGTTGTACCTTGTTGCACAATAGCGATAGGGTGGTCTTTTGAGCAGCCATGGTTTATTAACGACTGGCAAATCGTTTCTAAGCCAGACAGTCCCATATAAAATACAATAGTTTGATTGGGTGCTGCTAATTGTGGCCAGTTTAAGTCAGTAGAGCCATCTTTAAGGTGTCCCGTCACAAAAGTACACGATTGGGCATGGTCTCTATGGGTTAAAGGAATTCCCGCATAAGTTGAGCACCCAGAAGCAGCAGTAATTCCAGGTACAACTTGAAAGTCTATATTTTCTTCTAATAAAGCCTCAATTTCTTCACCACCACGGCCAAAGATAAAGGGATCGCCTCCCTTTAAGCGAACGACACGCTTACCTTGTTTTGCCAGAGAGAGCAAAAGATCATTAATAGATTCTTGCGGTAAACTGTGGTTTGCGCGTTGTTTACCAACATAAATCTTTTCTGAGTCTCTGCGGGTTAGGTCAAGAATTTCAGCAGAAACTAAACGGTCATAGACAACAACGTCAGCTTGTTGCATAAGTCTTAATGCGCGGAAAGTAAGTAAATCAGGGTTTCCTGGGCCAGCACCTACAAGATAAACTTCCCCTGCGATAGCTTTGTTTTTTGTGTTAATCAACAGTTCTTTTAATTGATCTTCAGCTTTTTGTTGATTTCCAGAAAAGAAAAGTTCAGCAATTTTACCCTGTAAAACATTTTCCCAAAAAATGCGACGTTGAGAAGGTTCCTGTATTTTTTCTTTAACTTGAGATCTAAACTTTTCTGCTAAATAAGCAAGTTGACCAAATTCAAGAGGGATAAGGCTCTCAATCTTTGCCCTTAATAGGCGCGCTAAAACTGGGGCTGCACCACCTGATGAAACTGCAGCTATGATGGGAGATCGATCAATAATGGCAGGGAATATAAAACTACAAAGTGCAGGGTTATCAACAACATTAACTAAAATATTAAGATCAGTCGCTGACTTGGCCACTAATTGATTGGTGGTTGTGTCATTAGTAGCAGAGACAACTAAATGAAAGCCTTTTACATCGAGTTGATCAAATGTTTTTTGTTTAATGGATAAATGATGGCTCTTTTGCATTTCAGCAACAGTAGGGCTTATATCTTTAGCGATAACAGTAATTGAGGCACCCGCTCTAGAAAGTAAGTCAATTTTACGGGCTGCAATACTACCTGCACCAATCACTAAACAAGGGCGATCAGTTAGTTTTAAAAAAAGGGGGAAATAATCCATTGCTTATCTTTGATTCTCGAATACTTTTGAGGATGTTATTATATCGGCTCTTAAGAAAAGATGGTTGAGTAAACTTAAATAAATATGATCGAATTTGATTTAGAAGTGGATGCTAGTGGTTTGAATTGCCCTTTACCTTTATTAAGGTTAAAAAAAGGCTTAATGGAGGTGAGTGTGGGAGATGTGGTTAAGATTATTGCAACTGACCCCGCAGCACATTTAGATATTGGTGTCTATACAGAACAGGTCGGACATGAAATTATTGAATTCTTAAATGAAAATGGAAAGCAGATTTTTTATGTTAAGAAAAAATAACAGTCAAATTAAACGATGAAAGACTAAATTTAATAGTTTACCATCGTTTAATTTGAAAAATTAATTGTATAGTTAAAACAAGTCTATTTCACCTTCAGTATCAGTAGATGTGGATTCTAAGTGTTGTTTTTCGCCTAGTAAAGTGTCTAGGAGCTCAGTTACAGCAAGACTGTTATCTTCTACACCCTGAAAGTTATCAACAATTTGAGATTGAATGGCAGGGGTAGTTTGCCAAGGCTCGTCAAGGTGTTGTAGAGCCATTAACATGCATTTATGTGTGACTTCATGTGGAAACTCAATTTTTGAATAGCTGGGTAGATGGCCGTAATGCTCAGCTCCTTTGCCACCAATTAACCATTGACCCAATTTACAATCTGTATCAGATTGTCTTATCATCATTGCAGCTTCAGAGTCAGACCCTGTTTCAACCATACGATAGCCTTGCTGAACAAAGATCATTTGATTCACTTTAGCTAAGGCAATTTCTGCTACCATTTGTGTGTAAGTCACATGGTTGTATGTCTCCATAGAAATATCACTTACTTCAGAAATATTTTGCTCAAATTCACTAATGGCAATTTTTGACTCATCTGTCATTCCAGCCATGCTATCAGTATCATCAACAATCGTTTTAGTTGCATGAGTGAATTTGGCAATAGTTTTGTTGATTTTTTCAGTCGCATTTTTGGTATTTTCAGCTAATGTTCTGACTTCATCAGCAACAACAGCAAAACCTCGACCATGCTCGCCAGCACGGGCTGCTTCAATAGCGGCATTAAGAGCCAATAAATTAGTTTGATCAGCAATTTTAGCAATTAAAGACGTGACATCAGTAATTTCTTTGCTACTGTTATTTAGGTCAGTTGATGAACCTTTCATGACATCAATTTTTTCAATGATTTGAGTCAATTTACTAATAACAGCACCTAAGGAGGCCTTACTATCGACAGCAATGTTTGAAGCTTTGCTAGATATAGTTTCAACCTGAGTCATTTGGTTAGTAATGGTGGTTAAATCATTTTCTGTACGATGCAGACTGGAAAGCAGGTTTTCCGTTTTCATCTGACCTAGCTGTGAGAATAATTCATCTCTAACATTATTAAAGTGATTCTCTTTCATCATATCGAGAGAAACGTCTATTTTTTCAAGACCTTCGGTAAATAAGCCATTAATGCCTTGGGGCTGTGTTTTTCGGTAAAACTGTTTATTTTGAGCGGCTTGAAAACTGGTACCTACTTCTCTCATATAGGTTTCCATTTGGTCCACAGCTTCATTAAAATTCCAAGCAATATCATATAACTCAGAATTTAGGGGGATATCTGTTATTCGATACTCTAATTTTCCTTGTTGAATCTGTTTGGATAAATGATAAAGTCCTCCAATAATTCTAACTTCCAACTTTGTCTGTTTAAAGTAAAACCAAATAAATATCAGAGCCAAGCCCAAAGGAATTAAAAGGTAAAGGTCAAAATCTGTCTGAAGCATCGAATAAATAGTTGAGGCTATCAGTGTTACAAGCAATAACCAGACGGTATTATTGCTATTAAAGCGAAAGAATGAATTCACGATAATCTTTTCCTGTAGGTTCAATAATGTTAGTTAAAACTTGAGTGCCTTCGGTAATTGCACTATGAGACCCAGCACGTTGTTCTGCAGCATACATATCTTGATAAATAGACTCAATTATTTTGATTTTTGCAGGATCTGGTTTACGTCGAACAGAAAAGTAACCCAAAACAGCACCAGCACCAGCACCAGCACCAGCACCAGCACCAGCACCATAGCTTGGTGTGACATTGGCAATGACCCAATAATAAGAGCCATCTTTAGCCATGTTTTTAACATAGCCAAAAAATTCATTACCCGATTTAACGGTCTGCCATAATAAATTAAACACAGAGCGAGGCATTGTTGGATGTCTAACAATATTGTGCTGTTGACCTAATAATTCTTGCTCAGTGTAACCAGCAAATTCAATAAAGATTCTATTGCAATAAGTTAAGCGACCTTGAGCGTCAGTTTTAGAAACAATAAAATCATCATCTCGCATGACTCTTTCTTTGTTTGTTGGTGATATTTTATTTTTCATTGACTAAAAGTTATTAAATTTAAAGTTTATTAAATAGCTGGCATTGAATTAATCGTGCACTAGATATATATCTTAATTATAGTGGTATGAGGGGCGTTGGTCTTAATATTTAAGTTAAGAGCTTTATTTGTAGGGCGGATTAGCGTTATCCAGCATTCTTCAAAGATTTGTCTAATCATGCTCTATCCCTTAGCCCATATTAATTTAGGATAGTACTTAATAATGCTATTACAAGTAAGTTTTTGCAATTCCTAGGAAACTTTTAATAGATATGACAGTCTAGTAGATAACTTGTATAATAAACGAGTTCTTGGGGGCGACTTGGCTTCGACGTGGGTAGCAAAACCTTGAGTGCATGCCGTAGACAGTACACTACGTAAAACCTACTGAAATATAAGTATTC
>Ga0209707_1000244_pt1 | contig 36055 bp, 32 predicted proteins | sample EN4Hudsemesocosm_FD_184630 | JGI IMG/M metagenome (GOLD analysis project Ga0209707, IMG submission 184630) | Methane-oxidizing microbial communities from mesocosms in the Hudson Canyon - EN4B Hudson Canyon (SPAdes) (version 2) | ecosystem: Environmental > Aquatic > Marine > Cold seeps | place... | reverse complement strand
TATACCCTACCCTTACAACTACTTTCTTATTATGTCGCTATTATTAAAGGTACTGATGTTGATCAGCCACGGAATTTGGCAAAATCTGTTACTGTCGAATAGAGAGACTGCTTTTAATAATAGTTGTTGTTATCGATAAATAGGTATGAGATCTAATAAATAGATATGGGGTCTGTTAAATAGATTTGAGAGCTAAACTCATCTAAGCGAATTACTCTTTTGAGTGGTCGCTTTTTTGTTCTTTGATAATTAAAAATTTCTATATAAGTGGTTGGACATTAAGGCTGGTCGGTTATGGTTTATAATTTTAGCGACAAGTTTAATGGCTTATATTGGGACCGAAAACACCTTAGATTATAAATTATGTCACTTTATACTCAATTCAATGAAGTTATGAGCCAATTAATATTTTAAACTTGCCAAAATAGACTTGCATTGGCATCTGGATGGCAGCGCTCGTGCGTTTGTCTCCTGTTGCATAGAACAGGTATTTCTTTTATTCTATTTATACGAAAAACCAACAGGTAATTAGGCAGAAGCTTGTCTAACAATCTATTTCTGGTGGTTTAATTGAGTTAATTAGGATTTTATCCCCGCATGCCTTTAGTTGATCTCAGTCAGTTTGCCAGCCTCTTTGAAATAGGCTTTGCATTGCATTTCGCGGTCGCTTTCCTAGAGCGTATATACGCGCGCGATCTGCCCATTCGCATTGAGAAAATCGTTGCAACAGCTAAATCGCTGGAACTATTCAAACAAGAAGTTATTGAAGGTCAGATAAAGTATGAGGAAACAGGAGAATCAATCGAACTGCTATTTCCTTTTCGAACTGTTGAGAATCCTGTTTGGGTAATGCACAACGACCAGGTTCTTGACCGACTGTATGCCCTCCGCCAGGATTCTAACGGTCAGATACGAGTCCTGAAGCGTATATTGAGCGTCATTACCTTTTTGTCGGTTCTGGTGGCTCTCTATTCTGTGGCAATACTTTTTATGATTGGCTTAGACTTCGAGGTGGTGATGGGATTAACCCCGATAACCGCTAGCGCAATTGTGCTCATGCAACTGCTGCCACTGCCCGTAACGGCAGCTATATTCTTCTTTGTTGGACGCCGAATGAGCTACGAAGTCGATAGAAAAATTCGCGGTGTAGGGGAACTTCATCTGATACTAAACAACGCTTATTCTGCTTCAGTTACTGACTATGCTCCAGTTACTGACTATGCTTCGGTACAACAGATCTACCACCGATACTTGGGTCGAAGTGGTCTCATCGAAGGGTATAGGTAAAATGAAAATACATGTTGTCTCTTATTTCCCATATTTACCTCTTTTATATTCTTGAGGGAGTGAAGTCGGCTATTTTCCGTCTATTACTCAACTGTTTTCACATAGTTCAGAATTAAAAGCATGGCAACCCGTCGTGGTGAAAACCAGTTCTGAATATCGATTTGTTTATGATAATGAACTTGCTTTTATTTTCTTAAATGAATATCTACGTTTGTAGTGGCTAAGTAATTCTGGCCACTAATTTATAGTTTCTAACTCAGAATGGGGCGATTGCGAGATAGAATTTAAATTTTGTGCCCATCATTTTTTTGGTGGTTTTGGGCACTTAACGTATAGAGTGTTTTAATAATACCTCCAGAAATATGTCCAAACAAACTAATCCACTACAACTTCAGGCACTCCTCTTAAATTTAGTTTTGATGTCAATTCTACATCGGATTAGTTACCCTGAAATGATAATTTCCTCCATTTTTAATTTTCACAACATTACCATGTTCATCACGGAAAAATTTTATATATTCCTTATCAACTACTTTGCCATTTTCTATTAATTGGAACGTATCATCTTCTACATGTTGATAGCGGTACATCGCATACTTAAGGGATTTCGCTGGTAAATACAACAACATCAAATCACTTCCCCAGCTAGCAACATAATATTCACTATTCCAAGGATTCAAATTATAAAACCCTATATATGGAGACAACTCTAACTCTTGTTCTACGTTTTGTTTGATTGAATCAGCACTATTTAGAATATCGACAAGACCACGGACATACGATGGAGTATTTACACGGTTTGCATTGGCAAGAATTGCATAGCCCATCTTATTCGTCACATCCATTTTAAAATAGCTAACGTAGCCTGGGCATACACCACCATGCATAGCCCAATCATTGCCTTTCTTGTCAGTAGTAACTTCATAGCCAAAGCCGCGGTTGTATTTATCTTTTTTGGTAATGCCTTGAATTTTATACATGCTTTTTAGGGTAGACGGTTTCATTAATTCAACTTCCCTTGCATCAACTAACCGAAATTGCCATTTGGCAAACTTGGCCAAGTCAAGAGCGGTAGTTGATATGCCAGCGGCGGGCTGCATCGCTTTTGTTTGATAAAAATTAGCAATATTACGCTTGCCGTTTCTATTGGTCGCCGAATAACCCATCACATGTCTATTTCCATATAGCGTGGATTGCATTTCTACAAAAGAATTAGACATTTCCAGAGGTTGAAATATAGTAGACTCAACATAGTCTTTGTAGGATTTACCCGTTACTTTCTCTACAATTAAACCCTGCAAGGCAGAGCCAATATTGCTATATGTTATCTCTTCATCAACTGCATGCACTGTTTCTAAAGTTGATAAAACGTCATATAACTCTTCTTCTGATGGAAAGTAATGTTCAGGTCCACTCCAGTACGGGTGGCTATCGCGTGGTAACCCTGAAGTATGGCTAAGTAACGAACGAATTGTTACTGAGCCACCTTCTGGAAATTTTTGATTAACAGCGAATTTTGGCAAAATATCTTTCACCTTGTCATCTAAGTTGACCTTACCTTCGTCTACCAATTTCATAATAGCCGTTGCTGTGAATATTTTGGAAGTTGAACATATACTGCTAATTGTATTTTCATTACTTGTCACTGGATCTTCGTAGTTAGAATTGCCAAAAGCACCGCTCCACAATATTTCCTGATCCTTTACGACTACGCCAGAAATAAAAGGAATGTCTTCATAGTCTTTTTGAGCCTCTAGCCATACATCAATTAGTTTGGATACATCCTCATATTTTGTTTTGTTCTCTTGGCTGTAGACGACAGCAGCATTTAGACACAAAAATGTCGATAGAATTAAACTGTAAGTTTTCATAGTAGTGTTTTAATCTCTTCTATTAGTAAAGTAGTTATTAGCGAGTAGTTTTTGAATAATCATCTAGGTCAGATGGCTATCCTGCTATGTTTTTTAAAGGTGATTTACCCTTTAAGTGATAATGTATTTTCCTTGGTAGGTCGGGTTGCTCTAACCACTAATTTATTTAATTGAGCACGTGGTTCCTTTAAAGGTTTAGTTATCCGTTGGGGAATATTTTTACGTGCTACTAATTCTGTTAGCACATTCTTATTCTCAGTTTTCCCTAATTTATTTGTTTTGATTTTTTCATTCTGTTTGGTTTTTACAGCCAACTTTTCTATTCTGGTGACTTTAATTTTATCCATTACTTTGGTCTTAACCTTAAAAACCTCGGTAGATTTTGAATTGTCGACGAGTGTGCTAAATAGCTCTTTTGGTTTTTCATTAGCAAAGCATGTTGTTGGCTTAATACTAATAATGCTGAAATCAATAGTGTGTTTACGCTGGTTATTCTATTAAGACAGTTTTTTAATTGCATGTTCTTCTCCATTACGTTTACAGGTTTTATGGGGGGGGTAGTTTTACTAACTCGGTTAATGAGTTAAGTTAGGACAAAGTTTATCCCTGACAACTGAAGCAAAATAGGCAACATTTGGTAAACATCTTCGGGGGAGAGTTTACAAATAAGTTACATGAAGAAATTTAGAACAGTGTTAGTATCAATTCATCGTTAATAGGCTTGAAGTCAGCTATTGATTCCCCGTTCTTAAATAAAATGTTTGAAAAGCGAGAGCATACTTAGCATGAAAAAATCAGCATCAATCCTTATCGTTGAAGACGAAGCAGCCATTCGTGTCGGCCTTGTTGATGTATTGATATATCATGGTTTTGCGGTTGATTATGCCGAAGAAGGTTTGTCTGGTCTTGAAAGGGCGCTCACAGGAAAATATGACCTTATCTTACTCGATGTTATGTTACCAAATATGGATGGCTTTCAGATCTGTACAAAAATTAGAGAGCAGGATAAAGGGCAGCCTATTATCATGCTCACCGCTAAATCAACAGATGAAGACGTTATTAACGGATTCACCTTAGGGGCCGATGATTATGTGTCTAAACCATTTTCTGTAACTCAGTTAATTTTAAGAATTAAATCAGTATTAAGGCGCAGTATTCCTGAAACTACCGAATTAACGTTTATTCAGCTTGATGAAAATCGCAGAATTGATTTACAAAACCTTTGTATTGAAATAGGAAAAAATAATCTTCCATTTACAAAACGTGAAATAGAAGTTCTAGAGTACTTACAGCGTAATAATCAAAGACCAGTAGCAAGAGAGGAGTTACTTTCCTCTGTGTGGGGATACTCTGAAAGTATGGACATAGAAACACGAACAGTTGATATTCACATCGCACGGATAAGACGAAAAATCGAGATAGATCCTAAAAATCCGAATTTTTTGATAACGGTAAGAGGCGCGGGTTATCGTTTAATTTGCGCAAGTAGCAGTTAGATGAGTCTTAAGCAGTTCATTCGTAATCAACTTTATTCCGTTGGTTTTTTTCAAAATAGTTTGGCTAAAAATAGATTATCAAAAGGGCATTTAAAGTTCCTATTTACGCTATTCTTTCTGGCACTAGCGATTCCATCAGCTATTATTAGCTACATTGCTTATGAAAAACTGCGTTGGGAAACCTTTCACCAACACCAGAAAACAGCACAATCATTTGCTTTAGAAATAAACAACACCCTTAATCTAGCTATTATAAAAGAAGAGGCACGATCAGACAGCGACTATTCATTTCTTATAATTGAAGGCGATCCTAAAGCCAATTTTATACAGCGTTCAATCCTATCTCGTTATCCAGTTGAGTCTGATTTACCGGGTATAGTCGGGTATTTTCAAGTGGATTCAAATGGTTTCTTCAGTTCACCACTGCTCCCTAAAAATTCAAATCAGTCAGGTTTTTACGGGCTTTCCAACCAGGACAAATTATTACGAAAGGAACTTTCATTTAATTTACATAAAATTCTCTACCAAAACCAACTTGTTTCTAAACCTTCCATAGGTGCACCAGATGAATCAGATCCCGCTTCACCTGTAGAAGGTAATAAAATAAATAATGAACATGTTTTAGGTTTTGTCCAATTAGAATCAGCAGCAGAAAAAAAACCTACTTTACCTAAATTACCGAAAAGAAAAGAAAAAAGTTATATTCCGCAGCAGGAAGATACCTTAATAAAAGAAGATCCATCAACAGATTATGATAATGATGAAATGGAAAAGGTAGTCAGTGAACAGACGGTTAGCATTAACCTTTTTGAAAGCGAAATTGAGCCCTTTCGATTCAGTTTATTGAAAAGTGGACATTTTGTTGCTTATCGACAAGTCTGGCGTGATGGCAACCGACTTATTCAGGGCGCAATTTTATCAGTTGACGAGTTTGTTGAACAAACGATTAATAAGCGATTTGAACGTTCGCCCCTTTCAGAGTTCACCAGGTTAAGCGTAACTTACGGGGACCAACTACTTACTAGCTATCCTACGAAGACTATAAATAACAGTAACGGAGAGTTACTCTCGTTAACCAATCTCCCAGACCCATTTCGCCAGCTTTCTTTGGTCTTTCATTTCACCGATATGCCCAGCGGTGAGAGTGGGGGATTTATATTACTGATCGCATTCTTACTCGTTTTAGCGTTGGTTTTTGGGACTTTTTCTCTATTCCGATTAACATATCGTCAATCACAATTAGCACAGCAACATCAAGATTTTATCTCATCGGTCAGTCATGAATTAAAAACACCAATCACTTCAATTCAAATGTATGGTGAAATATTAAAAAATGGTTGGGTTGACGAGGTAAAAAGAGAGCAGTACTACGATTTTATCTACAGTGAATCAGAGAGACTCTCTCGACTCATTTCAAATATTCTACAAGTATCCAAAGTTAGCAGAAATAGTTTAAGCCTGGAAATGAAGCCAGTTACAGTGAATGAGATTGTTGATGTGATTGAATCAAAAATAGATTCACAAATTAAGCAAAGAAGTTTCAATTATAATATCTCAGTTGAGCATACAATTAAGAACAAAAATATCAGTGTTGATATTGATGCCCTCACTCAAGTAATTATTAACCTGGTTGATAATGCAATAAAATATTCTTCACATTCTTCTAAGAAACAAATTGATATTACCTTCAGTGTGTTATCCAACAATAAAATTTCTATTTCTGTTAGAGACTATGGTGTAGGTATCGCCAAATCTGAAGTCGACAAAGTATTTGAACTTTTTTACCGCATAGGTGATGAGTTAACACGAGATTCAAAAGGAACAGGCATAGGGCTTGCGCTAGTAAAAGAATTAACACATGCAATGAATGGAGAAATAAAAGTGATTCATCATAGTAAGGGTGTTGAATTTACACTCAACTTTGTAGAGTGTTCGGTTATCGTTTAGGAACATAATGTCATGGTGTTCTGAATTGGAATTCTCTTACTCGTTTCCGTTTGTAGAAGGTGAGCAAAAATTGGCACATAAACTCATACCTGTTAATTTTTAGCTATTAAAATAGAGCGAGCTTAAGTAAATATAATCAAATTAATCATTACGTTCAGATAAGTGTTGTTTAACTATCTTTGACCCTTTTTGCGCATAAAAATCGACATGGAACTCAGTATCGTCAGTTAAAAATTCAACTTTATGCCAATATTCAGGCGGTGAAACAGCAGATTGATTAGCAGTTATAATAATTTCTTGTTCTATTTCACCTCGGCGCTCAGTAAAGCCAAAAAATTTTAATTGCCCTTTGGTGACACAAACATTCCCGTAAACACCGGCTTTAGTATTATGTAAGTGTAAAAACATTTTTGGGATATTAGTTTTAGTAAACTGCGGGGTGGATTTGTAATTAATATAATCTTGTGGAATAGATATCATGTTGAGCCTTTAAAATTAAATGTACTTGTAGTTTTTTCAATTAAAAAAATGAGTGCTGATAATCATATAATGAATATACCAAGGGCTAGCATAGAGCCTATAAATTTAAGCAGAAAATAACCTCTTAAGGGTAATTCTAATTCAAGATGTTGTGCTAAATACATTATCGAAGCAATACTTTGTTGTTCATGCTGTAGTTGAGCCATTTCAGTATCTTGAGTTTGCAACATATTAAAAGTTCCTTTTACCAAAACCATGCAAAGCAACACAACGCAGTACATAACCAATTTTAAGAAAACCTGCAAAAATGATCGTGGCGATGTGCGCAGATATTTGTGAAGCAATAGTAAAATGTTCGTCATAGGCAAAGGTAATTAAAATACTAGAAGAAACTATCAGTATCGACAGCATCATTAGGTAATTACCTACTAATAAGCATTTTTGAAAGCTCAGTGCATTATCAATGTTAGGCAGCTGGGCAGAAATTGAAAATTGCGAATACATAATAAAGTCTCTATTTTAATGAATATTACTCGATGAATGTACTTAGTAGAGCAAGGACAATGCCATAGTTATAATTTGAATTATAACAATGTGTTGTGTTTATTTTTCTTCTGGGTGTAGTCTTTATGACTCTTCTTGTGTGTGGTCAAAATGACACTTATGTGTTATTTTGACTCTTGGGTTTCAATTACAATAAAGTCACAGGCAGTTTAACAATGAAGAAGATATCATCCGCGGCAGTTATTGAATTAGCACTGGACCTTGCGACGAGCTTAAATACTAAAGACAGGTTTGATCGACTATTAGATACGGTTAGAAAAACCATTAATTGTGATGCGGTCGCCTTGTTGTCATTCCATGGTGATGTATTAAAACCCATCGCTTTACAGGGGCTGAGTAGAGATACCTTAGGAAGACGTTTTTATATTAAAGACCACCCTAGGTTCTTAGCACTTTGTCAGTCAAAATCACCAATTCGTTTTGCTGCCGACTCGCCACTGCCTGACCCTTATGATGGCCTATTAATTGATCGTGATGGCGATTTACCTGTACATTCTTGTATGGGGTTACCGCTTTATTATGATGATAACTTATTAGGGTTATTAACAATCGATAGTCTCACCCCGCATTTGTTTGAAGATATAGAGGTGCGAACGTTAGAGGTGATTTCATCTATTGCAGCTGCAACACTCAATACTGCTTTATTACTTGAGCAGCTCGAAAGTAGAGCTGCCCACTCACAACTTGTTGTTAATGAGTTAACTGAAGAAGCTTGGAAACGTGATGGCGGAGAACTTATTGGTGAGAGCCCCACGATGTTGCAATTAAAACAAGAGCTAGACATAGTTGCCGCTTCTGATTTCAATATTTTAATTTATGGTGAAACTGGCGTAGGTAAAGAGTTGGTTGCTCGTACACTTCATCAAAAATCCCTTCGTCAGAACGGACCTATGGTATATGTGAACTGTGCAGCATTACCGGAAAATTTAATAGAAAGTGAGCTTTTTGGTCATGTTAAGGGAGCATTTACCGGAGCAGATAGGAATCGAGCGGGTAAATTTTCATTGGCAGATAGTGGCACATTATTTTTAGATGAAATCGGAGAGTTACCTATTGGTGCTCAAAGTAAAATTTTAAGAGCGATTCAAAATAATGAAATTCAACCTGTTGGGCAAGATAACGTTGAAGAAGTGAATGTACGCATTGTAGCTGCCACCAATCGAGATTTAAAAGAGGAAGTTGGAGAGGGGCGTTTTCGAGCAGATCTCTATCACCGATTGAGTGTCTATCCGATAAGAGTACCATGCCTTTATGAAAGAGTGGGTGATGTACAATTGTTAGCAGGTTATTTTATTGAACAAACTCGACGGAAACTAGGAATTGCCCAATTAAAGATTACCGAACAAGCTATTGCTCATTTAGTAGCATATAACTGGCCTGGTAATGTACGGGAACTAGAGCATGTGATTAGCCGAGCAACACTTAAAGCTCAGGCACGGCAACGAGATAAGTTGGTAATTTCTATTGATCAAAAAGACTGCGATTCACTTACCTCGGTAAGAACAGATAGTGCTAGTGATCTTAAAGTCAGTAATGATGGTGAAAATTATTCCCTTGCTTTGTTTGATAAAAATATTAGCTTGAATTTAAAAACAGAAACGGAAAATTTTCAACGTCAATTAATTAGTCGTGTGCTTGAAGAGGAAGACAGTAATTGGGCTGCAACGGCAAGACGATTATCAACAGATAGAGCAAATTTAAACCGTATTGCTAAACGATTAAACATTAAAGTAATGAAGTCTGTTATTTAGGAGAGTTAAATGTATTTTATCGCAGCGTTTGGCTTATTAATGATGTGTTTAAGTGTGATCATGATGGTAAATCCAAATTATTGGTCAGATCAAATTGTAAATTTTAGTAAAAAACCTTATTTTCATTGGTTTGAGCTTATTAGTCGGATAGGCGCAGGGCTTGTTTTTGTACTTTTTAATGAATCTACACTGTACCCTCAATTAATCTTAGGCATTGGTTATTTACTTATCGCTGTTGGTATTGGGCTGTTAATCACGGGGTCTGTTAAACACCGTGGGTTTGCAGTTTGGTCTGCTGAAAAATTTAAAAGTACATTCAGGTTTGCTGGTGTTGGTTCATTTATATTCGGTATCTTTTTGATTTATATTTCAATTATTGGTGTACTGAACAATTAGTATTGTTCTTATAAAGCTTTAAACATTTAGGTATTCTCGCGCTACTCACAGCTGGTATTTTTTTAATAGAACACTAGCGCGTTTTTTGCCATTTAAAATAGCACCAATAAAGCTAGGGCGAACAAAAACATCGTAAAGTAATATTGAAAACATAATAGTTAAGGCACAAATACTGATTAACTTTACCCCCCAGTGAAACGGCAACTCTGCAAAGGCTATTTGTAAAAAAATGACATTAGGTAAGTGAATTAAATAAAGCCAATAGGAAGAGTCAGCAATGTAGCGGATAGTTTTATTTGAACGTTTGAACAGATGTTTACAAGCGCCAATAGTGAGAGCGACCATAGACCACATCATAATTGCATAACTTAATAGAGAACAAGCTTTAAGCAGTTTATATTGTGAGTGAGCCAAATTCATCTCGAATTTAGACAAGATAACGGTGGTAATGATAGCTGTAATACATAGAAGAATCTTGCTCCATGTTAAGTTAGCAAATTTATCTAATAGAGCTGGCTGGCGATGAAGCAACCAACCGAAAAGAAAAAAGCCGCCATATATTAATAAAACAGGAATGTTAGGAATAAGTGATTTATCAGGTGTGTCCATGCCCCAGTTATTCATAAACCAAAGGCAGCAAGCAGTAGGGATGGCAATAATTAAAATGACGAATCGTGAGGTGCATAACCAACAAACAATACTATCAACCAATGGCTCAATAAAGCTTTTTACTGACTTGTTAAGGCTAATTAAATAACGCAACACAATGGTGCTTACTGATATCAATAACAGGTAATATAAAAACCATAAATGTGTGCCGACAAGAAAACCTTTGTCAAAACTCTCAATACTTAACAAACTCGCGAAGCCACTAACGATTGCTGGCCAAATATTTACATCACCGCTCATACTCTCTGCGCCCATTATCCAAGCAGAGATCAACAATGGACGAAGTAGAAACCAGCCAATGATGAAAGGAATAGCAATTCGGACTAACCGTGATTTAATAAAAGTGTTTGAACCTTTCTGGTGAAAGTTCATGTGAGCAAAAAAACCAGAAATAAGAAAAAATAATTCCAAGCGAAATGAATGACTAATTAAAGCAAAAACAGCAACGACATTGCTTGTTGATATATCCATTACTGCCCAGCCAATGAATATTGGCATGAAAGATAAACTGGCGTGAAAAATAACGCCTAATATCAAAGCGAAGCTCCGAACTGCATCTAGGTAGTCGAGTCTGGTATTTTGTTGTAATGGCATTGTGTTTTTACTGCTAAATTATAGGAAAATAGTTGAAAAATGGACTTTAATTTAAAAGCCCATTGTAATGTTGGTTTGCTACTGATTAGTAAAAGCTAACTTCATCTACTTCAAATTCAAATGTTGCCTTTTGGGGGCTAAATGCAACAATGCTGAGGCTATTTAGTGTTTGTGTATTTAGCTTAATTTGCTCTGACCAAATACGTCTCATCGATTCAAAAGGTATTTTTACTTCATGAAATTTACCGTCAGAAGTAACAATAACTGGCGCAGAGTGATAATCATAATTAGTGATCTCTGAACTGTTTGCAGAAAGTGAAACATTACCGCTGTTGACCTTTATTAATAAGCGGATTCCATCAAATTTACTGGCATCTTGAGGTTCATTCATTTGACCAAGTGGCAATACCAAACTTGACCAACCAGGTTGTCCTCGTGGAGGAACAATTTCTCCTTTAATTTGCATTACACCATTAGATACATCTAACTCGGTTGTCGTTTGACCGCCCGCGGTAGTGTCCGTTATTAATACCCTTGCTATTCCTAAGTTGTTATCTTTTACATTATTAAAATCATCTATAATAGGGCTAAGACTGGCACTAAAAGCATTACTTGATAAGGTAAGTAGTGAAGCTACGGCAAAAGTCTTTACTGAATTAAAAATCGCATTGTTTACTGGTTTCATAATATATTCTCTATTTGTTTATCAAAGTTAAATTGGCTGTTATTGGTTGGTGATATAGCAATAAATGAATGGTGCATCACAGTGGTGCTTAATAAGTACCAACAAGACAAAATAAGGTGACAAGAAAATTGAATTTATTATTTGAATAATAAAAATTTGAAATATTTTTCATTATTTGTAAAAAAGTTGTCACCTTTTACTGCAACTAAGGCACATGTTGGTATCAAGCAAAAGATTGTATTAAGCCAGAGGCTTTGATTTATGAATTTTTTTAGAAAACGAAAAACTACACTAGATGATAACGATTCAAACTTAGTGATGTATTCACTGGGAGGAGATCGTGAAGCGTTTTGTCAAATTGTTACCCGTTACCAAAATTTATTGTGTTCTCTCGCTTATTCCTCTCTTGGAGATATCAAGCATAGTGAAGATATGGCGCAAGAGGTATTTGTTGAAGCCTGGAAAAAGCTTGATACACTTCAAGATCCTGAAAAACTAAAAGCTTGGATATGCGGGATATTACGATTTAAGATCAGCCATTTTCGCCGAAAAGAAGAAAAGCAACCGATAAAAAGTGCGGATGAGTTAGATGAACAAAAACTTGCTGAGTCAGAGAACTCAGAATTAAAAAGCTCTGAATTAGAGCAAGTAGCGATACAACAGCAAGAACATGCTTTGTTGTGGAAAGTATTGGATGAAATCGATGATATTTATCGAGAGCCACTGATTTTATTTTATCGAGAGCAGCAATCTATCGAGCGGGTGGCCACTGAATTAGATTTAACTCCAGATACAGTAAAGCAGCGATTGTCTCGTGGACGCAAGCTGCTGAAAAGCGCGATGTCGTCATTTGTCGAAGATGGCCTGAAAAACAGTAAACCCGGAGTGGCATTCACTGCCGTGGTCATGACAGCTATTAGTAGTATTGCACCTCCAGCGACAGCTGCTGCTTTAGGAGTTGGTGTCGCTAAAACTGGTTCTTGGTTTAAGTTGGCTACGGTAATAACTTTTCTGGCAGTTTGTTCTGGCTTAATCAGTTCATTTTTCGGCTTAAAGTCTAGTCTTGATCAATCCCGCACCAAACGAGAGCGACGCCTTGTTATTAAAAGTGTCACCTTGTTTATGTCGATTGCCGGAGTTTTCGTTGCCGGTATGTTTTTATTAAAATACTTAGCACTGAATAATAGTGCTGATGTTGGGATTTATACAGTGGTATCGCAGCTCGTAGTATTAGCATTTGTTATCAGTTATTTAGTGCTAGTATCACGAATGTTTGCCGCAACTCGCAACCTCAGAGCGCAAGAGCGTATATTCGAACCACAAGCGTTTTTGAGAGAAGTTGATCAACAAAACTCGCCACGTCGTGAATACAAAAGTAAGCTCACTCTTTTTGGTACTCCATTAATTCATATTCAGTTTGGCATGCAAGAAAATAACGACAAACCGGCATTCGGTTGGATAGCTGGTGGGAGTTACGCTCACGGATTACTATTTGCTTGGGGCGGCGTGGCTGTTGCTCCCATTAGTGTCGGTATCGTGTCTTTTGGCATTGTAACTATCGGTGCTGTCGGCTTTGGCTTATTTTCTACAGGTACTGTTGCTATAGGTTTTGTTGCTTTTGGCGCCTCGGCAATTGGTTATAAAGCTTATGCTTCGCTTTCTTCTTTAGGATGGGAAAGTGCTTTTAGCAGCGGCTTTTCCATTGCAAAAGAAGGTGCTATTGGTCCTATTGCCTATGCAACTCAAGTTAACAATGAACAAGCTTTAGAATTAACTAACCTAACTTTGTTTACTCAAAGTTTTCAGTGGATCTTAGCTTTAATGGCGTTATTAGTTATTGTGCCTTCAATTTGGTATGCCAACAAAGTTAAACAACGAATGCGCTAGTGTTACTCGGTGTAGATTGAAAGTTTTTGTTTGCATTAATTGATAACACTAGCTTTCAGGCTTAGATAAAATAGTCACTAATTTATTTAAGCCTTTGCCTTTATTTGATATTTTCCATGCCATATAGAGATCCTGAGATATTGGCTTATCAGATAGATTAACATCAATGAGTTGACCCGACTCAATATGATGTTGCACCATAGATTTTGGTAAATAACCAATACCTATGCCAGCAATAATCGCGGCAATTTTTTGTGTGATAGAACTAACGAAAAAGTGTTGGTTACTATCAATCAAATTTATTGACCATGGAATTTCATGTTGAGATGAGTCATGAACAATAACACTTCGATATTTAGTAAGGTCGATAGTATGAGCAAAGTGTAGAGCGTTTGACAGCTCATGAGCTTTACCTATCACCAAAACACTTTCTAACTGCTCAATTTTTATAGCTCTAATACCTTTTTGACTAGGAACAGGCGATGGAGCACCAATGACTAAATCAACTGTATCGTGTATTAACGCCTCCCAAGTACCATTCATTACTTCTTCTTGCACGTCAATTTCAATGCTTTTGTGTTCAGACAAAAACCTCTGTATGCCATTAAAAATAGGATTAATATCGATAATTGAGTCGCAAGCGATTCGTATTTTAGGTTCCCAACCATTAGCTATTGTTTGAGTTTGCTCCGACAATGAGTTGATTGCCTGTAATACTTTGCGCCCTTCTACTAATAAGTGTTTACCTGCAGGGGTAAGTACGGCACGTCGACCTTGCCTAACAAAGAGTGTGACATTTAACTGCTCTTCTAGTTTTTGCACTATATAAGAAAGCGCTGAGGGTACTTTATTTAATTGCTCAGCCGCAGCAGCATAACTGCCACGATACTCAATAGCATCTAATACCAATAACGCTTCAATACTTATAGGGGGAGTGTTCATCGACAATACTCAAAATTAATTGTTCAAATAATTTGAACATATCAAACAAATATTAAGGGTTATTCACGGTTAATTCAACTTATACAATAGCTACATAATCAATTAGCAACTATTTAAGGCGAACAAAATGAACTTTAAACAAATAACCAACAGCATCACAAAAACTGAACAGTCTTTATCAGCACTGCCATTGAGATTAATAGCAGGGCTTCTTTTTACTGCTCATGGTGGGCAAAAGCTTTTTGCTTGGTTTGGCGGTTACGGTTTAGACGGTACCGGACAGTGGATGGAGTCCATTGGCTTGGCACCAGGTTATTTAATGGCACTTATGGCCGGTAGTGCAGAATTTTTCGGCGGTTTATTATTAATTATTGGTTTCCTAACTCGTCCAACAAGCTTGGTTTTAGCCATTACCATGATTGTTGCCATAGTAACCGTGCATATCGATAACGGGTTATTTATTAGCAACAACGGTTATGAGTTTGGCCTATCACTATTAGCTATAACAGTTGCGCTATTTATTCAAGGTGGTGGTAAACACTCAATTGATGAAAAAGTTTACCAAGCAATAAACCAGAGCCTTAATATAGAGAATTAACAATAACGCTTAAGTAGCTAGTTATAATCTGCCAATAGAAAGCTATTGGCTCAATCAACAATATTTAGGAGTTTGTTATGGGATTAATCGTTAACGGTAATTGGGTCGACCAATGGTACGACACCGACACTAGTAAAGGTGAGTTTGTTCGTCAAGACAGTCGCTTTAGAAGTCAAATTTCATCAAAAGCGGGTAGTACATTTCAACCGGAAGCTGGGCGTTATCATTTGTATGTTTCTCTAGCATGTCCATGGGCACATAGAACGCTTATCTTTAGAAAGTTAAAGCAACTTGAAGATGTAATTACCGTAAGTGTGGTTAAAGCTGAAATGATGGAAAACGGCTGGGAATTTAGCAGTGGTGGTGAGAACGATGATCCACTTTATCAGTTAGATTATGCTTACCAGTTATATTTAAAAGCAGATCCAAATTATGAAGGCCGAGTAACTGTACCTATTTTATGGGATAAAAAAACGCAAACCATTGTTAATAATGAGTCGATAGAAATTATTAGAATGTTTAATTCTGCCTTTAATGAGTTAACTGGTAATGCCGATGATTATTTCCCACTTGCTCAACAAGAAGAAATTGAAGCGGTCAATACCCGTATTTATAACACCATTAATAATGGCGTTTATAAAGCTGGCTTTGCCACAACGCAAGACGCATATAGTGGCGCGTACCATTCATTATTTGACAGTTTAGATTGGTTAGAAGAGCGTTTATCAAAACAGCGCTACTTAATAGGTGACAATATTACCGAAGCCGATTGGCGTTTATTTACAACGCTCATTCGCTTTGATGCGGTATACCATGGTCATTTTAAATGTAACCGCCAAAAGTTGAGTGAATTTCATCACCTTAGTAACTATGTGAACGAGCTGTACCAAGTACCTGGAATTAAAGAAACCGTTGATTTGGAATATACCAAAGTTCATTACTACGCCAGCCACTTAACAATTAATCCGAGCCGCGTTGTGCCTTTAGGGGCTGATCAACATTTTGATGCACCGCACAATCGTGACCGCCAATATCAATACTAATGAGGCTAAATTTCATTAAGAGTAAGGAAATTTTATGATCAAACATTACCCCTATAAAAGCTTAGGAGGCGCCAACCATGGTTGGCTCAAATCTAAACATCACTTTAGCTTTGCTCATTACTATAATCCCACACGCATGGGCTTTGGAAAATTACGTGTAGTTAATGATGACTGGGTTGAGCCGGGTACTGGTTTTCCATCACATTCACACCGAAATATGGAAATTATCAGTTTTATACGCTCTGGTGCTATCACTCATAAAGACAGTACCGGTAACTCAGGTGTAACTAAGGCTGGTGAAGTACAAGTGATGAGTGCTGGCACAGGTATAGTGCATTCCGAATACAACCGAAGCAAAGAGCCACTAACTTTTTATCAAATTTGGATCGAAACTAATAAAAATGATGTTGAGCCTCGTTGGGAAAGTAAAAAATTTCCTACAGAGCAAGCATCAAACCTTACTTTATTGGCATCGGGTTATCCAGAAGACAAAGGTAGTGCTCTTTTTATTAATCAAGAAGCCCGTATCTATGGGGGGAAGTTAGCAAAAGGAACTATTATTGAGCATGACATAAGTAATCAAGCTTATATATTGGCATCGACTGGTATGTTTAAAGTGGAAGATAGTTTAGAAAAGAGCTCTGGAGCAGTAACCATGAATAAAGGTGATGGCATGGAAGTGACGCAATCGAAATCAATCACGTTAAGGGCATCGACCGACTGTGAAATTATCATTATCGATACCATAGAGTAGTTGCAGGAATCGCTAAGCACACCTACTTAGTAGATAGATTAACAAAGCGGTCTCAAAATAGTGACTGCTTTATAATTTATTTGTTGCTAAGTTATTATCATTACCTAAAAAATTAACAACTATTTTTTAGTAGTTTTCGCGATGTAACCTAATAGGTTTTCCCTATCACTTGTTATAGCTTCATCAGTATTTTGTGTGACAAACTCAAGCTCATGAGTAATACATTTGAGCTGATCTCTTATATCGTGACTGACAAAAAGTAGCTGGGTTTTACTATTGGCCGCAATATAGTCCATTAATGCTAATACTTTGTCGCGGTTATGATTGTCTAATCCTTGGCAAGGTTCATCTAAAATTAAAATCATCGGTAACTTCACCACGGCACGTGCAATTAACACTAAGCGCTGTTCACCATATGAAAGTTGGTTGAAGTAGGTTTTTTCATGTTGTTCTAGCCCTAATAACACTAACCATTGGCGGGCAATCCCCACTTGTTGCCTACTGGGGCTGTCGTATAATCCTATGCTATCGTAAAACCCTGAAAGTACCACTTGAATTAAGGTAGTTGATACGCGGTAATCACGATGTAATTGTGCGCTCACTAGCCCATAATGACGTTTAATGTCCCAAATAGATTCACCACTGCCACGCTTTACGCCAAATAAGTGAATATCTTTACCATAAGCTTTTTCACTATCACCAGAAATCATTGCTAATAGCGTTGATTTACCGCAACCATTTGGCCCAATAATACGCCAATGCTGACCTTGTTCAAATTGCCAGTTAAGTTCAGTGAATATTAGCTTTTTATCAAAGCTTACTGAGATATTATTAACCGCCACCAAAGGCGTATTCTTATCAAGGCTATCGTATTGTAAACAATCGGGTAAATAGTGCGGCAAGCTGTAATGGTTTTCAGTGATCTGTTGCCATTGCTCAGTGGCAATAATTTCATTTCGGTTGCCAGAAAGTATTATTTTACCCTGCTTCATGTAAATTAAGTTTTTAATATTACTGGGTAGGCTTTGATGATAAAAATCAAATACAATAATACTAATGCCCTGCTCCACTAATGAATTAAGGACATTACTTAAATGTGCTTGTGAGGCAATATCTAGCCCTTCATAAGCTTCGTCTAATAACATTACTTGCGGCTTTAACATTAATGCCCGTGCCATTAATACTTTTCTAGTTTCACCGGTAGATAAAATTTTAAAAGGTTTTTCGAGTAATTTTTCGATAGCTAACAAGGTAACTACCTCGTCTAACTCTGCTTGTGAAAAAATATTACCATCGATAATTATTTCGAGCGCTGTACGGCCATTGTCGACACCTTCTTCCATAAAATCACTGCGGTCATTCAAGCGATCTTGCGCTAAGGTTTCTGCTTCTATTTCAAAACTTAATGTCGTAAATTTTGCATTTAAAACAACGCGACCTTGGTAATCTGTTATTTCCCCCGCTAATATTTGCGCCAACACAGATTTACCGCTGGCGTTATCGCCAAGTACAAGTAGTGACTCACCTTGCTTTAAAGATAATTCAGGAATGAATAATGATGATTGATTTGGTGATTTATTAGAAAACTGAAAGTGTAATTGTTCAATTGATAACATGGCAGTTGACATGAGAGATGACAAAGTTAGGGCTGGTTATTTGATTATACAAATTCAGCCCATTTAATAGCTAGAATAAAATTATTATTAGTTATAGCAAAGTGCGTTGAGTTATTTAAATTAACTTAAGAAAAACTGAATAATTATGGCGTTAGCGACATCGATAAAAAAGGCACCAATTAATGGCACAACAATAAACGCCTGTGTAGAGGGACCACATTTTTGGGTAACAGCTGTCATGTTCGCCACTGCTGTAGGGGTTGCCCCTAACCCCAAACCAATATAACCCGATGCCATAACCGCGGCATCATAGGTTTTACCTAAGGCATTAAAAACGATAAAAACGGCAAAAAATGCAGCAAGTAATACTTGAGCAATTAATAATAATACTATCGGTAATGCTAAATCTATTAAGGTCCATAACTGAAGGCTCATTAATGACATCGCTAAAAACAGGCCAAGACTGAAGTCAGATAGCAAGGCAAGTGTTGGCTTGCCTGCAGACCAAGGTACAGATTTCCATATATAAGGTACCGTATTTGTTAAAATAATACCGCCAAACAGGCAAGGGACAAATACCGGCAGTTTAAAACCTAGGTCAGTACTCAATTGATGCAAAGATAAACCTATGCCAATAGCTATACAAACAGCGAGCAATACATTGTAAGCGGTATCTACGGTAATCTTGGTATTTTCTTTGGCTGGAAATCCAACAATGTCTGGTTCTTTTTGTTTTGATTGTAAATGGTATTTTTTAGCTAAATAATTAAATATTGGCCCACCAGAGATGCCACCTAAAACTAAACCAAAGGTTGCACAGGCAATACCAATTTCAACTGCGTTTGAAATACCGTATCTTTCGACAAATATTGGCGACCAAGCGATTGCGGTGCCATGGCCACCACTCAACGAAACAGAACCACCTAATACCCCTACCTTTTCAGGCAATCCTGTAAGGTAGGTGATGCCGATCCCTGTGATATTTTGAAAAAAGAGAAAAGTAATTGCGATAATAAGCAGAACTACGAGAGACTTGCCACCCTGTCGTAACGTTGACAACTTGGCTGATAAACCAACACAGGTAAAAAAAACAACCAGTAAAACATCCCGTTGTTCTAAAGAAAATGAAACAACGGTATCTAAGAAAAAATAGCAGCTACTAAAAATAAGTGAAGCAAGTATGCCACCAATAACGGGCTCTGGAATATTATATTTTTCAAAAAAAGCTATTTTGTTTTTTAACGTTTTGCCGACCAGCAAAACAACGATAGCGATTATAACGGTTTGTCTTGAATCAAATTCCATTGGTTCACCCAATTACCATCAAAATAATTAATGAGTATACTACTCATTAAGCAGTAAAAACTTATAATTAATAGTTATTTAATGGTTTAATGAAAAACTAATGTTTTTAATGGTATGCCTGTTAATTAATACCGTTAGTTCGAATTTTATTGACATTTAAATTCATTAAATGGCGTAATAAATATCGAAAAAGACCTTTTTTAATGCCCGAGAGATTACTGCCATAACTGGTATAAAAATCGTCTGGTTGACTATACTCGCCAAAATCATCAGCTATCCCTTCGCTTTGTATGTAAGTATCTGCTCCTTGCCAATCTACATTGGGCTTAGCAAGACATTTAGTTGAAATACCAAAACCTGAAAAACCTTCACTTTTATTTGAAAAATGACGCTGAACTTGTTTTAAATAAGGTTTGTCGAGGATATAACCTTCCAAGTTAATCCAACGGTTATCATGATAAACCTCTACCCAGCTATGAATAATGCGTTTAGGGGCGAAGAAAAATAAATAATTGGGAATTGCCCCACGTTGTAAGTCGTTATAAATGGTAAAACCATGAAAGCGTGTTGAAATACCAACAGCGCGCAATAAAGCCATTAGCAATGTGCCTTTAGTATTACATTGTCCGTAACCATCTTTGAGTACCTGACTTGCCGATAAACGATCGTCTGCGTTATAACCAAAACGAATTTCATCTCGTACATAAGTGTAGACTGCACCTATGGCATCGTATGGTGATAAATCCCGCCAGCCCCTTTGATTAATTAAAGATTGAATTTCAGGGTGATTAAAGTCAAGTAACGGGGTTGGTATTAGAAAGTCTTTTGATAAATTAGTCATGATAAATCCTGTGCGGTTGAATATGTCGATATAATATTCAATTGCGGGATAGGAAACTTGAATAAACTAGCTAACTTTCTTTAAAAAGTGAGAGGGCTTGTCTGATGGTCATGCCAAAGGTATTTCGAAAGGTTCGACTTAAATGGGCGCTGTCTGAAAAACCTGCCTGATGAGCCGCTTCAGTTGCAGACTTGTTATTGATTAGTGCTTGAATTGCACACATCATCCTTCGCCATAATAAATAGGGCCGCCAAGCAATGCCTAACTCTAGGCGAAATAAATGAAGAAAACGACTTTCAGATAACGCTAATTGACTAGCAACTTGTGATGCGCGCCAATTTGAAGGTTTGAGGCAATTGCCAAGTAAGCACTGATTGAAGGTGGTTAATAATTGTTGGATACGCTTATCTTTTACCGTGCTCCTGTTAAAAGACAGAGTATCGCACGGCAAGGTTACGTTTTTTAAAGCTTGATTTGTAAGTGCTAATTGTTGAAATAAGGGAGTTAAAAACTGATTTATGTTGTCTGTTTCTGCTGACGGTTTTTCACCATCAAAAAGCGCTAAATCTAAGGTTTTGCAGGGTTGATTTTCCAGTGTTTCTGATAACAATTCTCCTAACTCACTCTTTGGCTCAATAAGTAATATCCAGCCTTCAGACATTTGCAGTTGATGCTCCGTTGTTGAGCCAATAATGGTTAAGCCTGCTATATTTTTATCATTTAATTTACAAGCTGAATTGTGTTGCGGCCAGATTAATTGTATCGCTTGATGACTATGAGGATCAGCATCTATATTAGCGCCATATATTATGACGACACCTGGCTGAATCCAAAGAGTCGGTTTAATCACTGTACAGGTACCTTTAGTGAGGGAAGTAGATATGTTGACATAAGCAGCAAATATTGGCTATAGCAACAATCTTTTTAGCATACGAACTATTTAGTAATGTGGTTATAACTATTTATTAAGGTTATTGTTTAACTATCTGATAATAGGTAATGACGAAAATAAATTATGAAGACACTATTTAATAAACAAACCAGTAAAAGTGAAGACGTACTAAATACCATTGCTCATATGCCAACTAAAAGCCTTGATGTACTAATGGCTGAAGAATTTTCTTTAGGCTTAACAGACACTGAATATATGCGTATCGCTGTACTACTAGCAAAAAAGAGCTATGATGAAGGAGGTTGCCCTATTGGCGCGGTAATTGTTGATAACAAGTCTCGAAAAATTGTTGGTAAAGGGCACAATACATTAGTTCAAGAAGACCACCCTTATAACCATGGTGAAACATCAGCCATTAGGGACGCGGGTAGAATAGACTTTAGCCAAACAACCATATTTACAACTCTTAGCCCTTGTGATGTTTGTGCAACATTGATTTACATGAGAGGTTTCAATTGCGTTGTTGTTGGCGATGTAACCAATGCATCGGGTAATGAGGATCTGTTAAAAGAAAAAGGCATTATCGTTAATATTTTAGAGGATCAACAGGGCATTGAATTGTATGGCCAATTTCGTAAAGAAAAACCAGATCAAGATTTAGAAGATTGGCAAGGGTTGAGTGCTCTAAATAAAAGCTAACATGACAATGAAATGGTGATTGTAACCCTCAACGTTGAAGGTGCTAATCTATGTCGAATGAATAATAAAGATCAGTTGATTGCTCAATACCACTGACAATTTCTAACCAAAACCGATTAAACATATACATTCTTACGGTAAGTTCGTTGATTGGTTCATAAACCCCGATACCGTACTTTAAATAAACTCTATTGCCGACATAACCACTTACGGTTGCTTGGGTTTGGTCGCCCTCACCTTCTGTATCTACAGCGATATTACTGATAAGTGGTATTTTTTCAATTTGATCAAATAAACCCACACTATTGGTTACGCCAAAACCGACCAATAAACTAGCGGCAGCAGTGCTATTACCAGTGCTAGCGTCTAAACTTCGCCCTCTAACTAAGTAAGATAGCATTTCTGGCATTTCCATCGTTGGTGATGAATAAAGTTGCATGTCTAATGTATCAGCTAACCCGGTGATTTGAATTCCAACATCAATATCTTCAGCTTTAATATGTCTACTGGCGCGTAAATTAAAGTATGGGTTATCGATGGGACCATTAAAGCTAAGTTCACCTTTTTCTATTTGTAGCCTCTGTCCGTATGCTTGGAATGTCCCATTATCTGATTGAATTCTGCCAAATAATTGAATAGGCTGTTTTTCTTTTTGGCTGATTTGCAGTTGGCCAAACAAGTGACTCTTCAGTCCCTGTCCTGAAATTTTGAATGCTTTGGCAATATTGACTTGAATGTCTGTTTTGACATCAAATCCTGACGATTCTTTGATGAGAGCCTTACCGTGTTGATCAACAATAATTACATCATCACTAAGGGAAACGCTACCTTCTGGCAACTTCTCAATGTTATAGCTACCGTCTAGTACATCAATATTTCCAGTAACCATTAGCGATTTCTCTTTTAAATTAAAATTCAAATGAGGTGATATGCTCATTACTAATTGTGGAGGAAAAACCAATGGTAAGGCATCTGAATTAAGATCTAAGTTCATGGTTAAGCTATCTTGCCATGACATAGTCCCTGATAAGTTTGCTTCTTTATCCTCTAGAGAGAAGCCGCCTTGAATTGTTGCGTGGTTATTGTCAATTGCAATCGTGCTGTGAACCTTATCAAAGGTATTAGCATTTTGACTTAACAGTAACTTTCCATTTTCTAACGTTACACCGCCGTTTATCAAAGGAGAATAAACGGTGCCATCAATAGCTAAGTTTGCTGTTAGGCTACCATGCAAATTGACAACGTTAGATAAAATGGCCTGGAATGGTTGTAAATTGAATTGATTCAGCACTATCTGAGCATCAATTGGGTACTTATCGATGAAGGTAAGGGTTGAATTGATATCTATGATGGGCTTGTTTTGAATATCAGTTAAATGTAGTGAACTCGTGAGTTGCTGTTCATCAACAGTAAAAGCCAACTCCCCATGTGACCACTGTGATAATTGATGTTCACTGAACTCATCTGTGACTTTGATGTAACCTGATGACAACGAAAAATTCGCTTCAGCTGTTGCGGGTTTAGTTGCAGACCAAGTTGCTTGTAGATCACCATCAATTTGACTGTTTAACTCAATATCTTTGGGTAACAAAAATTGATCAATAACAGAGAAGTCGAGTTTTAACTTAAGTGCGATATCACCATATTCTCCAACAATATATTGATTAGGCAAACAAATACTCATCCCTTTACTTTGCCAACAGTGACTGTCAATTATACTGAGTTGTTTCGTTAAATCCAAACCCCAAGAAAATGCCTTATCATTGCTCAAAATTAACTCTTGATAAGTGAATTCTCCCTTATTAACCTTGCTCTGCCAATAAGTGTAATCATCATTTAATTGGCCATCAATGGATAGTTGTCCGGTAAAATCTCCAGTCCAACGTGATAGGAGTTGGTGCTTATTTGCATTGCCGTTAATGCTAAAGGAGAAATCATCAATACTTATCAGCTTGTCTTCTTTTATCAAGTTTAGCTTTTTGTTATTAAGGTCTAATTGAATTTGATGTCCGTTCATTGGTTGGTAATTAGTTTCTATTTTTAATAAAGGTGTTTGCCAATGTTGCCAGTTAAGCTCAGTAAACTGGCTATTGAGATGAATTATAGGGTTGTTTTGTTGCCCTGTTACTGAAAAGTCACTAACCAAGGCGCCATTAACACCTTTAACCCAACTATCAATACTGTTTAGCGATAATCTTCCATTAATATTCCAGAAAGTATCGTCAGCTGTTTTCAGAGATAGTTCACTGTTATTAAATGCTATGAATAATTCACCTTGTTGCAAATGGCCGGTATGATTTAAGCCTATATCACCTTTGATATTCAGTGCGGAATCATTAACCACTCCGGTTATATTGGTATCATTTATTGCTATTGACCATTTGTTTGCTGACCAATTACCCGAGCTATTAATATCCCCTTTTAGTCTACCTGTTATAAACTCAGGAAAGTTTGAAGCTATCATATTTGTTTGTTCTTGGTTATTTCCCAACTCGATTAAGCTTTTCAAGCTTATTTTAGGTAAAGAAAATCCTGTTGATTGACTGGATAACTGCCATGTTACTGCTGTCGGAAGAATGGTAAAGTCGCCACTTAATGCTAATTGGCTCGCCGATTTATTATCATCAAATAGTAATTCATCAATCTTAAAGTCTCCTTCTTGGTGACTAGCCACTAGATTGACGTGTGCATCGTTATAACCGTAGCTGTTGAGTTGACTTGTTAATGTAAGTGCCTGCTCCTTTAAACTCCCCGATATCGCAAACGATAATGAAGAGGGCTGGCCTAAATGTGCGAAAGATAAAGGCATCGGAATTTCTTCTACAGCCAAAGAAACATTAAATGGAACATCTGCATGAAGTAAATTTACTTTTCCTTTGCTAGTTAGTATTAGCTTGCCTTCGCTGATCACATCAATAGCTAAATCTTCAAATGAACCTTGTAGCGATATTTGTTGGCTGGAGTCAGTAATTTCAGGCCACCAAGGTACATTCTTAAGCTTACTAACAAATTCAGTATTAATTTGGTAAGGCGGTTGTAACTTAGCATCAGCAACCAATTTATTGATTGAAAATTCTGCTGTTGAGGTTTGAAATTCATGTATGCTGACATCAAATTGCCGCCAAGAACCACTGAGGTGATTATTTGATGACTGCCATTGTTGACTGAAATTTTGTTGACAGGGATTTTGGCAATCTGGCTCGACATATTCTTTTGTTTTAACAACAATATCATCAAGATGTAATTGCTCAATATTTAAAGTAATAGGTAGAATAACTTCAGGTAACTGAGTAAAGACGTTATTTGGTGAAAGACTCTTTTTTTGTTTTTCTTTAGAGTTATCTTGAGCACTCTTTTTAAGTACCACCGTTAATTGTTTTGCCTTAGGTTTCGATATATTAAACTCACTTTTTTTAATTGTCAGTTGAGCAACAAACTGGTCAACTGTAATCTCAGTCTTGTTAATATTTAGCTGAGTGTTTTTTAGTATTACTGTGTTGGCATTGATAGCAAAAGGCATTTCAAATAGTTGGTTTTCAGTCGTTTTAGCTGAAGTTTCATGATCAATATTTTGTTCAACAGCTTGATAACTTAAAAAGAAATCATCAACTTGTAACGACTTAAGGCACAGTGTTCTTTTCAAACTACAAGAAAAATCAATTTCGGCTGATAATCCTGTTATAACAATCTTAAGATTGTCTAACTGTAAATGAAATGAGTTTAATTCAATATCCCTAACTAAAGAGCCGTTGTTATAGTCAATTTCTATAGCGTCAAAATTATTGAGTATTGCTAATGTTAATCGAGTACCCCAAGGGGTAGTCAGCAATAGAGCTAACAGGCAAAGTAAAATTGCAAAGTACTTTGCAACGGTTAAACTAATGCGGCGAAAAATCATAATTCTGCACCTAAATTAACATGGATTCGCCAATTTTTATCGTCGCCATCAACCCCATAAGCAAAATCAAATTTAACCGCACCTACTGGAGATATGTAATGTATGCCTGAGCCTAAGGAATAAACTGGCTCAAATTCACCTTTATTGGCGACACTACCACCATCAGAAAATAGCGTTAAGCGCCATTTGTTGTTCAAGTAATATTGGTATTCAATACTAGCTACCATCAAACGAGTGCCACCAACTACAATGGGGACAGCGGTATCAGGATCTGATGATGAGGGTATGGTGGAACCAATAGATTGATATGCAAAGCCACGAATACTTTGATCACCACCAGCATAAAACCGTAACGATGGTGCTAATTGGGCATCTCTATCGATATATATAGCGCCGAGTTCTGCTCGGGTAACTAGTCTGTGGTTCTTTTTTAAAGTGGTTATATAATTCCATCTACCGTGCATTCTAAAAAAACTGTTGTCTGAGCCCGCATCTAAATGTGCACCTTCAATATTATAGGTTTGTCTAAAACCAGCACTTGGATCTAAAGCTGAACCCTCTCTAATTGTTCTAGACCAAGTAATTCCAGGTATAAAATACTGAACATCATCTTCTTCAGCCCATAATATATTAGGCGTATTTTCTTCAAAATCGTACTGCCATGCTTCTCGGTGAAGTCTCAGGTAAACATTTCTATTCCAATTGTTTTTACTAACCACTTTACCTACTTGGGCTGAATAAAATTTTGTTGTTAAGTCAGCATAATCATCATTTTCAACAGCTATTTTTACTTGTAATACATCATCAGTGGGGTGGCTTAATGGAATACTGTAAACAAATTTACCTGTTGGATTTAAAGTTGAGTATTCAATCTTTGTTTCTTGGTAATGGCCATATTTATTGATTAAAGGTGTACGCCAACCGGCAGACAACCGAAATTGAGTATCGGTGGCATAACCTACCCCAAAATCAAACAAATGACTTTTGGCTGGCGTAAGTGAAACATTAATAGGTACCGTATAGAGGTTATTATTTTTATCTTGAATTTTATCCGAGGGCATTGCTAAAACATTGGAAAAATATTGTGTTGATTGTAGGTTTTGCTGCAACTGGTGAAAGCTATTACTACTGTAAAAGTCACTTTTTTTAAAGGGAATTAAGCTCGATAGTAGTGCTGGTTCAAGATCGAAGGTATTGAAACTTATGTCCCCAAACCGATACCGAGGACCACTTTGATAACTTATATTAATGTCTGCATAGCGATAACCTTCTTTAATGGTTATGTTACTCTTGATTAATTTACCGTTAAAGTAACCCTGTTGTAATGCTAGTGATAGTAAATCAGATTTCAAATCTTCGTATTTACCATGGTGCAGTTTATCACCTTGTTTAATTACTTGGTTATTGATTAAGGCAATAAAAGCGGGATCACCTTTAGCTTCGCCATTAATATTTACATTAAAACTATCGATTAAGGTTGGTTCATGTAGGACAATTGAAAGGGTAAGTTGCCAAGGATCTTTTTCAACTTTAACAATTGTGACAGCTTGATAATAACCCAATGATTGTAATGCTTTTAAAGTATTTTCTTTGGCAGAATAAATGAATGCCGAACGCTCAAGTTCAGTTTTAGGGGGCTTACCTAAATAAGAGAAAATGTTTCTTTTTACAGCTTTGGGGAGATCCCCCTCAAGATTAACCGTTAATGTGCTTGCAGTAACAGCAAAACTGACAGTTAAAAGGATAGAACTTCTAACTAATGTTTTATATGCGCCATTAAAAAGCAGTAAAAGCCTATTGAGGAAATTCGCAATTATAAAACCATTAATGAGATATTCTTCCTGAAATTTTTCATGTAAAAACAGGTAAATATTACGCTATAAATAGCTTTTTGACTATGAGAATGAAAAATTCTCTATGTTATTAGTTTAATAGTGAATGCTTAGCCTTACTAATTAAAAGAGTAACTAATATTGATATTTATTACTTTTATTAAGGGCTTGCTGCGGAGTTATTTCTTTATTATTACAATGCATCATTGTGACTTTATCAATGCTGACGACATTATTTTGAAAGCCAGAGCCCTCACCTTCACTTAAATCTTTAAAAATCACAGACAGTTGCTCATTATCAGATAACTCATGATGCAATTCTTGATCATCACATAATAATTGATAAGTTTGTTTAAGCATTGTTTTATAAAGCTGGGCTCTAGATAAGGGAGATTCAGATGAGTTATTTACCGTATTGCTAAGTTTTTGATCGGTTATTTGCTGTGATACAGCTGCCTTTTCTTTGATTAATTGGTTCATTTTATCTTGGTCAACTCTTATTTTTTTATCAATTGCCGATTTAGTGACGTCATCACTGTGTAAACTTTTGGTCTGCATTGATTGAATTTGTTTTTGTAGAGAAAACTCTTGATGAGCAAGATTTCTAGCCGTTAAACGTAGTTGAGTTAATTCATCGCTTGGTTGTGTATCAGGCAAGTGATTATCTCTATGATTATCGTGGGTATTTAGGTTTTGATTGTAATTATCTTGTTCTTTGGGATTAGCTATTAATTCGTTGATATTTGTTTCAATAGTGAAAACTACGCCGTGGTTATACAAATACTGATGGCTGATTTCATTAATACGGAAATCTTCAACGCTACTCTTTTCTTGATAAAGTCGAGTGAGCTGATTACTCACGCTTTGTGCTTGTGATTTAATAATCGTTAAATCAGCACTAAAAGCTGGCGCAGTAAAAATAAAAGCACTTAACAGGGCATTTTTATAACAAGGTTTGAACAACATATTAAGAACCTGTATTTAGATTTAAGAAGTTAAAAATGAGCCGACCTCAATAAGATAACTATTGAAATCGGCTCTGGGAGAAGCAAATTTGTTTAATTACTAAACGTTGCTTTCAAGCTGATATTTTCAAACGTTTTATAAGCATATAAACCAATATGATAAGTTTCGCTTGCCGGAACAACGATTGAACAACTTTCTTCATTACCATTCACGTATGGGCGACAATCATAAGATCTTTTACTTGGTTGTGAACCTGCTTTTACATATAAATCTGCATCACCAGTACCACCAGTAATGGTAATAGTTAAACTACCTGCTGTTTGAGGGGTAACGTCAAAGTAACTCCAACTTCTTGCTGAAGCATTAACACTAGTATCAAGTAGAACTTCAGTAGTTGGCTCCGTTGGAGGATCAGTAGGGTCCGTAGGATCTGTAGTACCGCCAGCTAAAGTAATTAACCAGTTTTGCCATTCTTGCTCGTAGCTATAACCCCAGCTATTAAGGTTAGTTTGATAAGTACTCCAATCAGAAGAGCGTTGAGTAATACGCTGGGTGCGAATATCGTCCATATGATTTTCAAACATAAAGCGAACACCTAAATAACCCCAACGATAAATTTCATCAGAGGTATTACTGTAACTTGTGTTGAAAACATCAGACAGTGTGCGGTTGCTACCACTAGCATTAACAAGTGCAACAGCTTCTGGATTTGTGTCTTCAAGTGAAATGTACTCACCTAGACCTTCTGACCACCAAACAGTTGTCGTTGGATAATCAGAAAAAGTACCCTGTAAATTAAAGCGGCCATCAAGGTAATGTACATATTCATGTTTTAAATTCCAGATGTGAAATTCAGGGCGTAACCAGTCAGCTTCGTGGGCATAAAATGCCGCTTGGTTTGCTGAGTCTGTTTCATCCCCCTCAATGTACATACCACCGTTATTGGTATTGATGCCGAATAAACGACTACCGTAGCGGTTATACTCGTCGTAATCATCAAAAATCACCATTAACAAGTCTTCATTTAGATCGTTGGCAACAGGAAGTTCATTGGTTTCTAAACGTGAATGGAAGTAACCTTCTTCAACACCAACTTCAGCACAAGAGTCATCAAATTGAGCTTGTGTCATATCTTGAGCTCTAAATTTTAAGGTACTGCTACAAGTATGGGTAAGAGGTAATACATTTTCTACCGTGGGTTTTCCAGCGAAAGAGCTGGTACTTACAGCTAATGTTGTAGAGATGATAGCCGCAGATAAAGCGGTAGGTATAAATTGAGAGCGTTGTTTCATGTTACTTCCTAATATTTTATTTTTATCACTTCCCTAGCTTATTTTTTAGCATCTATTCCCTTGCATTGATTAATTTATACTCCATAAAAACATAGGATGCAATGTATTGTATACAATAGATCTTTCTGGTGACTGCTTTTAAATGGTTGTTTATACAACTTTAGTTATTGTAGGGACTGATAAATTTCTAAATTAGAACGGGTTAAAAAAATTATTAATAATTTTCATATTCTGGATGGAGTTCTAGATAGTCACACCTAGTACTAAAGTGTCGGTAGTTAAATCGGGTATCAGTTGCCTCATACCATTTGGAAGATGTGTATGGTGGCAATTTAAACTTTATTTTTTTCCCATCAATTGCAACATAACAGGCAAGGGCCGCATTAGTTTTGTTAATAACTTTTATTTGTGCGAAGCCCTCTCTAGTTTCACCGTGAACAATTGATATGTTCACTTTAGCTTGGCTTGTACAAGCAAAGAAAAGAATAAAAAAAGCTAATAAGTTATAAGTTTTTATCTTCATGAATCCAAAATTTAATTATTAAAAATGTGAATATAATTATGCTTGTAGCTAAATTTTATTAACCTTAATGATATTTAATTCATTTTTACCATTGAAAGTGAATATAGCTGTCTCCATAACTTATTTAAATATTATAACAACATGCTCATTATTACATTGTAAAAATAAAGCATTAAAAAAAGAGATTAAGTTGATGGCTAATATCGTAGCAATTAAAAAAGACCTGCACCAAAAATTAAAATTGTCAAACAAGAGAAACTTAAAACATGTTGCTGGCCAACATATTGTCCCGGTTCATGCCGCTGAATTTGCTCAAGCAGCAAGTAGCTTACCTGTAGTTATTGTTAAAGACCCTGATTCAGAACGTTTTCGCAGTGTTGCTATGCTTGGTTTAGAGTCTGGAGAAAACTTATATTACCAAGAAGACAAATGGTTAGGTTTATATCTTCCACAAAGCATTGCTATGGCGCCATTTGTATTGGGTATTGACCCAGATAAAGAAAAAACTTTAACGGCTTGCATCGATATGGATAGTGAGTTTGTCGGTGAAGACAAAGAATTGCCTTTATTTGATGATAAAGGTGAAGAGACAGACGTTCTTAAAAATGTACAACAATCGTTAGGTCGTTTGTATGACAATGAAAGAATGACCGATAAGTTTATTCAAGAACTTGTTGAAAATGACTTAATTCAAGAGCTTGAATTGAATGTTAATGCTGCTTCTGGTGAAAACCGAAAATTAGTGGGTATTTACACCGTAAATGAAGAAAAAATAGCAGGCTTAGCAGATGATAAAGTTTTAGATTTTCACAAGCGTGGTTTATTTGTTCCTATTCATGCATTGCTGGGTTCTTTAAGCCAAGTAAATCGTTTAGTTCAACTTAGAAATGATAGTGCTGGTGCGAATATAAAAGGTATTCAAATTAAACCAGTTACAGTTGAAGAAAAGAAATAACTTTTATTCCAAGTAATAATTAAAATAAGAGGCTATAGGCCTCTTTTTTATTGCCAAAAAAACAATATAAACATAAAACTTTAAAAACTAAACTATTTTAGACATAATTCACTGATGATAAAAATTAAAAATGCTGATGCCATTTTGGCTCAGTTGAAAAATCAAGGTGCTATGACATCTGGTAATTTGGCTCAATTGCTTGATATGACCAGTATGGGAGCTCGTCAGCATTTATTGCGCTTAGAAAAGCAAGAGTTAGTCAGTTCATTCTCTCAAAAAGCAGCAGTGGGCCGTCCAAAATTATTATGGCAACTTACCGCTAAAGCAAATGCTCGCTTTCCTGATAGACATGCTGACTTAACGATTCAAATTATTGACTCGGTAAAAGATATTTTTGGTGAGCAAGGATTAAATAAGTTAATTTCTGAACGAGAAAACCGTATAACCTTACAGTACCAGCAGGCGTTAGATAAATGTGAGGGCCTATTATTAAAAGTCTCCAAGTTATCAGAATTACGTGCAGCCGAAGGTTATATGGCGACAATTGAAAAAATTTCAGACATTGAATACTTATTGATTGAAAATCATTGCCCTATCTGTAGTGCAGCTAGCAGTTGTCAAAATTTCTGTCGTTCAGAGCTCGATATCTTTCAACAATGCTTTGGTAAGCGTTATCTAGTTGAGCGAGATGAGTATTTATTAGCAGGTGGTCGGCGTTGTACTTATCGTATAAAAGAGTTATTTTCTGTTAAAATTTAACAGAATGTTGTTCATGTGATAGGTTATGCTCAGGCAACTTGTTGATGAGATGTTAAAACGAGGGTGAAATGGTAGATAAAGATATGCTTTCAAAGGATTTTGAAGAGCAAATACAAAGTTTAGCGGGTGACATTTATATTCAAGTAGAAGAAAAAGTTTCTTCTATGGTAACTTCGCTTGTCGCTAGCCAAGAGCTCACGGACGAAAAAGTTGAGCAACATACTCATTACATTTCACTCAAAGAATCCCAACAAAAAATTCAAACTGAAATTGAGCAAGTAAAAAGCTCATCTGAACAACAAATCAAAAACGCTCAAAAAGAAAAAGATCAACTCAACGAAAAGTTAGTTGTTAGTGCAGCTGAAATTAACAACCTCAAAGAAGTCAATGGCTCTAAGCAATCAGACAGTGAAGTACTCCTTAAAGAGAAGTTAGATGAGATCAGTGCGTTAAATATTAAGCTTGAAGCTTTTATTAAACAAGAGCCAGTAACCATTGATAGAATTGCTACCGCAGAAAAGCAAATTCAAGAACTCACCGAAAATAAAATTAAACTTGAGCAATCAGCAACGACTTTAATTAAATCAGACTCAGCTAAGGTTGTTGCACTCGACTTACAATCAAAACAAATCTCAGAGCTTCAGCTTCAAGTTAATAATGCTAATAGCGAATTGGAGCAATTACAATTAGAGCAAAGCAAGCTATTAGAAACTAAAGCGAGTGACTTAGGTGAAGAAAAGAAACAAATTACCGAGCTAAACGGTAAAGTTTTACAACTTAATGAGCAATTAAAAATATCAACAGAGAAACAAAAACAAGTTGGTGAATCTGAAGAGCACCACAAGAAACAGCTTGTTGGTCTTAATGATAAAATTGTACAGCTAACAGAGCAGCTTAACGTCTCAGCAGAAAAACAAAAACAAGCGAGTGATTCTGCCGATGAGCAACAACAAGTAAAAATTCAAGCATTAAATAAAGAGCAAGATGCATTAATCGCTATTATCGCTACCCACAAAGAAAAAGAACTAGCGAATGAAGAGGCGATCAAGAAAAGTAGTAGTGAAGCAGGTAATACTAAACAACAAATAGAAAAATTAACGGCAGAACTCGTTGCAGAAAAACAAAAAATTGATGAGCAAGTTAAGCAATTGCAAACATTAAAACAAGAAAATAGTGATCAAGGTGAAAATCAATTGGTTACAACGGATAAAATTACTGCTTTAGAGTCGGCCAACTCAGAATTGCAAAAGCAACGTGATAGCCTGCAAGATGAACAGCAAAAAAGTAATGATAAATTACAAATTGTTGCTAAAGATTATCAAGATAAAATAAGTAAACTTAATGACAAACAACTGGTTGACGAAAAAAGGTTTATTACCGATAGCCAGATACTTAAAGATTCTCAAGTCGCTTTGGAAAATGAAAAACAAACCTTGCAAGCTCAACTTGGCGAGTTACAAACCAAAGTTGATAGTAGCGAGGCGGATTTAGTAAATAAACAATCGAGCGCAGATCAACATCAAGAAGTTTTAGCTTCTCTTGAAGAGCAACTTAAAGAAGCCAAAAGTGAGCATGACAATACTCAGCAACGTATTGATAATGCCAAAGCTAAGTTTGATAGTGATAGCGATCAAGCTCGCGAAACTATTAAATATCTTCGAGATGAAAATCACGAAATTACCACTAAATATGAGCAACGTGTTGGTGAATTAGAAGATAAATTAACTGAGTTTAGATTGCGTTTTGAATATGCACAAAGGCAACTTGCCAAAAACGAAGATTAAGATCAACACGCCTAGGCACTTATAATCAAGTGCCTTTTTTATATTTGGGTGGCGCTCTTGAGTCATTTAAGAATGAAAAGAGCTGATATCATTGTTATTATTTACAAATACTTACCCTGCCGATTCAAATTATTATAGAGCTTTATTATTTTGACTATACACTTATCATTAAAAAAATTAAGTCAGTGGCAACAAATTGCCTTTTGTGGTGCACTTTTAGAGCGCATGTTACCTAATTATCAAATGTTCAGTGAAGCTGAAAGTTTTGGTGACTATAAAGTGATTCGTAACCAACTTGATTTAATTTGGCAATGGCTAGATAAAAACAATCGTTGTAAAATTAACTTCTCTGCTCAACTGGTAAAATTAGAAGAGCAGACCCCTAACCCTGAGCATTTTGATTCGTTTGGTGTATTTCCCGCTCTTGATGTGTGTATGGCATTGATGTCTTTATTGCAAGCAATGCAAGATAAAGATGACGAGGGTATTATGAATGTTAGTCGTTTATCTGAAAACAGTGTTCGTTTTTATGTTGAGCTTATTTTAGCGGAAGAAATGGCTGAAGATGATGATAGTGATGTTTCAATTAATGATATCAATCAACACCCAGTAATGCAGTGGGAAGTTGCTACTCAGGATGAACTTTTTGATTTTGTGAGTGATTGTGCAGAAAATAAAAATAGCTGCATTAAAGCAAAAGGTTTGGTGCTTGAAGAAGGGCTGTCAAATTTAGGTATTGAGCTTTAGCTTTATTGATGAGCTATAACTCTTCTTGCAATTGATAAAGTCGGTAACTTACTTGTCCTGCAATTTTTTCTTTTAATAGCGACCAATTAGCTGGTAATTGTTGTGAATTATTATTTGCTTCCATTTCAACATAAATTAAAGCATTAGCTGCCAGCCAGCCATTATTAAGTAAAGTGGCGCATTGCTCAGCAAGTTGTTTATGAAAGGGAGGATCTAAAAATATTAGATCGAAAGGACTAATGCTTTGCTGTAAATAGTCTAGAGTATTGGTTTGTTTTACTATTACCTTGTCCGTTTTAAGTAATAATTTGTTTTGTTCAAGTTGTTTAGCGGCCTGCTTATTTAATTCTAAAAGTATGACTTCTTTTGCACCACGAGATATTGCTTCAAACCCTAAACTGCCTGAACCAGCAAAACAATCTAAACATTTTGCGTCTTGAATATAGGGCATAAGCCAATTAAAAACGGTTTCTTTCACTCTGTCAGTGGTTGGTCTTAAACCATCAGCCATTAGCACGGGTAATTTACGACCTCGGTGTTTTCCTGCAATAATTCTGATACTGCCTTTAACAGTATTTTTGCTTGGTTGATTTTTTGTATGATTCATATCACTGACAGCTTAATTTTTAGGTGTTACTATAGCCGCAATTATAACCTTATCCCCGCTTTGATTGAAAAAAATTTATGTCTAAGAAAAAAGGAATGTTCTCTTGGTTAGGTTTAGGTGGCCAACAAGAGAAAGAAGTTAAAGAAACAACCCTTAGTAAAGAAACAAACTCTGAAATAATAGAAGAGTTACCTCTTGAGTCTTCAATACAGAGTAATGAAGGTGAAGTTACTGACCCTATAAACAAAACAAGTGTTGAAGAGTCTATCAATACAGTTGTTAATGATTTGCCAGAGCCAGAGCCAGAGCCAGAGCCAGAGCCAGAGCCAGAGCCAGAGCCAGAGCCAGAGCCAGAGCCAGAGCCAGAGCCAGAGC
>Ga0209707_1000243_pt1 | contig 36115 bp, 25 predicted proteins | sample EN4Hudsemesocosm_FD_184630 | JGI IMG/M metagenome (GOLD analysis project Ga0209707, IMG submission 184630) | Methane-oxidizing microbial communities from mesocosms in the Hudson Canyon - EN4B Hudson Canyon (SPAdes) (version 2) | ecosystem: Environmental > Aquatic > Marine > Cold seeps | place... | reverse complement strand
ATGAGTTAAGGGATCAGAATGATCTTGGTGCAGAATAACGATTAAACCATTTTGTAATTGATATTTTCTATAAGGAATGGTCACCTCACCTTCAACAGCAGTGATCTCCTCAAGCAAAACAATTCCTTGAGGTAAAGAAATAGTAGATGGCGAAGAGGTACAAGAAGATAAAGAAACAAATACCACAAGACAAAAAGTGCTTAAATACACAAAGCTTTTGAACATACCAATCTCAATTAATAACAGCCTATTTCAACTAATAATAGCAACTCATCTCACAGAATACATGATTTAAGTGTTTCAAAACTTGTAATAAAAAAACGTTATATCATCAGCACAGTTTCTATCATTATAAATTTCAGTTAGAGTGTCTTGGGTCTTATAGCACCTAAATATATGAGCTAAAGTCAGCGCCTAAACATAGCGGCTAAATCAATATTAAACTCAGATAAAAATAATAACTAATACGCCAATAATAAGAAGTCAAACATGCAAGATAGTCCAATTACCTTATTACCCCCTTTAATTGCCATCACTATTGCCATTTGGCGAAAAAATGCCTTATTCGCATTGCTAGCAGGACTTCTACTTTGTCATGTCATGATCGCTAGTTGGCAGCCTATAACTGGTATTATCGGCAGTTTGAATGAACTTGCTGGAGTTTTTAGCTCATTAGGCAATGTTTATATCATCACCTTTAGTTTGTTAATTGGTGCGCTGGTAAAACTTATGAATGAATCTGGAGCGGTGAATGGTTTTATTAATCATTTAAGTGATTTAAAACTCGTTAAGAATAAGCGACAAGCGAGTATGTTACCGACAATTATCGGTACCAGTATTTTCACCGACACCAATTTAAGTATGTTTACTAGTGGCATGGCAAGCCAACAACTTTTTGATAAACATAACCTTAGCCGAGCTCGCCTTGCCTATTTATTAGACTCAACTTGTGCACCTGTTAGTATTTTATTTCTTATTAATGGTTGGGGTGCCTACGTTTTAGGTTTATTAGATGAGTTTAGCTTTGACGATCCCGTTGGCATTTTAATTGGCACTGTGGGCTATAACTTTTACGCCATCATTGCAGTAGCATTAGCATACTACACCGCATACTCTGGTAAAGTTTATGGTCCGATGAAGGCTGCAGAGTCTCGTGTTGATGTTAATTCAGAGCCGGTAGTTGAAAAAGTTGCGCTAGCCCGTTTAATGTGGCTGCCACTTATCAGTTTATTAGCGATAACACTAATTTTATTATTTATTACTGGCGATGGAGATATTCGACGAGGCTCTGGCTCCTTTTCTGTATTTTGGGCTATCACAAGTTCACTGATCATGCTGATATCAATGGTCTTGCATTATCGATTACTCAACACAAGAGAAATAATATCAGCGTCTATTTCTGGCATCAAAACGATGATAGCCCCAGTGAGTATTTTAGTGATTTCATTCGCCTTTGGAGCGGCGATAAAGGAGCTTGGTACCGGTATTTATGTCAGCCAATTAATGAATGTTGAAGTGCCGTTATTTTTAATGGCGCCAATTTTATTTATTGCCGCAGCAATTATGGCGTTTGCTACAGGTACTTCATGGGGAACCTGGGCAATACTAGTACCTATCGCCGTACCTATCGCTTTAGAAAGTGGTTTACCCATCCACTTCTTAGTAGCGTCGGTACTTGGTGGCGGTATTTTTGGCGATCATGCCTCCCCTATTTCTGATACTACCATAGTTGCCTCAATTGCCAGTGGTTGTGATCACTTTGAACATGTTAAAACTCAATTACCTTATGCGTTAGTTGGTGGGGTTATTACTTTAGTGCTTTATGCATTAGTCGGTTTGAGTTTTTAATAATGAGCAACTTAGTAAAAACTGCTGATTTTGAAATCATCGATATTCAAGAAGACTTTATAGTTGTCAACAAAGCGTCGGGTGTTAATTTTCATGATGAAAACGAATTAGGGCAAGGGCTATTTAACTTAATTTGTCAGCAGTTTAATCAAACAGATACTGATAAATTATTCCCAGTACATCGCTTAGATAAAATGACGTCAGGTCTCATTATTTTTGCTAGAAATTTAGAGAGTGCACAAAAGTTTCAACTATTATTTAGTCAACATGATATTGAAAAATATTACTTAGCGATTAGCGATAAAAAACCTAAGAAAAAACAAGGTTTGATTAAAGGCGATATGGAAAAAAGTAGACGAGGATCGTGGAAATTATTAAGGACTCAAAACAATCCAGCTATCAGTCAATTTTTTTCTTATGCCCTACCTGAGGGTAAACGCTTATATCTTATTAAGCCCCACTCTGGGAAAACTCATCAAATTAGAGTTGCACTAAGCAGTATCGGCGCACCTATTTTGGGTGATGATCGCTATTATGGCCTAAGTAATATCAGCAGCACCAATAACAGCAAAGACCGCGGATATTTACACGCCTATGCATTAAAATTTATTTTTAATGGGCATGCCTATCACTATGTATTACCACCCAGCAGCGGTAAACACTACTTAGAAGCTCATACATTAAATCAGCTTGAAACACTTCAAGCACCTTGGTTATTAAACTGGCCTAAGGTGTAAACGCTATATTTGGAGATACTATTTCAAAATTTCCATGAAAACTATTGGTGCTTTTATTGCTACTTATTCTTCTTTTTAATTAGCCAGTGATGTTGCGCTTGGTTTAGTTATTTCAAAAGAAGATTTGATACCTGAAGTGATAGAGAAATAGGTGGTAATAAAGATACTTTACTCTCAATAAAGCCACGCTAATTAGCGTGGCTTTTTAATATTTTGTGAACAATATTCTAAATAATGTTAATGGATTGTTTTTATTTGACTACGGTCAATTTTTCCTCTGAAAAATACGAATCGGAATTGTATGTACATCTTGACTGTGTAGAATTGCGCCATTGCTGAATTGACAGCTATTTATATAAATTCTGGAGTCGTTATGAAAATTTTATTATTAGGTTTATCACTGGTTTTATCTGTTAGCTCTGCGCATGCATTAAGCTCAAATTCAAAGTTCTTTACTATAGATAATTCAATTGATAGTCAGTTGTGCTTTATTGCTGCAACAGAAGGTTATAATGCGGCTTTATCACAGGGTAAAATGATTGGTGGTAAATATTCTCACCTTGCTAAAGAAACGTCTTGTAATGGTGTATCTATTAGAGAATTTGCAAGCATGCATAAAGTTGACACGACTGAAAAGTCAGAAAAATTGGTTAATTTATTTGCAGGAAATAAAACTATAGAATCTCAAATTTGTTTAAAAGCAGCTAAAATTGGTATTAAATCTGTTGAGAATAATCGTTATGTTAGAAGCATTAAATGCAATGGTCAATCAATAGACAAATTTGTAAAACAATACGGCAAGAATTAATTTTTGTATCAGCTCTATTGATAAAGCAAGCCATAGATTCATTAGAGCCTATGGCTTTTATATATTTTATTGACCAATAACTTCTCTGATGATTTTATTCATGTTTATTTGGTAATCATTCGCATGTATTGGAGCTACAATACCAAAGTATTCTTCGGTTGAATCGTGCTCAACCTGTTTGTTTAAGGCTATATATTACTTTATTGGGTTTAAGTGACTTAACTAGGTTGCAATCGATAACGATGCTAACTTGTCATTCGATAATTTTACCAAAGATCTCACTAGGTGATGCCGAGATATTTGATAAATTGTTGACTAACTTTGGGGCAAATATTTATTTTTCATTTACTATATGACGAAGTACTTCATGTGACTGTGACTTAAAATAGCTTACTAGAGAGCTAAGGTAAAACGACCTGGGACTTGCCCTTAGCGCACAAAATGATTTTAAATATTATTTACTGACTCTCAAAAATTTTTTCTAGCTACATTCTATACTTATATCTACAACAACTGCCCAATATTACTCTGAAAATAATCCAAAAAAGTACGTGTTTTTACTGGGATTTTTCTACTTTGATACAAAACACTCAACTGCTGTGCAATAGGTTGCTTATCTAAACAAACCCGTTGCAGTTGGCTTTGGTTATCCCTTGGCTTAGTGCTTTGCTGCAATACATAATCGGGTAGTTTACATAAACCTAAGCCTTTTTCGGCCGCTTGTTGTCGCATCTCTGGGCTTGATAGAGTAACCTGCCCTTTGACGAATATCGCCTGTACTTTATCATTATCACGAAATAACCACGGCTGGTTTGGTTGGGCTAAAATACAATTATGAGCCGTTAAATCTTCCGCTGAATTGATCATATTGCTATCAAAGGTTTCTGGCGCATAAATCGATTGTGAAAAACTCAGCAAGGTTTTCGAAATCCAGTTGGAAGCAGGTAGTAACTGTTCATGCAATACAAAACACAGGTCGAAATGTGGATCGAACTTGGGAATATCATCAGAATAGTGCTGACAACTAATATGAATTTTCGGATAGAGTGTAATAAAGTCAGTGATCAATGTACTAATAATTCGGTTAAAAAACTCTAAAGGTAGCGAAATATTAAGCTGTCCTTGCGGCTGATGAATTAGAGAGCCGACTTCCTCTTCAATTTGACTTAAAGCTTCAACGTGCTCTTTAGCAGCACAATATAGTAAGCGACCACTTTCAGTAAGCTCTTGATTTCTGGTAGTTCTAACAAGTAATTCACTGCCTAGTTTATGCTCTAATTGTGCTAAGCGTCTACTGAGTGTTGATTTTGGCATCGCCACTTTTTTCGCGGCAAGGGTAAAAGAACCCTCTTCAACTAAGGTCACAAATAAGTATAAGTCATCGAGGTTTGTTAACATCAGCTTAAATTGTTCCATTTTTGAGATAATACAAACCATTAGACCCATCTAATCAATAAAGCACAAGTCAATTACACTACTTCTATCAAATAATACCAGTTCTATTAAGTTTATGACCTTGTTGTGCGCAGGAAAAATATACCAGGGCAAGGCGCTCGATTGATCAATAGCTGCCTATTGGGATTAAGAGCAACGCCGCCGTGGTATATTTTAACCAACACAAGTGGGTAGTAACTTAATAAAATTGGTATATAACCCCTAAGGAAAACCCATGAGTAAAGTAATTAATGTTTTAGCAGAAGATTTTAAAAATGAAGTAGAGCAACACCAAGGTAAAGTACTTGTCGACTTTTATGCCCCTTGGTGTGGTCCATGTAAAATGATTGCGCCCATTGTTGAACAAATCGCTGAGGAAAACGAGGCAGTAAAAGTGGTTAAAGTTAATGCTGATGAGAGCCAAGAGTTAATGGCTAAATTTGGTATTAGAGGCATACCAACTTTGTTATTAATGAATGCAGGAGAAATCATTGCAACGCAAGTAGGGGCAGCTAGTGTTTCTCAAATTAAAACATTTGTAGAACAATAAAAAATAAACACATCTAGATAAGGGGGAATCAATCCCCCTTATCTAGATAATACTGTCTCGCTATTTTAATTCGCGCCGGAGTATTTTCCCTACACTAGATTTTGGTATCTCATCAATAAATACAATATGTTTAGGAACTTTGTAGCCAGCTAAACCTTGTCGACAAAAATCAATGACAGCTTGTTCGGATAAAGTTTGTCCTTGCTCATCACTTTCTTTTACAGCAAAAACCTTAACCGCTTCCCCAGTTTTTGGATCGTCAACACCAATACAAGCTGATTCTAATATACCCGGCATATTTGCTATTTCAGCCTCAATTTCATTCGGATAAACATTGAAACCAGAAACAATGATCATATCTTTTTTACGATCAACAAGATGAAAAAAACCATTTTTATCAAGCAGTGCTATATCGCCCGTTTTAAAATAACCATCCTCAGTCATTGCCTCACTCGTTGCTTGTTCGTTTTCCCAGTAACCCACCATAACTTGCGGGCCTTTTGCACATAACTCACCTGCTTGCCCTTGCTCAACAACATCACCTTCATCATCACGAATAGAAATTTCTGTTGAGGGGATAGCCGTGCCAATACCTGCAATGTAAAGGCCGTCATTATTACTTCTATCACCAAAGTTTAGTGTCAGAATAGGAGATGTTTCCGATAAGCCATAACCTTCATTTAACTTATTTCCTGTTATTTGCTGCCATTTTTTAGCGACTGCAGGTTGTACCGCCGCTCCGCCGCCTATGGTTAATTTTAAAGAAGAAAAATCTGCTTCATCAAAACCTGGGGTATGTAAAAGACCATTAAATAGGGTATTAACACCAGTAAAGAATGTCGCTTTATTGGTTTGCCAAACATTAACAAAGCTCGCCATGTCTCTAGGATTGGTTACTAAAATATTTTTTGCGCCGAAGAAGAAGTAACACAGGGCGTTCGCGGTAAGCGCAAATATATGGTACATCGGGATAGCCGTGATCACTATCTCGTGTCCATAATCTATTTTGTCTTTAGCAAATTCTTTATACTGTAATACATTGGCAATAATATTCCCATGGCTAAGCATTGCACCTTTTGATAAACCTGTAGTACCGCCGGTGTATTGTAAAAAGAGTATGTCTTGCGGGCATATATCAACAATGTTTAATGCCATGCTTCTCCCTTGATCTAATGCACCAAGAAAAGGAATAAATTGGCTAAGTCGTTCATCGGCTGGTGTACTTGGTAACCCTTTGCCAACTAAATCATCGAGTTCAACAACAATAATATTTTTAATTTGAGTATTTTCAACAACATCAGCAAGTACTTTAGTTGATGGTGAAAATATAATAATGGTGTCTACTTGCGCGTCAACTAGCTGATGTTGCAATTCCTTTGGCGTGTATAGTGGGTTTACATTAACTTGTACGCCTCCCACTTTAATGATGCCCCACATTGCTACAGGAAAACTCAACATATTGGGAGACATAAGCGCAACACGATCGCCCTTGCTAATGTTTAATTTACTTTGAAGGTAAGCAGCAAAGTGATTTGATAAACGGTCAACGTCATTAAATGATAACTCTGCGCCAAAATTACTAAAGGCTGTTTTGTTTTGATAGTTTTCAACACTTTGATTAAACAAATCAAGCAGTGAGTTGCACGCATGCAAATCAATTTGATGGGCAACATTGTTCGGATAGTTTTTGAACCAGGATTGAGTCATTTGATGTCCCTAAAATACTTATAACCAATTCAAGTGATTTAAAAGAATAAAGGATTTATTTACCAATGAACAGTGAAAATAAACCCTTGTTTTGTTAACTTTTCAACTTACAGGTTAAAAGTTGTAATCTAATTGAATGCCATAAGTAGCAGGACGGTCAACAAAGCCATAAAAGGTATTTGTGCCAAACGTGCTACCCGATAACGGAGTATTACCGACATATGTCAGTACAGCTTCATCAGTAATATTCTTACCGAATAACGCAATATTAACGTTTTCACTTTCCAGTACAATGCGCATATCAACTTTGGTATAAGCATCAATCTCGTATAGAGGGTTTAAGTTCACATCAACATTTTGTTTAGATGAATGATATAAACCTAGGGTTGTTCTAAAGTACTCAAAACCTAAAAAGTCAATTTCTGTAAAGTAGTCAAAACCAAGATTTGCAGTAACCTTAGGGGTATATTGTCCTGATTTCCCAGTATAATCACATAATTGATTACCGTCTGGGCCTATATCGCCATCGGGTACTTGGCGGTTATAACAGTTGCCATTACTGAAATCTTTATATTCATGATCTAAATAGGCAATACCATACTGCATAGCTAGGCCATCGGTGATTATCAAACGCCCTTCAACTTCTACCCCCTGAACAACGGTCTCTTTTGCATTACCAACATTGAACCCTAAACGACCATCAAATTGACTAACTTGTAAGTTGTCATACTCTGTGCGGTATAGAGAAAAATTGACTTCTAGCGAATCATCAAGCAATAACGATTTAAAACCAACTTCATAAGCGGTAGCATCTTCTTCTTCAAACTCCCAAGAATTAACATTATTCGCTCTAGCATCAAAACCACCAGCTTTAAACCCAGTGGTTGCTGAAGCATAAACCATAATGTTGTCTTCCAGTTTATAGCTCAAGTTTATTAATGGCGTAAAAGAGTTTTCATCTCGATTACCTGTTAAGTTATGTCCTTGTGGAGATAATGGACTTTGCTCAGATTGAATGCCAAATACCATATCAAACAAAATTGGCGCCATTGGATCTTCAGTAATATCTCCACTACTAAGCTCCGTTATATTCATCACTCTTGAAGAGTTTTTTTCTTCACTGGTATAACGGCCGCCTAGGGTTAAAGTTAGTGCATCGGTAAAATGATACCTTGCTTGAAAAAATGCTGACCACATATCAGTATCAAGCTGATAATTTCGCCCAGCTCCTTTACCGGTAATAGCAGCTAACGCACCACCAGAAAGTAGCCCTAAAACACTGTCTGTTGGAATTCTAATATTATCATCAAAAGCTAACTCGCTACTTTGATAAAATACTCCAGCAAGCCAATCTAACTTATCACCAACAGGTGATAAAACTCTCAGCTCTTGACTAAATTGTTCATACTCTTCATCAATAATGACATCAAAAATAGGTGCCGCGACATAGTCACAGTCACAAGTTTCAACAAAGTCATAACTGACCAAACCTGAGATTGAGGTGAGGGTATAATCACCCAGCTGAAAATTTGCCGTTAATGTTGCGTTATTTAACGTATTACGGCTGCTTTCTTCAGCATCAGCTTGGCGTTCAAAGTTAAGTTCGCTTTCTGTAACTGCGCCAGGATGACCTAACATAGTCAGTATTTCACTAAAATTAGCCCCTGGTATAGGCGCTCCTTCAAGTGCAGGATCATCACGAATAACTTCTATTTGACGACCCGTGCCATCAAATTTGTCTTGCTCTACTTTGAATAAAAAGTCCATATCGTCTGATGGTTGCCAGAATAAACTCAAACGAATAGCTTGCTCATCACGAATAGTTTCATCGCGCTCTTTAAAGGAATTGTCCACATAACCATCTTCAGAATAGTCTCGAATGGCAAGTCGAGCAGATAGCGTATCGGTTAAGCCACCAGAGGCCATTGCTGTTATTTCAGTTGCGCCGAATTCAGGTTGATATGCTAAACCTAAGTGGACTTCAGTTTCTTGTCTCGGTTTAGCTGAGGTCATACTTAAAGCACCAGCAACTGAGTTTTTTCCAAACATAATAGACTGAGGTCCTTTTAATACCTCAACTCGTTCTAAATCAAGAAAAGGAGCACGTAAAAGTTGCTGACGTCCATAATAAATACCATCAATATATTGGCCAACAGATTGTTCAAAACCTTGATTGTTTCCGGTACCAATACCTCTGATAAAAACTTGAGTACTGATGCCTGTTTCAGTCATTTGTAGATTAGGAACGGAGTATTGCAAGTCATCAATTTTCTCAATACTTTTCTCTTTTAAATCATCACCACTGAGCACATTCATTGAAATTGGTGTGTCCTGTGCATTTTCTTGACGTTTTAATGCAGTCACTTGGATAACTTCTAAGGTGTCTTGTTGTTTTTCTTGCTGAACACCTTGTTTGGTATTCTCTTGCTGAGTTGTCTCTTGTGCATTAGCAGTAGCTATTGCAAGTGCACAGGCACTGAGGGTGAAAAACTTATTTTTTAGGGAATGGCTCATGTTTACTCTCTTTTAATTATTATAATTGTTCAGTTTTCATTCCCTAATATAAACAGAGCTTATAATAGAGATAAGGTTAAAAACGGTCAAAAAAGAGTGTAAAACGGTCTACTTGGTGATTAAATCATTAAACTTTGCAACAATGAGGTTTATTATGACATCTACCAATGTTCTACCATCGCCATACATCGGTCAGGTTTTCGCTCATAAGTTAAACTTCATCACCGCTAAGTTAATAAGAAATAATATCAGCCCTAAAACCTTATTAGAAAGTACTAATATTCTCCCTGAAGATCTTAATAATCGTGATTATAAGATTAATAAAGAACAAATTATTACTTTTTATCGCAATACTTTGGCACTGAAGATACCGGGACTGGGTTTACTTCTAGGCGGGTCAATTAAAGCGAATGATTATGGCTTGTATGGCTGTACATTGTTGTGTTGTAAAGGCTTACGTTCATCATTAGCATTTTCTGTTCGTTATCATAACTTAGTCACTAAAACCGTTAATATGTCTCTACTTATTAATGAAGAATCTGACACATCATCTTTTCGGTTTGAAGATACTTTGCTAGCACCAGATATAGAAGAATTTAACATAGAGTTACAATGTGCGATTGTATTATCACTAGTCAGAGAATGTTTAGATGATAAAAACTTTGCCTTCGATAAATTAAGATTAACCTGTAAAGCGCCGAAGCATGCAGATTTAATCAGCAAACATTTTCAATGCCCTATCCAATATCAGCAAGATTACAATGAGTTTACTTTTAATAATAACGATTTATTATTAATGACCCCAAGAAGCAACCCTTTTGCTATGCCCTTATTACTTGATCAATGTGATAGTGTTTTAAACTCAATTGCGGCAAAAAATGAATTTTTAATTAGCATCAATCAATGGATTGCTGCCAATATGCACAAAGATATAACTTCAGAAAATCTCGCTAGTTACCTTTGTATTACTCCAAGAACATTACGAAGAAAACTTTCAATTCAAGGCACAAGCTTTAGGGATATTATTAGAGAATTACGTTGTGAGGCAGCAAAAAAACTAATTAAAGAAACGCAGTTAACTATTGAAGACATAGGTTACTCAGTTGGATTTAATGATGTTTCAAACTTTAGAGCTGCTTTTAAGAAATGGACGGACGTCACTCCGTCAAGTTTACGCTTATTTTAAGTTAACTTTCCTTCGTGTAAATTATTCCTTAATAGGGTGCATTTTTTTCACATCATATGTCCTACCAGCGCCATGACAAATGCTGCACTGCTCTATCACCAAGCCATTATCTAAATCTGCTTGGTTTGTTGAAAAATCAGCACCATTTAATTCCATATGACCTTGGGCTGAATTAGCATCATGACAACTACTACAAACAGCAGCTGTTGGAGATACAACAAGATCGTCATTAGGATCTTCACGATCAATCCCAGTATCAATCGTAGTGCCTAAAGCTGTTTCACTTATTGGCAGGCTATAACTATCGTTATCATGGCAAGCAGTGCAATCACCAATACCTCGAGGAAATGCTCGATCATAAACATGGGTTGCAAACCCTTTATACCCAACAACTTGCAATGGTATTTCTCGCTTAGTAACGGCATGAATACCGTGGATCATGGTTTTAAAGTCTAAAGACTCTTCATCTTTGCCATCTGTTGGTGGTGTTTGAGCCACATCGCGTACCCGTATATCTGTATTTCTTGGGTTGTGACAAGTTACACAAGACTCAATGCTGTCGGTTCTATTGCCGCCATGTAGAGATAACTCGCCATGACAGGTTAAGCATTTATCTATTTTAATTATTTCACGACGAGCTATTGCCTGCCCAGTAGCTTCATCAATACTAAAATATGACACAACATTGGTTAACGGTACGGCTTGATAAAAAGCTTGCTGCCCTGTTTGCGCCGTAATATTAACTGCGGGGTGCCCTTCTATAACAACAGCGCCACTTCCTGTTGCTGTAAAGCCTAGAGCTGTTGAACCATCAGGAATAGCAATTTTTGAGGTTACAATAAAACTACCATCGCCAACAGCTACGGCATTAGTTAGCGCATCAATTTGAACAGAGCTTGCATTATCACCTTGGTTAGCTGTATTGATATAATCAAGCGTTGACCATGAAATAGTGACCGATAAACGACTAAGGCCATTCGCTTGTGTAAACTCGGCATCAGATAAAATGTCATAAGGTTTATCATCATCTAATGGGTTAACAATAGAAAATTGAATTTGAGGAAGTTGACCCGCCATCGTTTGCGATACCGCAATAATATTTGCACTAAACTGGGCTTTTGCTACTGTTATTATATTTTTATGACTATCAGCGATAGCGCCAGCAATAGCTGAATTTTGATGACAGCTATTACAGTTTTCATTATCGGTTTGCCCTCCTAAATGCGTCTGAAAATCGACATCATCATGACATGAGCCACAAGCTTGCATTGTTGCTATTTCTTGCCAATTATCACCACTTTTAGTAATAATTTGCGCTTTATCCTCACTTGCTGTTCCAGCATGACACTGATTACAGGTAAGAATATCTCCTGGGTAGCTCAACTCACTATAATTGTGCTCTGTATCTCTATAGCCATAAATTGAATATTTTCCTCCCGCCAATACTGAAGGCAGGTTTTTACCACGATGAATTTTATGGATCATATTTTTAAAGTTAACTGTATTTCCACTATTGGCATCACTAGAGCCTATATTGTGGCAGGTAACACAGTATTTAACCTCAACACGACTGCCACCATGAGCAACTAGAGAACCATGACAACTATTACAGTTTTGCGTTGCAACAATGTTATGACTCCAAATACCATCGTATTGGTTTTTTCCTGTTTCAGGAATCCAATCCAAGGTTGTGTTTATTGCTTGAGGTTGATTTCTAACTTCTACTGCAACTCGATGAGTTAATGACGGTTTAAACGTTAAGTTGATGTTCTCAATTCTTGCTTGCGATAAAATATCAACATTCATTTCATTTAAACTACGATTGAAAGTATAAACATAAGTCCCGTTGTTGTTATTAACTAATACGCCATCGGCACCGTTTTCTTGCATCGCCTGCAGTTTAGGTACAGTTCCTTCTCCTACACCTGGTTGCTCTATTTGGTTAAAGTAAGATTGCCAATTACCCGTTAAATTACTATTGGCACTCATTGTTAATTTAGCGACAGTAAAGCGCAAATCATCATTAACAAGGTTAATAATTGCAACACCATTTTCATCAACCAATTGAAAATTTACTGTTAAAATTTGGCTATCATCAATTGATGCTGAAGTTATTGCCGCATTTTTACTATAATCGATACTTGCAGTACTACCGCTTCCTTGTGCAGTATCATTATTTGAAGAATCTCCCTCTCCACAAGCTGTAAGTATTAATAAGCTAAATAATAGTAATATCAGCTTATTTATCTTACTTAGTGTGTTTAGCAAACTCATCAGTTAATGCCCCTTATGAACAACATCAACATCGGCAGTTTTACCTGGTCCATGGCAAACACTACAGGTTTCTACGTTATCAAGAATTAATTGTTTATCAGCACTAAAATGGGAACCACCGGCCGACTCCATATGAGCCATAGCAATATCACTGTCATGACAAGAACTACAAACCGCTGCTGATGGAGAAGTAAACTGTCCATTATTACCGGTAAATATTGGCGTATTGAAGGCTAACGGCAACTGCTGTGACTCAGCCATGTGGCAGGTTTGACAATCAGCCAGATTCCCAGGGAACTTGACATCATCAACCTTAGGTCGATATTCATTTTCTCTCATCTCACTTGCATGAACCGCATGAATTAAATAACGATAATCTGCATAAGCGCCAAAGCCTAAGTTTGCTCCATGACACGCCACACACACTTGCACATTATCACTGGGTGCTGCATGAAAACCTTGATGGCCACTATCAACATTTGCCAAACGGTTATGGCAGTTATTACATTTTTTAGTATCAACGATTTCTCTTCGTGATGTCGCAATACTCGCTTCACTCGGATAATAAGCAATAACGCTTTTTATTGGACTAACAACAATCTCAGGTTCGGAAGTTACCGTTTCATGGCCAATAATAATAACCGCTATCGTATCTTGCCCTGAAGGAAGGGTTGTTGGTTTATGTCCCGGAGTAATACTACTATCCACTAAGGCAAGGTCGAGCTCAAACAAGTTGTCACCAACTGCCATAGCTTCTGATATGGCATCTACTTCAATATTTAAAGAGTCAAAGCCAGATAAACCTTCATTATCAAAGTCGGTAGCGGCATCCCAAGCAATACCTATACGGACTTTACCATCAAAGGTTTTAATGTCTATTGCTTCACTCTCACGGGTAATACTGAATTTAATCACAGGACTTTGATTAGGCCCGGTATTTGTCACCTCAAGAATATTCAAGGCTAAACTCATTGCGTTTTCGATAACGCTATCACGGTGAGCTTGGTTGGGTTGCAAACTCCCAGGCTCTTCTATGCCGCGGTCACGATGACAACCCGCACACTGTTTCTCATCGGTAAATTCAGTATGGTTAGTGGTGGGCAAATTACCATTGAGCTTTTTATTGTCAGTAAATAATTTCTCATGGCAAGACTCACAGGCCATTTTTGTTGGATTAATCATCCAGTTATAACCATCATCAGTAAGCATAGCTGAAGGAGGTGAAATACCTTGAGCTTGATTAAATTCAACATCTTTATCACCCGCGTGGCAACGATTACAGTTGATCATTTCTTGAGGATAGGTTGTTTCAGAAAAATCATGAGCGGAATTGTTATATCCCCAAATAACAAAAGGTTTACCGTCTTCAATTAATGAAGGTAGTTTTTGAGCGAAATGAATTTTATGAACCAGCTGTTTAAAGTCGATACTATTGCCACTATTTGCATCTATAGAACCAGGGTTGTGACAAGTAACACAATAATCTGTTTGAGTACGCCCACCACCATGAATAGCTAATTTATTGTGACATGTGTTACAGCTTTGCTCTGTTACGATTTTTCTCGCATTGTTTGTGGTATAAAAATCAGCGGATAAAGAGGTTCCTGTTACACCATCATTAGCAACTACAACCTCTGAGGGAATAAAATCAATGCAAATATTATCAACACTGGTCGGGAAACTTAATTGCAAACAAGCTCGATGTATTTCTGTTGACTCCGGCACTAGTGAAAAATCCACCGAATAATCATAAAGCCACTCACTTTCATCTTCAGCGGTAAATCCACCAGTGTTTTCACTACTTGCTTGCACAGTTACAACTTTACCTATGGCATATTCATGCTGAACTTTTTTTGCACTATCAGGAATGAGACTCGGATCAACTTCAATGCTAAACGTAGTACAGCTGTTATTTAAGTTATCAATATCTGTTTGTCCACGGCAGATCGGATCTTCTGTTGTCTCAATATAACTTTGCCAACTATCGCCATGTGAACTACCTGAGTTTCCAACCAGTTTTGCTAAAGTAAAACGTGCATATTGACCACTCAAACCGCTAACTCTATCTTCTTCATTAACGATTAAGTTAAATTGCATCGTCAATTTACCCGCGAAGACTTTACCAACATATATTCCTTTAGCACTTGCGGTAACACTATCACTACTTTGAATATCGGCGGCATTCACCTCACCAAGAACGGGCGGAATCACAATAGGAGGAATAGGCGGATTTCCACCCGAAGGCGGAGGCCCTGGCTCCACCCCTTCAGCTCTATCACCACCGCTATCGCCACAGGCAGACAAGATAAATAATGCTAAAAGTAACAAGGGTTTGAGAATGTTATTTGTCATGATTTTTCCTCTTTGAGCCATCATTTAAAGCGATACACTAAAGAAATTTGAAAGATGTGTACTTGCTCATTAGGGGATGATTGCCCAGTAGCCAATACTTTGTCTAAAGTTGTGGTGCTTACACCAGCTGTATTAATATTATTAGAGTATTCATTGTTGAAAGCCCAGTTGTCACTGTCATATTTAAAATATTGATAACTTGCTTTAAAGGTTATTTGTTCACTCATGTGATACAAAGCCCCTAATGAAACAAACTGTTCTTTACCAATCACATCAGGTAAAGGAATATTTGTTAAATCACTCGCACCACCAGAGGTATAGTTATCATTACTACTTGTTGAGTCACTTAGGCGGAAGTCAAAATCAAGTTCAAGCATCTTATCGATGACCATCCAGTCTGCACTCATGCCAATACTTAAAGTTTGTTCATTGGGCGAAATAGTCCAATTTCTACTGGGATCACTTGCTTGTGGCAAAGGAGAAAATGACTCAAAAGCACTCTTTTCTATGCCACCCGTAAACTCCCTACCGGCTTGTTCTATCGACACCTCGTCAAAACTAAGATAAAGAGAAAAATTTAAAGCTTTTGAGTAATTCCACATTCCTGCCAACGTGCCATGTAACAGGTCGTTTTGTGTAAGACCTAAGGTCGTTTGATCATAATCATTTTCTTGGTACATCAAATCAAAACTGGCTTGCCAACTCCCCAGAAAGCTCGATGTCATTGGGCTATAACTAATGTTTAGTTTTGCTAAGCCTTGCTCTAAATTAGCTAAATAAAACTGGCTTAATAAAGGATGATTGCTATAGCGCTGATTATCTGGCGTTTCGTTAATTAACTGACTATCAAACAAACTGTAATAAGAGCGTTGCCATTGATATTGAGATGCTGCCCGGTCTTTAAACGCTAATTCGACACGCGTTTGCCAAAAGTCCATCGGCCTTGAACGAAGTTTCAGTGTAAAGCTGTTTTCTTTAGTGGTGTCCACTGCATGGTTATAGCGGTTAATTTCTTCATAACCATAAATAAGTGAGACTTTACTTGCCAATGGCAATCGATAACTAGCTTTTAACTCGACGTTGTTTCTGCTGTTACTTTTAGGCGCATTGTAAACCGCATATTTAGTATCAAGTGGTGCCCAAACATCGCCAAAAACGGATTGAAATGCCTGTCTGTCAGTATTATTTTGACGATCTTTATAGTGATAAAAGGCTTCAAAGTTAAGCTTGGAGGTCGCTCGATAACTCAATTTTGTTTTTGCCGTAAGGGTTTTAACTTCAATGCCAAGATTATTCGTTGGGTTTGTTGCCGATGTTAAGTTAGCATTAATAGTATAAGGTAAAAAATCATCATCTTGAGAAGCATTAGCATAAGAAACATCACCAGAAAGCCGCCATTGCCGGCTAAAAATATACTTACCACTGGCTCTAAATTGGAAAAAAGTATTATCAGGTGCAACCGACAACTGACCGAAACCGTTAGGGTATGAAGTACCCGTACCTAAAAAAGCCGAATAAGGGTTTTGCCAAGTAAGCGAGTTTTTATCATTTTTGAAACGAGAATAAAGGTAGCTTGTTTGAATAAAATAATCAGCTTGTTGATAAGCAATACCTAGCTCAATGTTTTGAGTACTGTGATCTATCGTTTCAGGTAAAATTACTGAGTGGCCATTTGAAGCATTAGCATATAATGCGCCGCCCGTTGCCATAGTGCCTTTTTTATCTTGTTGACTAAAAATAGAAGTTAATGTCCACTCTTTGTCTAATTCTTGCTGATACGATAACTTTAAGTGATTTCGCTCTAATGATTGCTCAAATGGCGTTGAGTGATTGTTAAGCTCTGTCATATCTGAAGTCGTTAGACCTGGAACCCACGAGTCAGGCAATACTAAAGAGTTGCCATTATTCACATAAGGCGTACTACCAGATATACTTTTTATTTGCTGAATTTGGTTAAAATCAAATGCAAACTGGTAATGGTTAAGTTCGCCAAGCATCAAAGATAATTCACCCGATTTAAGCCCTAAATTGTTTGCAGAAAACTCTAGATAATCATAAGGGCTATCGGGGGCCAACCATGTGCGATAATAGCCTGAAACACTGCCCTTTGAGCCTTCTTCATTTAAGCCATTATATTGGCCGAAAACCTCATTATTTCCATCAATATTAAAATAATTAACTTCAATAAAACCAATAGTGTCTGTTGCAACAATAGTCGAAAGAGGTCTAAAGTCGTGCTCTGTATAAAAAGCAAAAGCATCCTTATCTTCGTCCACTTTCTTTAAGGTTTTATTGCCATTGTTACCGTTTGAACCAACGCTAGTGCTCTGCGAAAAAACTCGCGGTATTACACCAATAGTCAAAACTAAAAACAATGTTGAAAGTAAGATTTTTTGATGAATTTTGATCATAAGGGTTACCGTGTAAACCTTGAACCAGAAGGATGATTAGAACCATGAATTTTTGAATGACAGTTTAAACAATTTTTTCCCAATAAAAACTCAGATGGTGCATTACCTGAGGCTAAACCACTACCATCAAGCTGCGTACTTGGATGAAAGGCCACAGAGTGGCATTGCTGACACAAGAAGGGTCCACGAGTGGTTAACAAATTATCATTTACCGAACCATGGGGAGTATGGCATGTGGTACATTCTTCTGAAACGGGAGCATGTTCAAATAAGAAAGGGCCTCGTTTTTCAGCATGGCAACTAAAACAGCTATCATTTAAGGTACTTTCCTTTAAAGACGATTCTGTTAACGAACCATGAGCGTTATGACAGTCAGTACAAGTTACTTGCCCCTCTCTAATGGGATGATGTGACTTTAAATTAATTGCCGAACGGACATTGGTATGGCAATTACCACACGTTTTTACCTGAGTCATTTTATCTAAAACAGGGTCTTTATTGATATGTAAACTATGACAGTTTGTACAGGCTAATCCTTCATCATGGTGTACGCTCTCAGACCACATTGTCTGCTCGCCTTTTTGATGGCAAGTTAAGCAAACATCACTTTGCTTAGTCGATTTTGCAGCCCAACGAGGGCCAAAACTTAAAGTAGGCGAGTTTTCACGAGGCTTTTCTCCATGGCTTTCACTACTGCCATGACAAGTAATACAGGTTTCGTTATTTTTTCCTTGTAGGTTTCCGTGGGGATTTTGAAAAATAGCATGAATAGGTTTATCGTCACTTTGCTGATGACAGCCCAAACAGTTTACTTGCTTGATGCCGTTAACATCAATAGAGACAATGTCATTATCATTAGTTTTTGCCTGAACATTTATTGAAAAAACATTCATAAGTAAAGCAATCATCACCAATAAAACAACAGATATTTTTGAGAAGAAAATCACAGGTATGTTAAATAGAGATTTAATAACCAATTTTGACTTCAATTCACCCTTTTCTATCACGTTAATAGTTTCCCTTATTATTCATTCTCATTAACTTTTAAAACCAAACCCTAGCTATTTCAACATAAAGTCTGTACCAACACCGTCAAAGCTGACAGTTACAGGTAAAGAAACCTTATGCTCAGCTTGTGATTCTCCATCTCGATGGATAGCAATACCTAATGTTAAGGTTTTACTTTCAAATTTTAGTTTGTTATTTATAGGTTTGATGAAGGTAACCACCCACTGTCCGCTGGCAAACGTTGCTATTGCACTAAACTCGCCAATAGCTATCTCTTTACGCTTAGCTAAAACTTCAAAACGGGTTAGTTGAGTTAATTTCCCTTTATCTAAAGATGCCTGTAAAAGTTCAACAAACTCACCTTTTACACGTTTTTCAGCTAAAGCTTCTTCATCAAAAGTAACCGCAGGGAAACCAACACTGTATTGCTGCTTTAAAGATGAAAGTAAATATTTGGTTTTATCTAAACCACGATCCTTTGACATGCCAGGCAGATCTGAATGACATGTAGCCCAGCACCCCAAACGAGTAAAATCTTCAACTTGACCATTATCGTACATAACAGCCACACTATTATCATTAATACTCCCCTGCCAACTAACGGTTAAGTGGATGTTATTTTTGACTTTATCAATTTTGATTTTAGCAGGTATTGAAGGTTTAATACCTTTAGGGGCTAAGGCTAAACCTAATTCTTTCGCCTCGTTATAATGGCATTGACGGCAGTTTCGACCTTGCCTTAGCTGCTGTGCTCCTGCATGTTCAGCTAATAACCAATCACCATCAGATTTTGCAGGATAAAATAAATCTAAAGATAAGTTATGCACACCACTTGCCAGTAACTGCTTAAAGTTGTCTTTGTTTCTATGGGCAACACCGGCATGACAATCAACACATGTTCGATCCTCTTTTTGCATTACTCTATGGTAACTTTTGGCTTTATCACTAACATTTCTGCTTAGTTGCATTTTTTCAAAATCATGACAACTGCGACAGCCTTTAGAGCGATTTGCTAACATTTTAATAGTTGGAAGTGGGTTGGCATGCGGGTTATGACAGGTAGAGCAAGGCGGATTATCAGCGATTTTAGCGGTAAAATGGTGTATACCCTTTTTCTGAATTTTATGACAAACAGTGCAAACATCGGCTTGCTTTTGGGCAATACGAACAGGGTCTTCAGTCACATGTAAATCATGGCATGTCACACAAGTAACATCTTTATCTGCATGTTTTCCCTGACGCCATTCTTTATGACTGGCTGTTTTTTCATGACAATTTAAACAAGTATCATTTTGTCCACTAACGGAGCTTGTCCAGCGCGGCCCAAAACTCATTTTAGGCTGAATTTTTGTTGGTGTAGTTGCATGTAACTGGCTGTTACCATGACAAGAAACACAGCCACTTTTACTTACGGGGGTATTTTTATTAGTTTTATCCCAATGTTTACTTACCTGCATTGCTTCAATAGCATGGTTACTTTCAGGCGTATGACAGCTAGTACATTCGATTTTTTTTATTTTTTCTGCTGCCTCTACTTCAATCAAGATCATTGAAAGAAACAAGAGTAACATCGTCACTGATAATACTTTATTAATAGCCTGCATTGTATTTGCTCCGAGATGTTAATGCGGTGTAGCTTCCTCTAAACGCGTTTTCACCTCTGGCGATAAATGCGTTAATCCTTGGTGACAATCGATACACGTTTTGCCTTCACTTTTCATCGTTGCATGAAATTTCTGGGCTTGTGCCGTTTGTAATTCAAATTTCATTTGCGATACTTCGTGACAATTTCGACACTCTTGTGAATCATTAGCTTTCATACGCGCAATTTCCTTTTCACGCATGTGTAAAACATTATCTAAATATTTTTCTTTGGTATCAATGTTGCCTGAAAAATGTGACCATAATTCTTGAGAAGCAAGAAATTTTCTCCACATTTTATTACCAAACTCCACAGGTACGTGACAGTCTGCACAAATAGGACGAACACCTGTTTTATTTTTAAAGTGAGTCGATGTGTAGTATGTATCGGTAGTCGCTCCCGGTTGCATATGACAACCAGAACAAAACTCCTCTGTATTTGTTAAACCCATACCCACTTCAAAACCAACAACTGAAAAAACACCAACAAAAACGCCGATTGTCACTAAAGCAAATATAGAGAATTTTTTTGATTGAGTTAAAACAATTTTTAACTGCCCAAGCAGTTTTAATAACCATTTCATAGAGAAATCCTGTTAAACATCATATTGTTTTTGATTAATTTTTAGCATCTATTTTTGCCAATACAAAAGAAACAGCAAATGAAATACCGACTAAACTAACCGCAAGCACCGCATAAACAATAAAACCAGAAACAGGAGCGAAAAAATCGAAAACCCAGGCCAAAAAATCCATCATCTGTGTTTATTTCCTATTTAAAATTGAACATTAAAAACACCACCGTAATAACAAAAGGTGATGTTTTTTTTGAGTTTTATCACCGAATATTATGTACTTTTTCAAGTGCAACTGACTTACCAGGGCCATGACAAACAGCACAGGCCTCTACTATGTTTGCATCCTCAAAGTTAGGACTAGCAAATACAGCGCCATTAGTAACCATATGAGTGATTAGGCTTTGATCTTCAGCAGAAATCACCACATCGGGGCTATTAGAATAACCGGGTTGAGCAGGGTCAATGTAGCCCGCAGGAACTTTAATATGACAACTACTGCATACCACTGCTGTAGCACTAATAAATACTGGATCACCACCTGATGGTGCAGCAGAAGCCCTACTATTCATTTTTAATGGTAAATCAAACTGTCCTTCGCTATGACAGGCATTACAATTACTTATATCATCTGGATATGGCGAGCCTATATTGTGATCTGATGTACTATCAGCCCCAGCATGGAAACTATGTACATGGGATTTTAAATCACCCGGTCGTCCACCATAAAAAGAAATACGTGTTGCATTATGACAACTTGTACACTGATTAAAGTCAATTGCGGCATGATAATCAATAGCACTATCTTTAACATTGTGAACCGATAATGACTGATGGCAACCATTACAGCTTTCCTTATCTGCGGCCACTTTTTCTACATAATCAACAGCCTCACTGCCATCAATATTAAAGAACTTACGAGGGACGTTCATCGCCACTTGGGCAACTTTAACTCCTCCACCGTCAACAGTTGAACAATCAACTAAAGCGCCATTACTTGCCTTTTCGTTAACACATAAAGGCATTTCAAAGAACGTTAGAGCAATAGTGCCAGTATCGCCAAAACTTGCACCGGCAATATCATTTCTTATACAAGTAAATTTACCTAAGCCGTTATTTGTACAATCTTTTAAATGCATGCCATTGGTCGTTACAAAACCAGTACCAGGAGAGCTATAAGTAAACTGATAACCCGTGCCATCATCATAGTTAATCATTAACTCCCCACCAGGCCCGCCAATAAATGGTTCAATATCAGCAAAATCTAAAACAGGCTGCTCATCTAACATCATAGTTAAGCCAACGGTTAAGTTTTTACCTACATCTAAAGCGGCAGAGTCTATGGTGAAAACTAATTTATTCACACCAACTTGTTGATTAACCAAAGCTCCTTCATGCATATCCTTAACAGGAAATCCGCCATTAGGACCATGACAATTAGCACATAAAGAGTTATCAGCTTGTGGACCACCAGGGTGACCATTTGGCTCTGTGCCAGCAATAGTAAAGTCGAGATTATCATGACATGAGGTACAGGCTTCTTTAGCTGGTCTGGTATACCAATTCATCGCTTCTGGAGTTTCCGCAATTGCTTCATCATGACAATTTGAACAGTTTCTAATATCTTGAGGGAAAACACTGCCTGAATAATCGTGTTTAGTGTCTTTATAACCCCAAATGGCGTACTCTCCACCGCCAACAACTTCGTGTAAGTCTATACCACGGTGAATTTTGTGAACCATTACTTTAAAATCAAGTATATTCCCACTATTAGCATCGCTAGTACCTGGGTTATGGCATGTAACACAATATTGTGTATTTGTTCTGCCGCCGCCATGCATTGCAAGTTCACCATGGCAATTATTACAACTGCCTTCGATAACAATATCACGATTGGCGATATTATCTGTTGAACCACTTGAGGGTTGCCATGAGTAGGTTTGGTTGAAGGTAGGGTATTCACCACCACTTATTTGAATGGCTACTCGATGAGTATTGTCTGCATTGTATGTAACTTCAATAGGGCTAGTTACCTTTGAAATATTAGTATTAAAAACATAACGGTAACTGCCGTCACCATTATCAGTAAGTGCGCCATCCTTCTCACTGGTTGCTTGAACCTTATCTTCAGTTCCGGGGCCATTTACAGGATCTGTTGGCGCAAGTTCTATTTTATTAATATACGACTGCCAATAACTTGCATCTCCTTGACCACTCGAGTCTTCAGGAAATAATTGATTAATAGTAAAATTAATATTGCTTGGCGATAAACCAATAAAAGCATCACCACTTTCATTCATGAGCAAGAAATCAACGGTCAATGTGCCATCGCTTGCCACAGTCGCTAGGGTAAAGTTTCCAGAGAATTTATCAGGGATAGGAGAAGGTGCTGAAATACCATTTGAACCGTCATTGCCATTACTGCCGTCAACACCATCCGCACCATCAGCACCGTCGTCGCCACAACTTGCTAAAATAAAAAGGCAGACAAAAGCGACCAATATATTTTTAAGCCTAAAGTGAAAAGGTTCTATTATAGCCATTAGCCCATCCTTGTTTCATTTTTTAATAAAGGTAATAGCTAACCTGCGAGTCATCCTTAGCTACTTAAAAAACATAATAATTCAGTTACCTAAGTTAGATTACTGAACTAATAAAACATAGTCTAAAAGGACTAAAAAAACAACAACTTCTTTTTAGCAAACAAAAAAAAGCTGAACAATATCAATTGGTCAGCTTCGCCTTATTTTAATTATAACTAATTTATAGAGAGTGAATAAATACAGCTCCGATTGCTAATGGGCAAACAAATTTTGTGTACCAAGGCCATATTTTCCAGAACATGCTGTTTTCTACACCCTCATTGCCTTGTTTTATTTCAGCCAATACTTCACTACGATGCCATATCCAGCCGACAAAAACACAGCAAAGCATAGCAATTAGCGGCTGACCATAAACGGTTGAAATACTTATTACCAAACCGAATAATAGATCAAAATTAAGAACAATAAGTGAACTCAAAGCCAAAATCCCTAAACCAATAAGAGTCGTTGCTTTTTTACGCTCAACATTGTGGCGTTCAACCACAAAAGATACAGGCCCTTCCAGCATAGATATTGATGAGGTAAGTGCTGCGATAGACATTAAAACAAAAAAGCCAAAAGCGACAAATATACCAACAGCGCCCATGCCATTAAATAAAGTAGGCAAAATATCAAAAACCAAATTTGGTCCTGAAATCAAACTGCCATCTTCAGCGAATATTGCAACGCCTTGTGCTTGAGCAACATACATCGCAGGAATAATTAATAAACCAGCAAGAAAGGCAATAGAAACATCAATAAGTGTGACTTGAGCGCCTAAGGTGACTAAGTTCTCATTTTTTGAGATATAAGAGCCATAAATCACCATAACACTGGTGCCTAATGATAATGAGAAAAATGCTTGGCCAAGGGCATTAATAAGTAAGCTAGGTTCAAATACACGTGAAATATCAGGATTTAAGTAAGCTTCAAAACCTTCTTGAGCTCCTTCTAGAGTAAAGACATAAATGATTAATAAAATAAGTAAACCAATAAGCATTGGCATTAATCGTTTTGACCACTTTTCTATACCGTCTTCAACACCACGTCGAATAATGGCTATGGTTAGCATCATAAATAAGGCACTAAACACTAAATTTCGGGCGATAGATTGAGAGGTTAACCAGGAAGAAACTTCAGTCAAACCACCTAACCTTGCTATTGGCTCTATCGCAAACGACATCATCCAGCCCGCTAATATGCCATAAAAACTCAAAATAAGCGCGGCACAGATAATACCACCAAAACCGACAAAAAAAGCAAAGCGCTTTTGCCAAAGGTTTCTCGACATTTTTTGCATTGAAGAAACAGCATTAGCTTGGCCATAGCGCCCAATTAACAATTCAGCCATAAAAGCAGGGTAAGCAAGGCAAAATGCCAATACTAAATAAACCAGAACAAAGGCAGCGCCACCGTTACTTGCCGTTTGTGTAGGAAATCCCCAAATATTTCCCAGACCAACAGCAGATCCCGCTGCTGCCATGATAAAACCTAAACGCGAACTAAAGCCGCCTCTTGAAACACTCATTGAATCACATCTTATTATTATAAAAATTAAACTTCAGCGATATAATCTACTGAAGTTAGCGACTAAAGAATAGGGTTAAGACGAATTATTATCATTATAAAATCTTCAACAATGGTTACATTCTTGTAAAGATTTCATTACTTAATAAAAATAAACCACATCAAAATTCGATGTGGTTCGTTGTAAATAGATCAATGGGAACTAGTATTAAAATAATACTAGTTCTAGTCTTTAAAATTAGTAAACTGAAATGATTGCTCTAAATCAGCTTGACGAATAAGTTGCATTACCGCTTGTAAATCATCACGTTTTTTACCGGTAACTCGTACTTGCTCTCCTTGAATGGCAGCTTGAACTTTTAATTTTTCTTCTTTAATTAACTTAACAACTTTTTTAGCTACATCTTGTTCAATACCTTCTTTAAAAGTAACTTTTGTTGTAAAGGTTTTACCACTTTGAACAAAGTCACCAAAAGTCATCGCTTTAGCATCAACTTTACGTTTTGCCAAATTACTACGAAGAATATCTAACAATTGATTAAGCTGAAAATCATGTTCACCACTAACAGTTACTACTGGTGACTTCCATTCAAAGCTAGCAGTAACACCTCGAAAATCAAAACGAGTAGCAAGTTCTTTAGTCGCATTTTCTGTAGCGTTACGGACTTCTTCTAAATTAATTTCTGAAACAATATCTAACGATGGCATAGTTTTCTCTACTTTTACAATTGAATAAAGGGAAATGAATCTTTTGTTGTTGATATATTAACAAAGCTGATAATGAAGTCCAACGGAATAGCGATATCTGAGTAACGCATGTTATGATTGATATACCCAATTCGAATTATACCTGTTAGTTACTATTGTGAAAAACCGCCATCACTTTCTATTCCTTCTAATCGTTTTGTTATGTTTGTTTGGACTCGTCTTTTCTAACGATATCAGGACAGTACTTTTTGAACATACAAAAACAGATACCATAGGCCACTTTGTTGGTTTTTTCTGCTTATCTTTATTGTTAAATAGTATTTTCAAATTCCCCTTAATAACCACTGTTATTTGTTTGACTTTTTATGCTGCATTGAGCGAAATAGGTCAGTATTATTTAGGCTTTAGAAATGGTGAATTTAGAGATTTTGTCGCCGATGTTGTTGGTATTTTATTTTTTGCCTTACTCAAATGGGTTTATACCGTTTATTGGCGTAAAAGCTCGCTATGAATGTTGTAATTGTTGGTCAAGGAGCAATTGGTTTATTATTTTATAACTTCATCAATAAAAACAAACAAAGTAAAGACTCACTGACCCTCAGGCCATCATATTCATTACCAATAAAGAATAATAAAACGTTTTATCAATTCACTGATATTAATGGTGTAACGTCAACACAGTCGTTAGCTTATGCCGATAACAACGCAGTTAAGAATGCAGATATTATTATATTCACGGTAAAGTCATATCAAGTAAAACAAGCAATAGCCGATATTGAACACCTGATACCAAGTCAATCGACAGTTATTCTGTGTCACAATGGTATGGGAACAGTTGATGAGCTTCCTAGCACTTTTACCCTTTCCCAGCCAATGTTAGCGATGTTAACCACCCATGGATGTTTAAAGCCCTCACCACTAAATATTATTCATACCGGTCTTGGCCAAGTTGATTTTGGCGTAATCGGTAATAAGTCATTCTTGGATAACATCACAGATAAAAACACGCTTAAGTTGACTCAACGATCAATACAGCAGTTAACACCGCTATTAACACCAGCAATATTTCATAAAAATATAAGTGAAAAACAATGGTTAAAATTAGCGATAAATTGCGTGATAAATCCTTTAACCGCTTTATACGATATGAATAACAGTGGTGTTCTTGAGCAAAGCTTCAGCCAGAAATGTCAGGACATCTTACAAGAAGTGGTATTAGTTGCTGAGACTCAGAATGTTATGCTTGAGCTTGAAATACTTATAGATACCGTTAAAGGTGTGGCGCAAGCTACCAGCAAAAATAGCTCTTCAATGCGCTGTGATATCACTTCAAATAAACCAACAGAAATTGATTATATTAATGGCTTCATTCATCGGTTAGGGCAAAAATATAATATACCTACCCCTGAAAATAGTCTGTTATGGAAAAAAATTACACATTTATCTAATAGTAGCCAATAACAATTGATAACAAGACTTAAATTAAAAAACCGATAAAGACAACTTTATCGGTTTAAAATTGGTTTTACTAAAATTGAGCGTTATTTTTTATGTGTTGGTCGATAAACTTTAACGTTTTTAAAACCGTTATCAATTAAAAACAGGGCTTGAAGTTTACTCATTACACCATGGTCACAATACAACAAGTATTCTTTTGATTGATCAAGGTCACCAAACTGAGTGCCTAGCTTATAAAATGGTAAATGCTTAACCTCAACACCGTCAATAACTAACGGGTTATTGTCTTCTTCCTCAGGGCTACGAATATCAACAATGATAGTACCTTCAGTGATCTGTTCGACCATATCAACCGCTTTAATTTCAGCTTCAGTTTCTTGGCCAATATCACGTATGTCATAAACTTTCGTTTCACTGATCACTTTATCTAAAATATCAAAATTGAAGTTTTCTTCTTCCGCTTCAATTTTTGACATAACCGCCTTAACGGTTGGGCTTTTTGAAATAACGCCGCAATATTCTGGAATTGTTTTAGCAAAATCTTCTGTACCAATTTCTCGCGCAATATCAATAATGTCTTGTTTGTCATAGGCGACAAGCGGTCTTAAAATAAGGGTGTCTGTTACTCTGTCGATCACATTTAGGTTGGTTAAGGTTTGGCTAGAAACTTGCCCTAACGCTTCACCGGTAATTAATGATTGAATTTTACCTTTCTCGGCAATTTTTGCTGCTGCTCGCATCATCATACGTTTAAGTACAACGCCCATTTGACCGTTTTCAACATTTTCTAAAATTTCACCAATAACAGGTTCAAAGTCAACGGCAAAAAACTTCACTTTATGAGAGGCACCAAACTTGTTCCATAAATAATAACAAACTTGTTTAACACCAACTTCATGCGCAGAGCCGCCCAAGTTAAAGAAGCAATAATGGGTACGAGAGCCCTTTTTGATCATTTGATAGCTAGCAACACCTGAGTCGAAACCACCAGAGACAAGTGACAACACATCTTCTTGAGTGGCAATTGGGAAACCGCTTAAACCTTTATGTGTTTGGGTAACAATAAATAAATCTTTGTTTTTAATTTCTAAACGAACGGTTACATCAGGCTTAGATAATTTTACTTTTGCACTCTCAACTGATTGGTTTAAACCACCACCAACATACTGCTCCACTTTTATTGAATTAAAATCGTGAGAGCCGGTACGCTTTACTCGCACGCAGAAAGTTTTGTTTTCAATAGTTTTGGCATGAACTGCTAGGGTTTTCTCAAATATGTCGTGAACATCAGTAAAATCTGAGCGTTGTACTTCAATAAATTGAGGAATACCTGGAATACATTTTAAGGTATCGATCAACGCTAAACGATTTTCAGGATTATCGTTAGGGGTATTAACTTCAATGTTGTCCCAATTACCGCGAGTAGTGACTTGCTCGTCAACACGGCGCAATACATTTTTAACATTAGATTCTAATATTTTAATAAAACGTTTGCGCACAGGGCGACTTTTAATAGTGATTTCAGATTGTAATTTAACGATGAATTTCATCAGCTATAGCTCGCAAGTTAACTAGTTAAATACTAGCAAAAAATAATGGCGCGAATTATACATGAAAGTTGAGCGTGGCGACAAGTAAGATAAAGGCAGGTAAAGCGTTAAAAACAAATTTGAAAAATAAAGAAGCAATAAATACATCATATTCGATGAGAAACTATTTTTTATTACACCTTTATTTTTTATCAATAAAAGGTCCGAACTTATTCTTTAATAACAGTTACAGGCTCTGTTTCTTTAACTTTACCTTGGTTAATCGATATTTCAACACGGCGGTTTCTTCGTCGATTAAGTGCATTAGTATTGGGCACTAAAGGTCGGGTATCTGCATGACCAACCACTAACATTCTTGCATTATCGAAATCCGGAACACTGACAAGTTCATGCGCAATAGCCACTGCACGTTGACTAGATAAATCCCAATTCGATTTGAACAACTCAGAATTAATACCACGATTATCTGTGTGTGCTGACACCATAATCTCTCCTGGTACCGTTTTTAAGAGTTCACCAATGGCTTGAATGATTGGCTTGAACTTAGGTTGTAAGAAGGCAGATCCTGATGGAAATGAGCCATTCTCTCTTATTCTTATCGTCACTTGTTGGCCGAGAGATTCAAGCTCAATCGCACCATCTTGAATTTCTTGTTCTAGTTGTTCAGCAATCTTTTTAACGAGTTCATTGACCTGCTCCTGCTGAGCCTGTTCCATTTGATCTTGGGCTTGTTGCATAGTTGCTGCTGATAACTCATCAGCTGTACTTTGCGACTGACCACCACGTGCATCTCCACGTTGTTCTTGGCGACCACCTGCGGAGGTTTCATCACCCGCTTGAAATTCCAGCATCTGTTGGGTCATTTCCATCGTTTGTTGCTGAATTACTTCAATAGGTGTTGGTTCAGGTTTTCCGGGACGAAACTCTTGAGCAATGATACTTGTCCCTTTAGGAATATCTTTTACTTCAATTTTATTTTGCACACCAAAAGCAAACTTCATCGATCCGGCAATTTGTTTGAATTTTAAAACATCCATTTCAGAAAATGATAAAAGCAAGACAAAAAAGCACATCAACAGCGACATCAAGTCAGCAAAAGTCCCCATCCATGCAGGAAGTCCGGGAGGTGGACACTTACACTCTTGTTCAGCCATAAGTTACTCTACTCTTCTTCAGTGGTATTTATGGTGCGTTTACCTTCTGCTAAATAGTTTTTCAGCAAACCTTCAATAACCCTTGGGTTTTGGCCATCTTGAATGCCTAATACGGCATCAAGGACTAGCTCTTGATTCATTTTCTCTTCAGCAAGACGTAATTTTAATTTATTAGCAATGGGGATGGCGATAACATTAGCTAGGAAAGCTCCATATAATGTCGTTAACAAGGCGATAGCCATTGCAGGACCAATGGATTTTGGATCGTCCATATTCGATAACATCGCCACCAAGCCAATCAGTGTGCCGATCATTCCCATGGCAGGTGCTACATCAGCAAGGGCCATCATCATGCCAGCTCCTTTCTCATGACGCTCGGCTGTTAAGCTGATATCTTTTTGTAATGTGCCTCTAACGACATCGGCGTCATGTCCATCTACCAGCATATCAACCCCTTTTTGCATAAATTGGTTGGTTATCTCCGCCTCTTCTAAAGCTAAAAATCCTCCTTTACGTGCCGCATCTGCCATATCAACTGCTTTTTCGATTAACTCTTCTGGCTTTTCTATTTTGAACAAAAAAGCTTTCCCGATAATTTTACCAATACCAAAAAACTCTCCCATATTATAATTAGCTAATACAACAAAAATAGAACCACCAAAAACAATAATTACCGACTGGGTATCAGCAAACATACTAATATCACCAGAAAGTACCATTGCCATAATAAGTAAACCAATCGCGCCGACAATTCCTAGTATTGTTGCTAAATCCACTGACATCTCCTAAAACAGCTATTGTTCAAAGCTGCATTTATTAATTCTAATAGTGATAAGTATATGATTATTATCGCCCATAACACCAATTTCTTAATGGTTATTGATATTTTTTTTTCAAACCAACGAATAAAACAGCAAATATGTCATGCTTGATTGACCTGAGAGCTAAGCTAGGGTAACTTTGCGCGATAAGTTTAACCTCTCATTTTAAAATAAAGTTTGTAAAATTATGGCGAAGAAAAAATTAGAAAATTTGAGTTTTGAAGAATCGTTAAATGAACTCGACTCCATAGTACAAAATCTTGAGCAAGGAGAGCTGAGTTTAGAAGAGTCCATGGCATTATTCGAACGAGGTTTAAACCTTAGTCAAGTCAGCCAGACTAAACTGCAAGACGCTGAACAAAAAATTAAAATATTACTCGAAAAAAATGGCCAATCTCAGTTATCTGACTTTACTCTATCTAACGAAACACCTTCGGAATAATAGTAGTGGCAAATTTAGTCAATATTGAACAATACCAGTTAAGAATAAATCAATTTCTTGAAAACAAGTTGAAACAACTACCCGTTAATGATGCAAAGCTTTTAGAGGCGATGCGTTATGGTTTACTAATAGGTGGTAAGCGAATGCGTCCTTATTTAGCTTATATTAGTGGGGAAATGTTAGGGGCTAATCAAGAAGACATTGATGGTATTGCTGCAGCACTAGAATGTATACATGCTTATTCATTATTGCATGACGATTTACCGGCAATGGATGATGATGATTTACGCAGAGGCAAGCCAACTTGTCATAAAGCTTTTGATGAAGCCACCGCTATTCTTGCTGGTGATAGCCTGCAAACATTAGCCTTTGATATTTTAGCTAATCACCCATTTTCTCCTGACATAGCGAATAAACGCATTACATTAATACAACAGCTGGTTAATGCCTCAGGTTATCAGGGCATGTGTGGTGGCCAAGCATTAGATTTATCTGCAACAGGAAAAAGCATTAAACTCTCAGCACTTGAAAAATTGCACTCCTTAAAAACGGGCGCACTTTTGCAAGCATCTGTACTTATGGCTGCAGAATGTGCTGTTGATGTATCAAAAGATGATAAAACATCTTTAGCTCAATTTGCCCAGTATATTGGTTTAGCCTATCAAGTAAGAGATGATATTATCGATATCACTTCATCCGAAGAAGAATTAGGAAAACCTAAAGGTTCAGACATTGCTGCCAATAAAAGTACCTACCCTGCACTACTAGGTTTACAGGGCGCTCAAGAAAAAGCTCAAGACTTATATCAACAAGCACTTCAAGCTTTAGCGACTTTACCTTACAATAGCCAAGCTTTATCAACTTTTGCGACATTTATCATTAAACGAACACATTAACTTTTTTCATTCAGTTTTTTGTTAGATAATGATAAAGCGATAAAAATAAATAGAATTAAATAAATAGAATTGATCACAAACTATGACTACAAACCTGACTAACTTCCCATTATTATCAAAGATTGATTCACCCGCCGATCTACGTGCGTTAAGTCAAGATAATCTCATAAATGTTAGTAATGAATTACGTAGCTATTTACTCAATTCTGTCAGTAAAAGCAGTGGTCACTTTGCATCAGGCTTAGGCACAATAGAGTTAACTGTTGCCCTACATTACATTTACAATACCCCTTTTGATCATTTAATTTGGGATGTGGGTCATCAAGCTTATCCTCATAAAATATTAACTGGCCGCCGTGATAAGCTTCATACCATTCGTCAAAAAGGTGGGTTACATCCTTTCCCTTGGCGAGAAGAGAGTGAATACGACACCTTGAGTGTAGGTCATTCAAGTACTTCAATTTCTGCCGCATTAGGTTTAGCTGTTGCTGCAGAAAAAGAAGGAAAAAACAGAAAAACCGTCGCAGTTATTGGTGATGGTGCAATGACTGCTGGAATGGCCTTTGAAGCACTAAACCACGCGGGGGATATTAAGAAGGATATGTTGGTTATCCTTAATGATAACGACATGTCTATTTCTGAAAATGTCGGTGCATTAAATAATCATTTTGCTAAAGTACTTTCCAGTAGCGTTTTTGCTAGCTTACGAGAAGGCAGTAAGCGTATTCTCAGCAACATTCCACCGATTAAAGAATTAGCGAGTCGCGCTGAAGAACATTTAAAAGGCATGGTTGTCCCTAGTACCTTTTTTGAAGAGCTTGGTTTTAATTATATTGGCCCCATTGATGGGCATGATGTTAATGGTTTAGTTAATACCATTAAGAATATGAGTCATTTAAAAGGCCCTCAGCTACTTCATGTGATTACCACTAAAGGCAAAGGTTACCAAGCCGCCGAACAAGATCCGATCAAATACCATGCAGTGCCAAAGTTCAATCCTTTGGATACCAACTTACCTAAGAAAGTAGCGAGTCTGCCAAGTTATTCACAAATATTTGGCGATTGGTTATGTAAAACAGCTGAAGCTGATAATAAGCTTGTTGCTGTTACCCCCGCCATGGCAGAGGGCTCTGGCATGGTAGAGTTTAGTAAACGATTCCCAGACCAATATTTTGATGTTGCCATTGCAGAACAACACGCAGTTACTTATGCTGCAGGCCTCGCGATTGGCGGCCTTAAGCCAGTAGTTGCTATTTATTCAAGTTTTTTACAACGTGGCTATGATCAATTAATTCACGATGTAGCCATTCAAAATCTTCCAGTAATGTTTGCCGTAGACCGAGCCGGTGTAGTTGGCGCTGACGGCGCAACTCATCAAGGCGCATTTGATTTAAGTTACTTAAGGTGTATTCCAAACCTAACTATTATGGCACCTTCTGATGAAAGAGAATGTCAACTGATGTTAAGTACGGGGTATTCTCTAAATACTCCGAGTGTTGTTCGCTACCCACGTGGTAATGGTACAGGTCAAGATCTGCCCAAAATAAGCGACACCATTGAAATTGGCAAAGCCATGACCAAATCCCAAGGTAAGAATATTGCCCTACTTAGTTTTGGCCCGATATTAGCAGAAGTTGAAAAAGCAGGTAAAGCTCTTGGTGCTACCGTTGTTGATATGCGCTTTATCAAGCCTTTGGATATTAACTTATTGAAAGATATTGCACAGTCTCACCAAGTACTAATTACCATAGAAGATAATGCCATCGCTGGTGGTGCAGGTTCAGGAATTAATGAATATATTCTTAGCCAAGGACTCAGTGTAAAAGTCCTTAATATTGGACTGCCAGATCAGTTTATTAAACATGGTAGCCAAGAAGAAATACACCATGAACTTGGCCTAGATTACCAAAGTATTGTCAATAAAGTGAATGCTTTTATTGTATAACTCTTCTAACAGACCATCAGTATTCCTTAAAGACAAACTCCTTAGCAGTAACCTTTTCAAGTGGCCTTTAGCAAAGGCTACCTAACACCATCACAATAAACACTCATACTATCAAATAGTTGCTTTGACACCTTCAATATTCAAGCCTTCAAAACCCAAACTGATGCAAACTTATCATTACTAACGATTAACTAACCCCTCTGTTTCTTTCCTTCAATATTAGGTAATAATTCATATCGTGCGCAATTAAATATATTGCATACATTATCCACGGCACAAGTTGGAATATTATTTAATTATAGGTGCTGCTTTGCAGTAAATAGAAATAACAATAAACGAAGAAATAAAAACTAAGAGTGAAGGTCTGCGCTTATCACTCACTAATCGGGGAAGTTTATAATGAAGTATCCAAGTATTAAAAGGTTGCTGACTGCGGTAACTGTGCTGTCAGCACTGACAACCTCATTGCAAGCCAATGCAAACGAAGAACAACTTTGTGGTAGTACAACAACCACAGGAAATGCACTCACTTTAGATCAACAAGAGTGCACCTCTGGTAATGGTCTGTACTTTTATGTTGATATTGACAACAACGATACAGCTTTACAAATAACTACCACTGGCGGTACTGGCCAAACTGATATTTTAACCAGTACAGAAGGTTGGGCAACGGGTAGTCGTAACGATATATATACCAACAACCCAGGTACTGAAGAACAAGTTGATTTAGTAGCAAACGCTGGCCGGCTTTACATTACACTTTATGGTTTACATGAGCAGGTAAGCTTTAAAGTAAAAGATACTACTCCTGTTGAAGGTATGTGTGGCGATGATACCCTTTCAGGATATCCACTTACTCTTGATCAACAAGAATGTATATCTGGAAATGGACTTTACTATTATTTAGAGGTTGAAGAAGACAACACCGATGTCACCATTGAAACTTTTGATGGCACAGGTGATGCTGATATTTTTGTTAACCCGGGTAAATGGGCAACAAGAGCAAGGAACACTGCATCATCAGAAAATGATGGCACTGATAACAGCCTAACAGTAAATTCTGATGCAGGTCGCCTCTACATTAGTATATTTGGTATTAACGAACAGGTGAGTTTAAAAGTTACCGCAGCCGTTGGTGATGAGGGCTTAGGGGATTACATTACTATCGATAAAAATGTTGATGTTACAATTCCAGCATCAACATTAACATCAGCTGACGAGTTTTCAGCTGTAGTTGATGAAATTATTGCCGGCACTTGGAGTGACTGGGCAGCCATTGCTGCTAGCACGCCTGATCCTATTAGTGATGTTGCTGATGCTATTCATTTTCTTGCTCAAGAAGATGATATTAACAGTGTGGCGCTTGATCAACTGGTTTACTTTTTAAGAAATTATAACTTTAACGGCCCTGTTAATGACTTTAGTCAAGATGAAGCCTTGCGTTTAAGTAATGCACTACACGCAGTAGCTCAAATGACAGACTTTCATACCACTGCAGCGCCTATAGGGTTAATTCAAGAAGGATACGCTACAGCTATTGCTAACTTAACAAATTCACCTGCGAGTGATTATTTTGTTGAACATTTACCTCACCTTTTAGCACTTGTTCAGTATTACTCTGAATTAACAAGTCCTTACGATAACGCTAATTTTGGTTATAGCTCGAATCAGTTATTAAAAGTTATCTATGACGCTGCTTTTAAAGCACAAAGCAATGATGCGTTAAATTCCGCCTTCAACGATAACATGTTGAGTATTATATCTGCACTACGCACTTATGGTTTAGGCGAAACTGGTTTAGATTTACGTTGGAGCGAAGATGAAGATAGAAAATGGATATTAGGCCATTTATTTATCGCCCTTGGTAACGTTAGCAAAATTGTAGATGACAGCACCAAAGCTCGTATCGATGGCATTATTATCGAAATATTTGATAACGTCACCAGTGACATTTCAATAGAAACAGCAAAAGAAGAAGTTACAGCGA